>Ga0179593_1400563_pt1 | contig 15382 bp, 22 predicted proteins | sample CZODoug2_1_08_16_FD_185931 | JGI IMG/M metagenome (GOLD analysis project Ga0179593, IMG submission 185931) | Vadose zone soil fungal communities from Angelo Coast Range Reserve, California, USA - CZODoug2_1_08_16fungal (PacBio error correction) | ecosystem: Environmental > Terrestrial > Soil >... | reverse complement strand
TGTGGGGGCCACTGTTCCTTTCTTTTCAACACCCCCCCCCCCCCTTCCTTCCAAGTTTTTTTTCTTTTTTCTTTTTTATGTTTTTTTTTTCGTCAAGTTTGCGAATTTCTTTGGATTTTTTGAGACCCCGGCAAAACCTAGTCCCCATTAAAAATGCTGCTCCGCTGGTTACCACGAGTTTCCCATAAGATCCCTTGCCTTTTTTCCTCCCACATTTTTTCCCCCCTGTAAGGTCGAGTTTTTGTTTTGTTTTTTTTTTAAGTTTAGCGTTTTTTTTTTTCTTTTTTGAAGTTGTTCTCTCCTTCAGGTTTAACCTGACCCTGCCGGCCCCCCCCTTCGTTTGGCCATGGTGCTGAGTTTTTTGCCCCCCCCCCCCCCCCCCGCTTTCCCGTCCCCCCCCATTACCCCCCCCTTTTTTTCTGTGCTTCCGAGCCCCAGGCCTTCCCCCCCCCCCCCCCCCCCCCATTAGTTTTTGATTCAGGCCCACCATTTCCCCCGCGCCAGTTTTCCCCCCCCCCCCTTGTTGTTTCCTCTTGACAACTGGAACGCATTGTCTCTCACCATTTGGTACATGGCCAAAGGTAAGAAAAAAATGACCTTCCCTGAGACGAGTTGTACCCCTGTTTTTCCCACAAGATGATAGTGGTTTGCGACATAGACAGCCACCACCACCCCCCACTTTGTCATTTTTTTTTTCCACGTTTTCATTACAGCAACCAGGTTCATACCTTGACATATGTTTTTTTTCGTGCGCATGGGTTCACCCCCCCAGAACCCCTCCCCCAGCGGACCCCCCCCTAAACTGGTCTTGACACGACGACGTTTTATTGTTTTTACTTTGCTTTGACACCCCCCCATCCCCCAAGCCCTCCCTGCATTATCCCCCCCCCCCCAGTGGAACTTTTTTGTTCATGTTTTCCACACGCGTGGCCCATGTGAAGGCCGCCTCTTTTTTTGGGCCCTCCCCCCTGTTGTCTTTTCCCCCCCCCCTGCCCCTCTTTTTTTTTAGTTCACCAACGTATACTGAATGCACATTAGGCCCCGTCTTCGCGCTGTGCCTTGTTTTTTTTTTTTTTTTTTTTGCCTCAGGACCCACAGCAAAGCCCTTTTTCCGCCTTTGACCAAACACAATATTGTTCCTTTTTGACGCTGATTTTTACGCCCCCCCCCGTTTACACCCCCGCCCCACTGGGACCTACCCCACCAAAATGTTTTTTTTTTTTTTTTTTTTTTTTTTTTTCCCCCCCCCCCCCCCCTTTTTTTTTCCAGGTTCCTTACGTTTTTTTTGTGTTTTTTTTTCCCCCGGTACCCTGACATTTCCCCCCCCCCCCCCCCCCCCCCCCCCCCATATGCCCCTACTCTTGCATTGCTGCACACATGCTCACGGACATGTATTTCTTACCCCCACACCTTGACCTCCTGGATTTTTTCGTAACCTTAACCCCATTACCCCCCCCCCCTTTTTTTTCGTCCTAGTATGATGCATATTGTTGGACGTACTGCTTGTTTTTTGTCATTTTTGTTGTGACACTTTTCCCCCCCCCCTTGCTTCCCCCCTCGTTTTTTTTTTTTTTTTTTTTGAGACGCCCCGGACCACCGTAAGCCCGCCCCCCCCCCCCCCCGCTGTTTCCACCCCCCCGTGTTGACAGAACCCCCTTCAGCCCACCGCCCCCCAATACGACAAAGTTTTTTTTGCATAACCGAATTTTGGCGCCCCAAGCGGAGAGGGAGTTTTTTAAAATGTTTAAGTTACACCATGCTTTTTTCCCCTTTTTTGTTTGGTTTGCTCAGGTATTGCCATCTTTGGTTTTTTGGCGTGCCCCTTTTTCGCTCCACAAAATTGGTGCCGACGGCCCCCCCCCTCTCTTTGACTGCATAAGCAATTGGCTGTACTGCTGGAGTCCCAGAACTTTTAGCCCCCCCACCCTTTGCCCCCAGAAAATGGCTGTGAGCCCCCCCCCTCAACACCGCTCGATTTGCTGTCAATAATAGTGTGGTGCCCCCCCCCAAACCACCCCCCGGCATGGTTTGAATTTTTTTTCCCACCCCCCCCCGCATTTTTTTTTGCCATACACATTTTTTTGTGGGTAGAATTATTGTCACCATGGGTTGCCGGTCGCCCCCTTTTTTTTTTTTTGTCCGTTTTTTGGACCTGTCACTTCCTTGTCACCTCTTCATAAAACTTTTTTTTCCCCCCCCCCCAGCTTGTGGATTTAGAGTTTTTTTTTAATGAGCATGGCAAGGTGAACGTTGCTGTCGCGCCCACTGTATTGCCTGTTTTTACGAGTGCGCCCTCCATAAGGGCAGCCCCCCCCCCCCCACCGCTACAATTTTGAGCCCAATTTGTGCCCCCCAGACTGTGAACTGCTTTTGTGTATTTTTTTTTTCTGGTTTTGTTTGGTTTGTGCAGTGTTTTTGTACCCAGTACTGTTTAGGGGTTTGTTTGTTTGTTTTGAACTCACAAGGAGGACACAAAACAGCCCCGGCACGTTGTACGTCAAGTTGTAACTATCACCTTTTTTTATTCCCACACTTTTTTTTTTTTTTTTTTTTATATGTTTATTCGAAGCTTGTTTTCACAACGAAATTTTGCTTTTTTTCCTTCCCCCCTTTTTTTTTGTTTCTTTTTCTTCATTCTTCTTTTTGTTTTTTTTTGTGCACCCCCACCCCCCCCCTTGGTCAGTCTCCCTTGTCAATTTTTCTTTTTTACTTTTTTTTTTTATGTCTAGCAATAGCGACCAGTGACCCTTTGGTGGTTTTTTTTTGCCTGTCCATAAGAAAACCAACCCCCCCCCCCCCCCCCCCCATCCACCAACAAGGGCTTGGTTTGTTGGTGTTTGTTTTTTTTTAGCATGGTTTTTTCCACCTGTGGGCTGATGGTTTTTTTCCCCCGTTCCCCACTTTTTTTTTCGGTTTTTTTGACTTTTTGGGAGTTTTTTCCCCCCCTGGATGTTGCCGGTCCAACATTTGAGTTTTTTTTTTTTTTTTTCCCCTCCCCCCCCCCCCCTTGATATGGTTTTACTTTTTTTGTTAGACAAGTGTGCACACCTCCCCCCCCACCCCCGTTTTTAATAGCCCCTTTTTTTTTTGAGCACAGCCCCAGATGGCCCCTCGTCTCTTTTGTTGTTTGCCTCACTGTTTTTTTTATAGTTTGGTGGAAGGACATTTTTCGCTAGCATATTTTGTGGGAGATCGGTGTTCGCACCGGGAGGACGGGGATTGGGAGGGTCGGTGGGAGTGGTTGAGGGACGCGTATTGTTTAGGTGTTTCTGGTTCGATTTTCTTTGTCGTGAAACCCCCCGCCACCGCCCTCTCATCTTGCCTCACCCTTTTTCCCCCCCTTGGTGTTTTTTTTTGAGCCCCCAGTTGGTTTTTTTTTTTTTTTTTTTTTTCTATTCGTTGCCTTGTTTTGATTATATTCTCGCCGCCGTTGGTTGGCCCCCTTTTGCCCCCCCCCCCCCCGTCCCCCCTGGTTTTATTTTTCTCTGTCAGCTGCTCGAAGTGAGAGAAGGGGGTGTGAATGAATGGTACATGACAACACCCTGTCCCCTGTTTTTTTTTTTTTTTTTTTGGTCATGGGCCAATCGCTGTCTCTTGTTTTTGTTAAGAGTCGTCAGTCCCCCATTGGTAAAAGTTCCCCCCCAAGTTCTTTTCCCCCTACAAAGTTCGAGTGGTTTTTGCAGTTCTTTTTTCGGGTTCTCTTTTTTCTTGTTTTTGTGTTTTCAAAGCATAGGAAGGGGTAACCTTTTTTTTTTTTTTTTTTTCCCCTCTTTGCCTGCCCGGTGTATAATGTCCCCCGTGAAGGACTCTCACTCCCCACAGAACTACGTGTAGTTTCGCCCCTGATTGACCTACCCGTTTTTTTTAACCATCACGGCCCTTCTTAAGAACACCTTTGATGAAAGGCCTTATCGTCACCCACCACCACCCGCGCGGTCCCCCCCCCCCCGATTTTTTTTTTTTACCTCCCTGTCCGCCCCCCCAACCCGTCCTGACAACTGACTAGTCCCATACACTAAGATGCCTGATACAACTAGGTCTTCTCAACCGAGATCCGTTTTTCGCACTTTTTTTTTTTTTTTTTTTTTTCCCTAGTTCCTTTTCAGAATCCCCCGAGCTTTTTTTTTTTTTCCCACGTTTGACTTTGACTAAGCGTGATCTCCCCGATCGCTGTTATTGCATCCCAAGCCCCCCAGTCTCCTACCCCCCTTCCCCATCCTGCGCACGGACTATCCGATTTTAGTTTTTCCCTTTCCCTCCCCACCTTCCTGGGGAGAGTCCTGTATTCGCCCCCCCCCGGCACGCAAAATGCTATCCCTTTTTTAAAGTGTTTTTTTTTTCATGCGTTCTTTTTTTTTTTTTTTTTTGCCTGAGCCTACCCTGCCGTAAATTAGACGAGTCCTGTCGTTTTCAGGATGGACCCACTGATACAGAGCCCAGAGACGGGATCTGCGCCCATTTGCTCCTTTGCACATGTTGTATACGAATTTCCATTTAAGGGCTGATCCCTTAATTTTTTTCTATCTCCATTTCCGCGGCCCTCGACCCCTTATCCCGTCATTGGCCAAGACAAGTTGACAGGACATTTTCTTTATTTCTAGTGTTGACGTGTCCCCAAAAACATGTAGAAGGTCACCCCCCGGTTGACGCTCGCCTACTTAGGTGAAATTTTTTTTAGCGAGACCGCAATCATCCTAAGTTCAGCCATTCCACGGGTACTTCCGCTGTACCTCCCCTTTTTTTTTTACATTTCTCCTTTTTTCCCCCCCTCCCCGCTCCTCTTTTGAACCTTTGGCCATGATTAGGACCGTTTCTCTTTTGTTTGTTTTTTTTGTTGGTGTCTTTTTTTTTTCCTTCCCCCGCTTCATTCCTGGTCCTCCCCCCCCCCCCCAAAGTGCGCCGGATATTGCATGAGTTCGCTAGAGCTTCGAAACACTAGGATGATGTTATTTTATCCCATGTGTCCCCCCCGCCCCTGCACTTACCAAACGTGGAAATGTTTTCACGTAAACTAACCTCCCCCCCGCCATCTCTGAAGAGCTTAAGCCCCCTTGTACTCCTGACATCTAATCCTGCATTCTACCTTTTCCCCTTCATTTTCTTTTTCCCATACTCAACCAATATTCGTGGTGGTACTGTCTCTGATTTTTTGTTCTCTCACTGAAAGTTTCGGAACATGTCCTGATGACCGCGCACACTTTTTCTGCCTAAGCATTGGGCGCGAGTTTTCATCTTTTTAAAGCGAACCAACATATGAGCCCGCATCCCATTCTTTTAATTCCCCCCTGCCAGTTGGGATTACCCGATATCCATCGGCATAGTCCCACCCTGAAGGTCCTCGACCCCTCTTTACGAGTGGATTACCTTTTTCCCCATTGAGAAACCTAAGATCTGTTATAGCCACGGATGGCAGTGGTGACTGGGACTATGCTTTTTTGCACTCGACTGATGCACCCGGTTTGACGCGCTACCTTTCTGCCCCCTCTTAGTGTCCCCGTACTCACTTTTTTCATTAAGCACCCCGTCCCTCATTTCCCCCCCCATTAATCCAGCGCAGCTATGCCCAGAAGTTGCAGCATTTCGGCCTTCGCGCCCTCCCCCCTCTGCGCCCCCTGTATTGTAAAATCCCCCCCCTCCCGCCCCGCAGTCCCCCTTTGTCATAAGTTCGAATGCCCTCCAACCAACCCCCCCGCTGTTTGATCCTTTGCTACCCCAACATTATGAATCTTGACAAAGAAAAACCCCCATTCCCCCCAGTTTTTTACGTGAGTAACCTAGAGTTGACACAGGTTTAGCATCTACGTTCATCCCCCACAGTAATACGTCCCACCCCACTCTGACCTTTGCAAGCATTTGCCCAGAGTTATTAGTATTATCTCCTGTGCCAGGCTGGTGCCGACATAGATATCGCACCTCATTCCGCCAGGTTTCCAGGATAACAGTTTTTTCCCCAAAAATGATCTTCCGTATCCCTTTCCCGAGCCAGGCATTTTGAAAGGACGTGCCCAGGCATTCAAGACTTCAAGTCCACACGAGATGCCGGTGTTACCTTTTCCGGCCGGTTTAATACTAACCACCCCATAGTCCCCCCCCCCCCCCCCCCTTTCAGTTTGGACAAACCTTCACAGGGAGTGTTGCAAGCACCTCCCCACGCCCAAGGTTGGATCGTTTTTTTTTTTCCCACTGGCCCTGGCATCCATACACTTTTTAACCCATACTCTCCCCCAGGTTGCCTTTTTTCCCCCGGGAAAGTCAGTCCATACACCCCAACTGAGACCCTTACGCTGACCCCCCCTTTTTTGGATACTGTCCCGAGATCCCCCCCCCCCCCTCCCCCCCCCCCCCCCCCCCCCCCCCCCCCCCCCCCCCCCCCCCCCCCAGGGCACACCCCCCCCCCCCCTCAATCCCCCCCAACCCCCCCCCCCCCCCCCACCAGCTATTAACACCCTGTCCACCATCCTCCTAGAGAGGATGCCCGGACTGGGGCTTCCTTCAACCGGCCTCCCTGTTCACCTCTTTCAGTCCCGTATTAATCTCTCACCCATCCCCTCATTCCCTTTTTCCCCCCCCCAAGCAGTTTTTTTTTTTCGCGGAGGAGAACGCAGCCCCACTACGCCACCGGGCCGCAATGATTTGCTCTAGCTATGCCCGCGCGCCCCTCCCCTCATGACCGACTCCCACCCTTTTCCCCCACTCCGCCCCTCCCTCCGAGACCAGGGTTTTTTTAACAATGTCCCCCCCCGCCGGTACGTCGATTGCCGCCTCCTCACCGACGACGATCACCCCTTCGAAAAAATCCCCTTTCCCCCCCTCACAATAAACAAAGACTAGGTTCCTGGTTTGTCTGCAGTCCCCCCCCATTTCTTTCCCCCCCCCCTTTCAGACCCCCACAATTTCCCCTGACTGATTTTCTCTTCCAAAAGGCGACCCCAAGGGAGACTACCCCCCCCCCGGCGTTTTTTTACTCCTCTAACTCACTCTTTCCTATCACCCCCCACCCACAAGAATTTTTCCCTGAGGTCACAGGTACCCAGATCGCGCCATGACCCCCCCCGTTCCCGAACATAGGCCCCCTCCACCCGCCACTTCAGGAAGCTCGTCGAACAACCAACACATGGCCCCCCAGGACTAGTTCCATCTTGATCAGGGTCTGGTAAATCACTATAGGTTGTGAAGAAAATCCCTCCCCCACAGTGTAGCTTTCCCGTAAACAGAGACTCCCCCACCAGTGCAATTTCAATGACCCCCCCCCCCCATGTTTCACCTGGCACTGACCAAGCGAGCCTGTCATCTTTTTTGGTCATCATTTTCGCGCCGTGTTGTTTTTTTTTTACAATGCCCCCCCGCTTTACAGGTACTTTCAACATACTTACAAGCCCCCAGAAATACCGCAGCAATGTGCTTGCGATACGCGCTTTTTTTTTTTTTTCATTATTATTTCGTTGCCATCTTTTTTCATGCAACCTTGACTTGAAAACACTTGACCGCACCTCTTTTAGAAGGAAGGAGCCAGAACCCACTGGAGAAGGGGCGCTTCTTTGCTCTAGGATGCGAATTGTAGCTTATGCCTTAATCTGCACCTACCCTCGCACGTTTGTGCGTACACCCCCCCCCCCGTCCCCCCCCGTTTGCAACACTCTTTTTAAACTTAAGGACGCTGCCTGTTTTGGCCCCCGACCAAATGCCACAGACCCCCCCCCCTCCTTTTTTTTCCTTCTTCTTTCCCCCAATTTTTCCCCCCCCACAGAATTTGCCCTTTCCAAGCATGGTGTGGCAGGTTTCCCCCCCCTACCCCCCCCCCCCCCACTTATTCTTCATTTTTTGACCCTTTCCCTTTCTCCTCAAATCATTGATGTTTTTTTTTTCAAGAACGTTGCAATAGTGACCCTTGGCAGTACCGCCGTTTAGTTAACTTATTTCTTTTTTTTTCCCCCCCTAACGACAATCAATTTTCCCTTAGAGGGATGTAGTTTTGTTATTTTGAATGTGTCCCCTCAGAGCGAGTACCTCCGGAGCCCATCCCCGGTCACAGCGCCCAATGTTTTTCGCACCAATTTCATCTTTTTTTATACAGCTCCCCCCCCCCTCACTAGGAAACTGTCCTTTTCCGTAATTATTTTGTCGTAGAGGGAGAGTTTGTACTGGTGTCTTCCAATACCCTCCCCCCCCTTCACCCACTTCTTCGCCCCTTCAGTTTCCCGACTTTTCCTTTTCCTTTATTTATGGAAGAAGGCGTGGCCGTGGCGTTTTTTTGTAGGCTGTTTTTTTTTCCTGAAGCCCTAAGCACCTGCGAGAGCGCCCAGCCTGTCCACCCTTGCCTAGTCTTTCCTCCCCCCCCCCCCCCCGAAGAATTTCTGCACTGCTACGTTAAGTTTTTCCCCAGCGGCCGCCTCTGATTTTTTTCCCCCCCCCCCCCGTGCATGTTCCACGCCCCCCCCAGGTCTTCTCAGCAGTCCATGTCAGAATGCAAGACAGAGCCAAGTTTTTTCCAGGTTCTCCATGCGAGTCAACCCTCCCCCTTCCCCCCCCCCACGGGTTTCCCCCCGCCCCCCTCCTACGCCTTTTCCCCCAAGTTTTCATTAATTTACGGTCCAAGTGCTTTTTTTGTGCCACTTATCTTTTTCCAAGAATACAACCGACCACGTCCCAATCTTCGATCCCAATTGAAGAAGATTTTATTCCCCTAAACTAGATCTTTTTAGCAGGTCATTTTAATTCATGTGTTCCCCCCCGCCTACCCCCGCATCTCAAACCAATCCCCGTACCACGCCTCGCCCATCCCCCCCCCCTCCAAATTAGAACCATGTTGAATGATTTCACAAGGTCAAATTTTGACCAGCAAGTCTTTCTTGCAGGCTTCCTCTGGGCTGAAATGTTATCCCCCGTCCCGTACATGTAAGTTTCGAGACCGCCCCCCCCCCCCCTCTGTATAACCCCCCCACAGGGAACGCTCCCCCTAGACCCCGATTTTTCGTACCCCCCCTACTTCCTCCCAGTTTTTTTCTCAGACCCCCCCGCTTTTTTACTGGACACTAGTTTCCCCCCCCACATGAGAAGCCTCATGTACGGCCCTGTGTGCCCGCGATGTCCCCTGCAGGTTTATTGTCCCTCCTCTGAGGTTCCCGAAGACACAGCGATGAGTAGACTCTAACCACGATTCGACCCTTTTTTTGAGTGACTGTTGAATGTTGACCCCCACGAGAAGGGTGTTGTTTTCAACAGACTTCAAAGCCCTTATGGAACCCCAGGTGGTGCCCCCCTAACACCGTTTTTTTTTTTTGTTTCGCACCCCCCAGTGACCCCCCCCAGAACCGAAAAACAAAGGAAGTTGTTGAAAGAAAAGCATTCCCAGTGTGTGATTTTTTTTTGGGAAGCACAGCGCCTTTTTTTTTTTGGTTGATTGTGAATGTCCGCGTTCCCACCCCCCCTTCCCCTGCTTTCTCTATACCTCCCCTTGTTTTTTTTCTTTCAAGCAGCCTTTACCGCCCCCATGCTGAGAATTCCCTCTCTGTTAGAGCCCCACCTATATTTTTTTTCTTTTGGCTGGTTCACCCCCCCCAGCTTTCTTTCCCCCCTTTAAACTAGATTTCTTTGTCGCATGCCCCCCCCATAACTCACGAGCTAAATATCCTGTGAACGTAACTTCCCCCTGCCCCCTCCTGGACCCCCCTTTTTGCCTTTTGCCCCCCCTCCCCCCCCCCTTGTTATAAGTAATATTTTAAAGGTGTCGGAGCCTCTCTTTTTCATCCCAACTCCAAAGAATCTTTAGAGATCCCCCTCGGCCGAGCCCCCCCCCTTTTATACCCCCATCCTTTTCGTGACAATAAATCAACTGAAAACTGGTACAGCGCAGTTTTGCCTGAAGTACGAGTGAGACCCCGTTCTTTCTAGTCATATCTTACAGTACAGCGTCCCAAGATCCAATTTGCGTCCACCCCCCATTTTTCCTGTCCCCACTGCCTTTCGCGATACGGGATGTGTTTTTTTTTTTGTCTGAGAACATAGCTATGTAGGCCCCCTTTCCCGTAAGGCACGTTTTATCAATAAAAGGCTGATCAGTTTTGACTTTTCCTTTTGTGGAGCCACCCACGGCCTCGTGCCCTAAGTGGTCGTGTGGTTTGAAACTTTCCCCATTTTGTCCCGTCTTGATTATCTCACAAAAAATTTCGCACTGACCATCCTTCCCCCCCCTGTGACCGAGATAGCCCTCGCCCGAGGCTATTTTGTCTTCACCAGGTTTTCCCCCCGCAGTGACGCAGACTCCCCATTTCTCCCCCACCCTTTTTCCCTATTTTCTGATGCCCTCTTTTTTTTTTTTTTTTTGGGCGATCGCTTCTCTTCGTTTTCTTTTTCAGAATTGCCCCCAATTTCATCCGCCCCCACCAGACTAGACTTTTTTTATTCTTTCCTGATTCCGGCAAGTGTTATTGACCCTTTTTGGTCGCCAACAGACCCCTTTTTTTGTGTTGCGGCTTTTCGTGTTTTTTCCCCATCTTCCTTCATTAGACAGCTTTTTGAATGAATTGTATGTGAATTTCCCCGACCCGATGTAGTCCAGCAAGGCCAGAATGAAGTTCCCCCCTTTTGCCCTACACGTAAGTTTCCCCCCCATGTCCTCCCGAGAACTTTTGCCTTGCGTGTCTGGTCAACTTTTTTTTTCCATCGTACGTCCCAAGTCTGCGGCACTGGACCTTTAACTGGATTTCCCGTCACGGTCCCCCAACCTCTACTTGGTGACGTCAAAGGCAAAGGAGTCTTTTTTTTCTCCACTTTCATAGTCCAAGCCCATCCCCCTGTACACCCTCAGCCTATGTAAACCGTCGTTCTTCCTTTTTCACGGACCCCCCCCACGTCAATTGGATTGGCTTCGCAATGGTTTTTTTGTCCGCTTAGGCCATTCCAGCAATGATATTCCTCCTGGTCTCCACCCACTGCTAGTTGAAATTTTGTATCTCATTTGCACAGCGTTCCTTTTTTCTTCAACCGGTTTTAAGAGAATGAAGAGTTTTCTTTCCCGCCTTTCCCCTGAAGCGCCCAGTAAAAGCACCCCCCCCCCGCCACTTTTTTGTTCCCTAACTTACCGCGTAGGCCCTCCCCCCCGTCCTGTAATTGTGGCATCTCTATTTTTTCCTCCCTCCTCCTTTTTGCCCTTTTTTTTTTTTGTGTATCTGAAAATATAGACTCCGTTCCTTTGTGTAAGTCCCGTTCGCCGGTGGACCCCGGGCGGCTTTTTATCCCCCACTACTGGTCAGGGGGTCACGTGGTGGGTTGTTTGGTGTTTTTTTTTTTTTTTGTTGGTGGGCTCCGTTTCTGTTTTTCTGCCCCCAATCTCTACCCAAGTATATCTTACGTTTTTTTTTCGCCAGTTGATTCGGCGAGATATCATCCCTATTTGCCCCCCCATCCATTCATTTCCCTTTTTGCCCGCGACTATGTTTTTATGAACCCCCCCTCCAATGGTTGAACCCGAGACTTATTTTTAGGCATAGTCCCCCCACGACCTGAAATTGACCCGTTCAGAACCACCTTTGAAATAGTCTTTTCCTCCCCCGTTTCCTCCACCCCCGCCGTAACCAACCCGCCTGAAAATGAAAAGTTTTTTGCGCCACCCCAGCCCCCCCCCCCCCCGTTATCATAGACCCCCCCCCCAGCCGCTCGTTTCACCTCCGTTTTTTAGTGTCTCCCTACCCCTGCCCCTTGGCTGTGAAAATTATCCCCACCCCCCCCATTTTTTTCTGCATGTCCCCCCAGAAGTCCCCACCAACCCCCCCCCCCCCCCCTTTTTCCGCTTTTTTTTCGTGACCCCTCCCACCATGATAGACAACCAGAACACATGTCCCATTCTTTCCCCTTCCGTTCACGGTTCATATGAAACCGCCTCCCCCCCCCTTTCGAACAAAACACCCATTGCCGCCCTGTCACGTCTTGCTACGAACTTTTTTTGAAATTATATAACCCCAGTTGACCCACACGTTCTTCGGTGCACCTTTGCCCCCTTATCCACGCGCGCTAACATTTTCACTTATTTTTTGACCGTTAGCAGTTCATAAGAAACCACTATTGGTTCCCCCCCCCCCCCCTTGCATAGTCCCCCCCTTTTACTTACCCCTGCCTGGACACTTTACTGATCGATCAGAGGACTTGCTTGACACCTAAATAACCAGTTCCTTTTTTTTTTCCCTCGCCCCGCAGAGTTATCAAATGGTTGTGCTTTTTCCTTTTTTTTTTTCAGGAATGCACATCCCTCCCTTGAGCCATTGACCCCTAAACACACCCATGAGTGTCGAAACAACCGCACTGCTTTTGCTCCCCCAAAGTTTGGAGGATTAACCCCCTCCCCGCGCCTTTCCTTCTTTTCTACCCCCCCCCCGATAAGTGAAGCACAGTTACACGCGCGTCACCACTTTCCCGAATTGTGAGCGGGGCGACCCCCCCCCCAGGAACCTTTTACATTGTCCCCTGGCCCCTCTCAACCGCGTGCTTCGTTGTTCTATTTCTGCTTTCCCTCAATCCAACGAAGGAAGAATCCTTGTGCTCCACCCCACCCCCCTTTCTGGCCGCGTCGCACTTCGGCCATGTTTTCCCCAATCTTCCCCCTTAAAACTCATACCGGACTCTCCCGTCGTTCCCCTTTCACCAGTATTGCTAAGGTCCAAGTCTGCGTTGCCTTACCGTCGCCCCTGATAGAAACCATGGCTGTGAAGTATTGACCCCACTGGTCTCCCCTTTTCTTTTCCTTATCGGCTAATTCTTCAGAGAGATAACTCAGCCCTCAGAACCTGCCTTTCTTATTTTCCTGTGTAATGGGCTACTTTCAGCGCTTCTGTCCCTTGAACCGCCTCACTCGAGAATATTAACTTTCTTCTATTATTTCCGTGAGATTTATCCACTTGATGGAAATTTACTACTGAACGCGTATCCGGCGGTTGGTCAACAACTTTGGTGGAATGGGGGGTTGCTCGCGATCGCCCCCCTTTCTTTCCCCCTCTCCTTTTAATTAAAGGAATCTTCTATTCAGGCCGCTGCCGTGGGAACCTGATGTCCCGCCGCGGTCTCGATTTTTCCCTACAACGGAAATTAGGGTATTGTTACCCCCCAAAGACCCAGAGTATGTGAAGTAGTTTGTCCCATGCTGTTTTGTTGCGAAACGGAATGGACCCGTAGCTTTATCTCTTCTTTTTCCTCTCCCCCTCCCCCTTTTTTTGAATACCCTTTCCATGCAAAGGACTTTCGCAACCATTTCATATGTAGATAAGCAACCTCCAGCTGAATGTGTGGGCTTGTAACCCAAACTACCCTAACTTTTTTCGTTTGACTTGTTTAGAAGACTTTCGGAACCTGTTGACTTTTTGCCCCCTTGCATTTTTTGCGTACCGCGTGTCCCTGTAAGGATGCACCCCAGTTTCTATCCAAGAGGTTTTTCCCGACTTCCCCCCGGCAATCCAGCTGGAGCAATTCTTCCTTTCAGTCCCAATTTGACCTACGACTCTCTCCCGTTCCCCCCCGCCAGCTCCCCGTCCGCGTTTTTGCTTGCATCTTTTTTTTTTAACCGACAGCCCAGATTCCCCCACGTTAAGGATCCATTCCACCCCTAGTAACATGTGCCTTTTTTGAAGTGATCAGGTTGTCCCTCTTTCGTCTCGTAGCTTGCCCCAACCTCAAGAACCCAGGTCCCCCACTCTTTTTCCCCCTGGCTACAGTGTGTTAGAATATTCCCTCCAGGGTTCATCCTTCGTGTAGCTTACCTGGCACGCGTCCATTCCACTTTTTCCTGAGCGTTGAAGGTCTCTTTGCAGAAGGCAGCTTTTTTTCTCTTTCTCTGTTCCGTCTGTTTCACGACACTCTTTGGACCCCCTTTCCCTACTTTGCTCCGCGGCGACCCCAGGTGTTGTGTATTCACAGGCGAGTCCCGTCGTTGCTGAGGAGTTTTTCCTCGCTCCCTTACGCCCCCTTTCCAGGTTTTCGCGATGGCGTTTTGTGACCCCATCTTCTTTTTTGGTTTACCACCGTCTTTCTTGGCATTTTTTCTCTCTGAACGTTTTTGTAGACCCCTTTCTTATTTTCTCTCAAGCTGACCTTTCTTGATATAAGTCCCGCCTGAAGCCCCCGGTCTCTAAAACGCAATAAGTTTGGGTCTGGCCTCGTTGCGTTTTTGAACTTTTCCTTCAAGCCCCTGTTTTAAACTAGGTGACATTCCTTTTTGCCCCCCTTCCTTGTGGACCGAGTGACTGCTTTTCTGGACCAGGGATAGTGATAGATTTTTGAAGTTTTCTTTCTCAGAAACCCGGATTATTTCTGCCCTCGAACCCAGGAGCTATTATCTCGCGGGTTTCGCCGAACTTTTCTGTTTGAAGCTCTTCGACCACCCTGTTTCCTTTTCATGGGGGTCTTCTTCTCCATCCCACCCTTGCACTATTTCCCAGGAACCCCGTTTTTTTCTTTCCGATCCGGAAGTGTTCTTTTGTCCCGTTTCTTCCCTCCATTTCTTTTTTGGGAGGATTGGATGGTCATCAGGCTGGTGAGGCCTTGAACACCGAGCTGTCGCGCCTGCCCCTCAGGTGTCCCTCCCCTTTTCATCGCTTTACTTCCTAATTTCAATTCCCCTGGTGCGTGTCTTTTTTCTTCTTTTGCGGAGGCCCGTTCCCCCCCTTTTTTTTGTCGACCCCCCTTGCGTGTGGCCTTCGTGCTTCTCTTTCCCTGCCATTTTTTGCATGAAACCAGTGTCTTACGCGGAGTCTTTGTTCCTGCAGCTTGTTCATCTGATTGATATCGGCGCCACACTGCGGTCGCGATGGACTCGAGATCCTTTTTGTTTTTCCCTGCAGACGTCAGCGCCCTCTTTTTCTTTCAAGCCTTCCGCGTTCTCTGTCCCGTCCTGAATTCATTCCCCTCTTTTTCCCCCTCCTCCCTTTTCGGTTGTTTGTCTGATTGCCACGGCTCCCTGCGTCCCGCGGAGTCTCTTCAAAATCGGATTCCTCTTCCCATGACGTCACATTTTCTCCCACCCGCGCCGTCCAATCCCCCCCCTTGCAGTTGGCTCCTCCTTCCATCGGAATTCCAATTCCAGTCCCCCCTTGAGCTGTAGAACTTCTGCCACCATGGCCCATGGACGTCTTTTCTTTCACGAACCCCCCCCCTACGCCTTTCCCCCCCGTCTTTGTATAAGTCCATTCGCACCCTGCATTTCTTGACTGAGCAGTCTTGTTATATGCCCCCCCGTCTCGCCCAAGACCCTTCTCCCCGACCCTGTTCTGCTTGACCCCCAACAACCCCTTCTCCCCCATTCCCGCGCAAACACAAAACCCTGCTGTATTTGCTCCTTTTTTCCAACCCCCTTCTGAATCGGCACCCCCATAAAAACCACCTTTTCCGTCTGACAGTT
>Ga0179593_1615623_pt1 | contig 15383 bp, 23 predicted proteins | sample CZODoug2_1_08_16_FD_185931 | JGI IMG/M metagenome (GOLD analysis project Ga0179593, IMG submission 185931) | Vadose zone soil fungal communities from Angelo Coast Range Reserve, California, USA - CZODoug2_1_08_16fungal (PacBio error correction) | ecosystem: Environmental > Terrestrial > Soil >... | reverse complement strand
CTGTCTATCTTTCAGTTTCTACAATGACTCCCTTCTCTCTCCTTCTATCCATCCTAACGCCCCCTATCTTCATGCATTCCCATATATGAATTCACCAATATTTGCTTTCGGATTATTCCTCCCCCCGCACCCTCCTCCTTTATATGTGCTTGACCTCCGAGAAGGGTACCTCTTTTTGAGTCCACATGGACCCCCTCCCCTCGCGTAGTTGATGAGTTTGATGACGGACTACTTGGTTCCCCCCCCCCCTTTTTTTGGGATTGATCTAATTTGTCAGGCCCATCCTTCACACCCTTACTTTTTCCATCAGCTAGTATTGGCATCCCCCCTTATTTGCTGCAAGTTGCATTGTACAATCTCAGTACTCTTTCTTTCATTCCAATCCTCCGTTTGTCTGTTCCGCTGTTTGATCTTCAATTCCTGGCACCCCTCCCCTTACTTGTGAGCCCCATATTTCCCACCCTCAACCTTTCCGATCTTCAAATTTCTCTCTTCCAAAATCTTCACCAAACCCATGTGACATTTTTCCCCTAGTCTTACAACTTCTCCTTTTCCAATGAACTCGCAGGATGTTAGATCATGTTGCCCCACTTTTCCGGTGAATCCCCGCCTTTGCCCCTTTTACACCCTTTTCTTCAGACACGATCTTAATTCGTTTTTACTCATATACTTCTATGGCGCTGTCCTCAGGTTTTACTGGGGGGGATCTGATCGTTCCCCCTCAGCTGCTCGAACATGTCATGTCAGGTGCCTTTTGTAGAAACTCATACTAGTCGACTTTTAACCCAGTCGCTTTTTTAATTGAAACAATAGGGTCCCACACCGAAGGTAAGTATTTTCCCCAGTCTTATTTCCAAAGACTCATCCATTTCTGCGTCTGGGCTCTTCCCCATCTCCTGTTCAAAAGGAGAGTACTCCCCAGACTGGTTTTTCAATCTCTCAGAAGTTTTCCATAACAACCCTTGTTTCATTGGTCAGGGCCCTTTGATCGTTGGAGGTTTTCTACAAAAGTCCTCGTGTCGCTTTTTCCTAATTGGCCCACAGCCCCTGCAGTTGCAATTTCCCCTCCTCACCCGGCCCCCCCCTTGGTGCTCCAAAAGGATCCTCTTCACGCCAAGTCCAGCTTGAATAGACACCCCGAAATCAAAGGGGCCTTAATTACTCGTCCCCTTTTTTTGAACCGTATGCGCTCTACAACGATCTTAAGTCGCGACTGCGTCTTTATTCGCATGAAGAGAGGAGTGTGCTCAAAATCCTCATTTCCCCCGATCATACCGCGGGCTTTTGTCTACTTGACTTACGCCCCTTTAGTTGGCTTTTTTTTTGCAGTAGTCCCCAAAACTGGCTTCCCTTTTTTCGTCATTCCTCCCTCCGACACTTGCCCATTTTCACAGATGAATTATGACCCATATACTCTTTACTATCAAGGGCTTTCCCTGAAGGCTCGAGCGGTGTTTCCCTAGATTTTCCCTCTCTTTTTCAGCTTTGATGACGAAAACACGTCTCTTTGATTCCCCTTCCTCTTTTGCAACCTAATTTTGAGCCCTTAGAGGATGCTGTGAGTCTTTTTTCCCTCTTTAAAAACACATCGTTACCCTCAGATGTCTTTTCCTCCTCTCCTGACCGACAGGATGGAGATCAATTTTTTTTCCGAATTACAGATGGAGGCATGTGCCTTGGTTGAATTCCTCCTTGTCCCCCCCCCCCCTCCATCTCTCAGCATTTCTCTCTTCCCTTTTGGTTAAACCTCCGACTCTTGGTTTACAGCCTAGTCTTTTCCCCCCCCAGATTTTTTTTTTTTAGTAGACTCATATAACGACTACACAAGCTTTTCAGAACCTTTCTCTTCTAGCAACATCACCCCTGAGGACCTCCCTAATTCTTAGTAATTAATTGGCCAGAGGTCCCGTTCCTCTGTTCCTGACGTTTCTGGGTTTTTGTGAGGACTCTACCATCCTTTTTTTTTTTTTTTTGGGCTGCCATCCAGCATAGGCTTTCACCCTTATCGGATTTGTCTTCCTTCTTTTTCCTCTTGCGAATTCTCCCCCTCAAGGTGCCCCAAATCGATTCTTTGCGTTAACACCCTCATTGACCAAGGGACACCAAGCGTCACCTTTGCGTGCCCCTTCCCCATTATTTTTTTCCCCTTTTTTGGGTTCTTGGTTGATTCCTGCATACTCCCTTTGACCCCTTTGACCCCCCCTTCATCGCACCCCCGTGAAAAAGTAAAGTTAGTTTTATTTGCTTTGACAGTTTTCTCCTTTCTTCATGCGAATTTCCGGAAGGAACCAACCCAACCCCGGATCCCGTGTCAGATACTTAAGGTTTTGTCTTCCCCCCTTTTCGCGATACATCCTATTCCCTCTTCCTGAGAATCCCCCCCAATAGAGCTAGAGATATCCTTGATCTTTTCCTTATTGTTTTTGTGGAGAGATCACATGAATCTTCATTCCTCTCTGGGTCCCTCCAGGTTTTCTAGAAACGTTTTACCTTATCTTCAGTATGGGCCTTTTCCACGCTAATTCGCCTGAGATGTCTATTAATTGATGCTTAGAACCAACTTAAGCATCAGTTTGGGTTGTTACTCCTTGACCTCTAGACTCTAAATTCCCTTCTCCCCACTGGCTTTCACTTCGAATGCCTCAGGTACTTTCTTGAGTTATGTTCTCAAGTTGTTCTTTCTATTTAATCAACCCCTGGCCAACACTCCCCTCGCCCTCACACCTGATTTGACATTGTGTCCAGTGAAAGTTTAGTATTCGTTGCGACCCTCTTACCTTGTCAGTCCAGACTCGATCAAGCCCTTCCCTTTCTCTATCCCGATCATCCCCTCGATCTTGTCCTTACTCGCATTGAGGTCCTTACTCTGCTCCTCCCCCTGCCTCCCCAACGCAGAATAACCTGTGTGCAAGACGGAGCCCCAATTCTCATATTTCCCGTTGCCCTTAACGTTACTAATCGGATTGGTGGTCCCTTGCACCGTTGGTTCCCCCCTTCCAACCCTTTTCTTTTCCCAAGATTGGTACGTTATATATGAGGTTATCACCCGTTGTCTCTTACTTACTTTCAACCCCCCCTACCCCCCCCTATAATTTCCATTCCAACCTCCTTCTTCCACACTCTCCAAGGTCGAGGCTTCAGCACCGAGTCCCCCAGACTTCCTCCTGATGGTCCCACCACCTTTTTTTTACGTTACTCTCCTGTGAATCCGGTTTCCTCACCATTTAGCCATGGCAGAGTGAATTTTCTTAACTAGCGTTATATTGAGCCCCCCACTAAACTCAAGCAGCTCCCCATTGCAGGTAATCCCCCTGGCCCCTTCCCACACTTCATTTTAGTTTTGGTAGTGATTTTCCCTCTACGTGAGATTCCTATTTTCCTTTCTTTTTCCTCACCACCTTCCCCCCTCTTCGAATTCCAGGATCCCGCGCCCTCCCGCGCTCATGCCTTAATCGTCCGCGTCGGGATGCCTGATAGGCTGACCTTGCTAAGCCGCGTGGACGATCCCCAAGTCGGCGGTTTTTTCGTTCTTGTGGAGCTTCCCCGCAGACTCACACTCTTTTTTTTTTAGAGTCTTTCCGTCCCCATTGGCTTTTAGGTTCCCCCTTCTGTTCTTTGTACCACCAAACCGCCGTATTCATGTCGCCTCTTCTGTTAGCTCCCTCTGCAGTCCTCCACCTCACTGTTTTTTTTTTTTTTTTTTTTGTACGAACTTCGACGAAATTTTGTTCTTTCTTTTCTTTTGCATTCTTTCTCGCCCTTTTCGTGCTGGTCTCATTTTTTTAAGTTTCTTTGAGTTTTGTTTTTTGTTACATCTGTTTATGACTAGGGTATAGTGGGACTAACCTTCACCAGCTGTCTCCCCTGTTTAAGCGATACCAAATTAACCCGAGACGTTTTGTAATGCCGATTTTTTCCCCACCCCGAATCCCTCCAGCATGTAAACACTTCCGTTTTTTGCGTACTAGGCGTGATATCGATAATTTCCCGGTTCCTCCTCTTTTTTGTATCTGCTTCCCGGTACTATCCCTCCGGATGACCCCCGGTGATGAGGATTGTTTCTCTTTCCCTTTCTCTTCCACCGTCCCCTGGTTGTAGCACACATATTGTCACCGTTACCTTCGCCTCCTCTGTCCGGTCATTTGCATGTTAGCTTTTCTCTTCTTTAGTCCTTACAGTGTTTTTCGCGCTTCTCAGTTTCGTGTTTTGATGGGGAACGATCACGTCCCTCTTCTTAGATCCTCCTCCTTTTTTTCTTCTATATCTTTTTTTTTTTCTTTTTTCTCATTCAGCAAAGCCCCTGCCTATCGCTGGATGACCCGACGCTTGGGTAAAGTAGGTCTTTCCGATTAGTCTGAACGAGCCCCTTCCTGAACGTCTTTTTTTTTTTGGGGTCCGTCTTTCGAATTTACGAGCAGGTCCCACTACATTGGTTTGGTGTCCCTTTCCCGTCTTGTGACCTCCCCTGTGACCTTTTTCTTCTTTCGTATACCCCACCCTTGCTTGGTGCTTCTGTCTTCCTCCCCTCTTCTCTTATTATCCTTTTTTGTTTTTGAGATCTAATTCCATAGTATTCCCCTTCTGTCCCAATAGCCTTGTCCCCTTGTGATGTCTTGAGTCTCCCTGAACCTTTACCTTTCTCCACCTATTCTTCCTTACCAAGCTTCTTTTTCCACCAAACCGATTCTTTGCTTTTCGTCTTTTCCATGCGTCCCTTTTCTCCCTACCAAACATTTTCCCTTCTGTTCACTGATCGTTTCCTACTGAAGCTTCGACTCATTATACTTACCTCTCTTCTTTCACCATTTGCTCTTTTCCTTTTCTGTTTTCGTTCCGTCCTCGATCAGAGATGGTCGTGAAGCATTCATATGCCTTTTCCTGGCTTTTGTCTCCGCTATCTCTGTGAGCGCGACAGACGGTAAGGTCCTTTTAGAAACTTCACAGTTTTTCCATGCCTTTCCAATTCATTGAAGTACCCACAGTGACAATCTGTTCACCCCCCCAAAACTTCCGTGACTTCTCACCGCTCCCCTCTAACCTCGGTCCTTTAGTTTTTTTACCTGGCAGACAAGAGATCAACCTAGACCGGACACCCCCCCTGTGAAACAATCTCCTTTCACCACCCCTCTTTTGGTTTTTTGGCGTACAACTTCTGCCCCATTGTCTGTCCTTTCCAAAATGTCCTTTTTTTTTTGTATACTTTTACCCCCTTTTGGTCACTGAAAAACCCCTTGACAATACGTTTTCTCCCCACGATCATGTCAACCTTTAAGTTTGATTGCTCCAAAAGCACCCTTTTCTCCCTCTCAGATGCCCCCCCCCTCAAACAAGATAAATCACCTCTCTTTAGAGATTATCGCACCCCCCCCCAATCTGGATGTGTAGACCACAAGCTTAAATCTCTATGGAGAGGGATGGGATTCTGCCATTCGGTTTCAAAATCCTCAGGACCACTCTCCTGGAATGTGTGCGCCAAATTAGTTGATTTTTTTCCCTTTTTACTTCCAACATGGCTCCTTTTTTTCTGCGTGCCCTTTTCTACCCCGATTTGCTTTCTTATTTTCTTCCTTAACGCTCATTCCCGTTACTATAAGACGGTCCTTAACTCCCCTCTCCCAGTGCCTTCTCCACTTCCTCTGAGGCCGATCACTCTCTTTCCGCGTTTTTAAGCGTTTTGTTTTCCACCCAAGGAAATCTGACTTCGTCCGCTTTTCCCCCCCCCAAAGTCCTTGCGAGAACACGGCACCGACCTTTGAGTACTCTAGTCTTCTCCCTTTACTCACACCCCTTCTTCTTCAAAAATTCCAGCCATGATTGACGAAGCCCCTTTTTTTCTTTCCACTGTCTCATTGTGACAGGAGCATTGTTGGAATGTTCTCCTTGATCAGTCCCTCCTCCTTCAGCATTTCTTTACCTTGTGGTTTAAATAATGGCTTTCTTTTTATTCCAGGCCTCTCTCCCACTACCCCCCCCTCCGTCTTCAAAAATACTTTTTCTCCTATTCCCTCCCCCCGTGCTTGTACCCGACCAGTTCGATGGAATGTTAGTCAACCCAAACTTAACCCCTTTCATCACCATCCACATCAAGTACGTTCATTGAATCGGTTCTAGTAGTTCGAATTATTCCCGTCACGTTTTCTTCGTCTCTTAAGAGCAAATACCATTGAGGGCAGACCTCTGACCACACAGGTTTTTTAGTCCCCCCCCCCCCCCCCCCCCCCCCCCCCCCCCCCCCCCCCCCCCCCCCCCCCACCCCCCCCCCCCCCCCCCCCCCCCCCCCCCCAAATCTTGATGATTCCGTCTCCTAAATTTCACCCCGAGTCTTTTCTCCTCCGTCAAAAACGGTGAAGGATCCTTATCGACCCAATGTAAATTTTCTCCATTTCATTCTTCAGAGTATTCAGGACTTGTTTTTATTGGTTGATGCCCACTCAACTTCCCTCCCGATATTCTCTTGCCTTTCCCCCTTTTTTCCCAAGCCTTTCGTTTAAAGCAGGAAATGTCATGCTCATTCGAATCGACCTGAACTGATTTTCAAATTCTTCATTCCCGTTAAGCCTGATAAGGTAAGGTTATTCCCATCGCCTCTCCCACCGTTCTTCTCCTCCCCCTTCGTCCTCTAGATTTCGATTCCTGTCCCTCCTTTCCCCTTTGTTTGAGACCCCCCCTTTCTCTAGCTATACTCCTTATAGTGAGTATCAAGTCATGTCTTTCATCTCTCCCTCCTACCGTACCCTACTCCCTAGTTACGTTACTAAAAAACCTTTGTTTTGTGCTTCTCCCCCTTTCCTCCTGAGCCCCTCTTCCCTTACTTGTATGCCCTTCTGGTTCACTGTGCTTATTCCCCAAGCGTTTCCCGTTTCCTTACCTGAGCCTTTCTCCTCTCATCCTCAACAATGGCCACCACTTCCTCGTAATCCCCTTAACATGCACTCTTGTGTCAGAGGTTCCAAGGAGTCCCTTCCCCCCTGGAATTTTTGGTCCCCCCCCCATAACCCCTTAGGTAGTAGGAACCCCAACCCCTCCCCAATACTTTAAGTTCCCCTCTATTGGTCAGTCAGGAAGCCTTTGCCGTCTCAAATCTTCGCGTTTTTTTTTTCCCCCCCTCCCTCCTTAGACGTCTTTTCCCGGGGACGCTATTTGAATCCGGATCCTCTGCCCTCAATTCCTCCTCTTTTTGTGACTTTGTTCCGGGACACCAGTTCGGGTATTTTGTATCTTTGACCCCCTCTGGTCGTTCCCCCTTTTTCCCCTTTACCATGAGAACGCAACATCACGTTGTGGACTACCCCCTGTTTCAAGGTCTTACTTTTCCCTTCCCCGGGAACCAATACAGTACTATACCACGTTAATTTTAAACCTCACCCGGCTCTAAGAAAGCTGTCATCCTGCTTCTCCCCCGAATTTACAACTGCCCCGAATTCCGCAGATAAATCTGTCATGATGTCCCAACAACCTCTTTTTTTATATCTCCCCCCCCTCTTTCGATTCTCCTTTTTGCTGGGGTTAAATAGGGTTGGATCTCGAATCGAATGACCTTTCTTCTTCATCCTCCTCTCCCTGTCTCCCATTGCACTTTTTGCAAATTATTTAGCATTCCGCCTTCCTCACTTTTTCTCAAACTTGAACCCCTCCCCCTTTCTCCTTTCTTCATCCATTTTTCTCCCTCGAATAATAGCCCTAGCCCCCCCCTTACCCAGCGTTAGGAGTTTATCATCACGTTCAGAGGATTCTATTCGTAGCGGCAGACGCGTTTCCTTTTAATTGAAGTCCGCGCGTTCGGTGCATGAGTTTTTTCCGCCCCCTTCCCTCCAGGATTGCCTTCCGCCCAACTACTACTTATGGCCCAGTTCTGCTTCCATAAACCCTTCCTTGCCGTTGTCCTCTCACCTCCTCTCTTCCTTTTATAATCACCGCGCGCATGACGCCCTCTTCCACCCCCCTTTCTTTGTTGTTCCCTCCTCTTTGCTTTTTCTTTTGATTGACAATCATTATGTAGATCTGGGCGTCAGGGCGCGATTTCTCCACCCTCCTGAAGGTACCTCCTCAATGGGTGATACGTTTGGTATAGTGGTCCTGTGTCCCCTTGTCCCACCTTCCCCCGAGTTATCTCCCCGACCGGTGCTTTGACTTTTTTTTTCTGACAGCCACACTGAAATCCTGATTTTTCCCCTGTTGTACTCCACTTCACACTTTTTGTTTTCTCTCCAGTGACGTAATTATGTTGTTTTTTGTGACTGTTGAATGTAATTTGATCTCTTATGCTTCCTCTACTCTCCTCCTAGTTCCGGTTTTCCTCTCCAGCCTTGTTCTCCCGTTTCCAGCTTCAGGTTGACACATATGGTAACAGGTCTCGTTTTTTTCTGCGAAGCCCCTGATGCATCTTCTCCCTTCGTTCGCGCTTCTCTCTCTTCTCCTTGAACGATCACGATCCCCAGAGCTTTCAGTCTCCCAGTGACCTTCTTCGCGAGTACTCCTTATTTTTTTTCCGTCCACCGAATTCTTATCTGGCTGAAGAAGAGTCCTTTAAATGTCTTTACATGAGTTGCCTTGTATCTGTTCACACTCTCCTCGGTATTTGATGTCTTGTCTGGGAGACCGATCTCATTTCAGGTACGTATTTTCTTCCTTTTTTTTTCGGCAGTCCCCTTTCGCCCGAGATCAAGGTTTGTACTGACCCTTCCCGCTTTCCATCCCCTTTCCCCCGTGTTCTTTGGGACAGGGAATGTTTCTCTCGGGACTTCTCTCTTTCCTCCCTTTTTTTCCCCCTCTATTTTTTCCTTTGCACCCGAAGCTGTTAAATTGAGGGTCCCCTTTTTCCCCCCCTTCACTAAACGTCCCAATTTTTTTCCCCTCATGCACATGTCACCCTATGCCAACGCGACGTGCTTCTTTCCCAGACCTCATAAAACTAATATTCCAGTTTTTGATTTATGTCTCCCCCAGCTTCCGCTCATACTGGACCTTCTCGTCTTTCAGCCAGTCACTTCGTTTTTGCTCCCTAAGACTCACTTTTTTACCCCCTCAGGAACCGAATATGGGCGCTAGTGATCTCCAGAGATTGAGCTCCATACCCTTTTTCTGATTTCTCCACTTAAAAGGCTTCGACAGATACAAAAGCAACGTCTATTAAATATGTTTCCCCCCCCCCTTTTTTGATACTCTCTTCTTCCCAGGAGTTCTTCAAAATAAGACTCACTTTTTCCATATATGTACCATGCTAGGGTACCATTTCCAACCGAAGAGTCCACTCAAGTAGGATCCATTCCCTCCCCCACAACCACTTTGGTATAAATATATGTCAGAGAGTCCCTCCCCCCTTCTTTTTTCTTTCTAGGGGTTCTGTGTTATCTTTTCAGGTTTCTCATTAGACCTTTCCTCTGTTTTATTGCTTTCCCGTTGTCCTTGCACATTTGTCCCCCCCCCCGTATCACCCACTTCTGGCTTTCCACTTCCTCATCTCCTTCAGTCCCCCAGACAAGGCAAACAATGACCAGCGCCCATGCCCAGAGCTCTCAGTTCCCCTACTTTTCTTCCTTTGTTTCTTCGATCCGGACAGACAAGTATTCTTTCTTGTTACCATTTTATTTGACCCTTCTCGATTCCTGACCGCCATGCGATTGTCCCTCCGTAGGTTCCCCCCCCTTCTCCCCCCCAGCGGACCGGTCACCGATGAGTTTCTTTTTCCTCAAGACCTTACCACTTAAACTAGTTGCAGCATTATATTTCGTTATACGCACCACCTGTGCCCCTCCCACTTTCCCACGGAGTCACCCTACCGCCCCCTCCCCTGATCCTTCTTTCCCTTTCCACGCTCCTCTCCTTATTACCGGACATTACCTTATTCACCAATCATCACCTCCTATCACACTTCCCCTCCCCCCCCCCAGTAGTTTTGTACTCTATTTGCCGGGATCCATTCAAGCTTGACGAAGCGTTTCCCCGACACTTTTTTTTCTTTCCTACACCTTCCTTTGGTTGAGAGGCGAGCGTATAGTCTGCTGGCAATCTCCTGTGTTGCACCCGAGTGTGCAGCCTTTTTTCATTTTTCTCTACCAAGACAGACTTCATTTTTCTTACTAGACTAGATTGTCTTTTCTTTCTCCCCCCCTTACTCCATATGTACCCTTATTTATCCTGCCCAAGGTTGCGACACTGTTTTTGCTGCGATCTGGTACCGGATTCGAAGACGAGCCCTATTTTTTTTTTTCCATAATGAAAAGAGTGCATAGTCCCTTTCCTCGTGGGCTTCGCGCCAGTTTCTTCTGTGTTTGCCTCCAGCTGGGTTAGTTGACCTAACATGCACTTGATTCTTTCTTTCTTTTTTTTGTTCATGACGCTTCGCTGTTTTTTGGGTTTTTAGACGGCCTGTCTTCTCCAAGCGCTTTTTCTGTTTTATATCTCCCCCTTGCTCCTCCCCTTACTATATTTTTTTTAGAGGTTAGTCACTTCCCGAATCGTGACTTCCACGCTGAACAATTCCCCGCGGCGATTCCGTCCATTTGCTACGGCCGAGCCTACTTTTTCCTCTGCTCTTTCTGCCCTTTAGTGCTTCTTCCTCTCCCTCAATGAGAGGAAGAATATGCTCTTCCCCAACTGCGTTCTCTTCTTCTTGCGCTTCCTTACCATACCCGCAAAAGATTTCTTGACCGGTAGTTCCCCGTTTGCTTAAGGGCCCTTAACTTTTCCCCGATTACACAGCGTCGAGATCATGTTCTTTGTGATGCATTATGCCTTGTTGTTTTTTTGGCGTTTTCTTCCCCCATTATAACGGGGACACCGGTGTTCCTGGTCAGACTACTCCCAACCGATTCTGCAAAGAGTTACCAAGAAAGTTAGTGCACGCCCCCTGTGATGTGCAATTTTCTTCCGGATATCCCCCAACCAAGGATTAACCCCTTTGTTTGAGTCCTCTCCCTGACCTTGCCCTTGCGGTTATCCTAAAGATAAGTTCCCGGACTTACCTGTAAATCCCCTGAAAAAAAGAGTCTCCTCTCAGTGCTTCCCCTTTTCTCCTCACTCCCCCTTTGGTTATGATCTCTCCTATTTCTTTCACGCTCCTGGATAAATACCTGTTTTCGGTGGACCCTTCCCCTTACCTCCAACATCCACCGAGCCGGTTCTCATAGGAATTAATTCATAGTTTTTCCTCCCTTTTAGCTCTTCTTCTACTTTCATGAGAAATAATTTATTTTTCCGATATGCCCTCTTTATCCTGTTAGTTTCTGAGCAAAGTGTCTAGCATTTTTCATGTCATCCCCCACTGACTGAAGCTATCACTGCTCATGGCCATGACTGAGACACCCAGGTTCTTTATCCCGATTGACCGATCGTCACACTCAACAGAAGTGTTTTTCATGCTTACTGGAACGCCCCCTCACGTCCGATCTGAGGCTGATGCCGCAATCATTTTTTTTCTGCTTGTCATCTTCCCTATTTTGTTTCATTACGCAATTGGCTTGTCGCAGTCATCCAAATGGAGCTGACCCGTTAATCCTTCCCCCCCCCCCGTATATTCCCCTCTACCTGCCTTTCAGTAATAAGTGATTGTAAGTTCGGGTTTTTTTTTTTTGACCTAAAATTCCCCTATATCTGGTCGTTTATTCATTTGGGCCCTTTTCCATAACCTATACCCCCTTTTGTTGAAGCTGCTTGCTAGTTCGCGCCCGTACATGAACCCCCCCCCCCCTCCCCCTTTTTACCCGTGATTTACAAACAACCGTGTCACTTATCCCTGTGGATCGAGGTCTGGACCCAGCACAGTAAGCACCTCTTGACCCAAGCTGGCTGTTTCATTAACTCGTCTTTCGAACAACGACTATCTGTTCGTTCCCCATTTTTTTGGTTTTTTTTATGTGGGTTTTTTTTTTATTTTGGGGTGGGCTTGCACTTCCCCTGTTTGCTTTCCCAATCTTGGTGTTAAAGATAAAGACTCGTTTCGAAACGTCCCTTTCATTTCTGCCCCGATTCCTTGCAACCGCCTGTTCCCTCCTTCCTATCTTCCGTGTTGTTATCAACAAGCTGAATTTGACTTTTCCCCGCGCTACCTTAATAATTATAAGTTTTAGATCGATATTAATCGGTATGCAGCGCCTTCTTTCGTGTGTTCCGAAGTCCTTCCGTCACGTTTCTTTCATTTATAGTCCCTGACTCCTACACCCGCGGTGGCCCTCGTTGTGTGCCCTTGCAGAAATTCCATTACACGCATCACTTTCTTTGGCGAGCCGGTACTCGACGTCCTGTACCCTTCCGTCTTTCTCTTTTTTCCTTCTTTTTGCCGTGAGCACCTCGCTTCTTACTTCCTGTCACCCCTTTTCTCCGTCCCTTTTTTCACGCTTTTTCTTTATACCCAGCCTCTTCTCGAGTCACCCGTAGCTCCTTTCTTTTTTCTATGTTTTTTATTTCTCTGAGTGCTATGGGCGTGCTGTCCTTTCTTTTCTTTCCATTTTCTTCGAATCCCTCTGCATTTCAGCATGAGAACATGAGCGGGATCCCGTACTCGATTGGAACATATTCTTTCCCCTTCTCCAAGTTGTTCGCCATAGAACAAAAAAGGATCCCCCTGTGTTCTATGAGCCCCCTCCACTTTGTTGTTCCCTGCGCAGCCCCCCATATGACACTTCCCTTTTTGGTTACATATGATCCTTTCACCCCCCATTGGTCCGTGGGCCATGTTTGAGATCCTAGACGTGGGTTTGCCCTTTGCTTCACTACGTTCTCGCTCTGTTTACTCACAAGGTTTTGTCTTTACGGATGTGCCTCTCGCCCCTTTTAAGTATACTACATCAACGCATGGTTTTTCCTCCGACACAGTTCTTCTTGTGCTTTCCCCTGTGTGCGTACCCACAGTTTACACTTTTTTTTCTTCTTCCGACACTTTTGAAGTTTCTAAAAGGCAATTCCACTTTTTTTGTTTTCGACATGCGGTTCTTCTGATTTTCTTTGTTATCTCCCCCCGACGCAATCATACTAGTTTCTCACAACTCTCAATCCCCTCTCTCACTCAACATGCCGTCATGTGACTTCTCATTCACCCATGCGTGGATTACACCCCGAACCCCTCATAATTTTATCTTGCTCTGAGTGGGGTCACGTCTTTCTTGCAACTGATCTCCCCCCTGCCATGGGCAACTTCGATGAGTTGTCTTCATTATTATCTTTTCCTGTACACAATACCCGGATGTCCATCGCAGTTTATTTTTCTTGCTTCCCGGCTCCTATTTTTCCTTGAAAGTTTGTTTAAATTGAAAGCTAATTTGGCTCCCCCCTGCCTTGTTCAGTCCCTCCTAGTGCCGTACTCCCCTCTCCTTCCTTTTCCCCCTCACTCCTTGTTTGTTTGACTCTCTACTTTCGGGCTTTCCCTCCCAAGGTTCCCTTTTTTCTGCCACTCGCTCTATTTTTCCCGACCCCCTAATTTACTTGGAGACGTCTATGCTGCTCTTCCCTTCTTAGTCTGCCATCCACACCCCTCTGTATGTCCTTTTTTCACTTTTCCCCCTGTACAGCCCCTTTCCGAAACATGCTTATTGTGTGAGTGGATTGACTCCACATATTCTATACTTCACCCTTACCCACTTATTCTTCCCTTCAGCCATCTAGTTGAATGTCCCGTTGAATACCCCCCTATACTCTTTTTCTTTTCTATTATCTTCCCCAGTTTCCCCTATGCGTCAGTCTCTGTTTTCATTCGTTCCCTCCGTTGTTCTCAAGATATGATGATGATTTTGAAGAGTGCCCGCGGAAGGTCTTCGTAGCCCTGACAGGCTTCTTCCGCCCTAATGCCCAGTGGAGGTACCCGCCCTTGAAGAAACTCCTTAATTCTCCTATTTGACAAATCTCCCAACTCTTCAGAATTTTTTACAGTATCACCGTTTCTTTCTCCTCCTTTTCAGTCTCTTTTTCTTACTTTCAATTGGCAGCAAAGAGTCCCCCTCTTACCTTTTCAATGAACCAAACCTGGCCCCATAATCAGAAGATTACAACCCCCCCAACCTTTTTTTTTCATTTATAATTCTCCTTTCTTTTTCTAAAAAGGCCTCTGTTAATTTTTGTTTACACGTCCCTTCCCCCCTCCCCCCCTTTCTACCATCGAGGCTGCTACCTCCTGTTTTTTCTTTTCCCCACCTCTCCGTCTTTCTCTAGAAGAAAAAACGTACATAGACCCTCCCAAGATTCCCTCCCTTCTTCGTCACACAGCCCCCCTTTGTGTAGAACTACCCCTTCTCTGAAGTCGCGCTGCGCTGGTCTCCCATGCTGAGTTTTTCCCTAATCTACCCAAGATAAGACCCCGGTTTTCTGGAATTCGACTCAAACCCAAACGTTCCTTAGTAATTAATGGAGGATTCGTCCCTTTCTCTTTTAACTTTCTCTTTTTTCAACGACTGCTTATGCCTTTACCTATCATTTTTCTCTATCTCCCGTCTCAATTTTTTCGAGAAGATATTAGCGCGGGATCCTGGACTGAGTTAACTGAGTTTTTCCACCCCTTCTCCGACCCCCCCCCTTCCTCCAGCAGTTCTCGGAATCTCCTGCGGCGTCCCCCCCCACAACAGACCATTCTCAAGTTTTTGTGAGGTTACTCTTCCTTCTGTATTTCTCAGTGACTTTCACACCCCTTTTTCCCAGCCCGCCTTCTTTCTGAGTATTGACAAACAGGATCGGCGCTCTTCTTGACGTTAAGAAGCTCCCCCCTTCCGAGGTGGGAGGGGACTTCCGTCAACCTCTACTCCTGCTGAATTTTTTTTTTTTTTTTACAAATTGTTTAAAAGCATGAATTCGGTTTGTTTGGCGCCCCTTACCTTTCTTCCCCAGATTGGTTTATTTCTCACATATCAAACGTCCCCCCTTATATTGTCTTTATTCCAAATAAATACCCCCTCCCTTTCAAGGGGACCATTCCCTTAATTTTCCTAGGGGAGTATCTTCTTGGGTAGATTACGTTGCTTTGAAGCCTTTTCCTCCTATGCTTCCCAGGAGAGTCAAGCTGATATGACTAACAGTTTGCGGTGCACCTTGCGCTCCCCCCCTTTGGCAAAATTCCGCCTAGTTTCTTTTCCTTTCCCCCCCCCTTGAATTTTGCGGACTCATTTCACGGTACACCAGTCCCCTGTTAGCTGTCCCATTTGCCCTCTCTCTTTTGTTGTTTCCCTTTTTTTCAATTATACTAAACGTGCTGACCTCTCCCGTATCCGCTGCATCGATCTTTCCCCCCCCGACAAGTATGTTTAGGGACATGTATCAATGCTCCTGCGTAGCTGGGAACACTTTTTTTTGGACCCTTTTCCCCCCCACAATTGTTTGCGTAACGTAAGAATAATTCAGGTAAGTTTATTGTCCCGATTGGTAATAGGAAAGGACAGGTCTGTATTAGAACTTCTCGAGAG
>Ga0179593_1389321_pt1 | contig 15383 bp, 16 predicted proteins | sample CZODoug2_1_08_16_FD_185931 | JGI IMG/M metagenome (GOLD analysis project Ga0179593, IMG submission 185931) | Vadose zone soil fungal communities from Angelo Coast Range Reserve, California, USA - CZODoug2_1_08_16fungal (PacBio error correction) | ecosystem: Environmental > Terrestrial > Soil >... | reverse complement strand
ACCAATGTGTTTTGATTTTTTGATGTTTTGGCTGTTCCCTTTCAACACTGGGAGTGCCTGTAAAGCGCGGTTTCAAATTTTTCTTTCGTCTCCTCTTCCTTTCGCTTTCGCCACGTACCTTTCCCTTTCTCTTCTACAGCCAGGAATTTGAATAGACGTCTGCATTGATAATTATTGCCTGATCGCTTGACCTATCTCTTCCCGACTTGTTCTTTTAAGAGGCCATTGGAATCTTCTTTTTTTTTTCAACTGACCGTCTTTCTCTCTCGAGTCCTAGGCTCTTCTTTTGTTTCCGGGCTTCTCCTCGACCTTTCTTTTTTTCTCCCACGATGCCCCCATCAAACCTTTTGCAGTTCTACGCGTCCAAAGACGTGTAAACCCGAGTCACCCTCTCTGACTTCCCTCTGGAAACAAGTGTTTTTCTTTTTTTTACACGCACGTCGAGTTGGATCTCTGTTTTTTGCTTGCAGCATCCCCTAAAGGACCCCCGGACGATTCGTTACTGACTTAGCCGACGCCGGCGCCTTGGTCAAACGAACCCAGGTATTCTTTTCCTTGATCTTCAGCGACCCATCCGTGATTCTGGGACCAGCCCGGGCAAGGCCCCAATCCCACGCTTAACCATTTTTTTTTCCCGTTTGCCCCTTTCGCAGACCCCCTCATTCGGATGTAGGTAGCAAATTCCCTGGAAGAATGACTGTTCGGCCCCCTTTCTCCTAGCCTGAATTCGACTACAACTGGATTCCTTCTCCCCCTTTTCCCCCCCGTGAGACTCCAGTTCCTCTTATCAACTTTGACCTTGTTGCAGCGTCCCGCTCGTTTTCTCGTCCTCTCCAACCCCTTCAGACACTGTATCCCAGTGTCCTTTTCCTTTGCCAAGGTGAAATTCGCCGTAGCGGTTTGGAATCAATCCTCTTGCATTCGAATCTCTTCTTGTTTAGAATCCCCCAGAGCCCTCTCTGTCAGTTCCTCCCCCCAAAAATACACCAGCTCCTGGCATACTCGATCCAGAGTTCGGATTTTGGCTCCCCAGTTTTTTAATTCCAACAAGAGCCATTGTTGTTTTTTCTCGCTTTTGTTACTACAGAACCCCACTAATCGCGGCCCCCCCCGCCCTCCTCTCTTTCCCGTTTTTTCTCCACAGTCTCTTTTTCTCTTCCCCAATTTTTCAGACGGTACCCCTCGCACTGCAATGATTATCCCCATGCTTTAACCAATGTTTCGTTCTATTTCTTAGCTGGTTCTCTATCCGAGTGTCGGCGCTCTCGTTCTTGAGTCCCTTACCCTCCATTTCTTAACGTTCCCGCACGTTGCGGGGTGCCACAGGGTCGCCCCCCCTTCCCCTTTAAGGACCCGTCTTCTCCCCCTGTCTCAAAACCCAGTTCAAACTGCGCGCCGCGCGCAATCGTCGGCCTTATCCCCCCCACTTCCTTTCCTAAGATTGGCGAGAGTCTGTCCGCTCTTTCGTGCCCCTTCCTCCCGCAGCTGAATTCAATCCTACATACTGCTCCTCACGGACACATTTTAACATGCCATGGGTCCACTCCTGCCCCTCCCCCCTTTTTTTCCTCCGCACTACGATTACGCATATCCGTAATTCGACACATCCGTTCCTCTGAACGACGGTCTGTCTCCTGTGTTTCTCGAATGGAAGGGAAACGGAGATTCCCGCACCGTCGGTATGATTTGCCCCGCAGAAGGGGGACTGCCGCCCGAGAAACTCCCTCTGTCTCGATTACTTAGTTTCCGAGATTCCTTTCCTTTCTTTGCAGAGGCCGCGAAGTGGCGAATGACCTTGTGGATTATGTTCGTTTTGAAACCCTCACTCAACACACAGGGCACGACGAAAACGGTCTTTGTGTATTTTTTTTCCCCTTTCCAGCCCTGCCGGACCCTCTCCCCATCGCGCCTTTTTTCCTCTCAACTCCCTTATTCTCATGTCCCCCTTTTTTGGCTTTTGCTCGATGACGTACACCAAATACATCGAAACTCCTTCGACGCGATGACACGTTCCATGGCCATTGCCGAGCATGCTAACGCTTTTTCACAGTGCAGACACGAGGTCATCTATCTGTTTTCCCCCCCCCCACTGCAATTCCTCCTTGGACCTCGGTAGGAAGAGAACCCCGTTTGAGCCGTTGTTCAAGCATTTCTGGTGGTCCTTCGTTGAACGAACAACCTTTTCTCGCAGGATCTCTGAGAATTGGAACTGGATCCCCTGACTTTCTCGATTGGGAGTAGCTTCTCTCGTGCAAAATCTCCTGAAGGCACCCTCCGAGTACCCTCCTTCTCCTCGAAGTCCAACACTACATTTTCCCCGATTTGTCGACTATTTTTCCTCCTGATTGTGGGGAATTCGGGGCCAAATGAGTTGTCACGTGTTTCCCCCTGAGCGTCAGCCCGCATCTTTTTATTTTCTATTTTTTTTTCCTTCCCAGGCCAAAGCACACCCCACCATGCCTGTCAGGACTTAGAAACTCCCACCAGCCGGTCCCCTCGAATATTCTCTCTTTTTTTCCCAGATCCTTTTTAGCCTTCCTCTGAGGAATATTTTACAAACTCACTTTCTCTGATCTGCATGTCGATATTTTTTTCCCATCCAAATTTTTTCCTATACTTATCTCCCATTGAGCACGGTGTTTTAGACTTTCCTCGTCTTCCTCTTTCCTAGACCCTCCTCGTTGTTTGCAAATGTCTAGACTCCGTATTCCGATCGGAGACTATCACCCCATATCAGCCAGTGCTTCCCTATCGTAATCCACCATAAACCACATTTGTCAGAATTCTGGTACTTGTGACCTCTTTCCCTTTTTTCCGTTTTTTTTTACCTTCAACCCTGATTCATGTTTGTAGGGATGGCCACACCTGCACACCAAGGAAAATCTGTCACCCCGAGAAACATTTAGAGTCCCGTGTTTGCTCCTAATTCCCCCCTTCATGCACTTGCGTCGCGTGGTTGTCTTGATAAACCCTCCCTCAAAGAAAATATGCGTCAGTCTTTTTGAACACCTCACGCGTCCTTTCGCGCCCCCAAAGAATTCTTCCCCCCTGAGACACCTTTCCCAAATCCTGGTCCCCCGCCTTTGGATCCGGATCTCGCTTAGTGACTTCATTAGTCCGTTCCAGGGTCAGCCGGCTTTTTTTGCCGAGATTTTATTTCACTAAAGGCCGCTGGAACTGCGTGGACCCCCACAATCGCTCCCAACTCTTCGGACCTCCCTTTCCCCTTTTTTCAAAGAAAGCAGTGTGACCAGTGGATGACTGTTCCTTTTTTGACAAACAGCGTTCTCTTCGGCTCGAGGGTCCCTTTTTTTATGCGAGGTCCTGATGGGGATGTTTTCCGAGCCCTCTAGGAACCTTTCCCCCCCACCCCAATTACAGAATTTGCTGGGATGCGTGAGAGGTCCCTGTTCGGACTCGGTACTTGATCTTCTATTCGCCCACCAAAAACCAAACTCTTTCAGCTCCTTAGCTTTGCTTTTTCGGTGGAGAACATAATACAAAGAACTCTTCCCCTTCCTTTCTCCACCTAAAGGAACCCCTTTCATTCCCCCTTTCACTAGTAATCTGATGGATTTAGTAGGGCCGCATGTTTAAAACTTTGGTTTCAATCCTAGGGGGGATTTCCTCCTATGTCCATTTCCGATTCGTGATACCATGTATTCCCCTTCCGCTCCGTCCGAAACGGTATATTCTTGTAGTGATTAGGGATATGATGGCTACTGCGCGCGGCGGCCCTGTTTTCGGGGAAGAATGTAGTTGCCCCCTTCCCCCCCGCTTTGCCAGGAGTTTATTGAAGGCTCTTCTTCTTCCCCCTATTAGATTTCCCTTTCCTTCGGGTCGAACATTTCTGCGTCTTAATTATATGACCCTGTTCTTGCGCGTGATCGTTTGAAGGGGTTGATTCTCTTCTCCCTAAGTGGGTCCTGTTACCATTTGGGGCGGGACCCAATGTTCCCCTTTTTCACGTCCGTAACGGCGGGAAGCCCATTTATCAGTGACTAACCAAACCGCCCTCCTCCCCCCTCGGGACTTTGCCCCGCAAGAAGCTGCATCGCTAGCAAGAAACCCCCCTCTCAGCTGTGTTGATAAGCCAGTCGCGATACGTTTCCTTTTCCCTTTTCTCAAAAGGACGACTTTTCACTCCTCCCTCCGTGCAGGGGCTTTGTTGCCCTCAGATTATTTTTCTTTTCTTCCCCGCGAAGAGCATCCCCCCTCCCCGCTCCGTTTTTCTTCCCACCCCAAAATCGATACCCCATCCGAAGTAGCCTTGCTGGATCGGTCGTTGCTTCTTCGTGGGGTTGAGGTAGCCTGCTGATATGTTGTTCCTGTCTGAAACAACATTCTCGCTCTCTATAAATATTGATTCAACTTTACTTTGTCTCTCCCTTTTTCCCCAGGGGTTCCCCTCCCCCCCTTGTCGACCGACTTTCCCTGGTTCTCGGCTGAAGGTTTTTTTTTTTCTCCAAGAGAAGTCGGGCGATTTCAGCAGGGAACCTATAGATCTTGCTTCCCACGGATGACCCCGTGGAGCGGAATGTCCCCCCTTTGTAGCTTTTTTACTGCTACACTGAAACCCCCACAATCCCGTTTCCCCGGGTTTTCTACAATTCCAGCCGCCCAACAACCGCTTCATCTCTTGCGAAACGGTCCCCAATTTGCTCCTCCTCGGTGGGATTTTGCCTTCTGAAATGGGCTGTGTCACTCTCCACGGTTTTTCTGCGATTTTAAGAGCCAGGTTCCCCCCTTGCGTTCTTACCGCGGTCTTTCCGGAGAATCTTAAGCTCTTTTTTGCTTAGGTCCCCTCTTTCCTTTCATCAGGTCAGAAAAATACTCACTTCTCCTTTTCTTTTCCACCAGACCTTACTCACACTGTATCTTCCTCTCACTATAGGTGCCTCCTTCTTTGGACGCCTCCCCCTTGTGTGGTGATTCGGGTAAGAAACGAACTGTTGAGGCCACTCCCTCCCCTCGACTCTGCTCGGAGCACCCGAAGATCTTTGAACCGGCCTTTTCCCCAAACCAAAGGATCTTACAATGGTCCCCAGGAATCCTCTCTTTCCTTCGACAACATTAATTATACGAACTTTTTTACGTCTTGCACCTTCTGTGCCTTTTTTTTCTTTCTCCCTTCACCGGACGAAACGACGCTTCTTTTCCTTACCTTCGTCTTGAAAGAGAAAAATGAGAACACCCTGTTCCGCTTTGGCCCTCCCTCCAAATTTTTGCGCGGGAGCCCCCCCTTTCCCCCCCAAAACCTCCCCACGTGTAGAATATCGCTCTTTTTTTTTTAACTATCCAGGTGTTGTTTGAGATTTCCCCCTTTTGTGTGAGTTTTTGTATGGTTCCTTAATCAACTTTCTTGCGCCCCTCCTCCCCTCTTGCCAAGTTTTTCGGTCGATTTTTCTCGAAGGTTTCATAAGATCTTTTCTTCTAGAAAGCCCCTCCTTCTCCCTTCTCCCTTTTTGCTGACGTTTTCTCTAATGTTGCCCGATTTTAGGAACAGCGGCCCCCGTTTCCTGTTCCAGAAGAGGCAGTTTGGCAAGTGTCTCTTGATTTTTTTGCGCCGCGAGCTAGTTTTTCTTTTAGTCTGCGCAACTTTCTTTTGGTTGGCTGACCCGCTGCGGCCCCCCCCCTTTCCCGTGATCTCCCAAAGAAGTTTCTTACCCGGGGAAATATCGAAATGCTGATTACCCCCCGTTGTTCGTGGGCATTCCTGTTTTCCCAAGCAAATTTCCTTCGATCTCCTTTTTCCTTCTTGAATCAAGTGACCTAAGCACCCAAGCGCGATTCTTCCCCCCCCTCTCTGAAGACTCCTCTTTTTCCCCTCACGCCGGTAATTAAGTGTACAGATGAAAAGAGACAATGCCCCACAACAATTTCGTCTGTTGTGACACCGCCCGTGGAAGTGCAAATCACCCTCTTTACCCTTTTTTTTACAGTTTCGAAACGGAGCATACCGCGATAGTCCCTGGTTTGTTTGCTCTCTCCTTTTGAACTTTCCCCAGTCCTGTTGTGACTTCCGCGCAGCCTTTCCCCGCCAATGGCATTCCATTCGCTTTACCTTTTCTCCACGAAAGGATATGGAGAGTTTCCCTTTGAACGTGTGTTCGTCCCCTCCCTATTTAATCCCCCCCTTCCTCCCCGACCCAGGCTGAAAGTCGCGCTCAGTTAGCCTTACTTCAAAGGGACCTCCTTTCCCTCTTCCGTTCTATCGAGATCTCTTTGTTTTCCGACGAACAAATTTTCTTTGGACTTGAAGGCTCCCCCCCCCCCCCCCCGCACTGGAAGCTTTTCCCTCTCCAGCAATTTACCGATTTTTCTCCCAGGTGTAATTTCCCCCCCCTCGTCCGGTTGTTTATGCGTCGTGCGAGGGGTCCAATCCCCATCCCATCGGCGCCGCCTTATCGCACTGATGCAACCCGAGTTTTTTAGATGTCCCCCCTTCCTCGTCCCGAGAAGAACGGGCTTATCAACACCTCCTTCGAAAATTTTTCTTTTCTGTCAATTCTGGCTTCTTCTTCCAATTTACAGTGGTAGGAGTATCCCTAGGTCTTGAGTCACACCTTTCCCCGCCCGTCCACTAAAGTGCCTGTTCCCCTTTGTCGCCCCGTAACGTCCTCTTTCGTAAGATCCAAACTGTTCAACGCGGCCGTGTTTTCCCCCCTTTTTTTTCTCCCCCTGGTACGATGAATGAAGAAAGAATGCGATCTACCAGCGTGTCCCAGTGATTCTCTGCCTCTCCCCTTCCAGAAAAACTCCTCCCTTCATCTGCCATTTCCTTTTCCCCCCCTCCTTCGACCCCAGGGCCTCGCGCCGTCTTTCTCTTTTCTTCGCAATAACAACATTCCTTGGAAAGAGACCTTTTCGCCTCATGGTTTCATCTCAGGTTCCCATGAACCTAGTCCCCCCCCCACCTTGGATTTTCACATTGCCGACGAAATAAAGGATTACTTTTTGGGATCCTTCCTTTTCCTTTTTTTGCAGCGAAAGGCTGTTATTTCTGTGATTATGTTTCGACCCCATACTCCCCTCCCCTCTCTCGAAAGTTTTTTTTTTTTTTTTTTCCCCTTTTCACAGCGCCGCGACCGATTCCGAGATAAAACACGCCCTTTAGCCTTGGACACTGGGTTTGTCCGCTTCTGATGTTCTTTCCACCTCCCTCCTCAGCCCTGAATAGGACCCTCCTTTCAATCGATTCCATCCCCTCCTTTGCCTCCGCCAAAGGACTCAGCCCTTTTTTTCTGGACCATGAGTTGAACTTGGTACGGTAGGAAGTTAATATAAAGTTTATCCCTCCCTTTGGGTTCCCTCTGGTCCCGGAGGTATATAAAGAAGGATTTCCTTTTAGCTTTCCTCGGCCACAATCTTTTCCCCCCCTTTTTCCGTCCATAATGCCTTACAAATCCGGCAATGATAGTCATCCACCTTTTTCATTTTGGTCAACAGAGGAAGTCCTCCTGGCTGCTTTGTGTTTCCGGACCGTCCCCCTAGTTTTCCCCTGGAGGGAGTTTCGTTTCCGGCATTTATTGTCTTCGGCTGTTCCCATTCAAAAACGACACCTCAGGCCTTTTTTCCGTAGCTCCCAAAAAGAGTCCCTCGACCCTTTCTTTTTTTTCTCTTTTTCTTGTTTTACGCCTTCCCTGACTTTCAATCTCCCAACGCCCTTCTTCTCCTCTCTTTTACCTTCGAGATTATAAGCAATGTGGTTTCTTTCTTTAGAGCCAATCGAAATGATATTGGGTCCGTGACGTCTTCTTTCTTTCTTTTCCCCTCATCTGGTTTTCTCTCGATTCCCCAGAAACCCCTCCTCCCCCTTTAGAAATACGCTATCGAAAACCACCCGCTTTTCCTTCCCCTTGTGCTGGATCTTCCCTGCTTCAAAATCTCCGTTCAGGAAGGGCCCTAACAAGGCAACTCTGTTCCCCGACCCCTTCTCGCCTTTCCCCGCTTTTTCGGTTTTCTTCGACAAGGTTTTGTGCACTTTCCTTGTTTTCCTTTACCCCTCCCCCTTACAGCCTGTGAAAAGGCTGGCTCGCTCCTGGGCACCCTCCGCAAGCGTCCCACGCTTTCCCCCCCACAGCAAGTTCCCCTAGGACCTTCCAACTCCTTGTTCCCCACAAAGCCTTTTGTTGTAGGATATTAACGGGATACCCCCTTATTTCCTTTTTCCCTTTTCCGCCGGACCGAGATCTTTTTCCCATTCCTTCCCCCTCACTAGTGGACCAAAATCGCTCAAACTTTCTTTTTTTTTCTTTCCTTACCTCCCCCCCCTACTTCGTTCAACGATAAGGGGAACAGAATCTTTTGGATTCCATCGTGGCTGCGTTTCTGCCCCCCCCCCTCCGTAGCAATCATCGAGGGAAATGGCTTTCGTCTTCTTTGAGCTTTTTCCTAGCCTCCGAGCGGCAAACTCCAAATTGATTCTAAATGGGCTTTGTGCTGGTTAAGCGGCGGAACTAGTGTCGCTCGCTTCATGATCCACACCCACTCTTATTTCGCTGCCCTTGCAGCTTCTTTTTGAACCTTTCCTCCCCCCAAGAATTTAGAATGAGCGGAAACCAGTTCACCTGAACCATAGAATAATCGAGCGTATTTTTATTAGTTTCCCTTGTTTTTCAAATACTTTTCAATCAGCTGGTCTTCCCCCTATTTCCGAGGACAGTACCATTGGAAGGGACCCCTTCGTTCCCTCCGAAAAAGGATGTTTTGTCTTGTTTATTGCCTTTGCTGTCTCTATTCTTGAATAGAGCGGCGCGATTTTTGTGCTTTCGGTCATTGTGTGTGTAAATTTTACCCGCTTTGCTTTCTCTCGCATTTTTCCTCATGAGTTTCCAACTGATGAAGATCCCCGTTCTTCCCTTCTTCGGATTCTGAAAACAAGGCCGAGATTCTCCTCTCCTCGTTTCCCTGGTTGTTTTCTCTTGCTCAGGAGGGTCCTTTTTTCAATTTTGGGGCTACCAACTTAACTGCGGCCAGCGTGGGCCGTTTTTTGAAGCCTTTTATTTAATTTTGGATAAGATAGACGAGATACCACACTTCCCTTCCTCCTCAGAAGGCCGCATCGACATAGACCCCGACAACCTTGTCTCCTCTTTTTTTTGTTGCTAAGTCTTGTAGCTGTTTGTAGTCTGCATTGTCTGCCCTAGGTCAGAATAGGGTCTACTAATGGTCTCCCCCCCCCCTCTTCGGTCGGTCTTCGTTATGGGCCTTTACAACCTCTCCTTCCTCATTCGCCCCCCCCTTGCTCTGTGGTTGTCATTAAAACCACCTTTTCTTTTCTGAAAGTCGGCTTGATGATTTCTGGCTCGCGTCCATTCGTGCTTTTGTTTGGTTTATGGAGTCTGATTTCTTTTTTCTTTTAGGACAATCTCGATATAAAATGATTTCCCCCCCCTTCCGATGTAGGCTTAGGTCATTCGACCCCTGCTGCCTCTTTTAACGGGTCCCTCTGGGGCTGCTTGGCTGTCTTACGGAGACACTCGCGTCTTTGCTCAGCATTTCCCTTTCCCCCATCCAGAGATGCTTATCAAAAGGATTCCCCTGGCTCTTTGGTTTCTTTCCTTTTTTTCCTTATTTTTCTTATCAATGGAACAAACAAGTGGCGACCCTGACTTTGCTCCCTCTATCCGCAGCAAACCACCCTCTCTAGCGCCCCCCTTTTTACTTGATTCCCGTAACCCACCCCTGCGACTCCTCTGTTTTGAAGGTTGTGTCACCTCCCCAGACTAACTTGTCGAAGTTAGATTCCCTACGAAGTCCTTTCCCGGCTTTTTCGTTTTACCGTTTACGCTTTTTTCCCCCTCCTTTTAAGACATCGCGATTTTGCTTAGTCAAGATTTCCTCTACCCCCGAGGATTCCCTTTTTCTCCTTGCTTGTACAAACCGTCAGACCCCTTCCCCGTTTCCCTTATTGCATTTCCTTCTGTTTCCGGATTTACGCTGCTGTTTTTTCCTTTTTTTTTAAATTTGGGCTGGCATGTGTAAGCCCTCAACCTTTTTTCGTCTCTACTCCTCCCCCTTACGAAGAGCTCCCCTCGGCCTCCTACTCTCGACAACTGCCTTACAATATGGGAAGCGGCACTGACATCGTTACTATATCGTCAGACAAATTAATTACTCAACTTGCACCCCGTTCTATTTGCACTCTTTGTTATCGACTGAAACTTTTCAGAAGGACTCTTATTCTTCAGAAAGTGAGGAATCGACCGGACAATACCATCCCCCCCTTTTGTGAGGAAGACCCCCCTTTTTCTCTTTGCGGCCACCCACCAATCCCCCCCCACAGTGGTTTACGTCTCTCTCCTCTCCTGGTTGAGTCTATACCACTGTTTTTTAGTGAGTTGTGGATGGTGCCTCCTGCACCCCTTTTTTTGTGCAAGAAAAGACTTTTTCCTTTTTCCCTTTTCCGGCCCCTCTTTCCTACTCGGTCTTTCCAAGTAGTTTCTACGTTTTCTCTCTCACCCGGCAAAGGACAAATAGAAAGTCCGTTCTTCTCCTCCTTTTTGAATTCAGTATCTTCCCCCCCTGTCCGTTGCTGGAAATTGTAATGTGCCCTGTTGGACTCCGTCAGCGCTCTGCTAGTCGCAGAGATTCGAGGTTTCTGGAGACCCGCCCCTTGAGTTTTTCCCCGCTGCATCCCAAAACTTTTGCCTCAGCTACACGAAGAGTAATAACTGATTGCCCTAGCTGAAATGAACGATTTGATGTGTTTCTTCATTCGGTTTAACGACCGGAGGCCGTGCGGACTATCGTTTTTCGGCTGAAGCAAGCGTGATCAAAAGCCTCTTCGCGAGACGCCGACGCTTTCTGAACCGAGGGTACCCCCCAAGCGGTTCTTCCTTCTTTGTCCAATGGCAATTTCTCCCTGCGCAATCCAAGGAGGACACAGCAAGTTATCACAGACACGAGGAGTACGCAAAGGTGGGGTGGACCCCTTTGACAACGGGACAGATCCCGCGAGAGTTATAGGTGTTGGGATGGCGGACTGCGTTTACAAATTCCCTTTCCCTCCTTCGTTTTTTTTTGCCTGATCAAGAGCGAATTGTCCTGTGAAACGACTTCCTCCCTTCCGCTAAAAGTTAGTCCTTTCTCCTCCAAGAGACTTTAGGGTTACCTTTTTCCTGCTGTTTAAGCCCTAGTTAGTTAATCTTCCGCATCCCCCCTTCCTGTCCCTTGTCCATTTCACGTTCTAATACTTTCCATGACCCTGGCCCTCCCTTGATATCCTTTGCCTAATCGCGTGGATTTTTCGATCCTGTTTGTTCCGAAAGCAAGCCTCTCTCCCTTCCCAACCACTCCTTTTCCTCTTGCATCCTCATCAGCAGACAGACTTTCTTATGGGGCTTCAAATAGGGTTTTAACCCATGCCCTTGTTTCGATGCGTCCCTTGCGCCGAATACCAGACCCCATCGTGACTTGCCTGCCCCAGAAAGACCTGATTCGCAAGCCTTTTGTTTCTTTTCTCTTTAACACTGACCCCTTTCCTCGATCCCCCAAATGGATTATCACCCCACTTTTCTCCCAAGGTTTCTTTTTTCCGATAGCTGGCTGCGGCTTAAAAATTCCGAGTTGTCGTCTTCTCTTAGATATTGGGTCCACTTACAATAAAGGCGCCGTTTTCCCCGACCCTGTGCCTGAAGGAAAGGTTTCCCTTCCCTTTAAACCCAAGTATGCGAATATACACCACCACAAAAGAGAACGTTATTCTTCCCTCTCCTTCCCCTATGAATGGATGAATTTCCCTATCCTCTAATAACGTAAGTCCTCCCTCTGTCTCTATCATACCCTCCAGGCTCCTTTTTTAAACGAGCCTAATCACCAGGGCTAAGAAGACTATTCGCCCTCCCTCCGTCCCGCTGAACCCTTCCTTTCCCTGTTCGGACAGTGAACTGGTTGCATCATGGTTCTCTTTCTCCTTTCCCTCTTTCAATTTAACCCGCGAGTTCAACAAATCGGATTGAAGCCCGCCGATCCATGAAATCCTTCTTTCCTCAGTCTTGCTTGCAGAGCGAGGCTTTCTTTGTTATTATGTTCGTACCCCAATAATCAATGCCCCCGTTGTCCTCTCCACCACAGTGTTTTTTTTGGTGCCCTCAGTACGATCGGTCCCCTCGCATAAAGAAGTTCCCCCCCCCCACTTCACCTTATTTAGCATGCCCAATTGGTTGGGGACGCTGCCTCCTTATGTTCTCGCGCGCCCCCCACAAGACCGAATCACAGGTCCCCCCGCCCGCGAGCTTCACGAATTTTCCATAGGCCTGCCCCCTCGTTTTCATCCCCCTTTCTTAGCTTGTTCACATGCTTTCTTGACGATTGACTGCGGTTGTTCCTCCCGTCTCCAGTAGAGCGATTTGTTTCCCCTTCTTTTTTTTTTTTTTTTTTTGGGCGTTTCTCCCTGTCTGCCTCAGGAGAGGAGCCTTGGGATTATTTAATTGGGGAATTTGTTTTCTTTAAACCTCGATTGTGTCCGTTTGGTTTGCGTGTGGGAACTGCTCCTACCCCCCCGGTTGCCCCGTGACCGGATTTCTGTGCCGTAACCTAAACGCCTCTCTGACAAACAGTCACTTTTTGGACCCCTTTTGAAATAGTCTCTTCTTTCCTTTGGGTCAGCGGAACGCTCTTGGAGTGCCCCCCCTGATGCGTCGTATTCTTTTTCCTGGATTTTTTAAAAATAACCCTTCCCTTCCCCTTTTAACTGGAGCTCCAATCACAAGAGGTACCCTCGCCATTTCTTCTATTTGCTTTTTCCCGTTCCCGCAAAGTCCCATCCAACCGTCGTATCTCCTATGCACACTCTAGATTATTCACAAGCCATGTGGTTCTCTATTAGCTTTTTCTTGTTTTAGTGTTACTCTCTTTGAATCCTTTGGGGTTTTTATCTCTCTTCCCCCCCCCCCGCCCACAACCCAAACACCGCCAGGGATACTTCTCTCCCCTCTTTATACGAACACATTTGAAGTTGAATGTCTCTTGTCCATGCAGCTGATATCCGTGCTGAACGTTTTTCCGGGCCGGGCTGACAAAGGAAATTTGCACCAGTTTCAGTCGTCGTTTCACCTCTGTGGGTTTTCTCTTCGGCATTTTTCCATTTGTCGTGTTCCCTTTAAACCCCAATCCAAGGAACCCCCAAGGGCTCCGTTTCGGCCCAACATAGAATCGTCTTCCCGCTTCCCCAAACGCAGAAGTCGAGCCTTCCCCCTTCCCACGACTTTCCCGGATCGAGTCGCCTTATTTTATCCCTTCCAGGCGGTTCGCCGGATTTTGCCTCGATATTTATTTGAAATACCTCTGCCCTTTTTCCCCCAAATCTCTTTCATCCAAACTTTATCCTTTTCGCCTACCCTCCCTTTCCCTTCGTTGCAACGAGGTACTTAGTATATTTCCCATCGGACCTTTTTTTCTGGCTGGGAACCTGTTCCGTCTCAGTCCGAAGTTGTGACCCAATTACGTGGTTATGAGTTGTACTTTTCTTTTTCTTTTCTCTCCCCTGCGCATCCTCTCTTCCAAAGAAAACCCCCTATTTCCTTGTAAGTCCTAGAAGGTGTGCTTTTGAGCGGACTGAGGGATGAATCGAGTTCTTTTTTTCTTCACGGACACCCACAACAACAATCGTTTTCGCTCCCTTTAGCTTTTCGGTTTTCTCCCTAAACTTAAATAAACTTCGGCCGATGACCTCCCCCGAAAAGACTTCTTTCTCACGAAGGAATAGAGAGGGATTCGTTTTTCCTGCCTGTTCAATTTTTTTTTACCCGTTGCTAATGGGGGAGATTCAGTGGCCCCTCTCATGGCCCTGGAAAGGTTTCTCCTTTTCCATCGAAAAGGGATTAGTCCTGGTTCGCGATCCCTGCAGCTCTTCCTAGAGGAGAGCATGGATTTTTTTCTTTTCGGCGCATGCGGTTTTTGCCCATGAAATTTACTTCCGTTAGGGGATTTCTGAAGGATGTCAGCTGCAGATAGGGGTCCTTATCTCTCGATGAGAGCTTCCCTCTTATGACCCCTTCCGGATTACAGGAGTGAGTTGTGTTTCTTTGTTTCTTCCTTCCTTTTACAGGGCGGGGCGACCCTCGATCTTCACTTTTCTGTGGTAACGGCGGGATGCTCATTTTTGTAATTTGGACTCAAAGCCTACCTCTACGTCCCTTCCCCCCCTTTTTTTGACCGTCCTCACCCTGCATCTCCAACGGAAAATTTTGTCGAAAGGGTTTTATACCCAGTTTTTCGGGACCGTCGCATTTTTCCCCCATCTACCCTCCTCCTCTTTTTTTTGATAACTTTGCGATCTTTTTTGCGGGCGGGCGTGAATTCAGCCTTCCCGCGTGATCTCAATTCTTGCATAGGTGTGTAATCACCCCCCCCCCTTTTATGTGATCCCTCAAATAAGAAATTCATGTCTTTCTTTCCCCGCTGGAAATTAGTTGGTTTTTATGGAGCACTGTCGCTATGCTTTGTTGGTAGGAACCCACTCCCTCCCATACGTTTTGATATCCCGATTATTGATTTCACGTATATCTTTAGTAAATTTCCTTTTTTCCATCGACCCAGAGAACGAATTAGGGTCCCCCTCTTTTGTGCCCGGTGGAGAAGACCTCGCGTTCGGGCGCCTCCTCCCCACCCAGATAATTTCTTCCCCGGATGACCGGGGCTCTTTCCCGGTCATGCCAGTTGTCTTGCGGGAAGGTGCTTTTTTTTTTCTTCTCTCCCTTCCCACCGGTCGGACGACTTTTGCTACCCTCTATCGATCACCCCCCTCGCCCGGTCTGCTCCCTTGTGCCCACACCAAATTTGCTCCTTCCTGTGGATTTTGCGATGTTGCTGGCCCAGCCAACTTGGATTTCAGTTTTACTACCTAAGTGAATACGTCGGTTCCTTTTTACCGCGTCAGAATTTTCCGGCATCTCTTGCTTAGGGTCCATGCTCAGCCGACCCTGGTTCCGTTGCTTGTCCCACCACATGCCCCCTCACCCTTTTTTCCTTTTTCACTTTCCCCTCTGTGATTTACGATTTTTCCGAGTTCTTTTGCCACAATTTTTGGGCTTTGCAATAGTGTTGAGCCCCTCCAGACTTTGCGGAACTATCCCTCCCCTCTAAGAGCTCCGTTTTCGGCCCTAGCCCTACAATCCGTCTTTGCCCCCCAACTGTCCATTGACGCGGCACGACCCTAGTTCTCTTTCTTCCCATTTCCCCGAACGTCTGTGCAAGATTCAACTTTTCCCCTTTTGTCTCTTCTTCAACGGACGCCGCCTCTTATGCCCCTCGACGTCTCCTGCCTTTCCCAACCCCGTCGCGCGGGCGGCACCCCCCCCCCTTTTGATGGGGTTCCCCCCACTTCCCAAACTCCCCGGCTCTCTTTTCTTTTTTCCTCCTCCGTGTTGTGGTTTCCT
>Ga0179593_1346679_pt1 | contig 15384 bp, 16 predicted proteins | sample CZODoug2_1_08_16_FD_185931 | JGI IMG/M metagenome (GOLD analysis project Ga0179593, IMG submission 185931) | Vadose zone soil fungal communities from Angelo Coast Range Reserve, California, USA - CZODoug2_1_08_16fungal (PacBio error correction) | ecosystem: Environmental > Terrestrial > Soil >... | reverse complement strand
CAAAGTGTCGCGAGTGTCTGTCAAGAGTCTTTTCAGGGATGCGAATGCTTTCATCTGGAGGGTTCTTTTTCTTTCTTTTGCCCTTTAGTTACTTCTCCTCTGGGAAACCCTTTCCTCTTTTCACAAATTTATTGTTTCTTCCCCACCTGCTCGCTAGCTTAGTGACACAGCCCGAGCCTCCCTTCTTTCGTTGCGGATATTGCCCACAAGACCTGCGATTTGCGTCACCTTGTGATTTACCTTGTACGTTCAAGTTCCTGGTAGACCTGAAAAACAATGTGACGGAGGATTGGTTGGTCCATTCTCCCCCTGCGCAATCGAGCCGCATGCCTTCCCTTTTACGTTCTTGCAAGGTAAAGTTCACCTGAAAGCTTTTATGCGTTGCTTGGCTCTATACTTGGAGCGACGTTGTCTGACCCCCAACTCTCGGCAAGTGCGCCCTTAGGTTCTCGGCCGCCCTCCTTAGTAAGTAGTGATTCTTCTCAACCCCCGTTGAGAGCTCCCCTATCTCCTCGCGGTTCCAGCGTTTTTGATTCTCGTGGCTCTTCCAGTGGCCCCTTTACCTTTACCGTCATCTATTTTCCGCTATCCGGCTTCCACCACACTTATGCATAGATGGAAACCGTTGGAACGAACAACCCTCTTTCCACTAATGGTAGGAATAGTGCATGAAGCATTGCCTAACGAGATTCTCTTTTTCCAATGCTTTTGAGAGTTCGGAGTGAATAGAACCTCGTATGCAGCTTGTTTTTTATCTTCTAGTTCTCCTCCCCTTCCGCCCCTCTTTCCCCTTGTTACACCTCACCAGTGTTTTTCTGAGCTCCAACCCCCACCTTCGACAGACAGCTTTTCTCACCTTACACAACCCCCAAAACATTTCTTTGTCTTTCTCCGTCCCTAGTTTTTTACCCATGTGACGCCTGGCTCTCTCTTATTCTAGGCGTTTCCCGAGTACATTAGGTTTGGCGGTGGTGCTCTCCCGCAAAGGCTAGTCTCTTGATCCCTAGACAAGTCACTCCCCATTCGATGTAATTCAGGTAGGGCTGCTGTCTACTCCTCCCCCCCCCCCTTTCATCCATAGTATGTTCGTGTCGATTTAAGATAAGCCCTTTTAAATACTATGGCGTTCTTTAGCCCTATCCTTAGAGCTTGTGAGTTCTTTTCCTGGTATTCTATATTCGAGTGGACTCCCGCCATCTCTGCAGCGGGAGATTCCTGTTGTGGGCTGTACGGTTGATCAAGATTTTTTTGCACCTCGCTCATATCCTAGTTCTTATCTTGTCATGATGAGAGCTGCGGTTCTGTTTCCTGATCTTTGATACTTTGATAGCTGTTTTTATTACCTTCATGCATTGTATTTCTTTAAACGTACGGATGCGGCAAAATCCAACTCGTCTTTTTGCCCTTTCTGGTGATTGTTTACCATTTTTTTTTATTACTCCTGAATTTGCACCCCACGGAAACCGCAAGCCGGTGTGTGGAAAGCCAAATTCTGGCTTTTTTCTTATGGTATACATCATCGTACCCCCCAATCATTGGTGTTGTAAACTTCATCTTCTTCAGTCGTCATAATTCAGTCTTACGCTTTTAAAGGCCGCCTCCCCTCCCGCGCGTCCGAGATCTCGTGATCCACGTAGGAAAGCATTCCGCCTCTACTACCTGGAAGGGTCATTGACGATCCCCAACACTGCCCGAGGTCTCTGCGTATTTGCTGTAAGAGGTGTTACTTCCTTACTGCCCCCTTCCCCCCCCCGAGAGTCCGAGTCTGAAGTGCTGCACGGTCTTATGGACTTAGCAGATTTACGCTTTTTTTAGATTAGCTAGGCCGTATTATGCGGTCTCCCACCCGAGGGCGCGGAATTTCCCGTATGGATCTTTCGTGTTTCCTAACACGAGTAAACGTTTGCTTTGACATTCTTCGGCGTGTTACCGGCACCTTCCAAGTGCTCGACGAAGGTTGCGCCTTTTGAACCCCCCCCCCCCGTAATACCACGCAGTCGCCCCCCTTGCTTGCCGTACCGTTGCCTTACACGGGCATAGCGCTGCTACATATCGTTCCTAGAGGCAGACCCCTTTACTTTTTCCCTCTCGCCCGTTAACGACTCCGATTTTCCCGCACCCCCTAGGGAGACGAGTCGACATCCCCTCGCCCCTTTTCCTTTTTTTTTTGCCGAATTGGCCCTTGAACTTTCCTTCCGTCCTTTAATGCCCAAGTTTTTGCGCTTCTCCCGTCGATCACATTTCCCAGCAATCCGCAAATCTCTTCCTGGTGAGGTCCGCTCAAGAATCCCATTCCTCAAGCTGAACAAGTGCCCCTCTGTCCGTCGCGCTTGATGACCCCCCACCCGGTCGTTTCCGCCTCCTGTTCCGTTTGTTATCTGACGGCAAGACCCTCTTCTTGCCTGGTAGTTCGCTCGCGGAGGTTCTTTTCCCATCTCTCCGAAGGCGTTGCCGATTCGACTACGCTTGAAGTGGTGACGCGACAGATATTAACGTTCATCTTTTCCTTTCCCCTAACAGCCGGCTAGATCGTTTTTCATTTCCTAAATACGCCGTTCACCCTGCTAGATGAGACCACTCAAGGAACGTCGGCGAGTTTTCCCCTAGTCAATTCCTACAGACAGGTCTCGTGCGCCGGATGATCTGGTCATTCCGTCCTTCCTGAGCCCCAAGCCGAGACCTTGCTCTCGTGCCCCATAGCGTGAGTGTACATATCAACATACCTTTTTTTTTTAGAGCGACTACCGAGAAGGTAGCAGTGTTCTGTCATTTTTCTACGGGGGACGTATTACCGACTGCTTTGCCGGAATAATAGGCAACAATAACGGGGTGTGGAGCTCCTGTACAAACTCCCTTTCCCCCGTGACTTCTCCCCTTCCCCCCTGAGACATTTAGCACTTTACTTTGATTGTGGGAGAAAAGCCACCCTCTCGCGTTTTTGTAGAGTCTTGACGTAGATGGTGCATCAACCCCTTCCCTTCGCCATTGCCCGCGCGTGCGTCACTTTTATTCCTTTCAACCGATGCCTGCTAAAATTCCCCCTTAGGGAATTCAGGATAACTGTCAGTGTCCTTCCCGACCGACGAGGAAGCGTCGGGAAATCGAGAGTAACCGAGCTTCTGCGTGTACTGGCATTCACATCGCAGAAGGCAAGATCTAACTCATGGTTCACTTGCTGGACTTCCTTGAGTGGAGCAAAGTTCATCTATGAGGTTGAAGCGTTTTGATGAGAGCCCCCGTTGTCGATAGATTTTCTCAAATGAGAAGACCCCCCCTTTGTGCTGCTTTTTTCCTGTACACGGCCCGACTTTTTTTTCAACCTTCGGCGCCTTGGTCCGAAGCTAGTGGTGACGTGTCCTCCTTATGGATTTTCGACAATCGGTGACCGTCTCTGCTCCCCGTGTTTCGAAACGGAGCTTCACTGACCTTGACCCGCGTCTCTAATCCAAGATATTTCGAGGCTCTTTCCTTTGAAGCCCGGTTCACTTACCTGTGGCTTTCGCGCAACAGGTTCAGGTGGTCGTTGGTGTTCTTCCCCCCCACGCGCAACCCTTCTCCTTGTGCGTCTGCACAGCCTCCCCTGACTTCTGTCGCGCTCTGTTTTGGCCCCTCTCTCTCGTCGCAGTCTGCGCTGCGTTTCCCCCCTCGACGCTATTCGTCCGCTGATGAGGGTCGCATTTCCTGCCCGGCAGTGCAGATCTCCCCCCCCTGTTTGGTTTTGGACCGTCCTGCACCTTACTCTTTCTTAGACCCCTTGAGCACTTTCTCTTCCTTTAACCCATTTGAGGCAGGCCAGCCCTTGGTAATTCCGTTCGTTTCTTCTCGTCGTAGGATTCCGCCTTGGACTGCCTAGGAACCTTTTCGTTAACTGGGACGACCTCCTCTGACAAACAGGTTATCCCCATAAGGTTGCACTTTGCCTCCTCGACGGACGCTAAGAACAATCCTTTTCCACCCCTTATTGGCGGTCTTCACTTTCACATCATTGAGATTTGGTAGTCTGGAAAGATCCCCTCGGACTTCCCCCACCCGGGTCCACCCAGCGGTTCCCCCCAAAGCCCCACCCTAGTTTTCTTACTCCCGTACGTACAGTTTTTGTCGCATCCATCATTCGAAGGAATATTCCCCCCCGTTTGTAGATCATCTAGCTTCACCCTCTGAGATTATCAACCAGCACCAGATTTAACCGCCTACTCACCAATCGCAGTCCCGTCCCCGCGATTTCTACAATGCACAATTTCCCCTTTGGAGAGACCCCCCCCCCTGTGTAAAGACTTGTCCTAGACTTAAAACCTAAATTAAAACCGTAACGTCGACCCTCATTCCTTTTTTCAGGGATATCGATTCTGGACACCAGCCCTGATTCGCACAACAGGAACTCGAACACGAAGCCAGGTACTTCCTCCGAAGCCATCGTTTTCACTTCATGAGGGACGTGCTATTCACCACAATAACGAGAGGTGAGGTTTTTGTATACTCTCCGCAGACGGACCGAACAAGGACCTCTAACCTTTCTGATTGTCCTATAGAACGAGGGTCCGGCGTGGCTCCTCTGAGACCTCCCCCCCCAGTATAGTTTCGGGGTTCCCTCGGTACGCACCTTCTACTAAAGGAGAACCTTCCAACTCGAGATATGGGCACTCGAGACAATATCGGTGGTATTGTAAGGTGGGCCACGTTTTCTTTTCCGGTTTTTGGATATCGCGATAGTGTCGTTGTTTCCCCCCATGTTTCTTTCATTTGTCCAAGGTTCACGGTGCAGCCCCAAGCTTTCACCTTGTTCCTCCCCCCCCGACCCGCCCAACAATGTAATTCCTCTCTTTTACTTACTCCCTCCTTCCTCCGAGGTATGGGAGGACATCGTTGGTTCGTCCGCTTGTTCCTTCCGGATAGTTGTGATGATAAGCGGCAAACTTTCTCTCTTGATTTGGCCCCTCATTGTACCCGCCCGTCCACGTTGAACCACGGTCGCTGGAAACACATCGCGTCGAGTTCCCCTGCCCACTGATTTATGATAGCTTCCCTCCCCCCTTTTCCTAATGGGTTATTTTCTCGCACTCCATTTTATCTCACTATACCCCCTCTCAAGCACTTAGGATCAACTAGTGATGCCCAATACTTCTTTCAGATCTCTTGAAGGTCCCCCTCACCTTTGCGATCCTTTCTATCACTGTAATTGCTTCTCCCTGTGAGGTTTGTACCTGAATCCCCCCCGCAATGATTCCCCCTTGGTTTTCCGGCTACCCGCGTTTTTTTCACCCTTTCCCGATTCATAAGCCATTGCAGAGTCGCAGGGCTTTTTGTTTCTAAAGCCGTTATCTCGTTCTCGTTAGATCCTCCTACCTTCATCTGTGGCAGAAAGGCCCCCCCCACGGTGGGCTAGTTAAGCTCCCACGGTTTTTTTGTGCCGATCTGTAGAGGGGCTTATCCTGGTAAACAGATTCCTTTCACGCAAATTACAGCGACACAAGCCAATCCCAGAGGCATTCCCAGTTGAACCTCATGCGCGCCACAAATGGTATGGATCTTGCCACTCCAGTTGGGTGTGAGAGTCTCTTGCTTGCTTTTTCATTGATGTTTCCTTGATGGGATGCTTGAATTTCTTGGAGGGGTCGTTTTTCCTGGTCATCCCAGTTGCTGCGGTCAATACGATATTTCACTTCACCCCCAAAGCGGTCTATGTAAAAACGGTTTCATTTTTACCCACCTTCTTCCTCCGCCTAGCTATCTCCCTCCTGACAATGATGAGAGAGCGCGAGTCTTACGCACCCCCCCCCCCTTATTCCTCCGAATGTGCTCTATTTCTTCCCCCAAGTTTAAAGCGGATCCTTCACAAACAAGTATCTATCTTTTGTATTCTTCCACTGCTGCCAAGGGATTACTCCCTCCTTATTTCCGTTTGTCCCACGGATGAACATTGTAAGTTCCTAAATGATGTTTTTTCTTTTTTTTTTTTTTTTTCTTGCTTTGCTTTGCGTTTCCCTCCTTTCTTCACTTGCAAGTGAAGGTAGTACTCTTCCCTTCCTCTATAGGTGCTTCCCCTAAATATCCAGTACGGGATGCCTACTCTTCTCAAACACCACCTGTTCCCTCATACCGGTATCTTACGCGCGGTTTTTCCAGCGACCTGGTTTCTTGTCAGGAAGTTAATTTCCCCTTACCAAGTTTCGCGGTCCTTTGTCCATACCTCCTAGCTTCGCGTATATTACTTGCCCAATATAGTTTCCACTGCTGAGGGTGGATTCTTTTCCCCGGGCTGCGCCGCGGCCCTTCGATTTTGATGTTTTCTCACTGCTGCGCGGGCGGATTGCTTAATGGCATGGTTGCATCTGCTTTCGACAGTTTCCAACGGACGCAGCCAACCTGGGACGAACGGAATTCCCCCCGTTGTTTTCGAGCCCAACCCTGCTCAGCAGCGGTTGCTAACATACAAAAATTTTACGTGAGAGATGGCTTTAGAAAGATCGTATATTTTTTTTTTGAACACTTTATCGCCTATCGTCGTATCGCCTCTTGTCAGCTACCCTGCTTGTTTTTGTCGCTCCATCGCCCCCCACGATTCTCCTCGTCGTTTATTAGTACAGAAAGTCCGATTTTTCGTCGGTTTTTCTTTGGCTTGGCTTATTTTTTTCCCCCACCTATCGTCTTCCTTCGTGGTCGCTTTGCGCTCTTCATCCCTCTTCCAATCTTCGGTTTCCGTCCCTGGAGCGTGTTCGAGTACTGGTTTATCGCACTTCCCGATATGGTCTTACTTTCGTCTCGGTTTTTTGGGAGTTTTTTTTGTTTTTTCCTTTTTCTCACCGCGTTTTCTAAAGCTGTCGCTTTAGTGTCCTGTTCCCTTCCCGCTGCCTGGCTTCGATCGTGCCCTTTGCATGAGTCACCTTTTAGTTTTTATGGCACCACCCGTACTTTTAGCCCCCCCCTTTTTTCTTTCCCGCTTTTTTCGCTGCTGTGGCCCCCAGGGGTGATTTTTCCGTGGTTCTTTTCCCGACATCCCGCCCCAAGGTGCCCAATTTCTTATCTTTTGTCTTTTTTTCTTTTTCCGATAATCGTCAACCACTTGTTACTTTCCGGCGTCGTCGTCACGCCATGAAGGCCGAGTTTTCCCCTTCCCCCCTTCCTTTCTCAACTCCTTTTTCCGAGGCCGAGAGGATACTTTGTTCGTCTCCTGACTAATTGAGGTTCCTTAGCGCGAGGAGTTTTGCGGCTATTTTTTCCTCTGGCTTCGTACGTTTTCCATGAACCCCCAAAAATAGAGTCTGATGCCTCTCTCTACTGCTTCTCATTCTCGCTTCCTCCCTATGAAGAGCTCGGCCAGTGCGGCCACGCTAGGATCCGTCCTTTTCCCTTTCTATAGTCCCAGAAGCTGTCAGCGAAAAGGAATGTTTGTATCGAGGACTTTCTCTCCTAATAAATTTTGTCCCTAGGCTTTCGCATTATCACCCCCCCGTCCCTCCACCCCCTTTTAGAGATAGAACCCCTTCTTGAGCCTTCGTCCACGGCATCTTTTCAATTCCTTTTTACCACTATTTGCTGTGTCAGACTGAAATGCCTTGTCCAAACCCTTCCTTTATTTCTTTTTACCTAGGCCTCTTTCGAAAACACAGAAGGGCGGCCCTTCTCCCTACTTCCTTCTAGAATTTGGACTCCTATTACGGCCGTTACATTCACTTTTCTGCGTTTATACTCTCTACCCCCCCTCCTTAGTCCTACCTACCTATAGCTTTCTTGTTGGCCGGGCGTCTTCCGAATCATATACCAGGGGCACACTTCTGCATTCTCGCAACTTCAAATTTGAATGTCCGCACAGACGCGTCCGTGTTTCCCGACCGATCTTTTACTCTCCTCTTTCTCCTTTTGAGAGGTGCAGTGGACTCTTTCTCTCTCCCTTCTCCCTTTCGAGGTTCTCTCTTGCCCGTTGTGAGAGCGCTCTATTCTGCCGATTCCCGTTAGTGCGTAGATCCTTCTTAGGGCCCCCTGAATACAGAGTTCACCCAAGTGTCGAAGGCCCTCTTTTTTTTTTATTTGTTTCTTGGCCAAGGCCCAGACGGACGCCGGGGAGGTGCCGTTGTCGTGTCCAGTGTGTTTTCCAGCGACATCCATATGTCGGTTTCCCAAGATCTTATTTCCCTACTACTCAGTTGTTTTTTTTTTTTTCAGCAGATTGCCGAAGCCTTTCTCGTATTGTCTTTTTTTCCTTCGCCCTTTGCAGTCCCTCAACGGTGGTCGTTTCTTCTTGGGGCCACTCGCCGAACGTTCCCCCCCTTCGGCAGCGCTCTGGGGCGAACGGTCGTGCCGCCCTCCATACTCCTCGCCGCTGGGTTTCCTTAAGTGTTCCGGTATGAAGCTTTTTTCTACCACCGGGCGCCGGCGCAACGCGCCGGCAGATTATCGTATTCCGCTGCCTCCGGACAATCCAGTCTCTTCCCTTTGGACCCCACTCGGTCGCCGCGGCTTAGCGACAGCGATCGAGAAAGGCTTCGGCCCTGCTTTTTATTTCCCCCGCCGATGCTTTCCTTTTTTCCCTTTTTTTCCTTTTTTCTTTTTTGACGGTAGCGGCCACTTCCTTTTAAGTTCCTCGCGTTGGTGTCTGCGCCCCTGGTACTCAGGTCTAAATCTTGAAGACTTGCCGGTGTTTTCCCTCCAGTCCTCTTCGTTTTTGACGGGGAACTTTTCTATTTTCACTTATGATTATGTTAACAAGGGACGTTCCCTGGTCCCCTTCACCCCGGTATTGAACTTCGCGCGCCTTTGATTCACTACGTCTACGTGTGCCCGAGGTCGGCAGTGGCGATCGTACCCTTTACTGGGTGAGGAATGGTTGAGACTGCGCAAGATATTCCCAGTCATTGATGCTCCTCCCCCCTAAGAGATTTGACTTTCCTTTTTGCTGACGGTGGTGTAGTCGTTTTTTGTTCCATTCTCCTTTCTATTCTCCCAACTGGCCGTAGCTTCGCCTAGGCCTGCTGAAGATGGCTTTTCGCCCCCCTTCCCTCTTATCCCCTGACGTAATATTTTTTTGGTCATCCGTTCCCGGTCTATTCATTCCTACACGAGTACCCTCTTGAGCAGTCTTCACCCGAGGATCGCAGACGCCTTGATCAATCTGCGCCCGTTCGTTTTCGCCGTGACGTCCCTTCCTGACGACAGCGCCGATGAAAGGTTCAGACGATTTTTTTACGTTCTTTGAAGATGAAGACTGACACAGCCAGCATGTTTCATCATTTTTGGCGATTCCGTTGGTCCCTCCCTTCCCGGTTCTCGCACAGAGTCACTTGATTCGCCCCCTTCTTTAAGTGTGGATGTATGTTGTTGTCCTCCCATCCCACCGCTCCCGTTCAAGATCCGGCCGATTGGAGCCTTTCCTGGAAGCCTATTCAGCACCGACCGCGCTGGCGCCCACTTCAAAGAGTTCTTCCTCCCCTTAAACCCCACCACCGAGCAGATACGCTTTCTTCGTTGTTCCTTTTCGTAGGCACCCATAGGGATTCGCGATAAGGATCGTTCTAAAGTGCAGCTGCCCTATACCCGCTCTTGCCGCTGATTTTGAGGCGCTCCTAACGAAGACCGTTCTTCTCTTTTTTTCTTTGAATTCTCCCCTAGCTTGCCCCTCCGACTATCACCCCTTTATTTCCTGGTCCTGCCGTAGGATTGTAATGATTTCCCCGATGAGAGAACTCCACAATTCTCAGCTGTCCTCACGATACGGGCCAGGCGAAGCACGTTTCACCCAATAGCTGTAGGTCCCCGTTTCCCGATTTCGCGAATTGGCGGTGGATTGTAGGTTTTGAGGAAGCTCGCCCCCTTGTTTTTTGTATCCCCCAAACTTTGATACCATTTTAGTTCTTAATGGTCTTAACTTCAAGTTTTGGTTCGAATTTTTATACTCCAATTCTCCCCCCCCTCCTGAACTATTAGGAGGTTCTCATTTAAGTCCTCATTAGGGGATTTGTCGTTTTGCTTTCCTTTTTCCCCCTATGCCCAGCCCTTTTTAATCGAAAATCGTTAATCTTGAGCCCTTCCCTACTGTACGCAGTACCCTCCCTCTTTTTAGTCTTGAAAAACCCCGAGAGTTTTCTGTCATCTGCACACATTGTGTGAATCTCAGCCTTAATACTTCTGAGTCGGCTAGCAGCTATTAATTAGACTGATTCATTTCAAGCTCAATTATTGCCCTCCTTTCTTCCTTCCCCCCCATTATTGATTCCAATTTTAACCCTTCCCGTAAGTGAGTGCTTTTTGCTTCGTATTTTTGTTTTTTTCTCCTCCAAAGCCTCCTCTACTTGGTTGATAAGGCTGCTTTTAAATTTACCGTACAGGTATGAATTTCTCCTTCATTCCTCCTTTGCTTTGTGCTTTCCTATAATATTTGATTGTTCCCGATCCAGCGTTCTTTATGCGATAATCTTAGTATTTCCTTTTTTTTACTCAACTTACCCAATTTTGCAGATGTTGATTTCCTATTTCGATTACTCGAGCGTTGAATCCCTTTCTCAAGACACCAATACCATTCCCCCCCCCCCAAGGTGGGAAGCCATCCCGCACTACTTTCCTGTCGCCACTTATCATTTTAATCATCATCGTTTGTTTTTTTTTCGTTTAGGTTCGCAGGGCGATGTTCGTGCGTATGGTTCCTCGATTATGGAGCGGTTTCCTAGGTCCCCGATTAGTATTCTTACTGTGGACAATCACAGCTTAGTCCAAGGTTAAACCCTTCCCCCCTCAGATTACTCTATAGGACGTCAGCCGATCTCCCATTACTTTTTCCCCCGACCTTTCTTTACATTGCGATGTTGATCCCCTGACGTCATTAAAGCGGTATTATATTCCTTCAGTGGCTTATTTACCCCCACCATCTTCAAAGGGACGAAGCCCCTAATGATTTCTCGATCTACCATTTCCTTTTCCCGAAAGTTCCTTTTTTTGAGTTGGGGCGACCGCAGTTGACTACCCTGACCTATAGGAAAGTTGAGCTCTGTTTTAGCCGACTCTCCCTTATAAGTTCGCTTACGCCCTTCATTACCAACCTGTTATGACTTTTTTTTTTCCCTTCTGCCTGGTCTTTTTTTCCTTGTAAAGGCCCTTGTGCGATCTTTTCGCTTTCCCCCCCCGGTTCTCCTCTGCCCGCGATGGATGTACCCCTCTTCCTCCTTCCAATTGAGATCTGTTGATCCTCTCCCCTCGATCTCCCCTCTTTTTAATGATGGTAGCGTCCCCCTCGTATGCGCTTGGGGCTCTTTCCCCTTCCTACGACCGTACCCTGGGACTCACTTTCACATCACTCGTTGGTATTCCGAACCAACACGTCCATCAGAGTTTGACTCTTTCCCAAAGTAACCCTTCTCGCGGCTCGGGCCGCTCTGGGTTCTTGATCGACTGGCTTCGTCTGATAGTAGATTCCGGCGTCCGATTTTGTGATCGATCATCTTAAACCTCCTTTCCTATTTTTATTGATCAACCGCAAGGTGATGGCAGTTTTATTTTTCCTTCCTCTCTGCAACCCCTTTTCATAATAGTTTGGGTCGAATCGCCGTAAGAATAAGAGCCCCCTCTTTGGAGGTTCTGCCCCTACCTCTAAATGGAGCCGATTTGTGATCGCGTGCGACGTCAGATCCCTTTATACTGTTTGACTTCGTTCTCGTTTTGAGGTTTACTGGTTTATCCAGAGGCTCCAGAACGATTGGTATATTTTCTTTTATTGAGGAAGATTATAGATATGTTAATCTGACTCGGGAACACATGATCTTACGTCTTCGTGAGGACCTGCCTTATGGTCTCAATTTTCCCGCCCTCCTTTGACAAGTCTTTTTGGTGCTTTATTTCCCCTTGATTGCAAACGAATCGCCAGGATTTTCCCAGAAATCAGTATTTCTGGGGTTTCGTTATTCTTCTCTTCACCCTCCACTTTTCTATTCTCTTCACTCCATTTTCCTTCTTGTAACTTGATTGGCACCCTTCTCGACGGCTGACCGAGACTCGATTCCCCTTCTTTTTTCTGACGTCTCTCCCCTAACTGGTCATGCGGCTCCATGATGGTCTCTTCTATTTCGTGAAGTCATATTGAAGTCCTGACGTAAATGGACCAAACGAGCGGTATGAGGAGCTTTTGCCTGCTTTTTTCCTATGTTCCTCTCTAGACCCTCACAGATCGGCAGTTGCGGCCCATTTCGACTTGACCGTATGCTCTTCTTCCTCAACTCCAAGTCGTCAAGGAATCTTGTTAGACGGCATCAAGCTCATCCATTTTTTGGAATTTCGATTCCTCACCCAAGCCCAAATGCCTTCCCCTAGTTACCTACGACAGGCTCGAGATCCACCCTTTCTAGAAGCCCACGAACTTACGCCGTAAAAGAGTCGAAGTTTTACGCCCGTCAAGATTTCCCCCATCCAGATCGACATCCTCGGCGCCCCTGACTTTTCCCGACCTCGTGCTTATGATCGGCCCTTTTTTCTTGACCCGCGCTCCCTCAAAGTTTCCCTCATTACCCGGGAACCTATGTTTCGTGCGAGAACCTGAATCCCCTGCATCACTTGATTGCCACCAAGTCCTCCCAGTGCCCCCTCATCTGATGGGAACCAACGAAGAAGTTTAGACTGTAACGATCAGCTTTTTTCTCTTCTTGTCACACTCACGACGCCGTCTTTTTTTTTCTGTCTTCCCTCCCGTTCTGCAGTAATTAGTTTTATCGCTTGAAGCGGAGCCTATGATTTTTCCTTTTTCCCGCTACGACTCGGCCCCTATTTCGGGTTCTTGGTATGATTGACGTGCTTGGATTTCACCCTTTTCCAAAAGTGCTACTGCTTCAATGTTTCTTCGATTGGAACGTGTTACTAACCCTTTTTCCCCCCTTTTCCCCACCGTTTCTTGTGTCTGATGTCGTTCTAAACCTTAAAATGTCATGGTCACCTCTTTTTCACCCTCCCCCCCCTCCTCTTTTGTGTTTGTTTTTTTTCTAGGGAGCTCTTCCTCGCATTTGAATGTTCTTTTTTCTTAGAAGTGCACCATCTTCCTTTGCCACTCCCCCGGTGGTTCTGGCGTCTTTCCTGTGCCTAGCAGAAACAGGGAATTGCCTCAGTGTACAAGGTGAGTTATTTTTCCCCTCCCTAACAGATCTTTTCCCCTGTTGGTCTCCTGACGTAGTCTACGGGTTCCCATTCCATCGAGTTTCTTCCCTCCCCTGTAAGTGATGTTTTTAACCCTAGTTAGCTAAACTCCCCCCTGAGAGGTTCACAGAGCGTTTTTGTCCCTGTCTTCGATTTCTCCCCCTCTAGCTTACAGGTGCCTTCTTTATTTAGACCATCTCGATTTTCTTTTCATTTTTCCCTTTTATGATGTTCTTATTTGCCCTGCAAAAATTGAAGACCTTTCCCCCTAGGTCTCGCCATTTTTAGGCTCCCCTAAGAGCCCCCCATTTTAAGATTCCCGTCCTCCTTCCTTTTTCCCTGCCACCTGCCGCCTGGGAAGTGACTCTTCGTTTCTCACGTTTCGCCCTGGTGTCCATTTTTGTCTCCAACTTTGCAGTTTGCACTTCTTTACACCCTTGAATCGCGGAAATCTAATCTGAAGATAGCCTGACGCTCGCCGGATTCCCGCTCTTACTTTTTTTTAAGACTTTGTTTCTCATGGCCAGCCCTCTGATAGTTATGCTTTACCCTATACGCATTTGCCTCCCCCCCCCACGATGATTTGATGGTTCCCTCAGATCTCTTTCGTAGGCGAACTTATGCTCCTTCCCTTTCAGTCCTTCGACTAGACCGGACGCCGGCATTAGTGACCAATCCCTTGCATAGCGGGTTTGTCCTTGGCCCCGGCCGGTCAAATGGAATCATCTCCGCGTTCCATCTAGAAGGATAATTAATGCTTAGGAGTAGTCCCCCTCCGGTTAGCTGTCCTGCCTCTAGTTCTTTTTTTTTTTTCACGACTTGAATTGAGGACTGATGTTCGTCACGACTACTCTGAATTTCCTAACATTAAGTTTTTTTCAGCTTGCCTTCAGAAAGACTACGATGCGACTTTACACCCCCTTTTCTTTTTCCTATTTGTAATTTGTGTCCATCCGCGAACAGGGTTTCACCTCTTCCCCAGTTCGACACTACTTCCTCGCCGTACAGTTTTTTGTAGACACTAACCGCGAAGACCTATCTCGGAGATCTTCCGTCCACGCTCCTTCTCCCCTAACAGGCAGCCCGCAGGCCGCGTACCCCTCCTAGTTTTTAATGTAGCTCCAGAGTAAACAACCTCCCCCCGCGCATGACCCTCTCACCGTAGGAAGTCTCTGTTTTTTCCATTGACTTTCGCGATCACATGAAACATCGCAGCCCCCCGTCGCTCTGAGTCCTTACCCTGACCTCTCCTTTTCCTCTTCTTCGGTTGCGAGTTCGCCCCTCCTAAGTTCTTTTTGTTTTTCGAGACTAGCAGCAGGCTCACTTCCCTTTTTTTATTGTTCTTCCCTCGCCTTTGCTGATTGGTTTTCCCCCCCCTCTTTTCTTGATCCTAAGCCCCCCCCTTCGGTCCGCTGAACGCGGCCATTCCCTTAACCTTTTCAACCTCGATATTTCCATTCCTAATTTTTACCCTTGGGCACAGCTTATGTATTCTTTTTTTGATTAGCCACTCTTTATTGTCGTCAGGCGGAGGTAGTTCACTTGCTCATTCTCCTGCCCTCTTCCCCCTTTCATCCCGATTTTCCCTCCGCCCTCAGCATTAGCACCACCGGAAATATCTTTCGTGGATTTTCCGGCACTCCAGAATGTTCCTCTTTTAGGAGGCATCTGTTGGTGGTTCTTCCTTTTACCTTTCTTCCAGACGGTCATTGTGCATTCCGTGAGCAAATCGATTATCTGGTCTGTCACTTTTTCCCCCCCTTTCTCCCAAGGAAATGAGAATACTGTTTACCCCGCGAGATTCATCAACAGGCTTAGAGAGGAAGTAGTTCACCCAACTTTTACTACCCTTTTTCTATGGTCCTTTATCCCGTTCAGGCTCCGGATTTTTATCCTTTCACGCACTTAGTCTCCCCCCTGAGTCTGTTGCCCCCTCAATTTCTTTTCTACCTTGTCTTTATGCTTCTATCCGTGATACTCACGTCCCTTTTCCTCCTTAGCCTTCGGTTCATGAAGCCACCCCTCTTTTTGACTAATTTGTGTTCCTGTTCCCTTTTTTTTCCCCCCTATGTATAAGCACAGTTCGCAGATCCTCATTTGGGTGTCCTTCTTTCTATGTGTTCCCAGCGTTCTTATGTGTCGATCCTGTCTTTCAGCTAGCCATTTGACACTGCCCTTATGTAAGCTTGTGTTCGATCTAGTGCCTCGAAGCGTACCTTTCTTTGAAAGAATTCCCTTTAAATTCAGCCCTTCCCTCCGTCAGACTCTTTTCTTCCCTGG
>Ga0179593_1615622_pt1 | contig 15385 bp, 23 predicted proteins | sample CZODoug2_1_08_16_FD_185931 | JGI IMG/M metagenome (GOLD analysis project Ga0179593, IMG submission 185931) | Vadose zone soil fungal communities from Angelo Coast Range Reserve, California, USA - CZODoug2_1_08_16fungal (PacBio error correction) | ecosystem: Environmental > Terrestrial > Soil >... | reverse complement strand
CCCCCGCTCAAAGTTCCCTTCTTACCATGGCGATGTGTAACTAACCCCCTCCTATCCTTCCCCCCCCCATGACTCCTTTTTTTCCTGAAGGCATGCATGAGACATATCGTCCCTCCCCTTTCATTGGTTCCCCTCTTTTCCTTGGACCTTTTTATCTATCTGGAGCACGTTGAGTTTAATGGCCTCCCACCTTGGTCCGACTGATCTTCTCTACCATGTACTCTTTTGATGAAAGGATTCACTTCACGGAAGGTTTTGCTGCGGAACGCAACCCCCTTTTGACTTCCCCTTTTTCTTACTGAAATCACAGCTTGTCCAGACTAGTCTGAATTAACTTTCTCTTTCATGGATTTCTCCTTCCCTCAAGCCGCAGAAAGTCATCTTGCCATTAGCATAGTCCGAACCTCCCCTCTTCTTTTTTGTACCCTGAGTTCGGGTTTGAGGTTTATTTCACTATAATTTCCCCCATCTTTTTATATAGAGAATAACAGCACCCTTATCTTTTTTTTCAACCCTTTTAACACCCCCTATACATTTTCCTGAAAACACCCCTTGGCCCCTGAGTTATACTGCCGGATTGGCATTGAGCACCCTTTTCCAAAGACACCCCTATGCCTTCATCTTTCTGAACCCCTCCTTCCCCGTTGATCCCATGTACGAGTCGTCAAAATCCCTTTTTATACCCTGGTTGGAGCATGACCCCTCATAACATTTCCAACCACACGTTCCCTCACCCCCCCCCCTTTTGCAAACTTCTTGAGATTCCGCAGAATCATTTTCTTTGGTCATAAAGAGCCTCCTCTTTCCTTTAATTCCTCTTCTCATACCCAGTGACCTTCCCTTGAAGGTAATTTTTCTTCGTTTTTCTGACTTTCTTTCGACTCTTTGGAAAGATACCACAAGTAAAGTCCTTTAGGGAATGAACTTCGTTCTCGGCCCCATTGTACTACGACTTCCCACCCTCCACTAAGTTGGCCTGTCTTCGACTTTTCCCCCTCCCCCCACTTTTCCCTTTTTCTAGTGCGTAAGATTTGTGAGAACCTGGTTCACGTCTTCTTCTGCCAGTGATCATTCGACCTTTTTCCTTTTCTTCTTTTCACCCCTTCCTTTTTCTTTTTCTAATATTCGATCTCTTTGATTTATGTTCTGTCCTATTCGCTGCTGTCTTATGGTTTCCTTTGTTTCTCTTAAGGGTCCCATCATCGAATGGGTGATAAAGTATTCACCTTTCTCACGGGTTTTAAAAATTTCCCCCTTTCAAACCGAGGAATTTTCACAAGACACTTACCCCCTTTCCCCCTTTTAGTTCCCCTTTGGATCCCCTGAACCCCCCCCCGTAGGGTGCTAATATTCGGATATATTATTTTTTTTGGCTTTGGACTTTCCCCTCGTATTTTTTTCTGCTGAACCAGGCACCCTCTACTCCCCTCATCAAAGGATTGTTTCCTATCCCTTTGTGAGACTTCTCTTTCATTAGGACCCCCCCTCTAAACAGGTATTGCTACGTGATTTGGATTAGACATCCCTTTGTTGCCCCCCCGTTCGTTAGTCTTCTTCTGTAACGCCGATCCCAGAGAGGCATTGCCCTGCCTTACCATTCTCTTGAGTTCTCACTCAACTCTCCTTTCTGCTGACAGACGAGAAGGGTAAGTACTTTCTACATTCGCTTGTTTCCCCCCCTCCTGTCCACTTCTTTGAGTTGTCGGTTACCGAGTCTAGAAGGTGATTCTACATCTTTGGTTTACCTTTTCCTTCCTATTTCTGAAAATTTGTAAAGGGGCACCCCATTGAACCCCCTCCGCATAATTTTTTGTGCCACTTTCCTCCTACTTTTGAAGTATCCTATTTTCACTACTCATCCTATTTTTTAGAGTATGCCCTATATTCCTACCCCCTTCCCCCCCGAACAAGATTGGTCTGACAATATTAGTTTCCCCTTTATCCTTAGAAACCCTCTCTTCACAAAATTGGATACAAACAAACTATGGCCCCCTTCTTCTCTCCCCCCTTCTCCCCTGACTCTCAAAATATCCGGATTTTTTTTCATGTTCTACTCTTCCTTCCACGAATGACCTGATCGTAGTGCAGCCAGCCCTGTGATTTGGACTTTCCTCCCCCGGATGAGAGATGATTTCCGCATTCCTTCTGTACTGATTTCATGCGATCATGATCTATTCCTCCAATATGTCTCCTTCCTATCCGGGAAGACAGTCCCCCTCCAACGTCCAGACCCCCACCCCCCGCCAGTAACATGTGCCCATCCACCACATCCCCCCTCTTTAGCTCCCTTTAGTCCCAATAAGACTAACTTTTGAGCCCTGGCCTAGTTTTTTCCCCCCAAGTTTCTTTTCCCCCAGTATTACATTTCAAGACAAAACTAAGATCAGCCCCCCCCCCTCCCCCTGTACTTGTTCCCCTTTTTTACCTGGAGCAAATTCAATTTATTTTCCCTTGGTCCCCTCCCCCCGTGTTTTAATTTTCCCCTTTGAAAACCATGTCACAGTTGAAACTTTCCCCCCCCCCCCCCTTAAATTCCCCCCCCCTCTGAGGTACCCTTTTTTTGCGGCTGACAAAGGCCAAAAGACGCGTGACCGGGCCCCCATCTATATCCAACAAGCCCCTTTTTTTCTCCTCTTGACCCAGACAAAGTCTTTATGTGTATTCGTCTGAACCCAGCCGCCTTCTCCTCTGGGCTACATGAAGAGGCAGGAGGTCCCTACCCCCCCATCCCTCACCCGACCTCCCTCTCCCCCCAAAGGGTGTTTGGAAATTCGAGAATGTCTTTTTCCAGTTAAGTCCCAACTGGCAGTCTCGTAGTCACGTGACATTCCCCTTTGTTTCCTCCCTATCTTTTATGATCCTTTCTCCATTACCCTATATCCGAATGCCCCCCCCAATCCCCCATACTCCCCCTTTGAGCGAATGATATTAGAGTCGGGATCCCCTTCTTCCTTCCCGCGTCTTTTTTCTTTTCCTCCAAACCCGGAAAGATGGATTATGAGGGTCTTCGTTTTTCCCCCCCCCTCCCAGGGAGACCTTTGCTGACGAACTTTGTCTCCTCTGCTGATTCTTTTTATCCCAAAACCTCCCCCCGCTAAGCAATGACTTCCCTTACTTAGAAGCCCGGATGGAGAGCATACGACCCATTTTTTCATCACTTTCTCTTTTCTTCCTTCATTCTGTTGTATTTGTCCCCTGTGATCCATCAATCTCAGTTTTCTTACTCGGTTGCGTTTTAAATATGTAGGTTTTTTATTTCTTCCCCCGGCTCCTCCCCTCACCCCCTGCGTCTCCAATATCCTACACCTACCCAAGCTTGTAAAGACCTTTATTAGCAAACCACTTCCCCCTGAACTTCCCCGTTCCCCCCCAACCCAAGCTAGTACGTTCTTTTACATCTCGCTTTCTCTTCGTCTCGATGATTTTTTTCCCCTTTAGCAGGCATGCTTCATGACCACAGTCCCTATCGCCCTCTTCCCTCTGCATTTCCTTTTCAAACGGAATATCTTTGTATCCGAGTCATTTTTCCCCCGTTTTTTTTTTTTTTGTGTGGAACGGGGAGGTCCCCCCTCCCTTTCCCCCAGCAAATGTTAGATGTGCCTTGAATTTGCGCGTCTTCGGGCCCTTTTTTACTTATATACCCCCTTTCTGAAACTCTCCCCGTGAATTACCTGAACAGCTTTCATCGCACCGCACAAAGACAGAGGTCACATTCCCCTCTGCTTAATTCCCTCCTTTAAGGAACCCCCAAACCAGGATTCCCCTTTAGTTCTACTCCTTATAATTCCTTTCTTACACCTCCTCTCGCATCGGTAAAGTACTTCGAAGACAATAGCGCTAGTTCTATCTCCTTCCTTTTCTTATCTCCCTGAGTCTTTCTGTCTACTCTAGCTCTAGTGGATTCCCAGTTCCCTTCCCTTATTTTTTCACCCCTCCCATTATTCCAGTTCTCAAACAATTAATGACTTTGTGGGTTGTTTCCTACTTCTCCTCATTTCTTTTACACCTGTAGATGAAACATCCTCCTTCATGATTTTTAAGTTATCACTGGGTTCTATTTGTTCTGAGCACGTGAGTTCTTCTCTGTCCCCTCCACTCTATATCCATTTTTGACCCCTGCTAACCATTTGGAGCTCTTTTTCCCCCTCCCCCTGATTTGTTGCCGAACGCCCCTTTCACTCCTTAGGTAGTTCTTCCTCCCTCCTAGCTTGCCTACGCTGTGCGTAAGGAAGGCCTCGTCTCTTTTTATGTCTGAGCCAAAATCCCTCCCTTTCCTCTGACCCTCCCCTCCCTACAGCGAACTCCTGCAATTCAGTACTAGCTTTTCTTTGCGTCCCCCCCCCCCCTGCAGGCTTTTTCCCTTTTTCCCTGAATACAATTCCAATCCCTTTTCACGCATTGTTATCTTGATCCCACACTTCCCCCCCTTTGTTGAGATCTCTCAGCGTGAGCCTTTTTTTCAATCCCAACCATAAATTTCAATTTTACACCCCCCCTTTTCCTTGAAGCCCCTTTCTATAGAGGGAGGGACCTCGCCCGACTGCCCCGACTCCTCATCCCTTTCCTTGATGGAAAAAACTATTGTTCGCCTTCATACTTCCCCCCCCCCTCTCCTCCTTCGTACCCCCCCTCCTTTCATTGTGTTGGTGCTATACCGGGGTGTTTTACCACCAGACTCTTTCCCCCCTAACCCCTCGTCATATCATAAGCTCTTTCTTTGCCCCCGAGCAGACCCCTCCCAAGTGTGGTTTCGTCATCAAAAAGCTTTAACCTCTAGTCTCCTTCCTTTCCAAGCTCATTCCATTTTTTTCTCCCCCCTCCTTGAATGTTTCGTCTCCGCGTAGTGATGATATTGAATGATATGTGTAAGGCTCTTTTTTGAAATCTTCCAGAGTCAATCGGCTGAATTGGCCCTTGAGGACCTTTGACTTTTTCCTCCCAAACACCTCCCTTTGGCTTGGTCTTCGAAGTCCCCCGGTGTCTTTTTCGTTTCTTTGAGCACCCCTTTATGAGAACCTGCGCGCGCATCCGCACTTTTTCTGATACGTGTTAGCTACCCCCTCCCCCTTATTGTCTTCGAACCTTTTTTCGTTAATGAGCTTGGGCGTGAATGGCGCGTTTGGTGTAGAAGCTATTCCCTCTTACATCCCTTTATAAATTTAGTGGGGAAACTCTTTTCCATTCCTTCTACCCCCTTCCCACATTTACCTTTTTATGAGAACCTGAAAAAACATGCTTTTTCCCCCCTGACCCCTCCCTGTTTTGGTGCCTATTCTGATTACCCTTGGTTTTTTTTGCCCTTTTACTTTTTCCCTTTCTTTCTGCCAGGAACTATAGAACTCAAAGTCTTCTTGTGCCTATAAGCCTTGTTCTCCCTAAATCTTATCCGTTTTTTTTTTCCCCCCATAGTTTCCCCTGCGCGTCTTCCCCTCAGAAAGCCTTGAAATTTATCATGTCGTTTTTCTCCCCCTTTTCTATATCTCCTCCCGGGACGTAACTATCACCGTGTCTGAAGTCCCCCCCCCCTATGCTCTCTGAGTAATTTTCCTTTCTCAAAGCCCGAATTCAGGATATGGTCTCCCCATAAAGTTCCCCTTTTTTTACTCTGTCTTTTTCCCCTGATATAACACCTGAAAGGATTTGATGTTGGACCGAGCCTCTTAAGCACCGTGTTTTTTTCCTTTCGTGCGGCACTATTACCCAATTTCACTTTCTGGTTTTACCTTTCCAATCAATATGTGATACACAAATCACCTGCTTTTCCCGGCATGGAATACCGTACCTCCGACCTAACGTTGTTGTTGTGCAGACTCCCTATTCCAACTCTCCCCCCCCTGTTGAAGGTAAATTGGGGACCCAATTTTCTTCGCTAATACTTCCCCCTTAGATGAAAATAGCGGCACCCCAAATTGGATCCACCCCCCCCCCCCCAAAGATGGAATGCTCCTTTTCTTCTCCCCTACCTCAAAATGGTCTGTGATACAGTTGCACTAGACTTAGCTGTCTACCTCCTATTTCAACTTCCCCGTCTTTAGCCAAGATCTTTCCCTTTGTCTTTTTCGGGAACCTCCTCAGTATTTTTTCAGCTCATATGAAGTCCCCTTGAACTCCGGATCTCGTTCTAGAAGATTCTGAGATCAGACCTCTTTATTCTCCCCCTTCACTGCTGTAGAAAGTACCCCTAACCGTCCCCCCCTGTTCCCCCCCACCTCAAGTGATCTTTTCTCGAACAAATTATTTCACAATCCTTCTTGCTTCCCTTCTTGCTCTAGGAGCCTGGCAGCAAAGAGCTAACAATCTTCTTCCCCAATACAACCCACCACAAACTTGTAAACATGATATCCACAAACAAATTCCTTCTTTTCAATGATCCTTCTCATGGGCTTCAGTGTTTCTTTTTTTCCCACTTCCTTGTTATCTAACAATGTCACGTGAACATTTGTCACTTCACCCAATCTCCCCTTCCCTCCTTTGCTCAAAGTGCCATAAGCTCTCACCCCCTCAGTTTCCCCTCCCCTCCAATAAGACGCTTTCGAACTTATTAGCACCCCAAGACTTTGTAGTCCTCCACGACCTCCCAGTTGCCTGATGCGCATTTACCATCAACCCAAACCCTGAATTTTCGGTTTCAAAATCCTCGGGCCACTGAAGACTCTTTTGTTTCCTTTCCTAAGGACTTCGCCAAATTCTCCTTTTGCCTTTTCAACACCTGCACTTTTTTTCACGTTTCCACCAGCGCCATCAATTGCTTCTTTATTCCCCTTGCTTTTTTCCCTATAATTCTTCAGATCATCCGACGCTCCCGCAATTACCTTCCTGCCTGGATATTCTTTTGTAAAATAGAGATTAGACGTCTTTTTTGTCCCTTTTTCCGATGTTTTTTCATATAAGGCGGTTGCAAAGAAATTGGTCTAAGGGTTGATTTTTTTTCTTTAGTTTACCTCTGCTGATTTATGTGATCATTGCAATATCCTCCCTCCCCCCCCCAGACCCCAACTTGATTGACGATTACTTCACCCTAGTACAACGAACAAGAGTTTTTTCCACAAGGATCCCTGCATGCCTCTTTTCTGTCCTCTGGCTGTCCCTCCCTCACGATCCTTTATATTATTCCCTTGTAATGCTTTTCTTGGTGTCTTAGGAAGTCTCTTCCAAGTATTCCCCCTCTCTGTCTCTTCAATCAACGATAACAAGATTGTACCCGTTGCTTCTTTTATTTTCCCCCCACAACGAACTCTGTCAAGCAATCCCAGCTGTCTTTTCCCTTTCTCCGAGGGCTGCCTTTCCTATTCTCATTGGGTCCTTTTTTATTTTTCTCCCCTCCATTGAGACTCAGACTCTGTCTTCATGACGTCCCTCTTCTATTGCTAGCTCTCCATAAAGTCCCCTCCCCCTCTTTTGCCCACACCCTTCCCCCTTTTCTTTCCTCATTGGCACGTAAAAAATCGTACCTTAGGCGCACCTTTCCCTCGCTATTCCCCATTGTGTTGAGCCTGATATACTCCATTCCCTCATCCCCTCACCTCTTGAATCCCACAGTTTTCCCCCTCCCTTTTCGTTTTTCAGGTAAATGGAGATCTCATGGATTTCCCCCCCCAACCCGGCTTCTCCCTTTTTTTCGTCCTAAGCTAAGAATAATGCGTGCCGGTTCAGCTCTCCGGTCCTTCTTTTTTTCCCTCCGTCCTGCGACCCCCTAGAGATAGAGAAGATACTTTCCCTTTTTCTTCCTCCTCCTTTGATCTCTCTCCTTATCTATCTGCTCTAGTGGCTTCGCCAGTCCCTAGTACCTAGACCCTTATCCCCCCTCCTTTCCAAAACATAAGGGTTTGGGGTTGTCCTCCTTAGCCGATCCACATCCCTTTGTTCTTTTCCCCCTCTCCCCCCTTTCAGGCTCTCCTGGGTATAGGGTTCTGAGCACTCCTATCATTTTCCCCCCATTCCCCAACAGCGCCGCGCTAAGGCCATTTGGCGCCCCCCTATTCCCCTGCAAGTCAATTCACTAGGAAGGTGTTGTTTTTGAAAGACCCAAACTACCCCAGCATTAGGAGCTGCTTCTCTTTCGAGCCCGACTTTGTTCAGGAAGTTGGAGTACTTCCCCCCCTCCGAAGCCCCCTCCCAATTCCATAGGAACGCTCCTTTTAACTTTTTCCCTTTTCTTGGATCCCCCCCTGTTGAAGTTTTTTTTTTCTTGTTGGACACTTCACACACTGTCGGAACTTTTTTCCCCTTCTATATTCTCCTCAGAACAATCTGTTTTCTCCCGCTGTAAGTTTCAATGCAAACCCTCCCCCCCCAATTTAATGATTTACCCCCCCGGGTTTTATCTCTCCTTTGATCTTTCGGGATGGTCATTTGCACAAGTCCCACCCCCAGCCTTCCTCATACCTCATGATGGAACCCCCTCTTGTTAGGTGACTTTCCCCCTTGTCTCTTGAATTCTTTGGTGTATCTCTTTTTTTTTGTGAGCCCAATGATAAAATACCGTTTCTTTTTCTACTCGAACCCTGGAGACTGCACGGTTTAAAGGGATTTTTCCCCTAGTTCTTTTTTAAGCTTTCCATACTATTTTCCAGTTTATCAAGCGAACGTCCTCGCTCTCGATCCGCAGCTAAGATCTTCCTGCCCCCAGGATGACTCTTTTTTTCCTGATTCGTGTCGCGCTGATAGGTAAGCAGTGTTGTCCCGCTTTTTCCCCCCCTTCTTTTAATTACGTGACGAAGAAGTAGATTAGGTGTGCCGTTCCCCCTTTCCCCCTTCCCCACTAATTTTTTTCTCTCTCAGAAGTACTCAACACCGGTAGTCTTATCGTTAGTGCCTTTTTTTTTTCACCCCTCACTCTGCGAATACCATCCTCGCGCCTCGCCCTTCGCTCGCTGTAGTTCTCCCTCCCCATCTCTAACCCCCCCCCAAAACCCAAATTTAACCAACCCACAACCAACCCCCACAAACCCCCCTCTGAAAGCCTCTTTTTTGTTTTGTTAATCTGTCTTTGAGTTCCTGGCCGCCTTTTGCCCCTCGATGTTTCCTTTTTCCCTTCGGGTGGGTATAGTGGGGACTTGTGATGTTCCCCCCCCCCCCCCCCCCCTTCTTAAACGAGCTTATATGAGACAAGAACTCCAAATAAACTTATAATTTGCCCTTCCCACTCCCCTTCCTTTTTGGTTGATCCTCTTCTGGATAGATGTTCCCTGCTGGTCCCTGTTCCCCCCTTTTCTTTCTCTTGTTTCCTTAATAATAGCCCCCCCCTGACTACCACCTTTTAGGTGCTTGATTCTCAAGCTTTCTTCCTAAATATTAAATGAAGTTCACCTATTCCTCTCGCGTGATATAGTTGACAGACCTTTCCTTTTTTTTCCACCTGTCGTTTTTTTTTAGATATTTCTTTCTCAGGAACGATCCCCCGAGTCTATCCTCTTCCTTCGCTTCACCAAATCTTATGAGTTCTGATTACTTTCCACAGCCCTGATTCTTTCTGCTTAGAAGAGAGGGATGTCTTCAGATTGCCCTTCCAAACCTCTATCCACTCCTGATAGTTTTCAAGGTCCTTTGTCTTTTCATTCTTGTCCTTTGTTTGTTTTATAATAATTTGTATATTTCGACCCTTCGGTCTTTTTCCCATTGAAGCTAATAGTTGGCATCCCCTTTACCTTTCTTTTTCGGTGAGGGCCTCTCTCTCTCTTTGACCTCCTCAATATTGTTTGAGGCCCCTTCCCTCCCCATGCCTGCCACCAAGCCCCGTCCCTTTTATTCCGCTTTCACCCCCCCCCCTTACACATTTTCGAATCTCTTCCCTCAACACCCCCCCACCAAATTTGGAACTTCTACCTTCTACCAGGTCCCCTCCCCCAACCCTTCTGATGTTAATCATTTCGATCAAAGCTTCCTATATCCCTTCCTATCAGTAGATCTGAATTCGTTGCTTTTGGTCAGTAATCCCGTCAGTTTCTTTCCCTCCTATGTTGCAGGATCGACTCGGTTCTCTGTGTTCTCCCTTCCCTTTCTGAAGAGATCAGAGCCCCTGATCCGGCATGGTCCCTCAACGTGATGTAGACCCACCAAGCTTAAGTATTGACAATATGTGTCAAAACTGATCCGAGTTATCTCACACCTTTATAGTCCAATCATTTTGCAGTAATAGTTTTCTACCCTTTAGCCCAAAGAGTATCAACAAGTATCTCACATTCCCACCCCCCTCCCTTAGAGGAGTACAACCAAAATCAGTTTTCCTTTTCCCCCCTTATCATTTTTCTTTAGTTCTTGTCTCACCGTCCTTGTGTTCCTTGTTCCCACTTCTACCCATTCACCACATAAACTGTACCCATATGATCTTTCTTCCCCCCCCCCCGGAAAAAAGCGCGCCCATGCACTCCCGAGGATATTCCTTCCACTAGTTTTTCCCTCTCCCCCCATAGGCTGGTTAGCCCGCTGAACCTTTTTCCTCCTTATTTATCGCCTGCTTCGACATGCCCCCAGGCTTGAAGGTGCCCCAATCCTGGGACCACGATACGACCGTACTTTTTTTCCCCGCTCTTCACCTTTTTGAGTGTGAAGTCGTCCCCCTTGGCCGCTCCCCGTACCCTTTCCTTTCTCTTATCTTCTTTCTTTTTAGGACCGACCTATCATTCTGTAATATTCATCCGAAGCTTCCCCCCTCGTGATCTCTCTCTTCTTGCGGTATCAATGGAGATTCTCTTTTAGTTTTTTTTACCTTGTCAAGAGGAGCTTCGTGAACACGGAGCGTTTGCAAAAGCAAGGGAATCGATGTTTTTCTCCTTAGAGTTTATCTGCTGATTCTTGTATCCACACCCCCTTTTTTCCCCCGACCCTCGATGTCCCGTGCCCACCTCCCCCCCCCCTCCGAGTATAACTCCCCCCCCGTTTTTTTTCCTCATGACAGATGATGGTGTATTGATCCTGCTCCCTCAAATCTTCTTTTCCAAGGTGGTTTTTAAATCAGGAACTGTACGTTTTTTTATTGGTTTCCTTGCCCCATTCCCCCCATTGAGTCTTCAAAAAGATTTTTACATCCTCATATCTCCCCCCGATTTTAAGACAATTTTTCTATATGGACGTTAGTCCCCAACCCCCCCGACCCCCCCGGGACCAGAACCATTCTTTTAGTACATTCCTTTCTCTCTGTCCCCCTATCTTTTTTGTCAGTACGTTCTGCTCTTGATGACAGTTCCCCAACTTGCTTCCCCACAGGCTAGTCGGAAAAGCGAATCCCTCTTAACCATCTCTTTTTTTATATTTGCGTCCGCCGTTTGCCCACCTCCGGTCCGGGAACTTTCGCAATCATGAGATGTGAGCCAATGGCTTCGGCGTTGTTTCTGACCTCTCCCTCAAAGTGACTCGAACAATCTACAAGTGACCACAGCTGCCTCCCTCCGTCAATGCCTTTCCCCTTCCTCCATAATGAATGCCGGAAGGAACAACCCAAACCAATTGCTCTTTTTTAATCCTCCCCTCTCCAGGTAAGGTTCCCCAAATCGTCCAAGTCCACCATTTCCTCCGATTTTCTTCCCTCCCCCCTAGAGCTGATAGATCCGTTCCTTACTCCACGTTTTCTTTTGATACTTTCCCCTCTCAGCTTAGTGGCTTCGAAGTCTATTTCCCTAACCCTTTCTCTTCGAGTCCCCCCCCCCCTTTTCTACTTCCTACAAACAATTACATTTTTTTTGGGTTTGTTCCCTCCCTTATGAGTATTCCCATGTCCTGTGACACTACTTCTTGGTTCCGAGAAATCTCTGATCCCCTTTTTGGTCTTTCCTTGGAGTATCATGGCATCAACAAGTTGCCGAAGCCAATTACACCTCCTTTTTTTTTTGCCACCCCCCCCATGATGAAGCTTGTGTACTACCAGATTCCCTTTTACCTGGGTTCTCTTCCTCCCCTATTCTCTGCGAATGATTTTTCAATTGTAAGCTCTTCTCCCCATATCTGGTCTACAGCCCTACTGATGGTCTTTGGTTCGGAACCCCCCTTCCCCCCATGTTTTCTCCCTCCCTTAGAAAGCACTTCATCTGACCAATGCATAGTCGCTCATTCTCAAAATTCTTGGATTGATGTCCCTGACTGGGTGAGTTTCCCCCCCATACTCTCAGGTAGTCCAAGCTTTGTTTATATATATTGAGACCCCCTCCCATCCCTGCTGTGCCGGTCGAGTACTGACTGTAACCCCCCTACCCCCCCACCCTTTCTTCAAAACCCCCTTTCCCCTAAGGAAATGCTGTTCTCCGGTTTTTTTTGTTAGGACATTTTTTAGAACGAAAGTCCCAATTAATGTTTCTCCATCTGCATGATGGAAACCCTGTTCGTTGCCTTTCCTGGTGTAAATTTTTTACATCGGGGTGGTTACAAGAATAACGGCATTCCCCCACAGTTCTCTCTCTAGACGGTCTCACTTTCTTTTTCCCCGGATCCCTTGTTGTTCGTCATCCAAATGCGCCTGACATTCTTTCTCTTTTTCGCTAATCCCTTTCCTCTAACTGAAGATGGTTAGGACGCGTCTCTTCTATTCCGACTCGATGTTTCCGCACTTTTACCAAATTCAAGAAGTCAAGTCGGTGTTTTATGACGTTCACATTGCCTTTTTTCGTAACGGTGTGCAGAGACTCCCTAAACCCTACTTTTTCAAGTTTCTGAAAGTCCATCCCTGTCCTTTTCTCCCTTTTATTTCCTTCGGATTTTGGTTCAACCCTAAGCCTTTCTAGCTCTTTTGCCTGCGAACTTCCCTCGTGGTTTTTTAGGGTTCGCCTCTGTGTTTTTTTTTCCCCTCTTTGATCTTCTTAGTAGATCTGTGCATGGGGCGAGTCTTTGCCTTGTTACAGCCTGCCTTTAATCCCCCTTTTCCAGGGGTTGATAGTGCGGGACCCCTTTTCACTAAGTTTTCTACACCCCCAAAGAGACTTTTTATGCTCCCCAGACCGAAACTCTGAGTTTCTCCTGGACCCCACTGAAAACAGGTGTAGTGATCCCCCCCGTGTTTTTTTTCCGTTTAATTTGAAATATACTTGTCTAATTTTGATGCCTATCCTGACTCCCCCCTTTTTAGGAGGCTTGTGAATATACGCATTTGTTTACTTTACGACGTCCATATTTCCCCTTCCTTGGCACGTAGTTGGAAATTTTTTTCGAAATCTTCTTTATATACCGCCTTCCGCTTTCGCGCTCTATTGACCGCTACCCCCCCCCCCCTTTTTTTTCCTGATCATCTGCTGATTCACCCCATATCTGAGTCGGATCCAGAATAAACGCCCCTTCAGGCCAGTAAACGGTTCCTTTCGAGCTGTAGTGAAAATGATTCGTAAATGATTTTTTTGGGAGCTAGAGGTACTTTTACATACATTGTTGTGATTAGCAGCCCCCTTTCAAATTTGTGTTTAATGAATTAGGCATCCCCCCCTTTTGTGGCAATTTCTTGATAGAGGGAAGTATATATAGTGTAATACTACACTTGTTGTTGTGACTCGATAATTCCCCTCTTCTCCCCTGTACCAAGCAAGGTAAATGCCCCTATTCGCTTTCAATCCCCCCTCTTACAACTTTGCATACAATTAGGCACCCCCCCAAACCACTTTCTACTCTTCTTTTATTTCGGACCCAACTAATCAAAACTTCCTTGGTGTTGAGACTCCCTCGGACTCATATTTAACTTTTTCGTTCTTTTTTCAGCCCTCCTGCTGGAAAGTATCCGACTCCCTGGGATATTTCTTCCATGTTGACTCCGCTGTTTCTCGTGATCGTTCCCTTGATTATCTAGAGCGCGGACGATTCAGCATGTAGAAATTAATTGTCGCCTGTTCTTCCGCAGAACCACTCCCCGTCTCCTAGGACACTGTTGCCCAATATTTTGCCCCCATGAATTTCTTGGGTATCTTTTCCCCCCCAAAGGAGTAGATTAACACCCTCCCCCACCTTGAGTTTTTTTTTTCCGTTTCCGGGCATCAAGAGATCAAACAAGTTAAGGTCCTGTTTGCACACGTGTTCCCCCTTCTCAGGAGAAAACCCCAACTTCCCCAAAACAAATGAAAACCCCGTGGTTTTTGGTATTCTTGTCTGGTTTTTTTTCTCACACATTTCATTTTATTTTCGTGTCTTGTTCAAACCCATAACCCACCCACTGTCAACGCACCCTTCACCATTACCCGTCCCCTTTTATGATTCTCTGATGCTCCATGCCCCCCTCCCGAAAATGTTCAGCTTCCCCCGACCCGACCCCCCAGAAAATCAAACGTTTCCATATGACCCCTACCCCTCTTTTTTAGACTTACCACGATAAAAGTCGCTCTCTTGCCTCGTTCGGCCTTTAGGTGCTCCCCCAAATCCTCTTGCCCCCTTCCACGCCTTTTCCTTCTTTTCCCCCAATTATGAGTGGTTGAAGTCGTCAACACCTGCTTTGTTTTCCTCCACATTACCTCTCCTTTTGCCTTTTTCTCACTGCTGGCCCCCTTCTTTTTAATACCCTACGAACTGTCCAACTCAACCGTCAGTGACAACTGCTCTTTCCCCCCTTTTCAGCGCTTCGAACCGCGCGTTTAATTTCCAAACCCGTTTCCCCTTCCTGCTGGAATTCTTCTTTTGCAAAACTCACCCTGGGCCCTGCTAGAGGCTTCCTGAATTTGTTTCCTATTCTTCGTAAGGGAGACCCCCTTTTGCAAACCAGTCCCTCACCTGTTTCACCTCCTCTTAAAAGGACCCAAGAGGTTGTTTGCCATCATTAAATGATGTCCTCAGTCTTTTTTCTACGGTGCTAATGGGTTGCCTCCCACTCTCGTTTCCTTCTTACTTTTGTTTGAAATCAGAAAGGGAAGTTTGTCTTGTTTCTTTTCACGGCCCCCCCCAAGTCTCGACCTCCTTAATTCTCCTCTTTTTGTTTTTTTTATTTCTCACCTAAAGACTCCCAACTATATGGCCGACTGTCTCCCCACCTCAACCCTTCTGCATTTTCCACCCCCTCTTATTAAGTTATCAGAGGGCGTACATATGCGAACTTGTAAGATATTTTCTGTCTCTGCTTATCGCTCCCCTACACCCCGGCTGGTAGTACGGCCCCATGATTGCGTTTCTAAAGTTTATCAGAGTCTTTCAGTGACCTCTTCACCACAATTTTCCCGTTCCCCGCGTACCTTCATTTTCTCTTGTGCGCCATTTGACTCTGAGTTTTTTTCCCTGGTTGATGACCTCCCGTTCTAAGAACAACTATAAGTTCTTCCCACGATTTTTTTCCCTTTTCCCCCCAATCTTCGTTGCTCTCAGCTCATTCTTTCTTTTACCTCCGGAACCACCCCAAACCTTATTTTTCTTAATTTAGTAACCCTCTCTCCTTTCCCACTTGGAACTCAAGGGACTAGGTAAAGAATATCCGTAAGACAAAGAGCTCCCC
>Ga0179593_1546486_pt1 | contig 15385 bp, 23 predicted proteins | sample CZODoug2_1_08_16_FD_185931 | JGI IMG/M metagenome (GOLD analysis project Ga0179593, IMG submission 185931) | Vadose zone soil fungal communities from Angelo Coast Range Reserve, California, USA - CZODoug2_1_08_16fungal (PacBio error correction) | ecosystem: Environmental > Terrestrial > Soil >... | reverse complement strand
TTCCGTTTTCCATTACGTGTTTCCCCTCCCCGTCAACTGAAAGGCCACACATTGCTTCTTTTTGAGGTTCCTTCGAAAGTTCTCTTCAGGCATTGGACCGTGTCGCCCATCTCCCCTTTTTTCTGGTTTGAGCCTTGCCAAGTGAGCCCCGTTGTGTTGGGAAATAAATCCGCCCTTTCCCGATGATTCGCGACGCCTTCCCTTTGTCCTTTGCTTATGATTGTAGTGCCCCAGCTTTTCTTTTTTAGACGGACTAATTCCCGGGAAGCTCCGTGTGCAGATTCCGTCAGGCTGGATTTCCTTCTCGGTCTAGGGGCCGGTTGGACGGTTTTTTGGTTTTTTTTTTTTTTGTTTGGGGGAGGGGTCGTGGGGGGGTTGGGGTCCCTTTCAGAGGCCCCCAGATGACGGTTCCGTCATCTTTTTTCTTGCTAGGTCGTCACCACTTACTTCCCGGCTCTTTCCCTTCCTCTTCGCGTTGTACCTCTGAGTTAATGAAACGCGCGGCCACGGGTTGGTTCACTTTCCTCTTTTTTGGCGGAGGTCCTCTTTGTGTCGGTGGGGGGGTGTTTTTTCCCCCCACAGGGTTTTTTTTCCTTCCTTGGAGTCGTCCTTGACTAGGGTCGCTTATTTTTCTCGTCGGGTCTCGGGAAAACCTTTTACTGTTAGGGGATTGTCAGAGTGGGACCTTTTTTCTCTACCTTCGCGTGATTTTTCCTGATTGTCCGAGTTTTATCCCCTTGGTTCGATTGCCCTGCCGCCGGATCTCTCAAATTAAAATTCCATTGGTGTTTGGTTTTTTTGTTTCTGGAGTTAGGGACCCCGGCCCTTTGCTGGCCGATTTTTTTCCTGCGTCGATCCCTGCCCTGTTTTTTTTTTGTTTTGGGGTACCATTTCTTGCGCTTGAAATTTTTTTTCTTGAGTCTTCGGATTTGATTTTTTCCCAGTCTCTGGGTCCTATCCTGAGCTGGCGAATGCTGGCCGGTACCTCCCGCGGTGGATGAAAACTTTTTTTTTCGCTCCCCATAATCGGATTGTCATTTACCCTCCCCCCCCCCGATGGCTACTGATGTGGATCTTTTCTTCCCAGTACTCCTTGCACTCTGGCACTGCTTTTTCCTTCTTGTAGTTCGGCAGCCATGAATCCCCCCCGATGCTTGCGTTTGCGTAGCTGAATCCTGCTGTGTGCGGTTTCCCGATTTTTCTACATGCGGCTTCTTCTTTTTGCCCTATGGGCCGCCGGCTTAGTTTCGTCCCTGAGGCAGTGTTTTGACTGGAACAGTCCCCCTCGAGCGTGTCTATGGGGCCAAGTTAGTCCTCTTTTCCCTTTTTACCTCTCAACTGGTGCCGTAATTTTTCCTCCTAAACCAGTTCCTAATTCATCGCCAAAGTTTTCCACTCGTCAATTCGCCTCGTTCAGCATCTTGATTTCCCTTTTTCCCAGTCGTCCCCCTTTTTTCTTTTTCTGATTGCCGACTTCGACCTGAACCAACTACGGCCTCAGATCTACTGTTTAGTGCGGGATTTTTCTCCAAAATTGTCTTGAGGGGGAATCGCCAGATTGAAGCATCTTATTTTCCTCGTCAAACCCACCCCCACGACCAAGTTGTATCCCCCGTTGACCGCCCCCCCGGTCCCCTGAAAACTTCTTCTTGTCTGCCTTTCTGCCATTTTCCCCTCCTAGTACACTAGCAGACGGCTTTCATCCATACCCCGCTACATGGTTTTTTTTCGATGTTCGTTCCCTACACTTCAGCGATGTTCGGGCAAGAACTTTTCCTTTCCCCGAGATTGCGTGTGCCGTATTGACTCGATTCGGTTCTCGTTTCGTACCCTTATCCTTCACTGTTTCCTTTTTTTCCTCCTCAAATACTGTCCCCCATGGACTGAGATGCCTTCGTCCCAGATCTCTTATACTTTTTTTTTTCTCTTCTTGTCGCTTGGGGCACGCACAATTGATCCAACTGCTTTCTTCGAAACGTAAGGTTTTCGCTACTGTCGAACACGAGTAACCGGACCAGGCTTTGAAGGTTTTTCCTTTCTCCTTTTCTAGTTTTTGTCCCCGTCACAATCGCTGTCATTCCTACATCTACGTAAACCATGCTGGTGATCGTGGCCATTGGAGACTTCTGTTGATCGGGCTTCCCTGCTTCTGTGGACTATTCCCACTTCACCCCTTGTCAAACAAGTCGCAATTCAGCGCTTATTTTCTGAAAGCGAGTGGCTTTGCGTTTAATCGTTAGAGAAACGGGCCAGTTTTGCTGATTTTTTGGTTTCTTTTTCCATACTATGTACTTTCTGAGCTTGCTTGTCCATGTCCTTCTTCCGCGCCTCAGGCCTTTAACGTCTCCCTCAAGCCTCTTATCGACGAGACTTGCTTTCCCACTTGAGTTGGCAGCAGTGGGCCTCTCCGTCGCCTTCCTCATTTGATTTTACTAAGATCCCCTGTTCCCTTTTTAAAACACCATCGATCCGATTCGATTTGTTTGCATTTTGTGAGTCGACCCAGTCTGCTTTATGCTGTGTTCGCCCTTGTGATTCTTCTTCCCAACCATTTTTTCCCGACCTTTAGCTAGGATTCCTTTCAGAACAAATCGATTGGCCATGATCCGCCCCTTAGTCATGCTCCTGCCCCCCCGCGTCCGCTTCCCTCATCTCCATCCGCCTGTTGCAGAGTATGGCCGCACACCTCGACAGCGCGCAGCACTCCAGCTTGTTCCGTTCGCCCTCAAAACTTTTTTCAATGTGCCCCCCCCTTATTATTTCGATCCGCCCCGCTGAACCCCTTTAGTTCCCATATGGCACACTTCCCCCTTTTTTGCCATCCCCCCATAGCTCCGGCAACTTTTGAGCCCTCTGTTTACACGTTTGCCCCTGCGATCCGTTGCGGCGATGTTCCACAGATGACGTCGAACTAACTTTACGTCAAAAAGCTCAAGTCCTCTTTCGGGTTTTTTTTCCCCTCTCCTCACCCCTCCTCGAAGACCCTCCGCACCACAAGTTACTACTGCCGCGGTGACTTTGGAAATTTCAACTTTTTTTAGGAGAATTTGACTCCTTTCCTCCCCCTGGCCATTTTTTTTTTCGAGAAAGACCTTTGACTACCCCCCACGCACACCACCCCCCATGCTCAGAGGTTATGCATTAGTTGGAACGAGGTGTTCTCCCGTGAGGTGGAACTTGGAACTTTGGCGTAGCTTTTGCCTTTTTTTGCCAAGCGAGACCTCTGCAGGTCTATGCGGTCACCTCTCCACAGACCCAACCTGGCCCCGTCCCAGGGCCGAAATCATTTTCCCTAGTAAAGGACGCGTTGTCTATATCCCTCTTCCCCCTTGGCCCCCCCATCTGTGTGGCCCCCCATCGTTCATCCTTGCTGTTCCTTCCCTTTTCCCACGCGTCTGTAAGGCGACGACCGAACGAGCGTCTTCTTTTGAGCCGCTGACGGTTTTTGTACCATTGCGTTGCGACCCTATTTCCGTTTGCAACCTCCCTTTTCATAGTTGCGTCTTCCGGTAGGCCGTTTTGGCGTTCAATAATTCTACTTTTAGAATACAGGCTCTGCCCCCTGGACGTTTGTCTTGACTTACATTCCTTTCTTTCTTCTTCGTTTGTACGACACAGCTTTCGCTAAATACGACCGGCGGGCGGCGGCTGCTGGCCGTCTTATTCACCGGGCTCTTATTTCCCCACACCTGGCGCAGAGCCCTCAGCATCTTTTTCCCCCCTGCCCCTTCCCTGATGTTTCGGACGTTCGCCTACACTTAGTCTGAAGAGTTTTCGATTGTTGTCGCCCCCGATTTCACCGTTGCATGTCTGGCTTTTCCTTTGGCGGCTCCAGATCAATTGCCCCTTCTTTTCGGCTACATCTCTCTCCCTTACTACGTTTTTTTTTTTTTCTCTCTATGCTGCTTATCTCTTGACCTTGATCGTCGACTCCCACCGCGCTCCATGGTCCTCCCCCAGTTGCTCTTTTCTGGTTTTATGCGAAAAGCGTTCGCGGCATTCGCCGCCCCCCGTCTTTTCGACGATCTTTAAAAGGTTTTTTCCTCCCAGTTGGGTTTTGGGGCAACCTCCACGTCCGCGACACTCGGCGTCTCGTTTCGTGGCTATGTAGGAACTTGGTCCCTTCCTGGACGACTATCCGGGAATGGATTTTTGTGCAGCTCTTTTTCTTGTTTCAGCCCCTGTCTTTTCCTTTTTTTTTACCCTACCCCCCCCCCCCCCCCCCCCCCCTTTTTTAACTGATTTGATGGGATTCCCCCGCCCTGGTTGGTAAGACGGCCAACTACTTTCCTTGGTTTATTTAGCGTCTGGTAGTAACCCCCCCACCCTTCCCATCGTTCCAAAGGACTCTCAGGTTAGGTCCTTCACCGTTGTCCGCTCCATGACCTGGCCACCCTTTGAGTTTGGCCCACGCCCCCTTGGGTGCTTTTTTTACTGGTGATGACTTTCCCTTTGGCTCGTCCGACGAGTTTTATGCTTTTGACTTTGGATCGGCCAACCGGTACTGTTTGATGGTCTTTCGGGGACCAATGACTTTCGGGATGTCCGCTTGGTCACTCCCCAACGGTTCCTCTCCTGCCAAATTTCTCTCTTTCACCCCTCCGCGCCCTCTTGCACTCATTAATGAATTTCCCCTTTTTTTTGGTTTAGACGTTTTTAGCGTCGCGACACGTGCTCCCGTCGGTGTTCTTTTTAGTGAACTCTTTTAATGGTTCATGTTTTCTTAGAAGTGCGCTTCCATTTTTTTTTTTTTTTTTTTTTTTTTAGTAGTCTTGATGGGCGCGCGGGACCAAGAGATTTGCGTCATACTTCCTTCGCTTTACTTTTGTCCTTGTTAAAGGTTTAGACCTCTTTCTACCGAACCTCATCTGACCTTTACAAATGCCTCTTCTCCCGTTTTTTCTAGGTGATCCGTTATGGAAAGCTACTTGGCCATATGGCACTGTCGATTTTATTTTCCCATACCTGCAATGCATCGCTGGCAATCCATTTTTGCCTGTTTCGCTCTAGCCGCGTTGATGTTGTTCCTTCCCTTTGTTTTGGGCCCATCACTGCTCCTTGGATTCCCCTGTTGCGTCCGTCTCCGGCTGTCATTTTGCGTGGCGAGTCCCCAGCCGAGGATTCCCGGCCACCTTCTTTTTTTTCTGATTGTATCTAGCTAACTTTCCTTCCTTTTTTTTCAGCTACTAAACAACGTAGCCTACACCCAGCACCCAGTTGTGGTATAGCCTCTGCCAATCGACCGTGAGCCTCATTTGTTTGATGATTCCAGTTTCGGCTTCTTTGTTTTTCTTTTGCTTGACTTTTCCTCACTCCTAGTCGGCCCATCGTAATAAGTTCCCCGATGGCTTGCGGTATTCTCCCCCCCCAAATTGAATTCGCTTGGATCCGCCCTGTGAGCGCCGACCCCTAGCCTCGTTTGGAACCCCCCAACAATCATTGAATCTTTGCCGTGTATTGTTTTTCCCCCTCCTCACTCGTGTTTTCAGCACCTGCTCTCCCTTTGTCTTCACAGGTTATTCGCCACAGGATGCAAACTAATAGTCCACCTCATTTGACCGATCATTTATTCCTTTTTTCCAATGTGCCTTTTTGTTTTCCTTTCTTTGCCCTTACAAGGCCTTGTTCGGGTAACCCTATCTCCCTTCCCCTGAAGGACAGGATCGTTTTCCTTTTTTTCTACTTTGTCCCATCCCTGGTGATCTTTTTTTCTAACGATTACTATTTTGCCCTCCCTCTGGATTTAGATTCTCTTCACTCTATAATTCCTTCCTTTTTTTTTTTCGAGAGTTTAGTTATCGGCTCTCAGTCATTTCTGCCAATCGTGATTTTTAGTGACCACGATAGCGTATGTCCGAAGTGGGGGAACTTTCCACCCGATTCCCAGGAATTAAGCCTTAGCGTGCCCCTGTACTCATTTGCGAACGAGATTCTTTTTTTGACATCACGAGATTCCGTTTCCCTCCTCCTCGTCGAGGAAAAAACTCAGTTGCAGATCTCCACCTGGGTCTCTCCAATCAAAGGTGGGAGTTTGGATGTTTTTTAGATGACCCTTTCCTCCTTTTGCCTGAAACTCAGTCTAAGATTGACCTGCCGGGTAGTTTTTTCTGGTACCCAACTGCAAAGCTGTTGCGGTTTCTGTTTGGTTAATCGGTCTATCTTCTTGCTGCCTTCTGGTTTAAAAGAGTCCTTTTTGCCATTTGGCGAATATGGACCAGACAATGACTGTTTTTCCACTATTCGTTTGTCATTTCCTTTCCTGAGCATCACCTCCTCCGCCTTGAGACGAAGGCCATCCCCCCCACGATCCTCTTAGTTTCGATTCTGCAGTCGTAGTTTTTCCACATTGTATGCGCGTTCGGCCTTGTTTAGGTGCTTCCCCCCCTAGTCTCCCTTTAGAGGACTTTAGTGAAAGAATAGTGTTCCCACGTCTCGTGTCCTCCCTTCTCTTCCCTCCTGCTCTGCAGCCGGCGCCTTTTTCACTTCCCTCTTTCTCAGTTTCACCCATCAATAGAAGTACAGGCCTCCCTGACGTGCAGCTCGCCCTAGCAAAACTGGCAAGGATGGCCTGACGATGCGCCCTACATCTCGCCACCAAGCAGTGCAAGATTTTTCCCAATTGCGTTCCCCCCCAATCTGCTCATCTGAAAACTCGTTTTTCCTTTTCTCCAATTCCATTCGCTGAGGTCGGCGAGCCGCGTGTTTTCACACGGGTTTTACATGTGCACTTTTCTTACTCTCCCTCATTATGTATTTCATATATTTTTCTTTCCTCTCACGGCATCAACAGTAAGCAGCTTGGAACTCTTCCCGGTCAATGTCAAGTGCATATATCGCGTTTGTTTTGAAAGCCCCTTTCGCGCGCTGGATCGGCTCTGCCTCCCCTTACCTTGCTCCCAAACCTTTCTGACATGTCTCCTGGAATGCCACTTTTGAGAGTCCGAGGGATTGTTGAAGTCTGATCCTTGCGTAAGCTGATTGTCCTATCACTCCCTGAGGTTTTTATTTTTCCCAATAGAACCTCCCCCCCCCCGACCTGTTTTCCCTTTGCCCGGCCCCCTGGTACCCCACCTCTCCCTCTTCCCTTCCGCGGCCCCCCCCCTACCCTTTCACCCAGAGAACCCCCCCCTTCTTCACAAGAGGCGGGACCAATGTGGTTTTCGGTGCCGCTCGAGTTCCCAGCCTGACTGCTGCCCGACGGATCGGAGCTATTTGAGCTGATGACCTTTCCCCTTGGTGATCCTAGACGATGAACACGATTACCTTCCGTCTTTAGTCCCGGTGCGTAGAGCTCAACTCGTCCGATAGTTTGCGGAGCTTTTCCTCTTTTTCCCCCATTCTTCCCTTTTTCCCCCGTTAAGTTCGTCGTTTAATCCAGAACAGATTTATATCAAGCTACCCCCGACCCCTGACTTATTTTCGGAGGAGTTAATCTGCTTTCGATTATTTCCCCCAACCCCACTGCTGAGAGCACTCTTTAGGTCGGTTTCTCCTGCCGTCCTGACTGAGAGTCTAGACGGAAGTCCGAAACTTCGCATAGTTCCCTCCCGTTACTGCACCTTGTCCAGGGCGGGATTGGCGTGGATCTCCCCTTCCTTCAGGCTAGGCCCCACGGGGCTCCTACTCCGTTTTTTTATATGCTTTCGTCCTCTTAATTTGTTGAGGTGGGTTGGGGGGTGGGTTGGGTTGGTTGGGGTGTTGTTTGTTGGGGGGGGGGGGGTTGGTGTTTTTTTTTCCCAGCCTCCCTCTTCCCTCCCCCTTAGAACCAGTTGTTAGGGGAGGCTTGAGCCAGAGTTGAGGCGGCATGAACGGTCTATAGAACGAGGAACCCAGCCCTGTCCCCTTGTTCTCGCTCCCCGTTGGTGTTGTTTAAATAACTCCTCCTTACAATACGATTCTTCCCTTTTCTTCAGTGCCTAAGCGCAGGTGGGATTACTGTTATTTTGAGACATTTTGCTCCGCGATTAACTGCACGGGACATTTAGCTCAGCCTCCCTTCTTAGTGCTTCTTCTATTCTATAGCTTTCCGTAGGATACTGAACGGGAATCCCTTCCCTCTGGACTCGAACTTTCCTTCTCAGTTCGTCACCTCGTCCGTTTCTTTAATTTTCTTCCCTCCCTTTTTCCTTTTCCTTCCTGTGGACGCCTGAACGCCCCGATTTGGCCACGTTGTGATTTTCAGGATGTCCCTTTTGTTTTTCGTAATATTGGTACTTTGACGAGGGCTTCGCCTTTCCCGTTTTTTCTTCTGTTTACACACCCATAGGGCACGTGGTTCGGTCTTGTCTTTTTACAGTATTTCCCTTTCTCGGGTGTTTTTCAAGCACCAATCTTCTTCTCCAAACTTGCCTACGTGCCCCCCTCCCTGAATCTTCCTTAACAGCCTTTTCCTTTCCCGAGCAGTTTTTCTAAGGGAATGCTTCTGCGCGACGGCCAGGGCTCTTCCCGAGGTGGCTTGACTGAGCGCTAGCGGCCCTTTTGCGGTACTCTCTCCTTGAACTTTCTTTTTATTCGTTGGATGAGTTCACAGAGATTTTTTTTCGCCTATCCTTTCGAGCTGACCAGTTGACCGCATCTTTAGGCCAAGTTTCAGTGCCCAATATCGGACGTTCACTTTTAAGAACGTTCATTGACTTTTGCGATGGATCTGTTTTATGGCAGCTTCTTGTTCGGAACTGCTTTTTGTTTCTTGGGAATTAACCCGGGCAGCGCTTTCCTCTCTTGTGCCGCCGCTGAACGCCGCGCTTTCTGCTTCCTCCTCTTCGCGTTTGTTTCATAATTTCTCCGGATTTTTTTTTTTCTGGGACGTCCCCCCGGCTGTCATTCGCATTATTGAGAGGAATGAGACCCGAGGATTTCTTAAATGCCATCTTCCCTTTTTTTCGTACCTTTCTCCTGATACAGGTTCCCTCTTTTTGGAAGCATAAACCCTGTCTCCCCCTCCTTGAAAATCAGAGGTGTAGATCACCTTTTCTGCCCCCGAATTTCGACTCTTGATGCGTGCTCCGATGGACTTTTTAGCCCCCCCCCCCCCCCCCGTTCTTTTTTTCTGAGACTTCCTCTTTGCCAATCCTTCCCTGGCCCGAAAGTCGCAGTTGTTTTTTTGATTTTCCAATGGCTGTCTCGTTCCTCCCCGCTAGCGCCTCTTCAACCCCTCTCGCGTCTGGTCAAACCCATCACTCCGCAAACAGCTTTTTTTGTTGTCACCTATTTCCGGCGCTCTCCTTTTCAAAGTTACATTTCGCCTTTCTTCTTTTCTTTCTTTTTCATAACACCTTATCACCTCCCTCCAGGTTGCTTCACTTTATAACGCCCCGATCTTAGGGTCCTCCTTGGCAGACACGTTCTTCTGGCCAACCGTGTCCTTCTCCCCACTTCGCGTCCTTTCTCCGGTTTTGCTTCCCTTTGTTTCTTTTTTGTAACATGTTTAGCCAAGACTGGCACGATATCGTTTCTCGACTCAAAGATATCATTTGGATCCCCTTCTCGTCCCACCTCTTCTTTCCCTACTCTCCTTGGTGTGTTATACCTTTCCTCTTCTCAGTCCCCTTTTCTCCCCGGTATGATAGCCGTGGTCTCTCAAATCCGAGTTTTCTTGCCTTGGTCGTCTCGGGTTTTCTCTTGAACGTGACTCCTCTTCGACGCTTTTCCCCCTTCGCGGAGCTTTTCTCCCCTTTTGGGTCACACTTCCTTCCTCTTCCGACAATTCAGCGTGTCCTTCCTTTTGCAGCTGGCCTTGAGGGTCCTTTCAACCCTTTTTTTTTCATTCAGGCGTTTTCCCTGACCGCCCGTGGTAGACCATCCCAATTCCCCCTTATTTTGCGCCCTGAAAGACTGAGTTTCTTGGGTCTTGTCCTTTCTCGACAAACTGTCACTGTTTGTGATTGTTTTTTTGTTTCTCCCTCTTTCCCCTGATTCTCCTTCATTTAATGGTTCCCGCCCGTTGCGACGGCAATTTTTGCATCCGAGTTCCTGTTCTTAGCACGTTTTTTTGTGCACCCAGCTGTCTGGTTCATCTACCCGAGCACTTTTGACCTCATCTCTCCGGATTTTTCACAAGCGAACATAATTTTCCCCCCCCCCCCTTGTCTCCCTCCTCTATGAATTCGTGCTTAGACCCACTTCTTTTCTCCCTTTCCTGCCCCCCTTAGTTCGCCTTCCACCCCTTTCGGAACTTCCGAGTTCTCTTTAACTCCGAAAAAGCAAGATCTGGGACCCTTCTCCTTTTTGTCCTTCAGTTACCATTTTCTCCCTATACTTTTCCCTCTGAGACCTGAAATAACGCAGAGCAGTATTGGCAATACCTCTCCCTCTGGCAATCCAGCTCGAGTTCCTCCCCTATCACTCTCTGTTTTACAATGCTTCTCGACCCTTCCCCCCTCCTTTCCTCAAACAGCACAGGAAAGCATGGCCCCACCGTTCCTAGATTGACCCTTCCCCCCCCCCCTGTTTAGCCCATAGACAAGTTACTTTGTCCGACTGTCTTTTTTGCCAAGATGTCCACGCTTCCCCAGGTTAGGTCCATCACATTACTGACCCTCGTCCAGACGCTCTGGTCAAAGTACCCTCTCGTCGCCCTTTCAACCCTTTCATCCCCCTTTTACAGTCCGCGTACTCCCCCCTTTCCAATTTTAGAGCATATTTGGCTTTTTTTGTCTCCTGCATGTCCGCCCCCTCCTTCTACCCTGCAAGTGCCCAATTTCGCATGCTCCTTTTCCCCCTTGACCTTAGAACTGCAGAGGGCGCTAGGGCACGTTTTCTTTGGCTGATTCCTGTGCTTGCCAATCCCCCCATACTCCCCCTCCTTTTTGAGTCACCCTCCCCCCCTCCCATCATGACAAATGAACATTTGACGTTTTTCCCCCTCTCCCCAGGTTTGACATCATCGCCCTCAAGGTCTCTGTTCCCCTCTTTCGTCATCCCCACAGAGGAAAGTCCCATACTTTTTTTTTCCAAACCCCCCCCTTTCCTTTTTTCACTCGGTGCTTTTTTTCCAGGGATCGCCCCCACTGATTGAAGGTTTAAACTCACTTTATTTACTATTTCTTTCCCCATTTTTTACGATACTTTTTCAGCCTTTCCCCTGAACCATCTTCCCCTGTTTAGTTCTGTATTACCTGTTAGGAGGTTTCCCTCTCATTTCTCTCATGCTCCTATCGAACCTTTCGACGGCGCTGTCACTTAATCTCCCTTTCCTTTTTTTTTCATTCCCGACCCCAAGAGAGTTAATATATACCTAAAGCCGATTTCGCGTTGGCGGCTTCGTTTCCGTAGATATGGCCGGGCGCCCCACCCCTGGGCGCATTTTTCCCCCTTTTCCTCCCCCCTTCGCCCCCATTTCCTTTTTTTTGAGGACGTTTGAGCGACAATGCCGCTACCTCTTTTCGATGAGCTCCCGACTTCAACTGGGCCCTTTGGGGCTTGGCTTCCACGCCCCCCCCTTTCCCCTCGATCGGCCCCATCTTTTCCTCCCCTACTTTCCCTTTTTTTTTTCGATAGAGTCGATATACTGGCAATGATCTTTTTAAGCTCCCAGCCTCCCGCCATTTATCCCCCCCCTTGCCGGATGATTGTAATTGTTCTTTTTCCTTCCTTTTCGCGGACCCGTCCCCGCCAGCCTCATTTCCCTTCGTTTTGACGACCATTCCCTTGTGCACCTTTTTTCTTCTCCCAAGTTGGGAAACAATCGACCTTCCTCGATGCAGGCCCCTCCGCCGCACGCAGTGGCTTTCGATGGTACCGTCTTTTGGTCGTTTTGTTTTTCCGTATGTCCCTTTTTAATCCCGTTTTCCTCCCTCCTTATTAAGATAAGGGTAGATTACGGACCCCTTCTGGCGCGGATCCCGGGAACCTGACCCGGCCCACCGCTTCCTCTTATCTTCGCTTCTGTCACCTTACGTTAAGCTCTCAACTTGGATCCGATACCTTTAGGCTAATGAATGAGGGTACGCGCGCACCTCCCCCCAGGAACGCGCTGGTTTCCCTCCATCGGTGATTAGTTTTCCTTGGATGACGTCCATTTTTGACCCTCCGTGTCCTAGGAAGGGACGGGCCAGGCACACTGGGGGTCTGGTTTCCAAAACTCATTGTACCCTGTCGGTATGGTTGTCGCTGGTTCACGCATTTTCCGAGATGTATCTTCGGTTCAGAAAGGGCCGCTTAGCTAAAGGGGACCAGAATTTTTACCCCACAGTCCCCCCTTAAACAAAACCCCCCCCCCCCCCAAACCCCCCCTCCCCCCAAAAAACCCCCCCCCAACAACTAACAACACAATCATTCCTTCTACACCTTTCATGACCATTTTTTGGCCCCACGTTTTAACTTGGAATGGTCCCGACGGTCCATGTTCCTGGTTCTTTCATGCTTCCTGAGTTCTGGATTTGTTTAACCCGCTTTTTACCAGTCGTGTCTCACTTGTTTTCCGAGTCTTCGCGATTGGGCTTTTGTCCCCCCTATTTTGCACTACGAACCCTATCCTTTCCGTTCTTTTGCTTTCCTGGTCCCTCAGATTTTTTATTCCCCAAAACTTTCTTGTCCTTCTCCTCACAATATCCGGACCTGGTTCCCTTTTAGTTCTCCCCCGGATGGCCTCCCCGAGGTGTGGCTTGGCTTCCCCCCTCTTCCTTTGTCCCCTCTTCCCCCTTTCGAGATTCGGATAGAAGCCCCTCCTATTCCCCTTGATTTTTTTTTACGATGACGCTCGATGGGTTCGTGGGGGAGTTTGGTCCTTCTTTTCTGGTCTAATGCTTGGATGTCGGTCTGGGCTCGCGGCTCTTCTTTTCCGTGCGCATGATGAGAGGATCCCCGATCTCTCCCATTTGCCCCCCCTCTTTCCCTTTCTTGAGTTTCCTTTATCCGATAACCTTTGCCCCTAATGCGTTTGACTTTTTTTTTCCCCAGTTCTCCGTGAGATTGCTTACCCCGTCCTCTGTCATCATTGCTTCTTTTTTCCTGGGGTTTCTCCCCCTTTTTTTGGCATGACTTTTCGACTCCTTCCTCGGATCTTTTTTTCCTTTGTTGACGCTTCTACTCGAACTTTCCTCGTTCTCCCGTTCCGTCCGCACGCTGGATCTTAACATTTGTGCAGGTTTTTTTAGATTTTGTCAGTCGCTTCCCTTTCCTTCTGTATTTTGAAACCCCCACACATTCCACCGCACAGCTCCGTTGCGCGTTCCTCTAAAACTCAACTGCCATCCCTCCTCTTTTCTCCCCTTCTGCACATTTTCATAGTACCCGAAAATCCCCTTAACGTTTTCTCCCAATTGACCCCCAGGGGGACCGATCTGTTTTTTCGCTTCGTTGTACTCTTCACGTCAGATTGTTCTTGCCCACACCACTGTACTGTTTCGCCGGCTTTCAGCTTTTTGTTCATGTTTCTCCCTTTTTTCCCGAACCATCCCTCTTCCCGATCGTCTCGAATAAAGCCTATCACATACTGCCAGGGACTGGCCCTCCTCGTTCCCCTTCCCCTCTCTCTTTCCCCTATCCTGGATGATTTCCTCTTCCTTCCCCAGCTGATGCCAAGTATGCTGTTGATTAGACGACTTCTATGGTCTTCTTTTTCTCTCTCCAGGTCCACTGAGGACCCTTGACTTTTGCACTTTCGCTCCCTTTTTCTCCTTCGCGCTTGTTTGATGTTTGGCGCCGTCACGTGTGTTTCCCGTCCTTTGTAAAACCCCTTCCTTTTCTGAGCGTACCGGTGAGAAGGTATTCATTTTGCAATTTATTTTTTGCTTCCCCTCGGCAGGTGGGATGTTAACCATTTTCCTTGGCATGAAATTCACACTTTTCGCATTCATTCCGTTAGAACCTCGAGTGACTTGTTTTTTCATCGCTCAACCGCAAAGTGGCCCGTGTTTTTTTTGGTTCCCCTACCCCCTGATTTCCTATATGATTTTTTTGTCCCCTCTCCTTGAAGGGACCTTTCTTTGATCCCCCAGAGATCCTCCCGACTAGACGTGCTGTGCCAGATGATTGGTCAGATTTTCCCTCCCTTCCAGTCCCCAGACCCTCTCTCCTGCCAACAATCAGAAAAACACAATTATGCCTCCTGCTTTCTGATAGCAGGGTCTTGGCCCCATTGTTTTTCTGCGTCGTTCTTTTTAGTGCTTCTTTTTCCACAAATGTTCTTCAAGGGAAGAACTAACCTTTACTTTTTTTTTCCAAAGACGATCTTTCCCTGCTTTCCGCTCTTCGTGTCTTTCAGATTCTCGTCCCCCTGTACAGCCGGCGTTCCTTCCATCCCCCTCACCTGAGAAGCCTTCAAGCTTCTCCTTGCAGAACCAAAGGCGGCGTTCAGTTCGGAGACCAAGAGTACGGATGGCCCCCTCCTGCTTCTTTCCATATCTTCCCCTCTTTGCAGGATGGTTTTCCCACTTCCCAGCGTGCATTCCACCCCCTTTTTTTACCCTTTTCGGACATTTCGGCAATATGGGCTACAAGTTTTTCCCCTTTCATGGTGCGGATAACTCCCCCTTTTTCCCTCAGCTCGGCCCCAAAACCCTCCCTAAAGCCCCTTATCGAAGCACCAATATTTTCCCACGAGCTTACCTGGACCCTACCAAACTTTTCAACAGCGCCTGCTTACTCCCTTCCTTGTCTTAGATTTCTTTCCTCAACTCGGCGAACAGCCATGTGTAGCTCTATTCCCACTGACCGTTCCCCCCCAACTGAGTAATGCATTTGGAAGGTATGTCGCTTTGGTCTTTAATATTCCTCCTTGATGTCAGTGCCTGTGCTTGCAGCAGTACCCTTTCAATGTCCGATTCGGTCCCCCCTTCTCCCCTACCACCCTCGGTGACCTCTTTTTTCCTCTCCAAGTTCTTTATACCTAATCGAACTAGTCAAGTCCCCATTTTCCATTATACAATGATTTCCCAGCTTCTACCAGTGGTCGTGGAACCCCCCCCTCGTTTCCTCGTGCCTGTTGTGCGATGTTTCCACTTTCTTTTATGGTCTCCCTTCCCCTTTCCCTCTCTTGATAAGTTTGCGGGAACGTGTGTGCTCCCCTAAGTTAACCACGATCCCTTCATCTTTGGCCTTTTCCCCGTTTCGCTCCTTCTTTCCGATCAGTCCCCGGTTTGAAGAAGAAGTTGGGCTTACTGACTTCCATCCCCTCAGGTTTCGTCGATCCGACCTCCTTCCTCTCTTCTCCCTTTTCAGACCAGGCTCCGCTTTCTTCGCTTGAAGTGCTCCTTTCCTGGTCCCTCTTATTCAACACAACTGGGAGCATGCTTTTTTTCTTCGTTCGTTTTCGCAAAGGATGATTTCGTTAAGCCCCCCCTTTTTAACGCTTTTTTGTCCATCTTTCTCCTAAGCCGGGCAACCTTGTTTTCTGAACTGAGAGGCGGCTTTGTTTTTTCTCTATCATTCCCAGTAGATCGGC
>Ga0179593_1312104_pt1 | contig 15385 bp, 26 predicted proteins | sample CZODoug2_1_08_16_FD_185931 | JGI IMG/M metagenome (GOLD analysis project Ga0179593, IMG submission 185931) | Vadose zone soil fungal communities from Angelo Coast Range Reserve, California, USA - CZODoug2_1_08_16fungal (PacBio error correction) | ecosystem: Environmental > Terrestrial > Soil >... | reverse complement strand
CTTTTCCTCTTCACCCCCTTATTACCCCCCCATTTCCCTTCTTCCTCCCCCTTGTATTTTCATTTTCCCCTTGTGCATAACATCCACACCACGACCCTTCCCCCTTCACCCTTTTCCACTTTCATTTTTCCCATTCGGCGTTTTCTTGTTTCATTGTAGATTATCTTTGTCTGCTCTTCTGACAATCGTCATTACCATTCCTTTCCCCCCGGTCGCCACTTCTTTCGTGACCATTCCCCCTGATGGAACATCCTTCGGTGCTTCTTTTCCTGCCATTTCCCAAAACTGCATTGTGATGTCTTTTCCTGTATTTTTCTTTTTCTTTCCCCCTGCCATTAATTTTAAATAAGGTTCGAGGACACGGTTTGTCCCCTCCCCCTTTTCCGACTGGTTTCCTTTCTAGTAGGTTTGCCCCCCTCACGCTAGAGTGTAAGTTCTCCCCTTTTGTCTTCCCCCCCCCCATTTACCAGTTTGTTTGCACCTTTGCCACCAGCCGGTTTTTTTTGAGCGTTTTTCCCCCCCTCTTCACCCTTTTCGCGGGTGATGGCCCCTTGCTTTTCCATAGTTCATGCAGTTCCCCCCCCTTCTTTTCTCCGGTGCGCAGGCCACTGGCGGGTCGCACCCCCACACTTTATCATTGTCCAGTAATGAGTGCCTGCTCTTCCCCTAACATTGCTTTTTTTTTTTTAAATGTCGGCCAGTGCTTTTCTCTCACCTCTCTCCCTCACACCCCCCCCTTTCGGTGTGGTACTTTGGTGCAACTTTTTTGTCTTTAGCCCCGTGGTACCCTTCCCCCCCTTCCTAACCTCTTTGGCGAGTTTTGATCTCCCCCCTGTTCTTACTACGGTGCCATCACTGGCCGTATCCCTTTTGTTTCGGCTCTTTCTCCTTCGTTTTTTTTCTTTTTCCTTTTTTGGATTTCACCCCTCTTTGATAAGGATACCCCTTTTATTTTCTTTTTTTTTTCGTACCCTCTCTCCGAATAAAGTCCTTTTTCACTTTATTTCTCAAATACTTTTATGTCACCCCCCCTGGCACCCCCTAGTCTTTCTTTTTTTTTTCCCTCCCTGGCCGGAACACCGCCCAGTTCTGATTCTGTTGGCCCTTTTTTCGCTCCCCTTCTGTCCAAAACCAGGCCCCCCCATTTTTGTCCAAATTCAGTTACCTATCTGGTTTCCCCCGCACCCTCACCTGTGCCGATAGCAAACCCTTGCCCGTTGTCATACCCTCCGCCTCTCATGTAAAAAAATAGCGTCCTGTCCACCTTTTCTTGGCTCTTCTCTTTAGTTACCCTGTTTTCCCTTTTTAACATCTACACCCGGAAACCTTTTTTTTTTCCTTTCCCCCTTTCTCCCTTACGGGCCTTTTCCCCCCTTCCCCCAGAGACGTTAATATTTTGTTTGAGCCGGGTAGATCGATAAACTTATATCCTTCCTCCATTTCGCCTATCCCCCTCCGACTATTCTTGCCCACCATTACCCAACAGCCTTATCCGCATAATCATTTCTTTCTTCGATCTCCCCTTCCCCTTCACTCCCACTCTCTTCGCCCCCTGCTCCATTAAAAATAAGTTTTCTTTAAAACTGATGGATTTCCTTTACCTTCACCCCCCTTTTTGACCGTGCTTAAGCTTCTTTCCCTTTTTTTCACCAATGTACCCCGCGGGAGGCGCAACGTTTATTATTTCACAATACTAGATTCAGTTTATCTCCCCCTTTCCTCCTCTCCTTTTTTTTTTTCGATACACCTTTTTTTTTTCTCTTTGCACCCTCAATAAAACTTGCGTCATCCGTCTGGTGAAATCAGTTTCTTTTGGTGTCCCCGGTCCCGGTTCAGCATCCCTAGATGTTTTTTGAAAAGGCCCTGGAAAATCCCCTTCCAGTTTTTAAAAGAACACTTTGGGGCTTCCTAACCCCCCTCTTTCCTATACTCGAATAATATTTCCATTTTTGTTCTTCTTCCCCGTGACAAAATGTCCTTTTGACTTTTCCCCGCAACCCCTTTTCAGTGGTTTTATTTTTCCATCCCCCTTTCCCACCCCAAACGTCCCTACACTATTCTTTTCTTGCTCGGGCCTTACGCCATCAACTGCATCTATGTGTTCCTTCTGTTTACGGCTGACTTTTTATCTTCCCCAACTGGCACATTCTTGCTATCACCTTTTTCACGCTTTTTTGGAAATCAAGGTTTTTCCCCCGAGGTAACCTTCCCATTGTGGTCACAATTTTTTTGTTTTTCCCTCTGCACCCCCAGACGGGCCCAGGTAACCATTTCCCCTGCTTTCCCACTCATAGGTGGTCCCTTTGCCGGCACCAGCTGGTCCCTCCTCAATACCTATGGTTGCATTTTTTGCCTGTCCGAGGCTTTTTGAGTTTCTCGCTCCTTTATGCTTTTTTTTCTTCCCTGTTTTAGAATAATGGAGTCCGAATTCCTTCAATTCCTCAGTCATACAAAAATCATTTCCTTTCAAATCTTTTTCCCCCAAGCAATAAAAACCCTTTCCCTCCGTTCGATCAAACACCCCCTGGGTCCCCGGTCCCAGTTTTTACTTTAACCGTCCCCCCCTCTTCCTCCTTCTTTTTTCAAAGGCTCGCCCTTCCCCCCGGGTAGTAGGTATGTCTGGTTCCCCCCTCGGTCCTTTCCCCCTTTCCCCATTTTTCAAAATTCCCCCCCCCTTGTTTTTCCCCTGTATTTTTGTGGCGATGTTGATTAAGGTCTTCGAACGGCCAGGCCTTTTCCCCCGCCCGGCCAAAACCTGCGAGTTGTAGGATCCTCCCCCACTGCCGCGGATTTTTTTTCCCTGCCTATTTTGCTTTCCCCTCTCTGTTGGACCTGCGCAATATTCCTTTCCCTTCCCTTCCCCACATTATTTTCCCAGCCAGGTCGTCCCCCCTCCACCTCCCCCCGGTGAAGTTGTGACGCGCCTTTCCCCCCCAAACTAACTGGTTTTTATGTCCGCCCCTTCGTCTCGGTTTCGCAATGTGCCCACTTTTTGACCGAACACACTCTTGTTATGGTTCTCTTGTGCCCTCTTATTGGCCCCAATGGTGTACCCCAACACCGCGTACCCCTTCAATGTGTCTCTTTCATTTTTCCGACACTTTCTAACCTTTTACTATATATGGAACTTTTCCATCTCCATTGCAAGACATAAAACTTCCCCCAATGATACTCCCACCGTTACAATGGTTTCCCCCGGAGGACCTACCCCTGTACCCATCTGTAGTCTGGTGTTACTTGCTTTTCCGTGAACCCACGTTTTCTTGCGGGTAGTTTTTCCTTTCATTTACTTTGCAACAAACGTTCCACAGCAAAATATTATTGTCTTCCCCAAAACCCCATTTGCGCGATTTTCCTGGCTTATACTCTTCCTTCTTTTTTTTCGTTTGTGATATGTTTATTGTGCTTCCCTCGTTTCTGCTCCTAGGAACGTGGTGCCTTTCCGATGTTGGACACTCTGGTTTGAGGTCCCCCTCTCTTTTCTTTTCCTCACTACGTTGTTTTTTTTTGCACTATAACCTGGCGCAACAAATTTCTCTTTCCCCTTCCTTCCCCTTTTTAACCGTTACTCCTTAAAACACAATTTTCGCAAAATATAAAACCCTAACAAATCCTTTCCCCACCCTCGCGTACACTCTTCTGTCGCCTTTCTTTTTGATTGTTGGTGTTGACCTTTAGAGTATCTTGTGCGTGGTCTTTTTTCCAACTCTCCCGGCCACTTTCGTTTCAGATCTTTCTCACGTACCGCGTTTGATTAATCAATGGCTTCTTGTGTCGTTAGGGGAATTTTCCCCCCTTCCCCCCCCCCACTTTCAAGTGTTATTTCCTATCTTTTTTCTGGCTTGAGTTTGCACGGGCCCTGCCCCATTCGTAATTCCGTTCCTCTTTCCCTTCCCCTATTACCCAAGGCCCCCCCTTTGTTCCGGTTTGGTTGGTCTCCCGCCTTTCATAATAGGTTCTAATAGTTTTTCCCATTTCCCCCAAATTTGCTGCCCTTGTTAACGAGCCTGCTTTGTCTGACTACTATATATTTGTTTTTCTTCTGTCCAGTCAATACTTTCTGTTATTTCAGTTTTTTTCCTATTGCCTTTCCTTTTCCGGCCCCCCCTTCCCTTTCCCTCCCTCCCCTTTTGGGACGAAATTAACTATGGCGTCAACCCAAAATTTACAGCATTTGCTGGATCATTGTTATATTCTTTTGATGTGCTTTTTCTCCTTCAAGTTCTCTAACTGTAACTCAACCATCGCCCCCACGTAGTTCTTGGGTATTTTTGGTCAGTGCCCCTTCAATTGGCCGGCTGTGGTCCCCCTCATACCTTCTCTAATTCCCTTTACTGCCCCCCGAGCTTTACACTTTGTTCCTTCCCAACCAAATGGTACCGATTCTGTTTTAATGAATTTCTCTTTTTCCTTTCCTTTTATTTAATGTTGGATTCAATATTGAGATGACCTGATTTTTTATCCTCTTCCTTTTCGGCCCGGGTCTTTCTCCCGCCGAATACACCCGTTGACTTTTTTCCTTTAGATTAACTCCCCTTGTGGGAGGGCCATTTTTTCCCCCCCACACCTTCCCCTCTTTTCTTAGGCCCTTAAATGGTTGGTACACGTTTTTTCCCCCACCTCCCTAGATTCCATTTCTGAGGCCCTTTTGCCCCCGTTATCTGCCCTTTTTTCCCCCACAAATTCCCCAAACTTGTTTTGTTCCCAATTCATTCCTGTCACTCCTTCCAGTGTGCATATGTAACCTTTCCTTTTCTTCCCGCCTTCCTCTCTTGTAAAAACTAGCATTTCCCTCCCAAAGTTTTCTCTTAGGCCCGCCCTCCTCGCATAGGTAGTTTATTTCCCCTTTTCCTTATCCACCATGACTTTGTTTCCCATTTGAACTCTTCTGCATTTTTCGTGTTAACCTTTCCCGTGCCTTTTCCCCTCTTTCCTGATCGAAATGTTTCATCACCAACGGGCCCAAAAATCCGTCTTTGAAACGTTCTTTTTGATTTTTCAGTCCCCCTTTTTCCTTAACCAGGCACTCTTTTTCTACTCCTGCGATCCTCTGGTTGGCTGCTTTTATGATTGATCTTTCCCAACAGTTTCCTTCCCTCTATGTGACCCGTCCGTTTTTTTTTTGATATCGAAAGGTTCTTCGCTGCCCTCACCATTTCCTCTCCTCTGTTTAATCATTGCCCTGGAAAATTTTTCCCTTTGCCAGCATCTGCTTCACAGGACTGTAGACCATTTTTTGAAAGTTTTTTACATCCTCTTTTTCCCCGTTGGTTCTGAATGACCATTTTTTATCTACCCTAGCATAACATCTTCCTTTCTTTTAAGTTTACAACCATTTCCTTTCTTTTTGACCTTTTTTTTGGCAATTTCCGTTAGTAGGGGTAATTACCCGCTTTTTTCCCCTTTTACCACTCCTGCGGGCGGTTGCTGGGTTAATTTTCCGGGCGATCTTTTTTTTACAGATGCTGCCTCTTCTGTTTATAACTTTGCTGCTATCAAGTTCCTTTTTTACCATTTCTTCTAATACCTTATTGTACCCATTTGGAAAACCACCCTGTTTTGTGCCGTTTCTTCCCTTCCCCCCCCCCGCCGTTGGTTTCACGCGCTAAACTTGGCCACGAGCTGCTCTATTAGCCCGGTGTTTTTCCCTGCCCTTTTTGTTCCCCGCTTTTTTTGCCTGTTTATTCCTTCGTCCCCACCCCTGTGGCGTTATTCATACTCCTTGTTTACCGCGTTAACTCCTTGAGTTCCCGTCCGACACAGTCTGATGGATATTAAGGCTCCCCCACTCTTGAAATTCTGCAATCCCACCTCCTCTACCAAAACATGAAAACCTTCTTTTTCCCCCCTGCACCATATCCGGCAACCGTTTCTGTGTCCCCCCGTCCTCAAGCGGCCTGGTGGTGTTCAGACGTGTCCCTCCCCCCGCAAACAAGCTTTTCTTATTAGTTCTTGGTACCCACAGCCGGGGCTGTGCTTTGCCAACATACCCCAATACCCTCATTGGTTGTGTGCCTCTTTTTTTTCTTTGACTTAGGTCTGCTAGCGCACATTGGCCCCTTCCAACCTCAAGTCACCCATCCCCCCCGACTGAGACGGGATATCCGCACTTCGTGCGACTGGATGTTGACGCGCCCTGCGTCTGCCTGGGCTTTCCCCTTTAATCGCCTATCCTTATCAAGATGGCCTGCCAGGCATGGCCTTTCTTAGGTCTAGACTTTTAGCCAAACCTCCCCGAATTTTAACTTTTTTTTCTCTCTTCCCCAAAAATATTCACACCGTTGTTGCCATGTGAGCTTCCCCCACCCTTGCTCCGTTATTTTACACAATGTGCATCCCACTGTCCCACCCCTCTCGTATTGGCTCCCACTATCTTCCAATTCTGGCTACCCAAAACCGATCCCGCATTTAAGTAAGAGGTTCCTTTCCCAATTTACAGAATTCTTTGCCCCCCTTCCTCCCGCCCCGCATCATAACGACCATTTTCCACCCCTTTTTCTTGAAAATGTCCACCGTGTGTATTGCCTTAAAACTACCCTCTCTTTCTTTTTCCGGGGTTTGGTTTGGATTTTCTCCCCCCTTCTTTTTTCTCCTCTTTCCCTCCTTTTTCATTTAATGGCTTCTTCCCCCCACCCCGGGAATCAAAACTTCTCCCCCTGCCAAGACCCCAGAGTATTGTACCTTATCTCCTTGAAGGCCCCCTTCTTTTCCTCCTGGTCGTTATTTTTTTTTTATTTTATGTGCTTTCCCCCATTGTTTAGACAGTGAACTTCCCCTTCTGGTTAAATAAGTTTTTTTCCTTTTCACTCTTTTTTTCTCTTTCTGGTGTGTTGTGTCGAGATCTTTTACTCGACCAATTATTTACCCCTCCCCTTTATACCCGTACCTCCTGTATCAAACAGGTACCTTTTTCCTCCCCCTCCAAAATGATCACAGCCTCCTTATAGCCCTTCCAACTTTTTCCTTACCTCAGGCGGCTATTTGGGAAATTGCTGTCTATTCTTTCCTTCAAATCCTAAACTTGGTGCCGCGGGCAAAGTCACCCCTCTTTTTCCCCAAGCATGACACAAAACCACCAGCCTTATTACAGATTTTCCGCCATTTCTTTAATGCCTCACCTGATTCCACAAACCTTGCTTTTGTTTATCCTAGGTCTTGTATTTGTCTTGGTTACGTTCTTGTGTAAACGGTTCGCTGGGTAAGGCCGGCCCCTTTTTTCCCATCCCCCCATGATTGCTGTGGTTGTCCCGGCCTGGTCCTCTTGCGTCAACCTCACATTCGTCTTTCACCCTTCTTTTGTAATTTTCTCGCTTTGGCGCCCACTTTGGTGCACCTCGTTTTATTATATTTTTTGATGCGGCTCCCGCCCTTTTTTCCCCTTTTCTGGTTTTGTTATGCTCCATTTTTTCTACCTCAGCTTTTTTTAGTCATTATTTTCTCCGGAGAGCCCCCTTGGGGGTGCCGCAACTATTTCGTCAACCTCTTTTCTTCCAGTAATTGAGGTACCCTGCTTGGTTGGGAGGTCTTTGCTCAATTGTCTGCCATGGTGATTCCTTCCCTTCCTCCCTCACACATAGCACCCAACACACTTTTTTCTGGGGTTCTTTTGCCAATTCCAGTTCCCGGCTGTTTTCATACATCTACTACTTTTATTTGGCGAGATTGTCCTTGACCTCAGCTTTACTCTTGACAGCCAAAATGGTTCGTAGAGTTTCGTTTTAATTCCCTGCTCCTTGTTTTTTTACTTAATGTTTTTTTCCCGTTTCTTGCTTCTTTTTATCTCTTCCCTCCTTTTAGGGTTTCTTCTCTATTTTCCCCCGCCGAAACAGCACTTAAGTTAGCGGACAACTCCCTTTTTTTCTTTCCCCCATCCCCTCCACAAACCCCCTTCGGCCATATGCCTTTTAGGGTTTTCCAGTAATGGTGCCGTCCAATATACCGTCCCATTCCCTGAGTTGGACCATCTCCCCTGGCCCCCCCTTCCTGGTGGTGCCCTAACCCCCCCCTTCCCCCTTTTGTACCAAATTTAAGTCGTTTGGTTTCATTTTTTCTTTAACCTTTCTTAGCCCCTTGCTGCAATACAGCAGTTTTTCCTCTACCCCCTGTTTCCCCCCAGTTGAGAGGCCCTCTCCCTGCCCCCCGAGGTCTTTTTTCCTTTTGTATAAAATATACCCCGACAAGTTGTTTTTTCCCCATTTACCCAAGACGCAGGTTACGTGCGTCCCTCTCATGAGAGTCTCTTAAGAAATCGTTTTCATTCTCAAAGGTCCAACCCTTCTTTTTCTTTACAAAATGGTTCTTTAGGTATGGCCCCCCTTTCCCCCAGTCAGACCCCCTCTGCCCTTAATCCGTCCCCCTTGAAACCGAGATTCACCAAGTTTTTGCGCATTTGTTCTTGTTGCAACACTTTAGTTCTCTCTCTCCATCCCTCCTCCGTTTTTTTTTTTCTCTCTTCCCCACTTTTGATGCGAGCAATACAATTTTGGCGCCTCCCGTTTTTGAACTCAGCCGTTCCCACTCCATGGCAGCATCTCTTTTTTTTTTTTATGTGTGAAAAGGTACTCCGGCCCCACCCTAGCCCCTTTTGGACATTTTTGCTGCATACACCTTCTATCGCCCTCCCCTCTTCTCCTTCTCGTGGAAGTACACGCCGTACCCTGAAGTCTTTTTTTACCTGGGAAAAGTAGGGTGTTCTTTTTTTTTTTTTTTTTTAGCTTTAATCTCCTACCCTTTTCCCCCTCTTTTTTTTGCCTCTCACCTTTTGCAGGCCTCTTTTTTAAGGAATGCTTACCCCCTGCCCCTTTATTAAACGCCCCTTTGCTATCAGGCAGCCCGGGGAACTTCTACGATGACAGATAGGTCACCCCCAATTTGTGGACAACCCCCCCCACGGTTGGCCTGTCTCAGGCCACCCCACCTTCGTTGCTGCTAAACTTTCCAAACGAGGGGTCTCTTACGATTTTCCTGCACCCCATTCTTTTTCCCTCCCGCTCACGAATAGGGTTTGCTTTTTCTTTTCCTTGCCTTCACCACACGGTGAGTTAGCAGAAATAACGTGTTTTTTTCTTTCCGCTTTAGCGTTCTAATTATTTTTCTCCCATGGGACGCCCTCGTCCTTAACAACTCTGGTAATCATCGTCAAATCGTTGTCCCCCAAACATTCATAAATAAAAACCATTACCTGCGCACACTTCCTTCACCTCCTCGAACCCTTTTTTCTTTGCACTCTTAGGTGGCTGCTTTTTCAAGCCATTCTCCCCCTGACAATTTATTAGTAGTGATGTGTTACCCCACCAGACTGTTCCACTACCTTGGCTAAAACCCTTTCCCCCCCCCCCCAATACCCATTCCCCCCACCCTTGTTTGTGTGCGATGTTTTCTCGCTGCCTCCAATTGCCCTACCTTCCACAACGGGCACCCCTCCCCCCTCCGTGTATCGGATATCGCAACTCGTGAACCTGCCCTTCTTGAAGATTTCTTGCCCCCGACCACTTATTGCGCCTTCTCAAAGGTCTTCCTCGCGTCAAGCTCTTTCGTACAACAGCCCCTGTCGCCTCCCCCCATCCTTTACAAGGTGTTTTTCCGCCAGACCCACCATATACCCGTTCTGTTTTTTGCACATGGCAGCCAGGCCTCGTTTCACAAGTGTGCCGAATGTTTCCCCTCCTTTTCACCGCCTTGCTTGATTGACGTCACCTTATTTATCCCAAGGTCGGAGCCCCGCGACCTCCCCTTTCCATTTAAGCATTGTGTTATCATTGTTCCATCTAACCTTGGCGCGGACCCTTTCTCCCCCCACGCACGCATAACTGACCCCCCCTATCTACCTAAAAATTTCCCCCCTCTGGTTTGGACAGCTTCCCCACCGTGAGTCTTCCCTCCCCCGTTTGACACACTTGCTGAACAGAGTTGTTTGTTTTTTGATTTTACCAAATTTTCCCCTGGGCCTCTTTCTTTAAGACGTTCGCCCCCCCCCCGTCCCCTTCACACAATTATACACTAACAAATTCCCCCCCCCCCCCCCCTACATGCCCTCTGACCTTTTCCTCCCGTGTAATGGTTCCTCCTATAGGTTACTTGTGGTCTTTGTGTGATATTCTTTCTGATGACAAACCTGGTCCTACATCGTTTCTTTCTAAATTACCTACCCTCTGTTCCCAGTTGGTGCAGTGTTACCATCTACTCTTTGCCTCCGTGTGTTTTGATGTGCAGTTTTTTATCCCTCTCGAACACCAATTTCCCAATCGTCCCTTTTTTCTACTTTACGTTGTCCATGTATACCACAACACGGTACCCCTTTTTTTCCATCCACCTCCCCCCTCCCAGTCCTCCACATAGCCCCCCCACCGTTATTAATCCCATTCCCGGCGTTTTTTTTTGGTTTCCCCCTTTAGACTTGTATTTTTCGTGTAAATTTCGTCTTCCCATGGAATCCCCTTCCCCCTGATGTTGAACCAAGTACCCCTTGTTGGCATCCATAGACACCCCCCCCCCCCCTTTCAAATACATGTCTTAAGGGCAGTTACCCTTTTGACCACCCCCCATTACCACCAACCAGTGTTTTTTTTGTTTATCAGGGTCATTTCTAGTGTCGCAGCCCGTAATTCGTAATTCCTGTTCGTTTGTGAACTGGTCCAACTGCTACTAAATGTTTGCGCTTTTTTGTTTATAGATTTTTGTTCCCTTCCTAGGTGCGTCCCCCATTCTTCCCTTTGCAGTTTCACCTTCCTTTCCTGATGCTTTGCCACAGTGCCCCCCCCCGCGCTTTTGTTATTTTTTGATGCTTACCCATCATTTCACCTTCGTGCGGTGTTTGCTCCCTTGATCTTTTTAACGATTTGCTTCTTCTTTCAGGCCCCATTCCTCCTTGCGTGAACTGTCGGGTGACGCAACATATGGCGGCCTAATCGTTCCAGTCTTCTTCTCTCCCGTAATACCCTCGGGACTGGCCTGTGCGTTTTTTTTTCCCTTATTGCCATGCCTTCGCCCTCACCCTCGCACCCCCCCAACCCATCCCCGGCTTTTTCTTTTTTTAGGCGTCAACTTCCCCCTGCTGTGGTAACCTAGCCATCTAATTTCTTTTTTCGCGTGCCCCCCTTTGAAGACCGGCGATTTTCATTTGCGGTTGCCGTCCCCAAACTTGTGCGGTGGTTCAATCCTTTCTCTTTATCATTTTTTTATAATGTTGGGATGCCCGATTGACTTCTCACCCATGATATTTATAGTCGGTCCCCTTTTCTTGCCGTTTGGCTCCCATTCTTAGACCCCTCCCTTTCCCCCACTCACTAGCTACCTTTCTTGATAACTAATGGGGTTCATCCTTCCCCACCCCAACCCGCCCAACAGGACCCCCTTTTTAGTGCATAATGTGCCCCCCGCCTCCGCCCTCGTTGGCAATTTTCTCTGCCCGTCGTTGTTGCTTTTCCCCCACCAGGGCCCCCCCCCCACTGGTTACTTCTTTCCCTCTTCTGGTTCATAGTACTCCCCCTGGTGCCTTTTCCAGACCTGTGCCCGTTGACAACGGTACGTTAAGTTTCCAAGTTTACCAAGATCCTTTGTCACGGCCAGTGGAGCTTAGTTCTCGCCGCCGCCTAGTAGTCACTTGAAATGGGTCACTTACACCCCCGGAACAAGATTTTAGCCCAGTTACCACCTCTTTTTCCCTTCTTTAAACTTGCGCCCCCTTACTATTATCGAGGGTCGATCTCCCCTTTTGTCATTCCTCCCCAAAGGGCCAAAACCCTTCTTTTCCCAACCACCAACCTTATTTCGGTTCCTCCCTTACTCCCAGGTAACTTCCCATTCCTGTCCCGTACCTTTTTCCCCTGCTTGTCTTCTCACAGCAGTCGGGCGCCACTTCTCTTGTAACGCCGAGCAACCCTGTCCTTCTCCTCCTTTTCTCTCACTACGAATTTGATTGAGATCCCCCTTTTTCTCCGGGCTGCACCTGCCCACTATTAAACTTGTTCTTGGTATCTCCTTTTCAAAATTTAAGTGTGGCCTCTCAGTCTCGCTCTTGTGTTTACCTTTTTGACAAGTCTAGTGGTTCCATCCCTTCGTGTACCCTTTTTTCCCTCCCATTATTTTTTCCGTTGGTGCTGGCCCCCATGACCCCATCATTTTACCCTTCTGGTCTGGTTCCCCTCCCCGGTCATGTAATCTCGGTGTGTTACCTGGTCCAAAACCCCACACCCTTTCTTTTTTTCCCCCCGCTTTCCACCGTATCTTTTGGCGGCTCTTTTGATCCTTTTCACCTGTGCCGGACGATGCTATTTTTTTTACCCTCTGTGCTGTCTGGTATTCCCACGTGCCAGGTCCAAGGCACACACCTTCCTGTATTGACCCTCTTGAAAACCCTGAGTAACTTACCCTTTTTGGACACCTTTGGCCCCCGGGTTTTTTTTTCCTTTATCCGGCAACCTCTGCCTTTCTTGGCGAAAAAGCGTGTAAGTTGATCTGTTTTTTTCTTTTGGGTTTTTACGCCCCGTTGCCACAATTTACTGGGGCTGTACCCCTCCACGACATTTTTGTCCGGTGTTGTGTCCTTCACTGGGTTCAAGCGTTTCGTTTCATCAGTATAATTTAGTATTGGTTCGCCATTCATGTTGGCGTTCCCTTCCGTCCCTTTCGAAGGTAAACAAGTGGGCACCTTCCAACTCGTTGAATCCAAACATAACAAACATGATAACCCGTCTTCCCCGCACTTCCTTCAAACCCTGGTTTTTTCCCCCTTTTTTTTTTACTGGCCACCGCAATTAGAGACGGGGTTCTTTTCCTGGGCTCTGTCCCCCCATAATTGGTAGTCCTTTCTTGATGGTTTAACCACAGCGGTGGCCTGCTCCCCCCCACTTTGAACCATAACCCAAGCCCCTCGCCCGTTTTTTTGTTGCGAGTTTTTTCTCCTCCCGGTAGTAGAAAGCCCATTGCCGTACCTTCCCCCGCCCCACCGGCCACCCGAATTTACGGCCTCTCCGCCCTATCTTTTTCAACTCAAGTTGACGCCCCCTCGTTCTGCAACCCGACCCCCCTTCTTCCGCCACTGAGCAATACTGTTTGACGTCAGGACACGCATTACTTTCTCCCAAGTTTCTTCCATCACCGCTTTTATTTAGTTGTTGTTTTTTTTTTTTTTTTTTTTTTTTTTTTTTGATTTTCCCTTTTAGTTGCATCAACACACCATCTCCCCGGCGGTGCCCATGGCAGCCAAGGAGCATAATTTCCCTTGCAAATGAATAACTGCCCCTCTGTCGGCTGCCCCCTCCTTTTGCCCCCCATGCTGTACACCCCCCCCCGTCCATTGCCCTGTAAGCATTTTTTACCATGTCAATCGAACCATTTTTGGCGGGCGTGATTCCAAGCCACCATTCACCCGTCTGCATTCAAACCCTTTCCCTTTTTTTCTGGGTGCGCCCCAGTCTCTAGAAAATAACGGTACCCCTGAGTTATGTTTTTTTTTGTGTCTCTCCGACCAGTCGTCGACCTTTTTTTGCTCGTTTTTTCTTGATTTTCCCCAAAAATGATCCCCTCCCCCCCATACTAATCCCAATTTCCCCCCCCTTCCCCCACAGTCCGCCGAAACCGACTTTCAGTGCTAATTTTTTTCCTCCTATCCCTTGTTTCCCCGACTTGGTGTGGTGTGATATTTTATGCTGACCCCCCCTGCCCCGTTATACAGACGGTAACGTAAATGTTTTCCTCTGTTTCCACTCATTGTGGGCTCATCCCCTCTTTCTTTTTCCTTTTCTTTTTGTTTTTTTGAGAGAGTTGCGTGTCCTTTCGCACCACGTAATCGTTCCGTTGTTCTCACCACGGAACCTTTTCCCTCCCCCTATTGCACACCCGTCCCACCTTTTTCCCTAATAGCCCCCCTAACTTCTTCCCTTTCCATTCTTCCTGCCTTTTTTTTTTGCTGTCTATTTTGATTCTGGGTTTTGCAAAGCTCTCACTTCTCCGAATCCTTTTTGTTCCGGAAACCTCGACACCTTTCTCCCAAGCCTTTTTGTGTGTACACGTTATGGGCCCTCATCCTGGCCCCACGTTCAGTGTTGTGTTAGTTGATTATATGTCTTTTTGTAGTCCTAATTTTTTTACCTCCTTTTCATGGACCCCGGCCCACCTGCTACAAATGCACTTTGCCCCTTTTTTTTTTTTTGGGGCAGGACTGCGGTTTTTGTGGGCCCCCCCTGGATTTACCATTTTTAACGGTCCAATTACATTTTGCCATCCCTTTTGCCCCTTGTTTAACCCGACCTTTGCTTTTAAGATGTCCTCTTTTTGATGATTACGCCTTTCCACCTTCTTTGGTATGTCGGTTTCACCCAGGCTTTTCCTCTGTGGCTGCCCCCCATTATACCATGCCTTTCCCTATTTCAATCTGCTTTGTCATTCGGCTCTCCCCCCCCCCTTGGGTTTTTGTTTGGAACATGCCCAATTTTCTTTCTACTACAATTTCTTTCCCCCAGCACACCACCACTCTTTCTTTTGTATTTTGGTCAACACCGACTCTTTCACGATACACACAGCGCCTTTGCGCGCCCCCCCCCCCCCCCCCCGGCTCCCGACCCCTCACACACCACACTTTTGAACACAGTCCACGTAACGGCCAGCAACAACACCACACACCTGTACCAGACCATTGTTTGCCCTTGTGTGGTTTTTGTGTTTCCGGAGGTTTTGTTTGTGCCTTCGCATTTATATGGAATACGGGTTTTATGAATGTTTTTAACGTCTTTTTTTCTTACCAATGATTCCTTTCGTTTTTCGGGGCCTTCATCCTAACGCCCCCGCCTTTAAATTTAGAGAATCACCGTGTGTTTTCGGGCCAATCCCACACAGTTAAACATATTTTCTTGGTATGGAACCCCAGGAATACGTCAAAAAACGCCCGCCTAATATCTTCTTAGCCCTCGGTTTGGCACAAGGTAGCTGCCCGTCTTGTTTGTTTTTACCACCCATTTCCCCCCCCAAGATGTTTCCAATTTCTTCACCATATTCCTTTTTCTTCTTGAGGGTGCCCTGTCTCCCGCACCGTGCCCGTTGTAGTCAATCCGCAGTTCACGCATGTTCTCCAAACAGTGTTGCCCCTGTTGCGAGTTGTCCAGTGCCTACCCAGTCGTTACGTTTGATCTGGGCCTTCCACATCACAGGTCCAAAGCAGTTTTTCCCCTTATATCCTCCCTCCATTTATTTTCGTAAACTTTCGCCTTTGGCCCTAGGCGAGGGTAGCCCTCTGTTACTCCCCCCCCCACACCCCCCCCCTTCTCTTTAAAAATTTTCGGTTATTTTTCTTCCTCCTAACCCCCGGTCCACCCCCGCTCTTCGTCCCATCTAATTTCCCCCCAGTGACCCTTCGGGTATCGCCATTTCTTCTTCTTGCGGCACACCC
>Ga0179593_1578756_pt1 | contig 15386 bp, 14 predicted proteins | sample CZODoug2_1_08_16_FD_185931 | JGI IMG/M metagenome (GOLD analysis project Ga0179593, IMG submission 185931) | Vadose zone soil fungal communities from Angelo Coast Range Reserve, California, USA - CZODoug2_1_08_16fungal (PacBio error correction) | ecosystem: Environmental > Terrestrial > Soil >... | reverse complement strand
TGTTTCTTCCCCCCTTATCCACTGGATTAGCATTTCCTTTCTGGGTCTACCAGAACGGTTGGTCGCTGCTGCGTGATCGTATCTTTCCAACATCGGAACCGGCTCTTTTTGTGCCCTGATGATTTTCGCAATGCAGAGACCACCGCTTTTACCGTTTGACCCCTCCGATTTGTAGCCGGCAGTGGCAAACTTCTCTCCGTTTGGATGTGCACCTCCCTCCTTCCATGTCTCGGGACGCCGTCAGGTTCCTCCCCCGTACCGTCGTCGTTCCCTCCAACAACCTGTTCCCTTTGGGGGTTTATCTTTTTCCTTTCCTTTTTCTTGTCTCACGTGAGTCTTCGTCCCTTTTTCTTTTTTTGGGATTTACCTGAGCTTTTTAACTGGTCCGTTAGGTCAGGTTCACCGTTCCCCTCCCCTTAGTTTTACCTTCTTTTCTCGTGCGGCTTCTTATTTAGTGCGATTTTCGTCCCTTTCCCCCGGCATCTTCCCTCCAGGTGTTTTTCCCCTCCCTCGACTAATTTCCGAGAAGAGGATAGCCTCCGGCCCCCGTTCTTTCTCTCATTGTCCGCTTCTTTTCCTTCCTCTGCGCTACCTTCCGCTGACCTCGCTTGTAAGTAACGGTAGCTTAGTTTTCCGACGACGTATTTTTTCCTTCATTCGGTTCGCCTCCCGTGTTTTTTCCCCCGAGTATTGCTTTTTTTCCAAGGCGCCCCCTGGGGGTTCCCATAATTTGGCTTTTGTTTAGAATAACATTCTTTTCGGTTCCACTTTCCTTCCCTTTCTCCTTCCCACTGCGACCTTCCTTTGTTCCTTATTGAAATGCGCTCCACTTCTTCCGCCACATTTTTCAGGTACCCCCCCTTTCCTTTTCTCCCCTTTGGTATGCGTGCACCAATCTCTTTGAGGCAGAGACTTTACGCACGGTTCCCGTATCCCGATGACTGTCCTCTTTTTTTCATAATTCCGGGGGACGGCCCCCTTATTTTCCATCTTTGTTTTCTCTTTCCTTTTCTCCCTTTTCTCTAAAGACTCCGTACGATGATTAGACCGGCCTGAGTTAAGTATTATACGTGCGCTGACTCTCCTGTTTTTGCTTTTCCCCTCTCCCTTTGGCACCAACCACCCTTGGTCTGTGCTTAGAGGAACGTCAACGCACTAGCCCCGCCGTCTCCTTCCAACCGCCCTCTGCGCCGGTCTCTGTTCCAAAGCCCGGACAATTTTTTGCTCTCCCTGCGCTCTCCGCTTCCTGCTATGCCCCCGGCTCCTTTCTTCGGTTTTGTCGCCCCTTTAACCACACGGACATCGTCCCCTCTTTTCTTCTTACCCTTTACAAGACCCCAATAGCCCCGGGTTTTTCTTACGACCACTTTTATTATGCCCCAAACGCCTTTCTCTTGATCTGCTGCAGGATGCGCCGTTGCCCAGTCACTCAAGGACTGAGTCCCCCTTTTTTAGGGACCTCTAACCCCTCGTCGGAGAGTCCCAGCCTTTTTCCCAGCTTCTTCAGCCCCCCCATGACTTTTACCCCCCCTTTCCGGGGCCTTTTTTTGACCCCCACAGCGTGCAGCCTTTTTTTTTGATTCTTTCTTAACTCCTATCGCACCTCTATTAATTTTCCTTGAAGTCTTATTTTTCCCCCCCCCAATGTAGGCATGAACCGCGCGGCTGCCAACACCATCTTTCTTCCCTTGGCCGAGATCCCCCGACTTTAGAGCTGGTGACAAACCTCTGCGATCATCCCCCTTCTAGAGTACTACCGCGACAGTACTACTCCCCCCAAGAAGATTTCCACCCCAGTTTCTAAGTTTCCCCCCGTAGTTTTTTCCCCACAACGCCTCCACCCCATTTGAGCCATCGGATCCTCCCAGGGGGACCCGAAACCTTCCTCCCACCCCATCCCATGTCCGGGACTCGTGTTTTTTTCCCTTGTCAAGCTAGCGTGCGGCCGGTTTTGATATACGCCAACCTCCCTTTGATCTATGGGTCCAAGACTTTCAAATGACCCCTCTAAACAGACGTTTCCACCCACCCCATCCCCACCTCCCTTTTAGAGCCGTTCACAAACCCCCCCCTCCCTGGTAACTATTTTTCCCACCCCCCACTCGTCAGGTGATGTCCGATTTTACCCCCTGAGTCCACCGACCACCGCGGCCCTAAAAACTGACCCGTCTTACCATCTGAAGGAACCCCGTTGTTAAATTTCTTCCTGATTGTGGGAATATACCTTTCCATGTCGGTCTATCTCCCGTGATCTCTGGGTTTGATGACGCCTCACTCTTTCAGTCTTCTTTTTTTCCTCCGAAATCACTCTTCCGCCGTTCCGCGACCAGGACCGAAGGTAATCTGTTGTTTTTTGCTCCCCCCCCAAACCGTTGGCTCTTCTTTCTTGATTTCCCCTTATACCCCGTCTTCTTATGGGGGTGGAGCACAAAGTCTACGTGTCCTCTTGCCTTTTCGCCGAATAGCCTTCCTAGTACAGCAGCCTTTCAATCTTTTTTTCCTTTTTTAGCTTGTTCAAGGGTCCCCCTATCAAGGTCATTTCCAACCGGTTCGTTTTGCGCTTCCTTTCGCACCCCCTTTCGTCAGTTCGACGTTAGGCAAGCTTTGAATTCTTATAAAAATTTTTAGGCATCAACTACCTACTTTATCTTTCCTCTCCTGGCTTTTTTTCCCCGGTCGCCATTGCGTTTTCCTAGAAACTTCCAGTGCAGACTCCCAACGGGAGTTTCTTAGCCATTCCTTTTGAATGGGGTTGAGTAGACCCCTTCCCTACATGTTGCCCCCGCCCAGGACATATTTTCGTTGACGGACTTGTGTACGTGAGTTTTTTTTCTGTATCCCTCTCTTTTTCTCCTCCCAGGTAGAGATCTCCCCCCCTCTCCAGACAACGAAGTATTCGTACCTCCAACACTTTCGTTTGTCCTGTCCTCCCAGTGTCCTTTCCCCCATATGCCCTCTTCCTGAGCTGCCCCTAAGGTATGGCCTTTGTTGTTTTTTTCCTCTTTTTTCCCCTCCTTACCAACGCGACGCCTTCTTGTTTGAATACCCGGCGCTTAAAGGGTTTTAGAATATTGTAGGGAACTCCTTTTTATTTTACTCCTTTTTCCTTCCTCCTAATTAGACGGTACCGGATTCCCTTTTGAACCCCACTGAGAGCCCGTTCCCCCTTCGGGGAGCTCCCTTGGCTTATTCCCCGCTTGCCCCCACCCCTACTGAGAGGCTTTTGCGTCTTTGGAGGAATTTCCCGGTATTGTCCAAAATGACCCCCAGGGTCGATGGTTATCCGACCCCAACAGGGACGCTTTTCTTGAGGGGCGTGAATATCCGACCGGTTGTTGTACCCCACCGCCCATATGCCTGGTTTTTCAAGTTTTTGTGTTTGTTCTTTCGGAGTTTCCAACCACTACGCTCTTGCCTTTTTGACCCCACCTAGTGACCCATGCAAAGATCTCAGAACTTTTTTCTTCCCTTCCTTAATCCCAACCGCTTCTTATGACGCCTTTCCAGGTTCTCCCCTAATTATTTTTGCTTTCTTTGGCGTGTTATGCACCCTCAGGGTTTCTGGGTCCTTTAATGACCGTTTCGTCCAGCGTACCCTTCTCCTCTCCACCGTCCTCCTAGACGAGGTTGTTTCCCCGTCCGAGGTTCTAGGGCACTGGTTGGTTGCGGTCCTTGTGGGTGCGGTCGTCCTTTTGTCCCCCCGCTCGCCTCTTTCCCCCCATGTTTTTTCGTAATGTCCGGCCTTCCACAATACCATAACCACTTTTGTTCCTTGATTTCGACTTGGCGGCTTTGTTTCCTTTTCCCGCTTTTGATTTATTTCGCGTGCGTAAAATTGGCCCCCCCTCCCTCCAATTTATTTTTCAACCGACACACCCCCGCAGAGTACGCACCGTGTTCCGGGTTGGGGCTCAGGAGGGGGCGTGCTCTCTAGCAGGTTGTGGACTCCGCGTCATTGGGTTTTCCCTGAAGTCTTCCCCTCTTATTATGTCGCCGCGCAGATCACTGCTTGACAAGATCATATGGCTTCCCCTCTGAGCGATAGCAATCCCCGTACCTCACTTGCGTGTTCCGCCCGATATCTCTCACGACCCCCACTAGGTCGTCTACCCAATTCCCCCCTCGTGACAAAGCCATACCAACTCGCTTAACGCCACACCACCGACCACCGACGTGTTAACTGGCCCTCCGCGTAACCGAGTTTGGCGGGCCCAGTCACCAGACAGCCAATGTAGATGCGTTAGTTACGGGGGACTCAGCGCGATGCTTTGGGGTTTGTACCCAAGCCTGTTAGGAGCCCCCCACCTACGCGCACGGCGGGGCCAAGGAACCGTGCCCGATATAACTCAGAAAACTTGCCATTCAATCCACTTTCCTGACTCCCGCGTGGGGGCAGAGATGGAGACGTCAAAAGCCTCCCCGCTTCGTAGGCCGCATTAATCGGCACCGGTAGGTGACGTCCGTCGGTGTCCCATAAAGAGGATCGTGCAAGAAAACCCTGAGTTGTTTCTTGAGGTGTAGTCTCATTGTCGCTATTTGATCGATGGTTGTGCCTTGTATGGCGTCCCCCCTGACTGGCTTTTGCCCCTTGCTCGTAAGTATAGTTCTCTTTCGTGCGTTCAAATAAACCCTTTCTAATTGGAATGGTTGAGCTGTATGCTATTTCGGTGCTTTGTTTTATCATTGACACTTTGGTGATCTGTCTTGCACCGCTGTTCGAACTATTTCATTTCCCGCACTCCGCCGTTCTCCCCGAGTGCCCTAGGGTCGAGAACAAAATGCCCTTTTCCATAGCTGTCTTTCACTTTTTGAAGCAGTTTCATTCGATTTTTAGAGAGTCTCCTGGTGGAAATTTGCAGGTCTAGGTGTTTCATACGATTCCGCATTTAGGGGTAATTAGCTTCCTCCCTATCCCGAGTGGTTTTGTGCCGGGGCCCCTTCCCTGGGAATGTCCTTGGGATTTGTGCCTATCCACATTTCGTGTTTTCCGGTTTCGTTTCCTTAAGGAAGATTCCCGCCCGTACCTTTTACCCTACAATAGGTTACGTATTATGTCTTTTCTTCACATGACGCAATTAAAGTAGATTTTTCGCCTCCCCCTCCGAGAATTTTCCTGAACGACAAGAGCAAGGTCCGATCCTTTTCCCCTCAGATGAACGCTCCCCCCCCATTCTAAGCTTGGAGAGCTTTGACGGGTCCTTTCGTTGGTTAAGATCTGATCACTCCCAGATATCTCGAACCCGAGTCTTTCCGAAGTAAGTCAGGTACTACATTCGCATGAAGATGAAGTCGCTCTTTGTGTCACGAAGGCTCCCACAACTGTTTACTGTGCTTCTTGGTATGCAAGGGTTTCCCCGGATTAACCCACTGCACCGCCACTTAACCCAGAAACCATTGCCCGAGGACCTGTACGAGGCTATACCAAATGAACCGGGGGACCACCGATCTATTCTTCCGCAACGGGGCCCCAAAAGGTCCAGTTTTTCCTTTTTGATCCATAAATCCCCCAATTCCCCGATAGTTCGACGCCATATCAGTCTCATCCAACGGAAACTCGACCCCCCCCCTTTGGTGTTCCAGATTTCTGTTGTTCTTAACATCCCATGACGACCTCTGGCCACGGGGCATCTTGAACGACCCAAGCAGCTCGGTCCCCTTGAAACCAAATCGCGTTCGAGTGGTTTATTTCCTCATGATCATTAAGTAAACCAACTCGGTCCCCCCCCCGCTTCTTACCCCAGGCAAAAAGAAATCGTTTTTCGGTTTCCGGGAGGAAAACGTTCAGGTGCCAACCCCCCGCACCGGAACCGTAATCCACAAACGGTGCTTCCCCACTCCCCCCCCCAAGTTGACCCGTCTGGCCCGCGGACGGCTAGATGACAATCAACCAGTCTGCCTAGTTGCTGAAGCGTCACTTTGCGAGCCGTGTTCCTAAGTTCCTCCACTCGTTTCCCATAAAAAACCTTCCTAAGGGCAATTCAGCTCTCACTAAGATCCACCCACAGAAATAGAATCGGAGACACGCCAGTTTTTTTATTTTTGTCTACCCTACCTGCCTGTAGACCACACTCCTGTAAAAAATTACTTTTCAACGTGATCCAAGTTCCCCCTAAGTTTGAAGCCAAAACCTCCAAGACCCTTCCCCCCTTCGAAGTGTTTCCTTTTGGCTTGCTCATCGGCCAGCCACCTTCCTATACGACCCTTGGGTTCGGTCGGCTTTGCCACCGGACCCCCTCTCCCCCCCCCAAAAGGGATTACCCCACCCCTTCTCAACCCCACGAGCCTTTTTTTAGACAATACCCAAGTCTTTCCCCCCCGGCAGACTCGTGAGAACGTTTTCCCCCCCCCGCGGGAGCGGCTCCCATTTTACGTGTGTTAATGCTTGGCCCACTTTCACCACTGGAGTTGCTAACAGGCAACGGGCTATAACAATCCTCTCAGCTCTTTCCCCAGGCTCATTAAGAGGGTGGGTAAGTCAAGCTAGCTCTTTTTTATCCCGTAGTTATTCATGGTGTAACACCAGTTGCAGTAGTTCTTTTTTCCCCGACATCAAGTCCCTGGTTTTTTATCTTGGAACTTTATCTCACTCCTGTTGCGTGTGTCAAAACAACCGTTGGAATGCCGCTGACTCCTCAACTACAAGGTTCTTGCCCGGTTGCTGTTTCCCCTTAGAAAAACCAGCGATAGTGACGTCCGCTGCGGAGAAGACCCCCAACTATTGTCTTCAAGAGCAGCGCCCCTCCCCCCAGGGACGGTCTTGGCCCCCCGGCTAAAAGTTTAATCTTCTCTACCGATCGCACCCCTCAGTTCCCCCAGTTCGGACCTCTGCACGAACACGTCAGGCCTAGAACGGAAGCTTATTGACAGGCTTTTTCTATTTCAGCAATAAAAGAAAACCACACCAATCCTGCGGACATATGGTGGTCACGCGCGTATTTCGGTGTAATTTTAGTTTGAGCGTTCCAGTTCTCCCCTTTTCGTTTACAAGTGAGCGCGGCTCGATTTAGAGCCACATTAGTCCTTTGGTGGGGGTCTACCTAAACCCCAATGGGTGTCCCTTTTGGACTTCCAGATGCCATGGTTGACTTCTAACGCGTGTGCGTTTCTTTTGTGAAACCTTTTTCGTTTCTCTCTCTGTTGTTGAAGATCTCTTTCCCGAAGTCACCGCCTTTCCGTCCCCCTGCATCACATAGCGTGGAGCCTGGCACCCCTAGGTTGCCCCCCCCGAACGCCTTCTTCTGCTTGTTCCGGAGACCTTGTCTTCCCTTTTCCACACTTTTACAAGTTCAGGGGCCTCACATCCTACCCGGGTGATTTTTCCTCTCTTTTGAATAAAGCCTGAAGCCTTAACCCCCCCCCGCTCCCCCCGACCCTTCCTGCATATTTGTGAAATCTCCTCCCGCCCCCGGCCTTGGAGCGCTTTTTTGTCCCCCGCCGCGATTGATTCTGTTCGTTGGTACCCAGCTCTTTCCCCGGAGACCGTAGCGCTGTCCCCTTATCCGAATCCTTTTTTCTCTAGGGCTTCGTGTCGATCAACCTTTGTTTGCCAAGCTGCCGTCTTTCCCCCTTCTTCTGCTTGGTTTTTCTTTTGAAATCACTCTTTTTCCTTTCGGGACCCCCCTCCCTAATTACGGCTTAAACCGTATTTGGTCACCACTTCATACACTTTAGACGGCCTTCTTTCTCTCTTTCACTTTTCCTTTTTTTGTTGCGGTATGTGCCATCCGGGGGTGGGGTGATGTAATATTGTATCTCCTCGGTTTCCACCATTCGAATTCTCCCTTTAGTATCGCGCCGTTTTTTTCCAGGAACGTGAAGTTAAGCCCTGGGTTCCCTTTGTCCACCTTTAATCCGTGACCTCCCTAGAGGGTTTGCGGTCTTCCTACGCGGGCAAACAAACTAAACAAGAGATCTTTGGACTGGGTTAGGGCCCGGGGTTTGGGGTCGCGTTAGGCCCTGGACACCGTTTTGTCTTTTATCTTCCAGTTGACTCTTTTATGTTCGGTCCCCCCCAAGATGACGTCTCCTCAGTAGTATTTCGCGTAGTTCAGGTCAGATGTCGGTCAGTCTTCGGATTCGCGGCTTTCTCGTTTGACGAAGTTACGGCTGCCCCTTCTCTTTCCCGCCGCGAGTTAATCTTGAGATACCATCCTCGTGATATTCTCTGAGATATTAGCTGTGCAGCATTTTACAGGGGGGGGGGGGATCCTCAAGATGGGGCTTGGCTTTTTGGAGCGTAGCTTGGAAAGAGGAAACATTGGGTTTTGAAAGTAGTGGAAATTTCTTTGTGAAGTAAGAGGGAAGAAGATTTTTATTGGCGAATCCACCTTTTGCGGACTTGAACTAACTGCCCTCCATGAGAGCGACGCGGAATGCTGACATCAGGAGTAGTTCTAATACCCCTGCGTATCGTTTAACAGCAGTCGTTCCGGGTACAAGTCTGGTGGCGCCCTGAACCAACACTGATAAATTCCAAAAAGGCGACGTGTAAACCGAGAGACGGTAGAGGGCACCCAGGGGGAACTTTCCATGGTTGATTTAGAAGCAGAGGGGGGTGGGCTGGCTTTTTCAGAGGTGCGCTTCACTAGATCTTCCAACGCTGGCCCAACTCCCCAGGTTTATTCTGCACCGTTGCGATGGAAAGAGTGTCCCGATGCATCTTACTGTTAAGTCCCCTAAGGCATCTAGGTGCCTCGGTCATCTGAGTCCTGAGAAGACACGGGGAGACATCTGTAGTTTTGGAGTGCTAGGGGTTGACTTAGCTTCGGGCTTAAAGTTCGCGTAGGTCTTCTCACGTGAACCGTGCGGTTCCGCTGCGCTCCCTTTTTAATTGTGAGACCCATAAAGTTTTAGGCGTTATCGAAGAGGTAGCTTGCCTGGGGACAGTAGGGAGGGGTGGGGCTTTGGATCGGTGACCAAATGCACGCCAGGGCAAAGGATACAATAGTTTCCAAGACCCCACCATTATGTTCGCCTTCAAACGAGCTCTTTCGGAACCAGGAGTAATGAAATGAGATGAGGTTTCCACGTACAGATGCAAACCCCCGCCATCCGGGTGCCAGTTAGATAAACTAGTCTCATCAGATGACGTTCCTCCCCTTGCCGTAGTATTAGATAACTCGCATCGTGGATCAACCCCCCTAGTGATTTGTCCCTGTGTGCAACAATTGGGATCCACCAGAGAATCGAAGAACCCCCAGATTTAAGAAGGCGAAATGAATTTCCCCACTACGAGCTCAGGGGGACTAAATGAGACCCTTTTAACAGACCCGAGATGAGACGTATACACAGGTTTTACAAGGGACTGGTGGTTTAAGACAACCACGTTGCATGAAAGGAAGCGACAATGAGAGTCCGAACCGTTAAAACCCCTCCGTGTTGAGCCCGAGAAGTATGGTGAAAAAGATTTGTTTTTTCTTTTCCTGTAGAGGGGCGTCCTTATGAAAGTTTCAGTCTCAAATCACTTTTGCGGCTCTTTCGCCTATTGCGCAATTTTTACGAAGCCAACCCTTTGGGGTACGTCCCGTAAGAGTCAAACTAAGATGAGTCGTGACTGTAGCGCCCACCTGATCCACGTTCTTCTTCTCCAAATGTCAGTTTTTTTTTTCTGCAATCTGGAATCCTTCTTCAGCCCACTGACTTCAGCTTTTTTTGTTCCTCCGTTCCCCCCGCCGCATGACTTTTTGACAACGATTGCCCGCATATTACACCCGAAATATAATCACAACACGGGCTTTAGTTGTTTTTTTTCCCTACTTTCGATGTTGTCAACTTTTACCGAACAATTATCCATTTACCCAATTGAATGAAGTGACTTTTTCTAAGCAGCCCCATCCAAAAGAGAGGTGTTTATTTCATTTTTTTGGACTCCCGACGGACCTAGGCACAACCTATAAGGAAAACCCCTTTACTCACTGCAAAGCGGGGGGCCAATGCCCTCGCCCCAACTGCCAGCCACATTTCTTAAATCATAGGGCGACGGGACAACCCACTTCTCCAGCTGCTCCCTCTTGGGAGACCATTTCACCAGTTGAGGCGGACCGGGGTTCAGACTATTGCGCCCCGACGAGTTGCACACCCCCGCCAAGCACTCTATCCATCCCCGCCTCGTCCCTGCTTTTGTGGATCATGATAGCATATTTCTGATCTGCCCTCTACTGTCGGTTTTCTTTTTCCCCTCGCAAGCGCCTATTTCTAAGACCTCAAGGCTTCATTCGGCATTAAAATATTTTTTTTCTTTTTCCACCCTTTTGGACTTACGACCTGCCCCAGTATATCAGATCTGGAACCAAAAAATGGGGTCCCCCTCAAATAGCTATGTGAGTTGAGTCCTTATTATTTGAGTTACGCCTCAGAAGCAGCCCCCTTTATTTATATGGCATATGTTAGAGGTCACACAGGTGATTCGATCTTCCTTCCATTTCAAGTTCCTTATTACGTCAGCTTTTATCGCGATGTGTTTCTCAATTATCTCCACAAAGTATGTAACGCCCCAATTTTTGCCGCCCTTTTGCCGGGACCCCGCTTTTCCTCGTTGTCGGCGCACTGGGCGTCAGGCCAGTCTCCCTCTCTGTGCAGCGAAGGGCCCGAGAGCACTCCTTCGGCTTTTGGTAGAAGTATTGTGCTGTCAGTCCCTCCCGGTCTGCCGTGCTGCTACGTGTCTTTGGCTTCGTTTTCCCTCCGTTGTTTTTGTAGGTCCTTTCCCACGCCGCTGCCGACCCCTCCTTTACGGCATCAGCTCAGCAATGGGGTGCCCTAACCCTTTTCTGAGTGGCTCGAGCAGGGGCTCTTAAGGCGATGTCTTGCAGTTTCCTGAAGGAGACAGCCTCTCCATTCCGAATATTCCTTTTTTCGCGGCTTAACAATCCCGGTGTGCCCCCCCCACAACCAAAAACATTCAAAACACAACCCACTCCAACCACACCACCACCGCCCAAACAGTCCCCCATAATCACCCCCCTATACCAAAACCCCCCCCGCCAAAATACCACCACAATCTTACAGAAAAACCCAACCCCTCCCCCACCACACAACAACCCCCCAAACAAAAAAAACAACAACCCACACAACCAACACCCCCCCCACAACCACAAAAACCCATAACATAACACCAAACACCCCACAAAAAAACATACCATCCCCACCAACTCCCCCCCCACCACAAAAGCAGCCCCAAACCAAACACCTTCCTCCAACGCCCAACACCACACAAACCAAACCCCCAACCCAATCCCAAAAAAAAACCAAAAAATCAACACCCCACCCCCCCCCCCCCCCCCCAACCACCACAAACCAAGAAACCCCCCCACCCCCCCACCCCCCACCAACCAACCCCCCCCCAACCCACACCAATTTTAGGAGTAAAGAATACGGTACGACAAAGGCCTTCCCCCCGTCCGAGACGCAGGGACCCCTCGAAGTCGGCCCCCTCCTGAGATCAGGAAAAGAGAAGATACGACCTTCCGGTGTGGGACTTTGATAGTGCTCCAGGAGACGGAAAAGTGAACGCGAAACCCCATATTGAGATCTGATTCAAGGCGAGGGGGCGACCTTGAAGGCTTTCGAGAATGACGAAGGAGTTCAGATCTTTTTTCCCCCCCCACGATCCCCCTCCTGGCCTCTCTAGAAGGTTCGTTTAAGAAGCTAAAAAAAGTTGGTTGGGTGCCACATGAGCATGCTTCGATATAGACTGGGTTCGCGCTTGCCCTTGAGTTCTTTCTTAGGTCACCCCTCCTACTGTCGCCTTCGTTCCCCCCCCCCCCATTGCACAACACGAAAGACCCGGCGATCAGTTTTTTACCGTCTGCTCTTTCCCCCAACCCAGGCTTCCCCACTTCCCGACGTTTTTCCTCTTCCTTTCTGATTGTCTTCTTCTGTTTCTTTTGTCTGTGCAACGGTGGGTCGTGTTATGCCCTCGACACCGTCCTTCCTAACCGTAGTCCGCACTTGCATGAAAGTTTTTTCCCACCGCACGAACTTTTCTTTGTTCCGGGCTCGGCGTTCTTTACCCCGCCCCTCGGCCCTTGCTGTTCTGAGGCGCTTTAAACCGCCTTATTTTGGCCCCCCTTCAGGTATTTTTTCGAAGTCTAAGCCCCTCGTCCATCCACCCACCCGGGAACAATTTATCTTTGATGGGCTTGGTTTCCCTTCCTTTTCTTTTATTTACTCACATTCGTTTGCGTGGTGTCCCTCCTTTTAAATGCTCAATTCGGACTTGCTCTCCCTTTAAACGCTCCCGCGTAGTTCTGGCGGTCTAACTTCGGTTCTTGTTTTTTCTTCGTCTGCGGTTAAAGGACCGCGCTCCTATGCCGTCATCCGAAGCCCATACGCGTTTTTGATGATGTCCACTGTGTTTTCATCCCCCAAGACTTCCCCTTGACGACGTCGCTGAGTACCATGTGTCTTAATAAAGAACTCCCTGTTATTTAGATGTGTGTGCTTCTCTCAACCCTTTACGGCAGGCCGGGTTTTTTCTCAGATTTCATCGCAACTCTGGCTTGACGCCACTTTTTCTCTGTTCTCAGTCCCCACAAGCCCTAATACGGTTTTTTGGCACGGTCTCGCCTTTACTTGGGCTGTATGGTTCCTTTAACCTGCGTACCGTCTTCGTATTCTACAACCACATTTCATTTTTAGAGGAATCGTGCTTTTCACTGTTCTTCTCGTTCTGTTTTTCTTACTTCGAGACACGACACTTGCAGCTGTCGGAGTTACGTGTCGTGCCCCCCTTGTCACGCCGTTCGTTGGTAGCCCTCGTATGCCCCGTTGCTGTCCCCTTCTGGCGGTTCTCGTCTTTCCGTTCCCAGTTCTTCAAATGGGTTCCACGCCGTGGTGATCCTCTAGAACTTTTTTCCCGAGTTTTGAGAGATATTGGCGTTGTCCTTCCCCTTTTATCGTCATCGATTGCGGGCTGTTTGCCTTTTAGCTTATAGAAATTGCCGGGTGACTCCCCGTGGGTTCCCGCAGTACGTGTTTTGAAGACCTTTCCAAGTGTGTATTTCTCTGTCGCCCTTTCCCCTTTTCTTCCTTGACGAACGTGGGTCGAGCGTTTTTTTTCCTCCTTCAATTTTCCGTTGATGAAATTCCACTTTCGACACCCTCGTTTTTTTCTTTGAGGCCTGTTACGAATTTTCTTTCAGTCTTTCTGAATCGCCCGTCCTGATGGATTGTCGTTTTTTTAGGTCATGGAATAACACAGGCACCCTGTACCCATTCTCATCCCTTTGTACTTTCTAGACAAATTCTGGTATCTTTTCCGCCCAACCTGCAACATGCTTCTTTTCACCGTTCAAATTAAGGGATTCATCAGCTCCTTGCGGGCTCCTCTCTTTTAGTCAGCTGTTGAATTTTTGTGCCCCCTAGCCCCTCCCCCCAGCCTTCATTGTCCCATCAGCTTGCCTCCTTCCCCTTTCTCCCCCTCGATTTTAGACGCGGTAACCGGAAGTCAGTGATATTCAAATGCGGCTTTCTGTGCTTGTCCTCAGAGAGGAAAAAAAAGGACGTCTTGTTGTATTCATCTTTAAACGCTGGAAACAATATCGTCCCGCTCTCTTTTTTAAACCCCGACTAGGTCCTCCGAGTCCATCCTTCCGCCCCCTTTTACCTACCCTTTCTGCTGCTTACGACTTGCCAACCTTCCACTTTTCTTTTTGTCTCTCCATCCACCATTTTTCCTCCCATTTTTCCCCCCCCGTCTCTCCCGTCTACTTCCCCCTCCTACCCAACGGTGGCCCCACCCTCGCCCCCTGTGTGGGATCTGTCATTTTGACGAGACCGCCTTTTCTTCTTAAATCTTTTTTTTTTCTACCCGCTTTTGCCTGGAAGGGACGGGGACAGTTTCCCCCCTCATGCATTCCTTTTTTGGGCTCCCACATCTTTTTCTCTCAGGTCCCTCGTTTTGAACTCGGAGACACTCCTTTCCCCTTTTCAGAACCCCTTTTGCCGGTTGATTTTTTACCTCACGAGCCCCCCATGCACGAACCGCGCAACCCCCGATGCTGAGATCGCCACCTCCCTTAATGCGAGGTTTTTCGGTCTTTCCCCATTTCGTCTTTTAGAATTTACGGCCGTTTCGCCACATCCGATGAACTTAAGATTGAGCCCATCTACCGGTCGTTGATCCCTTTTGTTCCCACCCGTCGCGCTCGGCACCCTAACCATGACTATCCTACCTCTCCCCATTCCCTACGCCCACCTCGGGAGCTTTTTTTTTGACACCTTTCGAATTTTTCACACTTTTACCACTTTCCCCCCCTCCGTGACCAAAATATTTTGCCTAAGCAGCGGACCATTCACATTTTCAAGAAACCAAACTCCTCTGTCCCCCCACCCTTAAATATCCGGTTTTTTCCCGTGACCGTTCCAGTCTTCGGGCCGGATACCTCCCCCCCCTTCTCATGTTAACGATGGCGCCCCCAGAAGGGTTTTCACCTTGTTCGTTCCACACTCTCCCACCCCCCCCCAATTAGGCCTCAAGAACTTTAGAGCCGTCAGGGCCCACAATTTACCCCCAGTTCTTTCCAGTCTGATAGACTTGGGGTTCCTTTTTCGGGTTTTCTGCGACCGGCCGTGTCGCTTTTATCCTCCTTGAATCCCACCTCCTGATTTTCCCATAACCAGCCCGCCCCAGATTATCTATCACTCGATAGAAGTCTGCGTCGTTTTTATGGTTCTGTTGGAATGTCCTTTCCATTGCCAGTCCTCCCTTGTTCTCCCTTCTTTTTGCCTGTGGCGCATTGGGTGTCCTGTTACCTTAGTTTGTGATTTTACTTTTGACCCTCCCTCAAGCCTTACAAGCTCCCCGCCTCATATGGGAACTTTAAAGAACAAGGCATCTGTCTATTTTTTCCCCCCCCTTTTTGGGCTTCTACGCGAGACCCCTAGATCCCGAAGGATCTGTACTTCCTTTTTGTCCCGGAGCAACCTATATGTGTTTCAATGGGCCGAATATCCTGTCTTACCTAGTCCACTTAAGACAGCTCCAACTCCTCTGTGTTAAGCGGGGCACCACGGGGACTAGATCACCTGACTCTAACCTCGGTTTTCTGTTCCTGTTTCCTCTGTCCCCGCCTATTCCTGTCATTTTAGACGGGTCGTTATGTCCGGGCCTTTAGCACTTCTTTCACAATATGCTTTTTCGAATCACCTTCCACCCTCTATTTTTGAGAGGTTTGAGGCCGTGCTTTACTCTGTTGTCTCTTTTGCAGCATGTAGCGAGGTCCCCCGTTCTTCCATTGTACAAGCCCTGATCCGCATGGGGATCTTTCCAGCACCTGTCTTCATGTTTTTGGGGTAGGCACGTCACCCCAATGTTTGTGTCCTGCCCCTCCTTGGTAGTTGGACCTTCCTTCATTGCGTAAGGTCGTGTCTTTTTTCTTTTTTGAAAG
>Ga0179593_1432031_pt1 | contig 15386 bp, 16 predicted proteins | sample CZODoug2_1_08_16_FD_185931 | JGI IMG/M metagenome (GOLD analysis project Ga0179593, IMG submission 185931) | Vadose zone soil fungal communities from Angelo Coast Range Reserve, California, USA - CZODoug2_1_08_16fungal (PacBio error correction) | ecosystem: Environmental > Terrestrial > Soil >... | reverse complement strand
TTCCCGCCGTTAATCCGTTTTCAGCCCACAGGAAGGACACTGCCTGTCAGGCGATTACACCTTCAGTTCGACATTGGCATGGCTTTCTCCCTCTTCCTTTGCAGGTTTCAGAGAGGCTGACAGGCTCCCATTAGTGACTACCTGACGAGGTATTTTGGTCAGACACGAATTTACATACTGAATTCCACGCGGGAGGCGTTTACGGCTGAGCAGCCCCGCGCTCGCGAGATTGCATCAGCCACCCTTTCCCCAAAGCCATTTTGATCCTTTTCCCCCAGGTCGTAAATGATGCCGCCCCCGCGACTCGGTCGCCGAAATGTCCACTAGACGCTCTTGATGTAGCCCCGTACCCGCCCTTCGGTCCCTCTTGTAGAGCGACCTGCTTTTTCCGGTTCTTGATCCTGGTCAAGGTCCGATAGTGCTCCAGGGACCAATGATCTTCCTTGTTTGTTTTTCGAAGTTGGAGCTATCGCTCGGGTCCGAGATTCTGTGGCCTAACTCGCCTCTGTGTCTCATATTGTCTTTCTTACAACCTGGCGCTTTCCCTCATTCTGCAGGGCCGTTCCATGGTTGGCAACAAGACGTTCGATCGAGGGTCACTTGACACACTTTCAGCGACTTGCTTTCCCTTTTTGGCCCCCCTATTTCTTTGGCCCACGGTTTCTTGTTTTCCCTTCCCTCCCCCTACCCGAGCAATTTTGGCAGAAATGCCAAGAACAGGCCGGTTTTTTTTCCCCGACTAACTGTTTTCAGCTACGTTCTTCTCTTGATTGCTTTTCTCTCCCTGCCACTTCCTTTTGATGTTCTTTTCACACTATGTACTTCCTGTTTCACGAACAAGAACCCACCTGCCCATCAAAGGATATAAAAAGAAGCGCCGGTCCCCCCCACCCGCACACCAGAGTCCAAGGTCCACCTACCCCCTCGGCCCAGTCTTTTTTGAAGGTCCATTATCCATAGTTTTGTCTGCGGGATTTTGTTTTTCCCTTATTTCCCCCACCCATGGCCTAAGCCCCCGCGTGACTTTCCTTACTCCCCTAGGTTGTACACAGATGGCCTCCCAGCACGCCAGACATTCCTCTGCTTATGATGGCTCAAACAGTCTTATTGTCCTCTCCGCAGCTCCGGATTTTTGCCTCCTGTTCGTGCTCAAATAAGCTTCCAACGCCGAACCTTTGAAGAGTCCAACGACCCTTTCCCCCAGTTTATGGCGAGACCGCCTCTGCCCACCGTCGTTCCCTTTCCTTTCCTAGTCCTCGACAAAAGGCTTCCCCTGAACCCATTCCCGTGATTAATTTTGAATCAGCCCCGATAACCCTCTTTGTTGACAGGTCAGCCCTTTCCTCCTTGAAACCGCCGCCACCCCCTGACTCTCCCCTGTTCCACATTTCGCAGGCCACAGACCTTTAAGCCAGAATAGATTATTCGCTCACCGCTCCGTCTCCTGCCGTTTCTTCCGAAAAGTGTTTCCAAACACCTGCACTCCCCGTAAGCCAGCCCCCCCGACCCAGCGAAGGCAAAGTGGAGGGACCTTTGACAATACCGATGACCATCCGGTCGCATCATCTTCGGCAGTGTCCCCTCTGACTCGTTCTTTTGCGTCCCCCCTCCTCCTTCCTTGCCTCTTGCCTTTAAAAGTTGGATTTAGATGCACTACACCCCGATATCAGGAGACCCAGGTCTCATGAGCCTTCAGGACTGTGACCCAGCCTTCCACGTGACCTCTAGGCCGTCTTTTTTGGCAGAGTGTCTGACGCGCTGTCTGTCCGCTTCCTTCGAGGATCGGCCTCGATCTCTGACATTCTGGCAGGCCTCCCCTCCCCGCCCACTACTGCCTCTTTTCCCAGCTATCTTCCTAGACTCATCTTCCGTCGATCGGTACCTAGCGCACCAGCCTTATTTCACTCTAACCTTGCGCCTCATTCCGTCTCCCCAGCCGATATAATTTTCTTTCCACCGTACTTACAACTTGATTTTCCCCACCGAGTTTGATTCGATAGCGATTAACTTTCAGTTCCAACTCCCTAAGGCGATTGCCCCTGAGTACTGTCGAAGCCCCCCCCGCTTCCCTGATCCGGCGTGTCCGAACTAAGGCATATAGATTAAGTTGATAATGCTTTTGTCCCTAACAACCCACATTGACTCATGAATGTGATGCTTTCTTTCTTATCTTTTTTCCCTTTTTTGTGAATGGCCCACATCTCCCATAGGAAAGTATTAGGGTAGGTCAAATGCCCCCCTGTAGTGCTGATCCGACCACTCGCATACCCCCCCTGCGCATTCACCTATGTCAATTTTCTTTCTCTGCATTCTCCCCGACAGTCCTTTATTCAACCCCCTCGACCAGTGGTTCAAAGCCAAGCCTCTTTGACGTCGTATATGGGCCTTTTAGAGTCGCCTCCTTCTTCAATCGCGCTGGGCCCGGATGTGTGCAGCTTCCCCGCCGGGTTTTTCTCGATATGGACCAGGCTCCTGCCGGTGCGCCCTGGGTTAACAGTGAGTCGATTGTCCTTAGTAGAAGACGACTGCCTACTCTGATGGCTCGTCACTCTGATATTAAAGTGTTTCGCCCCTTCTACTACCAGTCCCTCACCCTGTCGCCTCCTTTCCCCGGAGCCACCCCAAGCATCCGAGGAAGTCCCTCCTAGAGGCTTGTGCATCTTGCCCGCAGCCAGGTCTCAAGGGCCCAACGCTTTTCTTGTAGTCGTGCGTGATTGATTGATCTTTGGCAGGTTGCCCCAAGACGTTCGCCAGGTTTCTCTCAACTCATCTGGCTCTGGCTCTTGCTCTCCTACCCTTTTCGACCATGACCTTTTGGACCAAAGGTCATCGCCTGTGTGCATTATATCTGCTCCCGTGAAGCGCTCTGCTGAGGGGAAGACAGGAAGATGAATAAGGGGCGCCGATCTCCGTATTTGTCTATGCGGCCTCAATCGCAACTCAGAAGGCGATGTTTTTCCGATTCGGGACCGAGGAGTTAATCTTTCTTCATCTGAGGGCGTTGGCATCTCTTCTTCCTCTCCCTTCTTTTCCTGCTAGATGAACCTCAACGTTTCCCGATTTGTATTTCCAAAACCTACGCGATTTTTTACCGCATTGGCCGTTTGTCTTCTTTTCTGAGATGAGCACCAAATTAGAAACTTTTTTTCGTAGGACCTGGTGGATTGTCTGCAGCTCCGTACCCTATTGCATTCGAGCCCATTTAGGCAGAGATCCCGACACCAAATGGTTCTCCCCCTATCGTCCTTTTTTATCGACCCTCTATCTGATTTTTTTCGACGAGCAGTTTTACACTGATCCCAGAGGCGGCTGGGCCTTTTTACAACTAGTTGCTTCCTACTCTTGCAGGGGCCTTTCTTATCGCTCGCGTGCTTCCCTCCTCTTCCGTGCTTTTTTTTCCAACCGGGAGAAATTATCTCTTCCTGCCTCTTTAGGAAATGGCCATGTTGCGGGCGATTATTTTCTTGAGGGTCGACAGAGGTACATCATCTTTGACTTGGCTATTGAGGCTTTTCGACTCCCAGCTCTATTTGCTTCCTTCTCTACCTGCTCCTGGCCGGATGGATCCCTCTCGAGACCACCCTCGCCTGACTTTCCGTTCCAGAACCGTGTGTCCCGTTCTGGTCTTAGTGACTAGTGACCTTCTCAGTAAGCATCTCTTCACTCCGGGAGCTGCGTCGTAAAAACGCCTTGCGAGGTTTCTCTTCTTTCTTTTAGATCGTCACTCGACTCCCCTGACATTCTTCTGTCCCGCTCTTGGGCGGGGGCTCTGGGAACCTCAGGCCTTGGTATATTTTCTGTAAAACGCTTTTCTCATTCTTTTTGCGCTGGCAATTTTTGTCGATGTACCGCCCTTCTCTTCCCTCTCCTGCCACATTTTTTTTTTCTCTTCACACTTTCGCAGACTAAACTATTTTACCCGGACTATTAGGGAGGCAGTGGCCGACCCCGCCTTCGTCTCTTCTCCTTTTTTCTTTCCCGAGGGCATGCGACCTTTTAAAGAGCTTGTCCTCTTGCCTTTCTTGGTTCTTGTACTAAGGTTTGATCGTCATTCGCAAGGGATTTAAATAAGGCTGGTTTTCGCTCTGGATTGAGAAGATCCCCTTTCCTCTAAAGCGATCCCCCCCCCTCTCGTTAATTGAAGTTTGCTTCCTTTCGAGACGAGTTCTAATTCAGCGAGCCTTACTGACCTAGTTCGGCACCAGGAGCCTGGTTCCCAGATGTTCGGCTGTCCGTTATCCTGTCATCATGTTCGATATATTTTTGTATGTTCCCAGCTCATTCGTTAAGTTCAGGGGACTCCTCGAGCGCTGTCCTTCTTCCTCGGTGCTGTGACCTAGTTACCTGCCCTCCCGATCCATATTTTCATCTGTTGATGCCTATTTTTTGAATCCTTTTCTCTAACGATTTTCGTGAAATTCTTTACTGCGTTACGAGGCTTTTGTAGTTTTTTTTGTTTTGATTACCTCCTGGACGACTCGTAGTTGTTGTTCGAGTCCCCCAGTATTATCATTTTCTGTTCCCAACCTCCTTGTTTGAACTTTGCATGTGTTTTTTCGTCGAACAAGTGATAGGGTAGTTTGGTACTTCCTATATTCTGGCAAATGTTTGCCTCTTTTGCCCCTTCGCTAGTTCCCTGGGCGCTTTAGTTTCTTCGGTCGCGAAGCTGTTTAGGTACCTTTGCGTCAATAGACCTTCTGTGCGGTCGAGGACCATATAATTTCCGACGCTCGATCCAGGATCGATATGACTTGCTTTGCGGCCATCTTTTCCCTTCACTCCCCTTATCTCTCCTTCCCCAAGATCGATAGTCTTAGTCTCTAGTTCTGGAGATCGGCAAATCGGCTCATTCATTTGACCTTCCGCTGTTGCTGTAGATTCCTTTTTGTCCTCTTTTCTGAGATCTCCTTATTCCCTAATCAATGGTCTTTATTGTTTTTGTCACGGAACTTTGTCCAGCTTCAGATTCAGTGGCATTGGCTCCCAACCATCTCCGCCATACGTACTACTTGATGATTCTCCTGTAGTGCAGACTCCCCGATGGGCCGTTAGGGTCCCCCAGAAGACCTATTAATGTCCCACCTTTTTTTTTTCCTGCTTTCCATTTGGCTGTAGCGTCCGCTTTGAATTGTGTTACCCGAAAGGTCCTTTCCTCCGATTGATGTCATCTTCAGGCGCCTCACTATATATCCCCTGATTCTTCGATTTTTACTTTTCCCCCTCTGGTTTTTGTTGTCGTTTAACAAAATCCGGCCAAACGAAGGTATTCTTGCTGTGATCTATCCCTTCCCCCCCTTCTGCTTTCCCTCCTATTCCTCGCCGTCTGACTGTCCGGTACTCGAAAGGTTTTGATACTTGAGTTGATTTTTGGTAGAGGGGCGACCCAGCAATCGATTTGGTGTGCTCTCATCCTGGTGACCTTGAATTATCAATTCTTTTGATTTGTGCTAACGCGTTGCGGTTCGTCCACGAGCGCGTCCCGTCATAGATTTTCGAAAGCCTTTTTTTCACCCCGAGATTGGTCCGAAAGCTTTCAAACTTATTAGAGTTCGGGTCCGCCCGCAACGTTTCCTAGTCTGTTCCGACCACTGCGTCGGCTCCCTGAGCCCTTTCGTGTATCCCTTGGCTTCAGTTCTCATTTTGCAGCCCAACCCCCCACCAACATATACCTACGTTGTGTTTTTTTTTTTTGGTTGTGTTTTTTTTTTTTTTTTTTTTTTTTGGGGTTTGGGTTTGGTTTTTTGATAGAGGAAATACTTTTACTCTGCCTTTGTCAGCACCCGCTCCTAATTTTTTTTGGGCTACAGATGTCTCACGCAACTTCGCCCCTTTACTCCTCCTCAGTTCGCTCATTTTTCCCGTTTTCTTTCTTGCCGTCTTGCCCGTTTTTTTTCCGCGAGAGAAGCCCTCCTTGTTTGAGATTCTTTCACTCTAGTTTTTGGCCGCTTCTCCAGCTATGACGGACTCTCCCTTCTTTGACTCCCCCGTACCAGCCCGGTCGGGTTAGACTCCAAATAAAAAGACCCCATGGGTGGTTTACTTTGACACTGATGTCGCCCCAAACTTGGCCTGATTTCTCTCACATCTACCCTCTCAAAGAGCTCTACGCGACTTCTCTCCCTTCCGCTTGCTGCTCTCCTAAGACTTCCTTGTATTTTTCGCTTTTTAAACCTAAGCTGCCCCCCTGCAAGGTGCCTATATTCAGGATTTAAAGAATCTCTCAGCTGTCTCTAACTTTTTTCCTGTCTGTTCTTAATTCTAATTGGATATTGGATTTGATCCTCGATCCCCATACTCTGGCCGGCGGGTATGTCGGACCAAAGTTAAGGTGACCCTCTCTCCGGCCTCTTACCCACTTTCCTCTCTTGCCCTCCCCCCCAACCTCCCCTGATGTGGCCCCTTTTTTTGAAGCAAGGACACAAGGTCAGACCGGGCATCGCCCGCCCATCAGCATCACGTCCCTTGACTCTCTGCAGCCTTGACTCTTCGGCTCCCTTTTATCGCGCCTGCCTGGCTCTGATGTTTTTTCTGCAATAGAAGTGGTCTCCGGTCCGACCAGCCTCTGTGATGTCAGAACCTTTCTATTCTCCAGTGCGCAGACTCTGCGTTCAGTCTCTTTCCGCGTCTTTTAAGTTCCTTGAAATAATAAACCGAGTGAGCAATCATCGCCGCCAGCGCGAGTATCCCTTGGGACAGAGCCCCGAAGGCTGCCTCTGCGGCTTCCCCCTTCCTGCCCCCCGATGGCTTTTCCTGGGACAAGATCTTAGAGTGATTCTTCAGGTTTAGGTCCCCAGATCTCTCCGGGGACTCTCATCTGCCGAGCCCACAACCACATGTCTCCCCGTCTCCCCGCCGAGCAAGGCCAAGACATAGGAGCGTTTCTTACTGAGTCAGCACCCCCAGCGCTCCTATAGCAGTCCTCCCCCAGGTGGTCCTTCCGTCCCCCCCCAGGACCCCCCGCTGATCCGAATCCAGTCTTCACCCGACGTGCGAAGCACGTTTCACAACCGTCGCGGTGGGGAACTCCTCATCCTACCCCTTACTAAAGGAGCGTTGCGTAGTTCCCTACGGCAACACCCCCCAGGGTCCGACGAAGCCTTTGCCCCGTCCAGATGCTTTTAAGCGGCTCACTCCGTCTTCGCCCTAACCTTTGTCTCAAAATCATCCCTCAGTCAGACCTTCCCTTCCCCAGTGAGTTGGTCGGGCCTGGCCAAAAACCAGTCACTTCGTCGTATATCTGCTCCGTCATTGCCCTCCGCGTGCCGTTGTTCCCCCCTAGGTGGTCTAAAGACCTGTGGAACGGTAACCACCACCTCTATATCAGACAATTCGAGGACTCTGCCACCTCTCTCAGGTCACTTCCGACTTCTGGAACATCTGGTATGAGCTATTTAGGATTTCTACAGTCCCCGGACTCTATCTCTGTCGATCCGTACCTATCGGCAGCACAATGTCCCTTTCCCCGAACCGTTTACATTTCCCGGCCCCGGTTCGCTGCGAGTCCAGAATTTCCTCCCCTTAAGACCCATGTTCCCAACCCAATGGTACGATCCAAGTCCTGCGTTTTCGACAGCTCGTTTTACCCATCTCCCCTTCAGTGATAAGTCCCCTCTTCCACCCACCACCGACCTGCCAACTCGAGGCTCCCGCGCAATCCTCACCCATCCGTCTTGCTCTCATGTCCGTAGGCGGAAACCTAATCTAGGTCGCTGTCCTTGGTTCGGTCATTCAAAACACACCTTTGTAGCCCCTGCTTCTTCATTCGCACGTTTAATTTAACCCTGCAGAAAGCCAGATAAGGAACTTATGTTCAAATGTTTACTTGCCGCGTACTTGTGCCCCCCATCTCCCCCCTTTTATACCCCAGTCTGAGTACCTGTTTTGTTAGATGCCTCTATCCCATGTCTTCTCCCCCGAGCCAAGTTTGCGTTTGCCCTCCGATTCCTATGGTTACTCCGCTGAAGACGCTCCTTAGGATGACGTCTGCATATCTCTGTTCGACGAGATAGCCTTCGGAATCTGAAGGGGCCTTTCACTTTTTTTTAGAATCCGAGGTACGATTGTACAACTGCTCCGGCCGAGCAGTTTACTCCAGTTGTCCTCTTGCCGTTCTCCCTACTCCCCCTTAAGCATAGACCTCTCCCCACCCCCCCCCCCCCCACCAAACCAAACCACACAAATTTAAGTCTTTTTTCGTTCTTGTCCTTCACCCGATTTATAGTCTTGTTCAACTTTCACGGCCCGACCCCTTTTTTTTTTCGTCACACGAGAATCCGCCACACAACCCGGAGATAAATGTTCGGGTCCCTATCTCTTTTCTATCCTCCGCCCGCCTTAGAGTTTTTTTTTCCTTATGGAAGGAATCCCCCTTTTTTTATTTGTGAACACTCCGATCCACGGCTCTTTCAGGTCTACCTCCCTCCACGCATCGTCTGATTTCTGAGCTCTGATATCTTTCCCCTCGTTGGGTTCTTTTTGTTGTGTTTCCTTCGATGTTTTTTATTGGGCACAATTTCTACGTTACTTACGTGCGATCTGATACCCCCCTCTTTTTTTGTCTTCCTTTCTGAATAGCCGGAAGTCTAGGAGAGGTACTTTCCTTCGGGAAACAAACACTGCTGCCGAACTTTCTGACTGTCTATTCTGAGCCCCCTTCCCTATTCTCCTCTCCAGATGCTTGTCTTCTACCAGACGTAAGATGTTTTTTTTTTTAAATACGGGTGGAAATACAAGCCGACATCATCTCCTGGGTGCCCGGTGTGTTATTCTTCTTTTCCTTTCCCCCCCTCCGTCTCTTTCTAGAATCCCCTCCCATGAACGCGGAATCGGCCATGCACACCCTCGCATTTTCACTCCGGAATTATTCCCCCTGTTTTTCTACCACCCATTCTGGCGCCGGGTCTTGACCTACCATAAAGATTCGGCGACCGTTTCTTTTCTTCGTACCTTTTTCTCCATTCGCCTTACGAATGGAAGCGACGATTACGGTTGCTCTCCCGCGGCCACAACCGTTGCTGGGTCAACTCCCCGTTTATCTTTCCTCGAAACGTCCCCCGAAATCTTTCTACGAGCTGCTGGTCCCCTCTCGCCTTAAATTGTTCTTCCCCCCCCCGTGTCTGAGAAACCTGGCATACTTCCCCCCAACTTCGATTCTATTTCCCTAAACCTCCCGTATCTTTTCCGTCGTCTTCTGCATCGCTTAGGGAGCCACGGCGTCTATTCAATCGGACCAGTCTTCTTAATTGGCGATTACGTTTTGCGGGAATCGGACGTCATCTTCTCTCGTACCTTTTATGGCGCGGTCCTTTTTATGGTCAAGCGGCTGCCCGCAAGCTGCTTCTTATTTTTCTCGGTTCCTTGCTGCCTGAGGCACTTTTCGTTTTTTCAGGAACCATTTGATTCCTTTTTCCGGGGCGCGGGCAGACGAGAAAGAGTCCTTTCCGGGACAGAGACCGTTTTCCCCCCTCTCTTCATTGCCTCCCTTTTCTTACTTTTTAAGAGAGGCTATACAGATTAGTAAGCGAGACCGGCGCGCGTCCGTTACCGTTGGTCGTTGTTCGAAATCTGTTTGTTTTTCGTCATCTTTATCGGACACCTGTCATCATTGTGATGCGTATCTTAGGGGGATGTGGGGGCAACCAGGCCGCCTGGGCCCGTTAGGAAATCCCCTGGGGTTTCTCCTTTATTTTTCTGCTTCTTTATTTCCTCCCAAATGGGTTTAAGTTTCCCCCCCCGTACCAGGGAGCTGCCTCCCCAATTTATAGAACACCACCCCTATAATTTCCGAATCTTTCGGGCTGTGTTCGTGACGGATTTTTTTGTTATTTCCTTTTACATCCATGGTTAGTGTCTCCCCCCTTCCCCGGCTTCTGTGTCTCTTGTCTCCGGCCATCTCACTTGCGGAAATTCCTTCAACCATCTAATTTGATCCGTGACTTCCTTCCCCCCCTCTTTTTCATCCCGTTCTCTTTTTTCTTGGTTAGTGTCTCTGTTCCATTTGCTGGAGGCGCTGTTGCAGCTCACTGCTTGGAGCCGCTCAGTGCCTCTTATCCCTTCTCCCTCCTCCTTGGGGTTTTCGCAATGTTCTTTTGCTTTATGGTGGACCCTCTGAGACTTCTCGTGGAAAGTGTTAAGTCCTTCTTACTATCCTTCCTCCTCTTGCGATTTTTCCTCTGAACCTCTTTTAGTACCAACTTGCCACCTCTCTTTGGCTCCATCGTATAATATTCCTCAGTTGCTTGTTATATCCTTTCATCAGCGCCTTCTTCCTCCCTTCTTTCCTCTTCTGTACAAAGCCCTCTGTTCTACTTCCGAGCTACCTCGACTTAAATTGGATCTAATACTTGACTTTTTTGTTTTTTCATCCTTTCTGTCTTTTTTTTGCTTCTACTCCCCTGTTGAACCCAGTAAGGAGCATTAGCTAGAGCTCACCGCTTTCTGCTGTCTGGTTTGAAGTCTCTAGGCTCCTGGACATCCTAGTGGTTTTCTCTCCTTTCTTCCTTTATTGTGCCGTCTTTGGTACCCCCCCTCTCTTTTTCCCCCCCGAATGTTTTGATTCTTTCAGATTGCTTGTCACTTCAATGGTTACGCCCCCCCCTTTTTGTCTTCCTGCTTCTCTTGGAAATGTCTTTTTCTGGTTGGCTTTTTTTTCCCGCTCCGATCTAGGACTTTTTTTTGTTCGTTCTTTCCTCCTCCGCCTTTTTTTGAGACACCTTCCGTCAAGGAGATTCCGGCGGCCCTCCACCTTTTCGCGATCATGTCTCCCATTCCTCCTACTCTTTACCTTTTGTGGTGCCCGCGGACTGGTAACTGAAGCAATGTGATCAAGTCAGGGTTTCGTCTGCAATTCTCCTCGGCCGCTCTCGTCCCATCTCTTTTCTTCGCCCCATCTTTTCCCCCTTTTCTTTAGGTGACCTGATGTATTATTTTTTTTAGTCGTGGTCAGGAGCGGTCTTATAATCCCTTTTACTTCCCATAAAACATTGTGCTTATTTGTGTCTTTTTCTTGCCCCTCTTCCTAGAACAGTCAGAAGTACAATATTTCTATCCTCCTGCATTGCGCATACAACAATGCGACCTAACATAGTCTTGAACTATCCGATAATTATAGGGTCTTGTGGCTTTCATTGTTTCCTTTCCCTCACTTCTTCCGCTTGGGTCTTTCGTAGGCGGGCCTTTCCCCAGGAGATTTCCGAAGTGCACCCCCGTTTAGACCCCCACGAAACTCATGAAAGACTCTCTCGTCCATTGATCCTTTTTTTTTTTTTTCTCCCTTCGTCCTCTGAATCTTTTTTTGGTTTATTGGAACTGTTTTCGAAGCCCTACATTTCCCCGATTTTTAAAGGAATTGCCACCTCTAACCGTGGGAGAGTTCTTTCCCCACCCTCGCCCTCCCCCCCCACTTCTTTTCCTGTGTTGGTAAAAACATTGTCGCGGGGTCCGCGATTAATCCGCAATGCCATGACTCTTGAAGGACTGCAGCGCACACTAGGATTGATTTCAGCTACTTCTTCCCTCTTTTTCGAGGAGCTTCTGCTCCAGACCCCTTTATTTTTCCCCTTTGAGCTTTTAATCTCTTTTACGAAGGCCTCATCTGCCTCTGATTTACCCCCCCCCCCGTCTTTGTCTTCTTCCTCTCATTTTAGATTCGTGATCTTGGGCAAACGTTGATGAGTCCCCGGAAATGAATGAAGACGCCAATCGCGACCCTCCCCCGGACTTGCTCCCCGCCAACCTTTCCCCAGATCGTGCCCTTTCCCCCTTAGCATTGTTTTTCTAAAGGCATTTTGAGTGAAAGCCCCCTTCTCTGTTCTTCATAGTGCTCTGCCCTTAACGTCCCGCTACCTCGCTCTCTCTTTTTCCTCTCCCCTCATTTTTTTTGTTGGTCTCTCTATTTCCCTTTCCTTGATGTTTTTTTTTTCCTTTTGCTTTTGGCTATGTTCTACGTTGTTCTTTGCAAATTGTACTAACGTGTGCCCCTGGTGACTTCCACCGCACCTTTCCCAGCCCCCCCCCTGCACCCACGCCGATCCCGCCCAGTTCCCCTTCTCTACGGTTGTTCCCCTTGAGGATCTGTTTCCTTTTTTACATGAGTCAGCACTGCCTCTCCTATTCAATCTCGGCGGTTTTTGGACCGCAGAACCGTCCTATGCCTGTCCAGAGGACGATTTTTCCCCCCGGTTTTTTTCCGTAGCCCCCGACCTTGTTTTGATGGTCCCGCCTCACCCCACCGTCCCATGTTTTTTCCGGTCAACTGATGAGAAGACACTTCTAAGGCTGATCGCCTACATATCCCCTCCCTCGCTCTTCCTCCCTAATTCGCTAAAAGCGATTCCGATCCTGACCCGTCCTGAGATCTAGGCGTGACTGCCCCCCTCACCCTGCCGATTGTACGTTACCATGCCAGATCTTCTTCTTTTTCGGTCTGAGTTTTTCCAGTCCTTCTTTAGCGTGTCGAGAATTCCCGTAACCATCGACTATTCCCCCCTATTTCGCTTCAACGTCCCGTTGAACTCACCCGGTGACTGCAGTGTAGCCACAACCCCCATTGCAGGACGCCTCGAGACAGTTCCTCTGGAAACCTTCCCTGCCTGTTTCGCACCACTTGGCCCGATCTTTTTGCACCTGGTGAATTCTCCAAAGCGAACCGTGCTGCGTCTTGGCTTTAAGCATCCCGATACTCTCTCTGCCAGCTCCCGATTTTTGTTTTGGACCGCCCAATGAAGCCCCTATTACTGCCTGACTGTTTATTTACCTCCTCCAATTTCCCCTTTTTCTCTTTGAATGAATCTTTCCCGGCACTGCCCCCAGCCCCGCCCCGGTCCCGTTCCACCTTCCCCTCCCTCTTTTTTCTCGCCATTTCTCGAAGTCCTCATTTTCTATTTTTCGACTGAGCCGTTTTTCCGCGGGCAGCTTAAGAAAGACCGGTCCGATCGCTGTGGTTGGTTGTGCGTTTTTTTTTTTTGGGGTTTGTTTGTGGTGTCCTGGCTCACCCCGAGTTTGTTTCCAAACAGCGCGCCCCTTCCGATAAAGCGGTGCAGAACAAGTTTCAGCTTCGCGACGTCCTCAACTCCCTCTCCCCCCCCGTCCCCTGTCGTTGCTCTGCCGTCCGTATTTTTGCATCGATAGAAGTTTTTCCCCCCCTCTTCGCCTTCCTTTTCCTCCGGCACGAGAATGACCCTCACCCCCCCTCTCCTTCCACACCGCGGGACCCCTCTTTCCCCTTGAATCCACTCTGGACGACCGGACTCAGAACACAACTGCCAGACTGAGGCCGATGTCTAGACAGGCCCCAACCTCCGGTTCGGCCCCAATAATACCTTCCAGTTTTTCACCCCGCTCTTCTCCTGGCACGGATTTCCCGCCTGTCTCGCTTACCAAAGCCTGTTTCAAACATCGACCCGACCGTAAGTCAGCCCCAGAGTCCCTTCCGCAAGGTTTCTTCTTTTGGGCCAATTTCCAAATTTCCCCTCCCCCGACGTCTAGTATTTTTTCTACGGTTCCCCTCGTAGCATCAGGGGGCGATGATCGGATTTCTACCCAGCAAGCCCCACCACCGGTTCACAAGAACATCCTTTTGCTGGCCAGTCCTTCTCTAGCATCCACTCTTTCTTTGTAAGGGATTTCGATGAGTGGAATGGGGGGGCTTTGTTTGGTGGGGGGGTTTTTTTTGGGGGGTTTTGTTTTTTTGGTTTTTTTTTTTTTTGGTTTTTTTTTTTTGGTGGGTGTTGTTTTTTTGCTTTTTTTTCTTCCTCCCTCGAAGTCCAAGCACCATTAATCGACAGTTACCTGAAGGTTTTTCGCTGTAGAGCCTCTTGACTCCTTTCTTCCCACTCCCCGCTCCCACCCTTTTCCTGTCCCTCTTGATTCCTCTCTTCTGACCCTCAAGTTCTGACAGAGTTATCCCCCTGCATGGTTCCAGAGGTCCCCCCCTGCCGAGGCATCCCAGCCATCCTCGAGGATCCCGGAGTCCTCCGCACCACCTCAGTCTCATCTTTCCCCTCCGCCTCCTCCCGCCTTCTTGGACCAAACTAGGTAGAGATTTATTGTCGGCGCAGGACACCCTTCCCGGCTTTATTCCTTCCTTTATTTACCATGCCCCTTTTGTCTCCTTTTTGCCCCCCCCGCTCTATATATGCGGCTCCTCGTATTTTACATTTACGAATGCACTCCTTTGAAGCGTTTTTCTCCCTAACATCAACTCCCTCTCCTGATGTCATTTGCGAGCATGAACTAGTCTTTCTGATTATTGCGCCCAACCCCCTCCGCAGAGCCTTTGGCTTTTTTTTTTTTTTTTCCCCCCTCTTTCGCAGCCGTCCCCTTAGAGCGTTCTTCTTTTTTTTTTTTGCTCGCAGGATAGTCTTCCTCACTTTCTCTTGGGCACGCGTCTGTCTCGTATGGCCGACCATCTGAAGGTGAATTTCCGAGACTTCAACTTTTCAGTGTTTCCTTTGACAAATTGTGCCTTAGCCCTCGGCCGTCCTTTTCGCCCGAGCCTTTCTTATTCCGACTTCTCTTTTATCCTTATTCGACATACGATAAGCTGATCCACATGAGTTCGCTGCTGCGATTCATTTGAACAGTCATTCTAATCTTTTGTTTTCACTGTCAGACCGTTTCTTTTCTTCTCTTTCTGCTTTTTTTTTCCCAGGAATCTCTCCGTCAAGACGACCCCCCCCCTCCCTTTCTTTTTTATTTTTTCTTTGCCATTATCTCCCCCTCCTTTTTCCCTTCCGTCCTGCTTCTCTCCCCAATTTCAAGCATATGATGTTTGCCAGTCGCGATGGACAGCGGCTCGTCTCATAGGGTTGTGTTGTTTTGTTGTCCTATTCCCCCCCCCTAACGTTTCCGTCGTACAGATTTGGTTATGCCGGTACGATGCTCAATGGCTGATGCATTTTTTCGACCTTCGGACTCGACCTAACCCCTTTTTCCTCCCCCTTTTGATCCCCCTGTCCTTTGGAGGGGCCTCCTACCGCGCCCGACAGGGTTGTTGTCACCCCCCTCAGATGCGAAAACTCGCGTAGTTTTGGCATACCCTTGCCCTCCCATCTGAGTTCCGGCTTCGCTTGCCAGGGTTTTCTCTGATCCTTTTCCTCCTACCCTGGTGGTTGTTCTTCTCGCCACCGCCCCAGCGCGATTTCCTTTGATGTCTACCACTAATGCCCGTGAATCTTTGACGGTTTTCCTCAAAAATCCTTCTTTGCTTGCTGTCGTTCCGTCCGCCCCCTCGTAGATCGTCTACCAAGTTAGTTTAGCTATGAGCATCTACGTCAATACGAACTTTCCCTTTTCCGTGGCATCTTTCCGGCTTCCCCCCCCCCAGCTGTTTCGAGAGCAAGTTTCTGGTCGAAACCCCGCGAATATTAGCTTTTCGCGCTGTCCAA
>Ga0179593_1693570_pt1 | contig 15387 bp, 25 predicted proteins | sample CZODoug2_1_08_16_FD_185931 | JGI IMG/M metagenome (GOLD analysis project Ga0179593, IMG submission 185931) | Vadose zone soil fungal communities from Angelo Coast Range Reserve, California, USA - CZODoug2_1_08_16fungal (PacBio error correction) | ecosystem: Environmental > Terrestrial > Soil >... | reverse complement strand
ACTCTTCCTTTGAGGTCGGCAGGCCCACGCCCTCCCGCGCCGCTGTCCCTTTCTTTTTATCTGGGCAATCCGCTTTCCTTTCCCTCCCCTTTCCCGCCGCAGATTTTTCCCCTCTTCCTGCAGCGACATCAGGAGGCCCCCTTTTTTTTTCCAAGACAAACAATCTTCGCGCACTTCCCCCCTACCAGACTCTCCCCTTCCCCTAGCTGAGAACCCCCTCCCCCCCCCGCGCCTTCTTTTTTTTCCACCCAGAGTCAGGCGGCGTTTCGTTGGTAAAGAGTCTGTTTTTTTTTTTTCCCCTCCGACGACGGGTCTGCCTTTTTCCCCCCCCTTCTCCCCCCCCCCCCCCCCCCCCCCCCCCCCCCCCCCCCCCCCCCCCCCCCCCCCCCCCCCCCACACCCCCCCCCCCCCCCCACCCCCCCCCCTGGCAGACCGCGGGGACTTTTCTTTTTTGGCCGCAGAGACGGGGCCCTTCCCCTTCCTTTAGGCCTAGTTTTGCGCTCACCTTTTCCCCTCCGTGAAAAACCCCGGTAGGTTTTTTGGTTCGGCTAAGATCCAAGTTCTTTTTCCTTTTTTTTCCCGGCCCCGATGCTCGACCCCCTTCCCCCCAAAGATGTTTGTCGGTTCTTCGATTCCCCACGCTGCTTTCCTTGTCGTCCGGACCCCCCCCCTTTTTTTTTCAACGATCCTCCTTTATCATAAAGGGTTCTTCTGCAGATTACGTTTGGTTCTTTCAGGGGCCCGGAGGCCCCCCTTTCCCCCGCAGCCTCCCCTATTTTTCTTTTTTCCCCCCAGAGTGTTGGACGAGGCTCCCTTTTTCTACTAAAAAAAAGCTCCCCATGACTTTCAACCTCTTTTTAATCCTTCCCCCCGCCCCCCTTCCTCCCCCAGCCCCATTCCCCCCCTCCCCCCCCCGGCATGACCCCCCCCTTCCCCCCTTTTTTTCAGAAGGATAGATGGGGTGTCCCCGGCAAGAGGACGTTTTCCCCCTCCGCTGGAGCCATCTTTCACCTCTTTTTTCTGATCGATGTAGAACTCCTAATAATAATCGCCGGCAAGCCCGGTTACCTTTTCTTTCCCCTGCGCCTGTTTGATTTTTTCCTTCCCCCTTTCTCATGAGATTTCCTTTTTTCTTTTTCAGGCCCGTGCAGAAAACTTTCTTTTACGATAGAAGAAGTACGTCTCAAGCAGTCGACCGCTCCTTTGTTTTTTGAGCCAACCGGGTGCGTCCCCCCCTTGTTTTTTGAGATTGTCTCCCCCCTTTTCAACTCTGGCTCGCAGAAGACCTTCGGAGACGCGATCATCCAGATTCGCGTACCTCTTCCCTCCTGGTCCAGGCGGGCTTTCGAACACACTTTTACGCTGGCTGACCTTTTTCCCTGATACGATTGAGGTACCTTCTCGTTCTGTAGCTTATTTCCTAGACATCATTGGTCTTTCTTCCCCCCCCTCCCCTCCGTAGTATCCCCCCCCTCCCCTTTTTATTGGGCGACGGATCGATCTTTTTTCCTTTTTCTTTTCAAAAGAGAGCATGAGTTGCTGATGCGCTCCCTCCCCCCACAAAACCCCACACCCCCCCCCCCCTCCCCCCCCAGATTTCCCCCCCTTTCCTTTTTTTCAGTAGATTGATAAATAGCATTCCGCCGAGCCCCCTTCGGCCCACCCCCCTTTTTTTCCTGTAGCCAACCGGGTCTGATCTTCTTCTGCCGTCCAGGTAGATCTCTTTTCTTTCCCTTTGAGAGGCGGCTCCTTTTTCCCTGAAGTAAAGCACGTTCCTCAGGACTCCCGCGCCACTGGAGGATCGGCATAGTTCCCCCCAGAAATAGGATGCGGGTTGACTCCCGTACATCTTGAATCAGCTTTCTCCCCCCGATGAAACCCCAGTCGCGGAGCAATTTTTTCCCTTCTTGCGTTGATACGCCTCAACTCCAGTTTCCTGCCTCTACTAACCTGCATCATTTTTGCTGCCTGTAGTTCTTTCTTTCTGTATTTCTGTGCCAATATTTCTCCCCCTTTCCGTTGGACAGATGGACTTAATGCTTGGGCGCGGTAGATCCACTGTTTTTTTTCGTGAAACTCAATAATCCGCCTCTTGAGCTTCCCCCCATGACCCCCCTGGGAGGCCCTCCCTTTTGTCATCGCCGCCGAAGGAGTGTTTTTTTTTCGGAATCGTGAGGAAAGGCTCCCGGCAGTCTGCTGATTTCCCCGGGACAAGCTGGCGCCCCTCCCCTCTTTCCCCTTGCCTCGGCAAGATCTTCCCCTCTTCTCGGAGCTGGAAACCTTGCCGAGTGGAGAAGGAATCGCCGCAAAACGTATAGCTCTGGGATTCACGCGCCAGCTCACTTTCTCCCCTGGCGCGAGGACTTTTCCCTCCCGCACTTCGCGCACTTTTTTTTTTTTTTTTTCCTAGAAGTTTAGGGAATGGCTCCCGCAGGTACACGGTCCCCCCACCCTTCTCGGAAGGAGGCGGCCTTATTGGCTTGTTGATTTTTCGATTTTTCCCTCGATATCGTAAAGACTATAAGTTGTTGTTGTAGGAGTCAGATCCATCAATGCCACCGATCTCCCCCTCCCCCCCCCAACCAAGATCCCCCCCCCTTCCCCCTGAAGATACTTCTTCTTCCCCCTGAGGGGACAATAAAGACCCAAACAGGACTCCTCTCCCCTACGAGCGGATTTTTCTTTTTTTTTTTTTTTCGCGGCTGGACCCCCTCCCTCCCCCTGAGGGTTCATCAGCAATTCCTTTCTTCTCTTTTGGCGGTTTAACGCCCCATCGAGGCCGCGCTTCCTGCAGGCCCGCCTTCGTCCCCTTTCTTTTCCAGCTCGAGGGTCCTTTTTTTTTTTCTTTGAGGGCAGATCATCTTTTTCGCGCAAGACTTGCCCTTGCCCCGTCAGAACCCTATTTTCGCATCGCCGCTCCTTTTTCTCCCACGATTCACGTTGGGCCGCACCCACACCCCGGGTGCTTTCGATGACGCCGATGATGATGTCCCCCCCCCCCCTTTTTTTTCATGTGCAGGCCTTTTTTCCACTCTTTTGATGCCAGTTCCGACTGTCCTTTTTTCCCTCCCTCGAACCGACAGATAGTCCCAACAGAACACTTTTCTGTACGTTCTCGTATCCCTTCTTTTTCTATTTTACAGTGGGCACCCCCCATTACCCCCCTTCCGTGCGCCGCCGCGACAGGGACCAGCCCCCCCCCCCTTAGATTGATAAGGGAGAGCGTCCTCGAGAATGAGCTCATTTTGTCTTCGAGAACCTCTTTGCTTCGCATCCTCGGCCCAATGTTTCTTCAAGTAAGAGCTGATCAATATTTGGTTGAGGTCCCCCCCCCCCTCTCTTTCTTTGCTGCCAGTGCATACACCATCCTCCCGGATGAAAGGTTGTTCTCTGCTAGCCTGATGTCGCGTGGACCCCTTTCGCCCCCCATTTCTCCCTTCCCCTCAATCGATTGGCGTCCCCCTTTTATACAATAGAGTTAGATTGAGCCCCCGAAACCGTCCGACAAAGTTTTGCCCCCTTCCCTTTTGTCGGACTACGAGCAGAGAGTCCCCTTGCTTCAATCGCACTCGAGGCGGCCCCTCCTTCTCAGATAACATACGCTAGTGAGCATGCCCTCTTATGCTGAGGCTCTTTCCGTTTTCGGCCGCTCCGTTTTTTTTATTCGGATGTACAAGTTTCTTTTCCTCTTTTCTGGCGAGAGATTCACGACTGGAACCTTTTTCTTTCTTCAGGAAGAAGGTTGCGCAGGCTCCAGCGTGTGCCACCCATCCCCACTTGCAGTCACGCCCGCCTTTTCCCTTCTTCCCTCGTCAAAGGTCCCCCTTCCTTTCATATCCGCGGCTTAGAGAGGTTCCTCCCTTCGGAGATTGGGTTTAGAATTCATGTTTGACTTTTTTTTCCCAATAACCCCCTTCCTCCCCTCGTTGGACTCAAACGCCCTTCTCCCTTTCTCCTTCAGTCTTTCTTCCTCTAGCGTGCGCCTAACCTGTGAAGTCTTTTTGCTCGAGGCTAAATGCGGCTCGCCGCGCGAACCAAGTGCAGGTTTTCTCCAAAGGATTAACTGAACATCACCCTTTTTTTCCGTCCTTGAGTGCGAGATGTCCCCCCCCCTTCCCTTCTTGAAGGATGAATAGCTGCTAGTCTTCCCTTAGCTTGACACGTTTTTGATTTCATCAATAAGCCATCCTGTTTTTTTCCATCCCTCGGCCACCCCCCCAGAACCCTAGAGATGTATCTTTTTGACGGAGCCCTGACCGTGAGATTTTTTTTTTGCTGGCTGGGGGGAGTGGCTTTTTTTTTTTTGTTTTTTTTTTTTTTTTTTCGGCTATTTTCTTTTTTTTTTTTTCTCCCCACGATTTCAGCGTATTTTTGTATTTCTGTTCGCGTTTCTCAAGGAAGCCCAAAAGATCTTCCAGGAGTAACCTTTTGAAAAGAAAAGGAATGAAGGTCTGGCTCGTGATCTTATGCCCGCGTGTCCCCCCTACTGATAGGCTCGCCTTTTTTTCCCCCCTTGATGAACTTTCCCCTCGATCGTGAAACCCGTTTCCCTTTTCTTCCCGGAGGCCACAGGGCGTTGCCTCTGAGCCAGACCCCCCACAGCGACCGTTTGTTGTTTTTTTTTTTGACGAGCATAGATGTCCTTTTTTTTCCCCCTGGACCGTATTTTTTTTTTCCCTTTCCCCTGTTAATAGTCGGCACAATTGATGACCTTCCCAACCCTTATCCCCCCCTTCTGAATATCGAATGAAGATTCCCCCTCTGCTTTTTTTTTTTTTTCATTCTTTCTGCCGCGATAAGCAAAGTTTTTATTTTTTTTTTTCCCAGAAGGTATGTAGACACGTCTCTCCATTTTACCCCAACTTTTTTTGACCGCTTGCTTTTTTTCTTTTTTCCCTGATTTGACTTCTTTTCTTTTGATCGTGGCCAGCTCGAGTTTTTTTTTTCCTATGGTGAAGAGAAAGAAGAGATTTCTTCTCAAAACTCGGTTTCCTTCCTTTTTTTCTTGCAGGATCTAAAGTCTTTTTCTCCCCCTTTTGCGTGTCTCTTCGAAGGCAACCCCCCCCTCCCCCCCCTCTTTGATTCCCCCGGATCCTTCTTTTTTCCCGAGCGGAAATGGCGCGAGTTTGAAGAAATTTCTTTTTTTTTCACCTTCACAATCTAATTACTCTTTCTTTTCCCCCCCTCACGCTTAGTTGTTTTCTCTCTCTATTTGTCAATTTGCACAGCTGATTTCCCTCCGAGGAAGGACTGCTACATCCCTTATCTTTGGCAATTTACGGTCTCCTTTTTCTCCTGCAAATCTTTCCTGGCAGCCTTCGCGAAGTGCCTCCCCCCCTTCCCTTTTCCTTTCCCACGCCGCGTTGGTGACGATGGCCCCTTCCTTCGCGACCGCACAACCATCTCCAGGCCATCCCTTAAATATTCTGGCCCACGATACAACCCCCCCGTCCGCCTCGACCATACTTTCCCTTTGTCCGCGCCGGTCAGTTGCGTAAAGGAGTCTTTCTTTGTCGAAATACCAGCGCCGGGTCTGGTCACCGCCAACCCTGCCTGCTTCATCGGGGACCTCTGGAGCCCACAGCCCCTTTTTTTTCCTTTTCCTTTTTCCTGCATATTTTTTCCTTACGTTGCGGTTAAAAGTTTTTTCCCCCTTAAAAGGTGAGAGATTGTCGGGAGTCCCCTGATCCCCCCCCTACGTCGGCGAAAGGCCGTATCACTCCTGCTCCCCCCTTCCCCCCCCCACCGATGTTTCGCGCTTTCCCTCTCAAATACAACCCCTTGAATAAAGGGTCTGTAAGACCCCCCCCGTTGTTTACACGCTTTTTTTCTTCCTCCCTTCCCTCAGTTCTTTTTCTTGCCCGGATGTTCCCTGGAGACAGTCATGGCCCAGGTGCCATTCTGATCCGCCCTACACCTTGCTGTTTTCCCCCTTCTGTGACGCGTCTTCACTTTTTCTTTCTCAAACAAACTCCCCCCCCCCCCCCCCCCTCCCCTCTAAATAACTGGAATCGTTCAAACGCCCCCTCCGCCCGGCCCAGCCCCAGCCATCCCCCCCCTTTTCTCCCTTTCCTGCCCAAACCCCCCATCCCCTTTTTCTGCGTTTTTCTTTTTTTTTGAGGGACAGTGGACAAGCTTGTCCTTAACTGGGCAGCTCTCGCGTTCCCCTTCCATCATCCTAATCCTCCTCCCCTCCCCTTCCACCCATCCACAGGATACGCCTTTTCGAGTGAATGATTTCGGACTTCTTGATCCCTTCTTGATTGCCCCCCTTTCTCAGCGCATTGTTCCTCCCCCCTCCTCACGGTGACTCCCCCCCTTTTTTTTCCCCGTCGCGAGCATTTTCTTTTTTTTTCTCGTTTAGAGCACAACAGGGAGCCGACTGTGGATTTTCCAGCCTTGGTCAAAGAGAGAAACTCTCTTTCGTCCCTTTTTTCCCCCCCTTTTTCGTCCAAGTTTTTTTTTCCTTCCCAGACTCAGACCTCCTCCTTCCCCCCCCCCTGATAAAGGGATTGTCTTCAGTGTCTTGATTCTTTGATCTTCTCTTTTCCCGATTCCCCTTTCCCGATCCAGTTTCTTCCTTTTTTCCAATAATATTTTGCTCGCACCCCTCCCCTTGGTTGTGTGGGGGGGTCCTTTTCCCCCTCCGCCAACCGTCTTTTCCTTCTCGCTCAGTTCGCAAGAGGCCTTTTTCTTTCGATGATGGCGAAAATCGATGACCTATCCGCTAGAAATCGCATGCCCCCCCCCCTCCTCCCTCCGGCCTTCGTCGTACCCCCTCCCCCTTCCCCCGTGTTCTGACGAGTTGGTTTTTTTTTTTTTTTTTTTTTTTTCTTCCTCCTGAGATCGAGCTGAGCGCGTCTCTTTGAGGAGAGAATGGAGAACCCCTGGCACGTCATACCGTTTTTCCTGCAGCGACCTGATACCTCTTTCCCTTTTTTCTCCCCCACCATACAGGAGATCTTCCCCCTTTTTTTCCCTCCCGGCCATCTGACATCATTCCCCCCTTTTTTCTGAAAAACAAGAGAGCGTTAATGAGCCCTCCGTCGGGCTCTCGCCCTTCCCCCGCTCATTCTTTTCTTTTCCCTTGATCATAACGTTGTGTTTTTTTTCTTTCTTTCCTTTTTTTTCCCCCCTGTATTTCCATTGAATGCCCAAGTTACTTCCTTTCCAAACCCGGTTAGGATGCGTTCATGGTGTCGTAAAGACGCCAAATATAGTTGTTTTTGTCCCCCTTCGGGAAAACTCTTCCCTTCCCTTTTCCCGTCATAAAATTCCCCTTTTTTTTTCCCCTTCCTCATAAGAGCTCTTTTTTTTTGCAGGAGTGATGGATTGGTGGCCAATCTACTCGTTGGTCCCTTTTTGCCGCAGCCGGCTGCTTTCCTCGCGGCCCCTGGGCCCTTTTTTCCTTTTAAGAGATAGAATAGGCCCCTTTTTTTCGGAAATCGAGCTGTTCCCCCCTCCCTTCGTTTGACTCGGCTTTTTCCCCTTGCCAGGCTCTTGACTCCCTTCCCTTGATCGGATGACACCCCCCCTTCGGCTGCCCGCACACCCTTTTTTTTCCTCTCGATTTCAGTCGCGCGACAGTATTGGCCCTTTGCTCCCCGCCTGCTTTCACAATTCCCCCCACTTTTTTATTCCTCCTTTGCGGCCGGCTTTCCTTTTGCGATCCGGCGCATTGATATCCCTCCCCTGTGTTGAGATTTCTTTTTTTTTTGCGATATCCCCCCCCCTCCCCGATCGTGGTTTTTTCGCCCCTTTCCCCCCCCAAAACGCTCCCCAACTTTTTTTCCCCCCCTGAGATACGTGTTTTTGGCCTGTAGCCGGCGGGCACTCCCCCCCCCCCCTTTTCCCCCCACCAACCAGTTGCTTCGCAGAACCCGACCTCCCTGACTCTGCGTGGTTCCTTTTCCCGATCCTTGCACGCGAAGAGCCCCTCTTTCTTTTTTTCATAAGGATTTTCAGATGTCGGCTGTGAGCAAGCGACTGGTCTTTTTTAGAGAGCATTTTCCTTTTCCTTCCCTTCTTTTAAAAGCTTTAACCTATTTCGAGGAGATATGGACCTCGGCCGGATGATTTTCTGTCTCGCCAGATTGAACGGGTCCCCTCTTTAGGAGGCGGTGCGTGTTTTTTTTCCGGGGAAGGAGCCGTTGCACGTCCCCCCCTCTCCTTTTCCAGGGGCAACCAACTCTCTTTTCGATTGACCCTTTCTCTTTTTTCACCGGTTTCATGTCCTTTTTTTTTCCGGGCCGGCGGATGATTTTAAGTTTCCGCGTCAATGCCTTTGCTTGCCGAGACCGCCCGCTCAGCCCAACACGGGTTCGGCGAGGAGAAACATTTTTTTTTTCTTTTTCCAGGGAAGTAACTTACTGTAATTTGGGTGCCCAACTTCCCATACAAGGGCACCAGCGCCTCCCGCTCTCCCTTCCCCGTGATGATCAGGGTACATCTTTTTTCCTCTAGACTGAGGCGGTGATTCCCCCCTCAACCTAGGAGCGATATAAGCCGCTGTTTCATAGTTGTTCCCCCTCCCCCGGCTTTTTGAAAAGATTTCCTTTTGCCCCCCCCGACGGACACCCCCCCCCTCTAAGTTGCTGGATTTTTTCTTTTTCTACGGAGTATAAAAGGGTCGGTGTGATTGCCTCTGAGAGGACCCCCATTTTCGTCCTCGGGCGATTCCTCCCTCTTCCCGCCCAGCTCGATCTACCCCTTTTTTTCTTTTTCACGAACTCGGGTCAGGAACCTGTTGGCCCTGCGTTTTGTCCTCCCGGCCGGCGGAATTCTTTTCTCCCAATCGAATGGCCTTCCCCCTTTTTTCCTCTCTTCATCAGGCTCCATGCTCGTTTTTTTTTTTTTCTCCCTCTGAAAGGAGGCGAAGGCCTTTCGCACGTTTCCGTTTTTTCTTGGTACCCTCCCTTTTTCCGCCGGCCAATGATTGGCCGAATCCTCTGGAAATTCGAGATCCCTCCCCTTGCAGCGAGATCCCTCCCCCCTTTTTTTTTTTCCAAAAAAGCATGAGGACGCCTTTTTTTCTGGGAGGGAAATTGAGTACGTGCGAAGCTGTGATATCCTCCCTCTCGCGAGGTCGGAGCTCATCCTCTTTCTTTGGTTGGCTGGCAATCCCCCCCCCTTTTTCTTTTTTTCAAAAAGGCAGTCCCGCGATTGCTCGTTTAACGTCGGCCTCTGTGCGCACGTGAAGACTTGATAGGAATGATGAGCAGCCGGCGGACCTTTTAGGAGCAATGATTCCCTCCTTCCCCCCGGCAGAAGAATCTTTTTTAGGGGAGGATTCCCTCTCTTCTTGGAATGGGAAGACCCCGATAGATTTTTCCATTTTTTTAAATTTCAAGGCTGTCCCCTCCCCCCTCCTGGGAAAAAATACAACATCCCCCCTTTTTTTCTGTTAGTGGGGATTTTTTTTCCCTTTTTTTTTGGGGATGGAGGCCTTAGGTAGTTGACCCCCCCCCCTCTTTTTCCTCTAACCCTCCTTTATTTTTTTTCCTTTCTGGCGGTGGAAGGAAGTCAAAAAAGAGGGAATCCCGGCTTTTCACACGTTTTGTTAAGGACGCCAAAGGTGAGGTGGCTCTTTCTTTTCCCCGCCGAGGGACCCCTCTTCTCGGGGCTCGCCGGGGCCTTTTTTTTCTGTAGAGATCTTTGAAACCCACTTTCTTTCCGAACGGAAGCCCCGGGGGTTCTTTTTCTCGCCCCGAACCTCCCCCACAGCGGTAGTGTTTTCTTTTATGGTTTCTCTCCCCTTTGATCCGGTCCGCCGACCTTTTTTCCTTTCCACGGAAGACCTTTTTGTTCACTTCGTCTTTGAACCCCTGACCGCACTTTTCCCATAGGCAGGGAAGGTCCACGTCCGGATGATGCTCCCCCAACTTTTCCCCCGGGTGGCGCCGATTCAGTTTTTTTTTTTTGTGTACCGGCGGAACCTCCTTCTTTATTGTCGTTTCCCCCTCTTTTTTCCCACGGAAAGAGATGAACAGGTTGAAAAGATTGCTCTGAGTTCTTTGTTGTGTTTTTCTTCTTTTTCCCTCGTGTAGGGAGGGGAAATGTTTTCTCTTCCGGACGACCGAAATCTTGTTGTCTTTTCCCCCCCCGCTGGGTTAATACCTTTCCTTCTCTCTTTGAAAGGATGGGAAAGGACTTTTTTTTTTGGAAGGCCAGGAAAAGGCCGAGGTTTTTGGCCCTCTCCCCGTGCTTTTTACAGGATGCCGCCTTCTTTTTCGGCCGACCCTTTTCCCTCTGTGGGCAATTGACTCTCCCCCCTCCCTTTTCATAAAGTTGTGGTTGTTTTAATATATAGATTTGATTTTTTCCCTTTGCCCCCAAGCTGGAGGTTCTGCCTCCCCCTCCTTGTTCCCCTCCTGTTAATCAGGTGATTAGGGGCCCCCCCCTTTTTCCCCTGGCCTTCGCCGCAGACGAAGGTTTCTTTGGGAAGAAGAATTCAGAGGTACAACCCTCGGGGTTTGGACCACCCCTCCAACATCCGTTCGGCCTCACCCCTCCTTTCCTCCCCCCCCCTGAACCCTCCTTCCCACGATCAACCCATCTTCCCCCTTCCCTTTCAACACAGGTACAGACGAGTTCCTTTGTAAAAAGTTCGCGTGTCTGACATACCCCGCCGGGTTTCGCCTTTCCCTCCCCCTTCCTTCGCCCTTGCCATACGGGGGTACTTCTTCTCGACGTGGTTCCTGCATATTACGTCCTTTTTTCCCCTTTCCAGTGAAGGAAGATGTGAACCCCTTTTCCCTTTGTGGTTTTTATACTTTTTGTCCCCCCCCTGTCTGTTACCGGGGATCCTGATTCTCCCTCCCTCCCCCCTCTGTTTTTTAGGATACCCCTTTTCTTTTTTCCCTTTTTCTCAGGTCGGTAAGGAAAGTTTTTTCCCCTTTAATCAAATAAGGGTTCGGCCCGGAGATTTTGCCTGATCCTTCCCCCCTGGGGCCCTTGCGGGGACATGTTCCTTAGCCAGCTCACCTGCTGTCTCCCTTTTTGAAGAGGAGTAAACTATTTTGTTTTTGCTTTTTTCTAAACCCCCCCCCCCCTGCGACCCCATGTAAATACCACTCTGTTTTTTTCCCCCCCCTGGAATAAACTTTTCCCCCTCCCTCCAAGCCCGATAAGGGCCTTCCCCCCCCTTTAAAAAGATAAAGGGGATTGTGGTTTCGGTCAGAGGGACGTTGACCACCTTTCCTCTTGTGGCATTTTCCTTCCCCTTTCCTTTGTTCGACAGTCCCCCCTAATAATAAAGCCCCGCCGGACGCCGCCCTCGTTGGCTCTTGTCCTTTTTTCTTGTTCGGACCTTTTTCCTGCGGAGGTCTCTTCTCCGCAGGCCCGAGCCCCCGGTTTTTCCCTTGGTGTCCTACGCTCGCCTTTTCCCTTCTCCTTTCTTCCTTTCCCCTCCCGTGCGTTTTGACTCCCCCCTTTTTTTTTCGGTGGTGGGATTGCTTCCAAGAAGAAAAACCACAGTCCTCCGTCCGCAATCGCGGAAGCGTTTTTTTTTCCTCTTAGGACCACTCGTTTCCCCCCGCCTGGTACCAGGCGGGCGTCTTCCAGTTTTTTCGCCAGCTTTCTCCTCCTTTTCCGATTCGGTACTTCCTCCCTCCGTGAGATTGATCCCGCTCCCCCTTTCTTTCGGCCAGTCCCCCTCCTTTTCTCCCGCAACCGATCCTTTCCTTTCTTCCCTTGTTCGAAAAGAGTTTCCCCTTTTTTTCGGGAGGATGATGGCGAACACTCGATGAACCGGCCCCTTTCGAGTTGCTAAACTCTTCCTCCCTTTTCCCCCCCCCCCCCCCCCCCGTAGTCCTTTCCCGGGCCACCGTGTATGGACTCTTTCTCGACAGCGAAGGGGTTATATCTGAGTCGGTCGCGGTGCCTCGAATTGCTCTTTTTCTCTTTTGAGAAAAACCTCCCGAAGAAGAGGCCCGGACTTGTGACTTCTCCAGTAGGCATGGTGATTCCCCCCTTCCTCCCTCGGTCTTTTGTTTTCCCGGAAATATTTGATCATTGCTTTGGGGGGATCCACTCATGAAACACCTCTTCTTCAGATGATCCCTCCCTTTTTTTTCGTTATAGGCCCCCCGATAAGTCTAGCTCCTCTTACCCCTTGACTTTTCTTTCACGTTGATGCTGTCGCTGTCGCTGGGACTTCCCCCCTTTTCCCAATTACATTCACGCCTCTTTTGAAAACGTTGGTTGGCTTGTTATGCTTGAGGTCGCGGCCCCCCATTCTGGGCGTCGTCCAATTAACCCCGGAAGAGGGGACGGCCAATCACATGACCATGGTGTCCCCCTTTTCCTATCCGTGCTTATTCGGCCCCCCCGGCCGGCTTTTTTTGTGGTTGGGGTTGGCCCAATTTCGTGGCTCCAGAGGGCACGGAGTTATTCGACCCTTTTCTTTCCCGGGTCCCCTCTGGGTCTTCTCAGAGAATCTGCCTCTTCCCGAGCTCCAAGCACTGCCCCCCCCCCTCTCCCTGGAAACTCCTCCCTTCGCCGAGTTTCCGCAAAAAAGGCCGGGAGCTTGGATTCCCTTCCAGGCTTTCCCCTTTTTAGGAAACCGTGCGGCCCTTCCCCCTTTGTCCAGCGCCTTTCCCCGGACCTTGGCTTCGTAGGAGGCTCTCGTTTTGTCTGGATCACGCCCCGTTCTTACCTTTTCCCCCAATCCGTATCTCTTTCGGGAAGGATTGTGAGATTTGGGCTGTTTTTTTTTTCTTTTTTTTGCTTCGGTTCATGAATCCCTCAGTAATAAGGTTTGTTGTTTTTTTTGATTTTTTGAGGATATTTAAATTTATAGCCCCACCTCCCTTTCCCAATACAGGTCCCTTTTTTTTCGATACGGATTGCCTTCCCCCTGGGATTGATAAAGCCCCCAACGGATAGGACCCTCCCTCAACTCCCCATTGATTTTTTTGGTCGGAACTGTTCTTTTGTCAATGCGAAGAACTTTTTCCGATTTAAGGATGTTTTCTTTTTGAGGAACCTCCTCGACCGGAACATTCTTCGAGACCTTTTTCTCGGCGAAGGGATTTTTTAACCTCTTTTTTTAGGGAGGAAGGAGTCCCTGGAAGTAAATCTTTTTCTTGTTAAGTTCCCCCCTCCCCACTTTCTTTTTCCCCCCAGCAGCTTTTTTTCGCATAGCAGGCGGAGCACTGCCAAGATTCCCCCTTTTTTCCCCCCCCCCCCACACGACCTGCGGCTGGCGATGGTACCTCCGATTGTGTGTCTTTACACCAGGTTTAATTTGATTTCTTTTTTTTCAAAGCTCTTCTTTTCCTTTTTTTTTCAGACGCCCCAGCATGATTTTTTTCTCCTTTTTCTGGACAGACAGCCCCCTTTGAAACCCAGCCCCCACGGTTTTTTCCCCTTCTTTTTTCCCCCCGGGCGGGAAGTACCCAAAGTACTTGTGCACCGGGACCCTCCCAGGCCCAGCGTCCCCTGCCGAGACCTTCCCCCCAAACGTGATGATCATTTCTTTTTTTCCATGAGAGGAGTTACTGAGAGGTTTTCTTGCATTCTCCATTTTTTTTTTTTTTTTTCTAGAAGACCGCTTTTTTTCCTTCGTGTCCGGTCACCTTGTCTCCGTGATGGTTCTTTCAACCCACCGACTCAGTTTGTTTCTTGTTGATCACCCTTCCCCCCCTCGTATAATTTCCCCCTTCTTTTCCTCCTTCTCGGACGTGAACATTTTTCCCTCCCCCTCTGGCTCTCTTCCCCTCTGTGCGCCCAGCTTCTCTGGCGCGGCACTTTAGTCAGAACCACGGGTGGCCCTTCGTGTTTTTGTCGAATACCGGTCGCGGAGGTCCCCTACTTAGCAATCGAACTGGGAGTCCCTCCGTTCGCACCAATTCCCTCCTTGAAGGAAATCTTCGCCTGCGCGTTTCCGAAGTCGTCCCCCGGCGCCGGTTGTCTTGGTACCACGGGATTTTCTGGGCGGAAGCCAAAATCCTTTGGAGGATCCCCTACTGGAAGGTATCTCTCCCTTCGCAGGCGCGATCCTCCTCCCTCCCCCCCGAGGAACGACAAAAAGTTTTTTCTTTCTCCGGCCAGAATGGAAACGGCGTTTGGGCGGACACTAGGGACGTGTTTTTGGACGCGGGATTATACAATACCCTTGACGAGTTCCTTTCTTTTTCGGAAGCCTAGTTTTGCCTTTTTTTGGTTGTCCTGCCCCCTTTCCCCAAAAACCCCCCCCCCCTTCCCCTTTTTTTTTGGCTCAAAACTTCTTTTTCCTGCTTTCCGGCGGACAGTTAGGCTATGACTTTCCTCCCCCCACCGTGACGGAGTTTTTCTCTTTGCCATGGGAGCTTTCCCTTTTTTCCCTCGCAGGAGCCCCCCCCCTTTTTCCCATCAAAAAAGGAAGAAAGCCCTCTTTTCTGTTCCCTTGCGGCGGAATCTTCGATGGTCTGGATGGGCTGGCGACCCCCCCCTCCTCTGAAAGAGTGGTGCATGTTCCCCACCCCCTTCCTCTTGGTTTAAACGTTCCCTTTTCCTTTCTACACCAAAGTCCCTCTTTCGTTTCTTGGGGCATGCCGGATTCTTTTTTTTTTTTCGGGTGGGCGGACCCCGGAGTATTCGTTTCTTCCCTTTAGTGTATTTCCCTTTTTTTTTTGGAGAAGCACACCCCCCCTCGTAATAAGAGTCAACCCCCTCTTTAGACCCAGTCCCCCCCAAGGTGATTCTTTTGCTCGTGCCCCTTGGCAGACTTTCCTTTCACTGCTCCGCTCGCCGGTTTCTTCCTTCATTGGGTCTATCCTTCTTTTTTGAACAAAACCCCCTTTCTTTTCTAACCGGTGAGCAAAGGGTCTCCCCCCCCCTTTTCCCCGGAAAACAGCGGTTTTCGGTGGAATCCTCCCTTTAGTTCAATCCGGGTCGCCGGGGGGGAAACTGGACCTTCTCCCCCACGCCGCCGACCCTTTCCCCGCTGGGGCACTGTTTGGTGACCGGCCCCCCCGTCGCACGACGGACCCCGGCAGGAAAGGCCCTTTCGGCTGCTTGTCTAAGCCTTTCCTTTGCACGCGATCAGGTTTCTTGTTGAACCCTGAAACCTTCCCTTCTTTCCCCCTCCCCTGCTCATTTTACCAACGACTCCGATGACCTTTTTTTTTTTCCTTTGAGGGAGGATTTTTTGACCGTGTTGCCCCCCCAGCTTTCGAGTTCTTTGAGGGCCTGGATCTTTTTTCCCTTTTTTTCCTCCCCGATGGTTTGTTCTTTGGCAACCCCCCCCTCTCTTTGGAATTTATGATGAAGGAGGCCTTTCTTCTTCTGGAAATTCCTTTTTTTGCCGGCTTCGGCTCAAGCAATGCCTTCTCTTCTTTTCCTCTTTCCCCCCACTCTTGTACCAGGATTTCGGGAGTGGGCGGCGACCTCCCTTCCCTCTAATAT
>Ga0179593_1490950_pt1 | contig 15387 bp, 17 predicted proteins | sample CZODoug2_1_08_16_FD_185931 | JGI IMG/M metagenome (GOLD analysis project Ga0179593, IMG submission 185931) | Vadose zone soil fungal communities from Angelo Coast Range Reserve, California, USA - CZODoug2_1_08_16fungal (PacBio error correction) | ecosystem: Environmental > Terrestrial > Soil >... | reverse complement strand
TATACCTTCATAGTGTCAATCCTTCCCCCAAATCGCCCCCCCCTTTTCAACCCTGTTTTCCATATCGGACTGACCTCTTGTCATGTCCTTCTCAGTAGGGCTCTCTCTTGTTGCAATAAGAAATTACGACCCAAAGGTCTCCTTCACCACGTAACTGCTTCTCCCCAATCACTCCATAGAAAGAATGCAATTCAAACATGGTCTTTTTTTACCTAGGAAAATACTTTCAACGGCTCGCTATCTTTTTAAGCTCCCCTATAATTCCTTGTTTTTCGATCTGTTTTTTTACCAGAATCGCCGTTCGGGCTACTTCATCTCTCAGGTCGTGAGCCTTACCTCGATATGACTACTTTCCCCACTTTCCCCCGTTCTCCGCAAGTCCCATGCTCCCCGGTTCATATTGCTATTTTCGTGGCCTTACGGTAAACTTTCATTCTTCTCTTTTATACGATCAGGCCGTGGACGCCTCAGTCTATCCCCGTCTGCTTTTCTTGGTTTTGTGCCTTTCCTGCATTGGGCTATTCATTTTGAGACTCCACTTTTCATTTCTTTGTGTGTACTGGCAATATTTTTGACGGGGGGTACCTAGTTCCGGCCCTCGTGCTTTTTGCCTTTCTCCTTGATTTTTTGAATTTCTAGATCCCTAGAAACCACATACCTTCGTTCTGATTATCTCCTCATACTTTTTTTTCAGTCCATCGTTCCCCCCCCCCAGTCTTTTTTCCTAAGTTCCTTTCTTGAGGACAGATCGTATTTCCTGAAAACTTGAAAGAAATCATATGTACGCCGTCAAAAGTGCCTTCTTCTGAGGCTTTCCTCAATCGTTTTCTGAAGACCACAGGTTTTTTCGGGGCCCTGGATCCACAGATTTCCTCCCGTCGGAAATCTCGGATCCTCACGTGCTCCGCGTCCTTCGCCTCTAGTTTTTTTGCCCGTTCCGGCACTCGTCTTTCCACGGCCTTAACTCGAAGCAATGTTTTTTTTGTGCCAATCCCCCCCCCCCCGATCTTGCCGACTTCTGCCGGATACCAGACACTGTCTCTTTCCCTCCCCGAAGTTCCAGTATACCAATTTCCTCTCGAATGTTAGCGGAGTTGTAGCAATCGTGGCTTGCTGGACGTTTTTTCTTACTTCCCTACAACCTGTCCTTCCCGTGCCTGCCGCTTAATCTTCCCGGCGATGTGTGGCATGGACCCAGCCTTTGCGAATGTGTACCCTTTTTTTCCACTTCTCCCTGATTATTACAAAACCATGGATTGGTTCCCCTTTTAGTTGCTCACTCGCCTCCCTTTTGGCCTCCCTCCTCCTTTTGGGTGTTTAGCCTCTGATTCGCTTCGATTACCGCCCGGCAATCACTTTTGTGGAAGCGAATTAGTCCTCTTGGATTCTGGTTCCTCGACTGAGGACGTTCTGCCCTTTTTCTCACGACAGCCCGCAGGCTGTGCACTCCTGGCTATTTAGCTGTCGAACTTTTCGTCACCTCTTCCACCCATGATTGTTTCCCCCCTCCGCTACAACAGGATATATACCTATGCACTAGCGTTTAAGCTTTTTGGAGGCCCGCTGTCCCCAAGTGCTTTGATCTAGTTTAATTTCAAGACCGATAGGGTTTGCTTTTTTCACCCCCAAACCTTTTTCTTGCCTAGTCGCTTGAAAAAATGTGCTCGCTCACCCAGTCCAGTTCGTGCTTTGAGCCCAGCCCCTTCGGCGCCGTCTCACCCTTTTTTTACGCCAATCCCCTTATTGGTTGTGTCGCCCTGCTGCTCAAGCCGTTCTTTACCCTTCCCGGCGTCCCCCCACCCTCTGGTCTTTGCCCCGATGTGTTCGAACCACCTCTCGTGCAGGAAAAGCTCCGAAACTCTTTATTCTTGCATGCTGGCCGTCCGATACGTTCGGGGGGGCGCCCTTTGCTTCTTCTCTTATTTCTTACGAGTTCGCCGTCTTTTTTTAGGATCTTCTCGTGCTCATTATCTTTTTCGTCGCGCAGGCGGTAATTTCCACTTCCCTCAAACGTTTTCACCCAACCCCCCCCCCTCTCAATTTTCTAGTTGAGCTAACCTTGCCTTTCGCCAACTCTTGTTCGAAACGATTTTCCTTGGACTCATCCCCCCGCGACTTCCAAGTCTTCCGTTCTGCTTCTTCCATTGCCGCTTCGCATGACTTTTTTCCCAGATCTCCAGAACATCGAAACGATAACTTTTCGTTCAGGAGAGGATTTGGAACCTTCTTGGTCCCGTCATCCGGTCTTGCTAACTCGACTTACGTCTCCTCCGGTTAAAGTTGTCTTGAACGTGCCGAATCTCTTTCCATTGCGAAGTGATGAGTTTGCATCTTCCTGCTCGCTCGCTGGCCGTTCAGGTAGTTCCTCTGGGAAAAACCATTTTTCAGCATCGGATTTGCCTTCGGGATTCCCTCCCATGTTTCCGCGTTTCTTATTTTATCTCCCCTCGGTCCCCCCACCCCTTTCATCGGCTAGCGCCTGGACCGGGCAGGTCAGGACTTTTCTCGTCTTTTTGCCTACTTGTTTCCCTGAATTGACCTGACTGTCCGTTCTCCTTTTAGTACTGTCGTTTTCAGCCCCTCACGTAATTTAAAGTGATGCCCTCGCCCCCTTTTTTTGCCTTGAACAACTTTTTCCATTGGTAGTTCTTGCAAGTTGCTCCTCTTTTGGCCTTACTTTTGCGGATTTGTCCTAAAGAGTTTAGATTCGTGAGCAATTCATCACGCGTATGGTTCTCCATTAACCAGTTGGTAGTTTTTCAACCACCCCCTTGTCCCCTTCCTCTCCTGTTTATTCCTTCACTTACTCCTGAATAGGTTGTCCTGAGTCTTCCACCATTGGTTATAGGGCGTCTGGGTGTTCGCCGTGGTACGGAGGCCTTTGTTTTTGGCTCCCATGCCCACCCCGCAGCGTCCGGGAATAATTTGCTTTTTTCGCCGGAGCCGTCGCTAAGTGTAGCTTCTGTTAGTTAAGGTCTTGTTAGTACCGTTTTTCTACATGTATTTTTTCCAAGCCATCCGACCGTCGTAGGGTCCCCCTTCCCCCTATTTTGACCTCCATCAAGGACAAACCACCTCAGGCCCCTCGTTGTTTTTCCTTCCGGGGCACCAGTCCTTTTTGCGGAAGTCTCTTTGAATAGATCTGTTCTGGGACCCCGTTTCACCCTTCCCGACTTTGCCTTCAATTTTTTTTTCCAAAGGCCTTAAAGGTGATAGGTGGTTCGTGTCACCTTCTCTCCTTGGTTGTCTTCCCTACGCCGAACACGTTTCTCCAGGCTTTAGCCCCTTGCTTTTTTCTTTCCCAGTTTGTTTTTTTCCTTCCGGGTTTGCGGAGCCATTTCCTTGATTGAGCCCCAGCACGTTGCTTTGAGACCCAGCTAGTCCTCCCCGTTGCTATCACCAACTCCTTTCTTGTCCAGAACCAGGTCCTGCCTGTAGACTTGTTTTGTTGCTTGTTTTTCGGGATCGTCGCCTGGCCCAACTTCCGTCCAGTTCGTCCAGGTTTTTCGGGTTTGCAGAAAGATTCAAGTAGGTCTTTCCTTTCCCCGGTGATGGTCCCGCCCCCCTTCTTCTTTTTTGTTTTGTCTTCCACTTTGGCGACGCGGTCCAAACGAAAATTTTTATATCTGCCAGTTTTTCTTTTAAAGACCCTTTCGCATCAGAGCCTCTTTCCCTTACTTCAACTTTTTTTTTACGGAAAGACGGCGTTTTTTCCCACGCAAAAATAAGGCTTGAGTGGGGCGCGTGCCCTTTCGGCCCTCTCTGGGACGCCCCCAATAAAGGGAAGTCCCCAGATTTCCCCCCTGGGTCTTTTGTTTTTCAGAAGTGATTCCCCGCACGCCCCCCGGCGTTGTCGGAAGATTACGGTTTTTTTATTTCGGATTTAACCATAGCTCAATTCCTGCGGTCCAGTGTTTTTCCTTGTTTTCGCGGCTTGTTAGAATCATTTCCCCATGTCGCTCTTGAACGATTGACCCTTCTTCAGCTCGTCGTATGCTTGAATAATGATTAGCGCTGTTTCCTCTCCATCAACCCCCGTGTCCCTACGAGGCAAACACTCATGCCCCTCTCCCCCCTTTAGCGCTGATTCCATGTCGTAGCGGCTCAGACGCCGAGCCGCTTGCCCTCTATCTCCCCTCCTTGTGTTTTTAGCTATATGGCACTACTGGACCGGCGTCGAGACCGGGGCCGTATTGACCCCACTGTGGACGCATTTTCGCCTACTGGTTTTTGCCCTTTCTATGTTTTTTTTTTTTTTTTTTTTGACCGCATGAGGTCTTTTGCCCTTTTCCTTTATTGATTTACCCCGTCTCCCTCGAGCGCGCGATGTCCTTCAAGTTTCCTTTCGTGATACCAACTTGTCTGATTTGCTCCCCCGTCTCAGATTCCTTCCCCGTCATCGTCCACTCAACCGGCGGGCTTGCGATCTATTATGGCCATCCAGCCATCCACACGCACGACCCCTTCCGTCTGCTGCTGTCATTTCTCTGATTGCCTACCAAGTCTGTCATTTCACTTTGGATAGCACATTCCTTCTTTTGAGTGAGGATACCGCACGACGTCTTATCCGCGCCCGCAATTTTTGATTTTCGTGGACTCCTCCCCGCCTCCTTACCACCAGTTGCTATCTGTGAATTTTTTTCGACTGCTTTTTCTTTTTCTCTGGCCTCCTTCCCCCCCCTTTTTGTTGCGTCGCTGCACTTTCCTTACCGACGACCCCAAAAAGACGGACTTGCCCTTTTCCCAGCACCAGACCATCCCTCCAGGCTGAATGGGGATCTTTCTTGCAGACTACCTCCCCCCCTAGCTGCTGACTGGACCGACTTTACCTTGCTTTTCTGCATAACCACTCCCCCCTTGACCCGGCGGCTTGTTTTTTTGCGTTCCACATGCAGATGTGTGATATCACCGCGGGCGAGCTTTACTACATTTTCAAGTGCTGGTGGCTCACCCCCATTTCCCTGCGTATCAGGCCGCCCTTTCACAAACCGGATTCGTCCCCCATCCTCGGCAATTTTTTTGCTCTCAAGGGCATTTTCGTTTGTCCTTTTCTGCCTTCTTCACTGGCCCCCTTCCACCCCCGTGGCAACCGTACTGCCTTCCCAGTTTGAATTCTTCCTGGAGTCGACTGTAAGTTCTCCCCCTTATCTATCCCTCTTACTCCGGTTCACAAAGACCGTGGCCAGACCCTTTCCCCAAACACGCGTTCCGACCAGTGTGGTGTATGTGGTCCTTGTCCTGGCTTTACTTTTTGTCCAAGTCCCGACGCCGGTCACGCAATGGTTGTCTACATTCTAGCATGTAGAAACTTTCCGTCACTCCCCGCCCCTAGCGAACTTTAACCCCCTCATTTGTTTATCCCTTTCATTGAAATGCGATGGCCGACGCTATTTTCTTATTCCCATTGACAGATGTCCCGGTCCCGGCAATCTACGACCTTATAGGTAATCTTTTTTCAGACACCCCATCCCCCCACCCCGTTCTTCCAGTCCGAATCACGATCCCCAGTCAGGATATCTCAAGGGCTTCTTTGTTGTTTTTTCCCCCCCCTAAAAACAAACTGGTACCGGCCAATGTTTTTTCATCCACGAACCGTCTCTTCCCCGTTTCCCCACATTCCCTTCTGCTCCTTTGCTCCCCAATGCGATCGCCACGGCGAACACTCCTGTTTTGTAACCCCTTTTTCGTTACATTTTTTTTCTTTGCTCCAAACTTCCCTTCCCTTGCTACACGGACAGACTCTTAGAACCGTGACCTATAGGTCCCCCCTCCGTTCCGCACACCTCCCTTGACTATCCGGACTGGGAACTTTGACCGTCCTTCCCTTCCGCTTGCAGGAAGTGTACACCCTGATGCTTGATGAACCCTCCCAAAAAAAAAAAAAAAATTTGGCTCCCGCGGACTTTGCGCAAGCTTGCCTTTTCCAAGCCTGTGACATGGCTGCACAAACATGGTGTTTCCCAGGCACGCCTTGCAATGCCAGCCTATCTCTCGCGGTCCCATAATCAATTTAGCGATGTCCACTGATCGGCGACTTTTCTACCACATGTGTCCGTCGTCTCCTTATATAGACTTGATTCCCTCCCCCCCCCTCCTCATTATTCCCAAATCTCCAGTGTCCCGCCCCCAGTGCAAGACACTGGAGTGGTTGTCCGATTTGTTCCTGAGCTCTGTCATTTCCATGCTGTCTCTGAAATTCAGCCCCTTCCCCGGCTGATGTAATTCCTTTCTCTGTGCCCCCCAGTGGGTCGTGTTTTGACTGCCGATTTGATCTTCAAGCCTTGTCTTCCAACTCGTAACCAGGGAGATGGTATTGGCTATGGCGATTGGCTTGGAGTTCCCCCCTCATGTTAAGCGATTTCGCAGATTTGGCGCAAGAGAGAGACTCTTCAAACACATCCCTTGATTGACTTTACTACGTCAGCATCAGGCATCCAGGTAGATAGGAATGCCGGTCAGTTTTTTTTCTTGTTATTTAGACCCGTTCCGCTAATCGGTGCCCGTCAACGTCCGCGGACCTTGTTTTGAGAAGTATTTTTTTCACCAACTCGACGCACTTTAGTGGCGGGTAACAGGTGATCCAGGTGTGCGTCATCTAATCTGGATCAGCAAGTTTAGAGTCCTTTCTTTGACGTCTGTTCCTGTGTTAACCTTGAACGAGCCCCCCCCAAATTGTTTTTGCGAAACTTAACCCGTCCGGGCTGATTCGGTTTTTCAATTACCTCTTGACTTCCCCCAGTCCTTCTAAAACTGTCGAGCATGTTCTCGTTTATTTTATGTTTCGCCATCGTTGGCTTCTGACCTTCGCGATATTCTTTTTTCCCCACTCGTCCTTTGCCTGCTCCGAGTCCGTTATCTTCGTCGAGCAGGGCAGAAACTTTTCCCGCCGTGCTTTCTCACGTATTCTGGCTGGTCCCCCCCCCAAAGTTTCTTCGTTTCCCTCAGCGCAGCGCGTAAAGCGAATATCTTCTTTAATAATCCGTTGTTGTGTTCGACGCACCCTTTGCTATTCGCTCGCCTTAACGGCACACGCATTTTGGAAGCCTCAGATGTATTCCCTGGGTCAGGCGACCTTATTTCTTCTTTTCTTTCCGTTTGGACTCTCCCCTTTCCCCATGTTCCCTGGGCATGTCCGAGTTTGTCAGAACCATCGGCGCCGTCAACTTAACGCCACTATGGCGACATCATCCGGCACGGCTATCTACTCATTAGCTTGAGCCCCGTTCTGCGTTTTTGCCCCCCCGTAGTTCCATGTAGCCCCTTCTAACTTTTTTCCCGTTCTCGAGGTTGAAGTCTTTTTTCAACCAAAGGGACTTTTTCTTAGTATCCTGTTCGTGAAAACAGCGCTCTCCCCGACGTTCACAAAATTGCCAGTCTTTCTCCCTGCGTCCGATCCTCTTCTTTTCGATCCTCTGTTTGATTTCACGCCCTGCCACTTTCTGTGATTTTTTCTCCTGCTGCTCATCCTGGTGTGAGCCTTTGGCGGGACCCTCTTTCCTTTTCTGGGTCCGAAGCGTTCACATACCTTATTTCGCCATACCCCTTCCCTGTATTTTTATCCGATGCTCCCTCGGTTTGTGACCGTGGATGCTGCCGGAGTAGATGCCTCTTCCTCTTTTGCTAGGACTATATGGGTTGCGATATCTGCCTGACGACAGTGGTCCTTTGAAAGATAACTCTAATCGGCCCCCAATCAAGCATTGCTCCCCAAGTGTTTACTTTTTGGACATAAATTTCCCTCTTCAAGGCTGCAGGCACGACCCGTCTGTCCTACGCCCCCCTACTGAAGTTTGTTTTTTCTGAATACCTGCTTTGAATTTATCACGCCTCCCTTTTTTCCATCTCGCTTACCCCTTCGCAAACCTTTTGGTTTGCGCAGCGTCGTTCTTTTCTTTTCAGGCTTGCGCCCTAATTATATCGCTGTTACATTCTCATTAGTTTTTTTCCCCCATGATTTATCCAATTCTAACGAGACCCCCGTTGTCGTTTCCCCGTTAGTTTTGTAGTTTTTTTTGTTTTTGTTTTTTCTTTTCTTCTCTTTTTTTTTTTCTTTTTTCTTTTTGTCCCTTTATTTTTTTACCTTTTTTTTTTTTTTTTTTTTTTTTTTTTTTTCTTTTTCTCTTTCTTTTTTCTTTTTTTTTCTTTTTCTTTTTTTTTTTTTTTTTTTTTTTTTTTTTTTTTTTTTTTTTCTTTTTTTTTTTTTTTTTTTTTTTTTTTTTTTTTTTTTTTTGTCCCTTATCTTGGGTACATGTCCGTTCTGAGCTTCGTAATAGGCCCAGCATCCCTTCCCCCGGAGCCGTGTCTTTTTTTCAACCAACCTGTTGTTCAGCAGCTTTGTCATTACTTCCCTTCCTGTGCCCTTCCTTTTCATCTGCCCCCCTCCTGCAACACTTCCTGCCAATTCGATTTCCGCCCTTCTGGACTGGGAGTCATTTGGACTGCCTAGGTTGCGATGCAAGGAATTTGACCTATCTCTTCTCCCTACGCTTTTCGTGGCAGCCAATGTCATTTTAAGTTAATGATCATCTGTGCCTGTCAACCAGTCTCCCATGGTCGTGTTCGTCCTTCTAATTTGGCCGCGGAATTTGTAACCCCCCCCTCTTCGCATTCACCTTATTTTTCCCTCCCCTTCCTGTTGCAATTGGCGAAATGACCAGTTTTCGTTGACACACAATTCCCGAGTCTTTGATTGAGCGTATGCGGATTCAGGGTTTTATTGATGACCACCCGCTGGACCTGTTGTTTTTGTTGGGCCGACTTTTCCCTGAGGGCGATGTTCCCTGGGAATTCCTCATCTTCATGGACCTCTTGCTGTCCTCCTTTCTTCAGCCCGGCTTCCTGTACGCTTCGGTCTCTCCCGTATAGGTGGAATTGTCTCCCTCCTCTAATGTTCTGACATGCCGGTTTCGTTTCTTTCATTAAACGCTTGTCCAAGGACCCCCTCAAAATCCCCCTTACTCCTTAGCCGATGGTTTCTGATTTCTGTGACAGCTTTTTGCTGGACGTAACAACTCGATCTGGAGTCCGGTCCCCCCCATTCGCTCCTGCCTGATCCCACTGTTCCCTTGCGTTACAGGTTTCGGTTTTTCCGGGACCGTACTCCTTCAGACCTTGCAAAAGTGCTAGCGTGCCCCCTCTCTCTTGACTCGTTTGTGTCGATTTCCCTTTCCTTTGAAGGCGGCCCTGCCTCGCGCCCATAGGTCGATTTTTTGTCGCCCTCCGTTCGGGGCATCGGGAAAAAGATCTATGTGCCCCACCGTTGAATCGTCCAAAACCACCTCCTCCTCCGTTTCGATTTCTGGATGGGTGATGCGTGCTGTCTTAGCAGGTCAAGTGGTCCATCGTATTTAGGCTTTTATGAAGAAAGATCTCCCCCCATTTTCCCCCCCTGTTAGGCTTTGACTTTGGGTCCCCGATTCCTCTATTTTTTCTCGTGTCCCTTCCCCGTTGCGCCCGCCCTGGTTTCCCCCCAAACAATACTGGCCAGGGAAGAATAGAAATAAGTTTTTCTTCACTCCTTCCCCCAGTATCTCAACTGTTTTTGGTCCCTTGACGCCGTCGTTTTTTTCCACGACCCCGCTTGCAGGTTTTAGGTTTCCTGCGCAAAATCCCGTTCTTCTCGGTTACTCCTTCCTGCAACATTTTCTACCACCAAAGGTTGCAACCCTCGTCTTTTTAGGTCACGCACGTCATAGCGCTCTTAGATTGTGTTCCGTTTTTTCTGTGAAACTCTCTAACAAGGCGCCCGTTTTTTTCAAGTTGACTATGCTTGCACTCATGCGGCTTTTCTTTTTTTCTCTCAGACACACGTTGTCTTCTCTCTGTCCCCCGGCCGTCTCTTTTCCTTCTGAGCGAGTTTTTTCTTAAATATTAACATTGCTGACCGTAACTTCTTGACCCATAGCTCAATGCTTCATCCACTGCGCTCCTTGGCTGACAGTAAAGCGAGCGGGGGTCTCTGAAGAAGGGCATGATTGTCCCCCCTCTTTCTTATAATCTTTTTGGACTATCTTTTCACACAACCCCTTCTTTCTTTCCTCCAGCTCGGTTTTCCTTTTTCCGGAAGCATATTCATTTGGTGAGATGAGTCCTCTTGACTTTTAATCCAGCCCCCCAGATTGATCTTACCCCTCCGCTTCCATTATATAGCCCGGCGAACGGCTCAGGTTTTCTATTGCTCGAACTCCCCTTGTCTCTCCCCCCTGCGCCAGCCCTGCACTCCTTAGTCCCACCCCTGTCAACCTTTTTTTTCTGGTCACCCCTCATACAAATCTCTCCCGCTCCCTTGATATGTCCTTTTTTTTACCCCTGAGATTGCACCCTGTTTGGTACTCACTTTTTGCCGGCATGGAATCGCCGGCTCTACCGGACGCGATTGCGTCCCACGGCCGCCCTTCCTTATGACTTTTTCTTTGGTTCTTTCGTCCCTTTAAAAACAGTTTGATTATGGCAGCCGGAGATGATTCTTTATTATTGTTTCCTTGGCAGATCACCCTTTCTGTTTTCCTCTTCAGACAACGTGGCTCCCGTCTTGAACCCACCCAACCCTGACGTGTCCCAGCACCTTCGAACCCACTTCGTGTCGATCTCCGGAAGAACGAACATCCTTTCGATGAAGCTTCCAGTCCGATCAATTCCTAACACCTAAAACAACCCCGGTAGATGGTTGGAGTTTCCCCCTTCAACCCTAGGCCTAGGCTCGATAACCACTCCCCCCCAAGTGTATTTCTCCAATTTCCCTCTGTGCTCTCTACGGTTCCCTAACCCCAACCACTAGTATCCAGCACCCAATCGGCAATCGGCTGTTCCCAACTTGCCCCGTTTTGCAGGGGTAGTTGAGCTCCTACTTCGTACGTTTTCGTACCCCTTAGCACTCAATGCCTTTTTCCTTCCTCATGGTCGACTTGGCCTGTCCAGAACCCTCTGACCCCGAATCCTCCGATTTACGCCGGCCCAAACTCCTGGTAAAGACTCATTGACACCCCCGAGGCAGAATTGGTTCTGTCTGGTTCCTTTCTCTTCAATATTTCCCCCACGTCCCCTCCCGATTTTTTTTTTTTTTTTTTCGATTTTTTTTTTTTTATGGTTTTTTTTTTTTGTTTTGCAGAAAATGGATTTGGCTCCTTCGCATGTATCCCCGTCCTAACTCTTCTTCCCCCCTCCCCGACTCTTACACGTCAATCCTTCTCCGTCTCATCTTTTATATGGCCCTTACGCTTTTTTCCACGATACCCTTCTGCGGCCTTCTGCCCTGCTGACCTTACATCCGACGCCATACTCATTTCCCTCGTTGACCTTTGCCCCATCACAACTCCGACGCAGGCCCCCGTAATCTCCAGACAGGCATCAGGCTCTTAGTTTTTTTGCCACTACCAATTTTTGTCAGGCCCAATGTTGCCGCTTTGATTGGACCTGCTCCAGTAGCATGATTCCCTAAAGCATCCATCCTTCCTTTCTCCTTGCAGGTTGAGCGCCCTTTCAAAAGCATTTTTTTTAAACCTTTTTTCTTCCCCTCTGATATCTTTAAAGACCCTGAAGGTCTTTCCCTGACTTTCTTTTTCGAACGGACTCGACTTCTGGTCTCCGCCACCGCCTCTCCCTTCCTTTTCAGGACCTTAGCATCTCAAGGTACTACTTTCTCTTTTTTTCTGATCTATTCACAAATGCGCTGTACCGGGCGAAACACTCCCTGTTCGCCAAGATTTAAGCTTCTTCCACTTTGTTTTCCCTCTTTAAGTGAATTTTAACGTAGCTCCTAGCTGGCCGGACAGCTCCACGGTCGAATTTCCCACGATATTCGCCGGTTTCAAAGGCCCCAAATGTCCGGTCGGCTCACTTTTGGTTCCGACTCGGATTAAGAATCTTCCCCCATCCCGTCCAAGTGCGCTCCTCGCTCCCCCTTGTTAATATTTTGTTTTTCGATTTTTCGTCGAATCTGGCCCCCCTTCCTGCGAATTCCTCCCTCCCGACTTCCTTTTCTTCCTTTTTATACGTTTTCGCCTTTTTCCTTTGTGACGGACGCAGTGTATTTAGCAAGGTTGAGCTCCACTCCCATGGATGATGGAGTTTCCCTTCTTTGGTGATTTGGGGCCGGCCGCACCTAATTCCGCTCAGCGATGCGCTGATTTCGAAATTGATCGCTCCTCCCCACATCCCGTCCACCACGTCGAATCAGAGACCACGTTACTATATCTTCTTAATTTGCTGTTTTGTCCTTCCCGACGGTATTCGAAACGCCCGGTCCCCCCTTCATAGTGTTCCTCTCAACGTCGCACGTCAAGTTTTCAGCCGTCTATACCCTCATCCCTCTTTATTGTCTGTCCAGAGTTTATCCCTCTTGCCTGGAAGATATCGGGATCGCACGCGCGTCCTATGGAGATGTTTGTGCACGTCTCAGGATGTTAGTCCTCCGACTCCAGCTGTTTGGAAATTTCCCCCCCCCCCCCGATCGATCTGACCTTCGAAGGATCACTAAACTGAAACTTTCTTGGTTGCCGCCTCCGATACCTCTTTTTCTCCTGTCTGAGAGTCCTTTTTCTCTTTTCAGTTTTTTTTTGCTCCACCGTGGCTGCTTTGACTGGCGCGATACCGCCCCACCCTCGTCATGGCCCGGTTTCTGGTCCTTCGTTAATCTTCGGGATCCGCCCGTAAACAAACTGCGTCAGCGGGAGTAAACGTCCCCTTTCTTTTCTTTCCCCAAAGTGGATGCCGTTCCTTAGGCGCTGCGAAAGTTGAATCTTGCCCTCCCTCATCCTCCTTTGGCCCGAGAGATTAGCTTGCCTTACTTCCCCTTGACTCCTCCTCAAGGAGACGTGGTTGCCGGGTTCCCGGATTCGCCTCTGCTGATGTCTGTCCCCTTTCACGAAGCTCCCTAAGGCGGCACGCCCTTGATGCTCTGCTGCTCGCCCTTCCCTCTCCACCGTATTGGCCTGACCTCCGCGAACGGCTCTCTAGATTTTCATTGCTGCGTGATTTACCCCTTTTCTTATACCTTAAGTCATGATCTTTGTTTTCCTACAACATGTTCTCTGGATGCGTTCCTTCTCCACGACCCTTGGTTTTTTTTTTCCCAAAATGATAAAGTTATTTATCCCCCTCTGTTCCCGTTCAGATTCTGCGTTTGTCACGTTCCGCCTCACCTTTGCGTCGTTTGTCGCGCCTTGCTTCCCCAATCTTTTCTTTGCTTTGATCAGTTTCCTCGTACCTGTGGTTTTTGCCCCTTGAAATTATTTTCTCAATACGTCTTTCGTGACAGGAACACCTACTGGCCCTTCTTTCGGCAACTTGGTTTTTTACCTTTTGATGTGAAGTATCGAGGCAGATCTCATGGTATGTTTTCGAGGTTCTCTCTGCGCCTATCAGATATCTCCCTTCTTCCTTTCGTTCCCCGTCTCCCCACTTCTCCCTTCTTCCCCAATCCTCCCCATTAAATTTCCCGTAGTTTGATGCTCCCCTGAAGTCTCCCTTGAAAGTCCCCTCCGGAGATGAATCACCTCTCCTTCCGGCTTTCAGTTGTCCGCTCTAATGACCTTAGCAGATCTGACGAACCTAGCCCCCCTTTGGCCCTCTTTGCTTTTAAAGGTCTTTTTCCCCGTACTTCTATCATCATGTTCATGGCTCCCCTTCGCGTGAAGTCGAATTTTTAACCCGGCCTTGTCCCGGTGTACAACCGTCCCTGCTTCTGGCCCTCTCCCGTAAGTCTGAAGATAGCCGCTGCATTTTCTGTTCCTCGGACAACACCAACCCTTAGCCTTCGGATTGGAAGGGGATTTCGCCTTGTTTTTCGAGCACCCTATTTTTTCTAGCCCTCTTCAACACGTCCTGCATCTCACCTGATAGCGATGGCCCCGGGCCCGTCAGTCATTCATATGCATTTCCTGCGATTGTTTCAAGGTTTCCATATCCCTCTTTCCCCCTTCTACGACCGTCGGTTCTTTCCTCCCGACGGTCAGTTAAAGGCGCCCAATACGGAGTGCCTGTCCCCAAGGGTTTCAACTTCGTGTTCTCGGGCCGCCGAATTTTTTTTCCTTGAAGGATTTTTGAATGAAATGATTCTCTCCTTTTTGACCATTAATCCCTTTGCAATTTGACATTCCCATGGTACCACACCACAGAGGACCTTGGCTCCTTTCCCGTTACTTTACAAGCACGCTTTTGGCTTAACTGCCCTTATTTCATATGTTCTTTGATCGCGGTGCCTGCCGGGCACATGCTGGGCAGGTTAACAATGAAAGACTCTAGGGCCTTCCTTGTTTGCGCCTTAGCCTTTAGTCATTTTTTATTTTTGTTAGTTCATTTGGACGCGGTTCCCCGTGACAGTGTCGACCTGTTATCAATGTCTGACCAAAAGCTCCCCTTTCTCTTTTCTTTATGTCAGAACGTCCACACTCACTCGGCCTCGTGTTGTTTCCTCCCCAGGCTTTTTGCGACGTAAAACCTTTTCGGTTGTCCGTCAACCCTTCTCTCCCTTTCGACTCCGGTTCATGCATTACAGGTTGCTCCGTGTTTTTTGGCCTGGACCCGCCACCGCCGTCTGGCTTTGACCCACCTTCTTCCAGCCGATTCCGCTTTTTTTTCGATAACTTTGGTTTACCTCTTCTTTTATTCTTACACACTTTCTTTTGCCAGCCACCAGCACGTTGCGGGTGAATTGGGACCAGATTCGCCCTCGGTATTTCCACAACATTTTTTGTCCTTTCTTCCCGCGCGTTGGTCCCTCTGTTTCTTATTTTTGCAAGGATCGGTGCTCCCCTGTAAAGGTTTTCCACGGCCATTGTCTTTGTCGGCCGTCCACTTTCTTTCCCCCTTGAGGTCTTTCTAACCATTTTCGGACACATCCCCTGTCTTTTCCTTTTTTTTTCCGGAAAACTTGCTCGCCCCATCATCACTTTTTGTTCGTCCCAGGATCCCGCATGAGCCCCTCATCTCTCTCCGCTGCCACATATAGAAACTTTTTGTTTTTTTTTTTTCCCCACTCCAAAAATCTGATTTCTGTCTGCTTTGACCCTTCATGTTCCTATTCCTCTCATGCCGTAAACAGATTCTTCCAACACAGGGTTGCACACACTGCGCAGAATGTGAGGCCCGCACCCGAATCTTTGCGGAATCTTTTGGATGTGCTTTTTTTCGTATGTATAGTTCAACCCGCCGTTTACTTTTTGACTCTTCTGCGCATTGCGGCTCGGTTCGCTCTAAGAAAAGTCCTTCCCTCTGACCCCGATGCCAACTTTTTTAGGCGTCTCCTCCTTTGCCTCAATGAGATCTTGGTCTCCCTCCCTCTTCATTTTCTGATCGAAATCCTTGCCCCCTAGCCTTCCCTTCTTCACAAATTACGAGCGCTTGCGTAAGACATGATCCTTTTTTTTTCTTTGACAGTCTTCCCTTGCC
>Ga0179593_1326457_pt1 | contig 15387 bp, 22 predicted proteins | sample CZODoug2_1_08_16_FD_185931 | JGI IMG/M metagenome (GOLD analysis project Ga0179593, IMG submission 185931) | Vadose zone soil fungal communities from Angelo Coast Range Reserve, California, USA - CZODoug2_1_08_16fungal (PacBio error correction) | ecosystem: Environmental > Terrestrial > Soil >... | reverse complement strand
CCGGCTTAGGTTCTATTCCATGGTCCCTGACTTTTCCTGTAGCTTGTTTTTTCCTAAGAAGATGCACCTTTTTCCTGTTGTCTTCCTGTCCATTTAGCGCTTTAATCCCCCTAAGTGAAGAGTGAGTAAATTCGAATTTGATTTTTTCATTTCGCTTGTGATCGACCCAATTCGCAATCCATTCATTCGTTCGGTGTGATATCAATGTCTGACCCACCATTGCTTTCGCACTGAAGTATTTTCCGGGTTTTCTTTTTCTAAGCCTGCATGAGATGTTCGACCTTCCCAGCCTGTTGTATGCACCCGTTTAACCCTTCCCTACTACCATAGTCAACTCTTCCGCGCTGTAGGAGCGAGTGCCTTCTCTTGTACATAATTGAGGTTGTCCGATGCGTCTATCCCTCTCCCCCTCCTTTTGTTTATTTTTCACAGATAGTCTTGAAGTTTTATCGATCGGTCTTTGTGGCTTCACTTTTACCAGGATTGGTCTTTTTGACGCACGTTGCAATTTCCCCTTCTTAACTAGAAGAGTCGTTTTAGGGCGTTGGTCTTTCGAGTTTTTCTGCCTGGTCGAGTGGTAGTATAATTTTTCTGTTTTTTTGGTGCCTTTTTTCCTCCCAACGGTCCTTAACCCTCCATCGCCCCCTTTTTTTAGTTCCTCCGACAGTAAGAGCCCTTGTGAATTTCTTCCCCGAAGTATTCGCAGGTACTGAGGAGGTGTCCGTGTTGTCGATCCAACCAGCTTTTCTAACGATGTTTTTGGGCAGCCTCATTTTTTCTCTTCATGAAATTGCTTAGGAATGCTGTCACAAGAGGTATAGCCGTCGGAGCTAGTCTGTGACCTTACGTTTTTCTGGAAGTCATACATTGTTTGTTTTTTTAGTTCTATGTCTTCTCTTGTCTTTTCCTCACTGTTCTAAATGTTAGGCACTTGTTTTTTTTTTCTTATGTGGGAGCTCTAGCCGGTGAGTCTCTTTTTTTCCTCTTTATTATGTAGGCCATCCTAGGTTTTCCTTTTAGGGTCTTTGAATCCTTGTTTCTCTTGTTTTGTCCTTTCATGAATCGCCGTTCCGTGCGTTTCGCCAAATCGTTTAGATTTTCCCTTCCTATTTAGGATAGTAGTAGATGATTAGAATAGCCGTCCCCTTTTTGGATTGCAGGCTTCTTAGTATCTGCGTTCTAGAGTGCGGTTCTTTACCCCACCCTGCTGATTGCGCGGGTGGACTGCTTGTTCTTTTGTATCTTCATTAGCCCTCCGTTGCGTACCTTCGTTTCAAATATTTTGGATTTTGGTTTTTTTAGTCTCGGATACTTAGTTTTTCTCTTTGTTTATTTCGGCTTGCAGAGCGTCCTCGTTGTGTCGATATGGTCGATGATTAGCTTTCTTCGAATCTTTATTTTTTTGATATGTCGCCGAAGATTTTTTTTCCCTTTCTTTTTACCGAAGAGATTCGAGAACATTCCTTTGCTTGAAAACAATGATGTAGGGACCCTTATTTTGGTGTTGCCTCCTTTTATGATGTAGTTCGCCACGGGGTTCGCTTTTTTGGTCGATTTGGCCGTTCTGTATTGGTTTTCCCCCCCTGTACCCCTAGCTCGGCTTGTCAGATGAAGGGAATATTTCTTGCGCTGAGTCTGTGATTCTTTCGGCTCTGTTTTTACCCCTCTCGAACCGTGTAGTCTATGATTTCCGGATCTTTTTTTTTTTAGCTGATCTTTGCTAATTTTAGTCACCGTGGTCGGTGGGCAACCGTTTGCTATTACGCCTTTCTCGTACGAGTTTGACAAGCTTGTTTTCCAACCCTTTTTGCCGCTTCGTCGTCTTGGTATTTTAGCACAGGTTTCCTCCAATCTCCTAAGTGTGCCCTTACTTTTTCGGTGTTTCTGGCGCTCCCGGAAAGAACTCTTGAGTTTCTCCATGGCTGTTCCCCTGAGCCCAGGGTAAGCGAGTCCAAGCTCCTGTTTCGCTGTTTCATCGTTTTTGTAGTCGGCTCCCTTGGTTGATAGGGCGAGCGGTGGGGTCAGGTGATTCCGTCGTAGTGATAGCCTCTCCGCTCACTTCTTTGGGTCCGGTGGCACTTTTTCTTTTACTGGATGGTACTTTCCGCCAGCGGTTGCCTTTCCATGACCTCCTCCCCGGTGGCAGACCCCCCCCATCTCTCCAGATGCGGTCAGTTGTCCAAAACGGGCTTTTGAAGTCTCAATAAGAATTCTTCGAAGTATCGGCTGCAGAGATGTGGTTGTCCTTCCTTTCCCCCATGAATAGATAAACCTCCTGCATTGTCGGCTCCCTCTCTCCAGGACTTAGGCTGCACTCGAGCTGGACTATTCAATTATCACATGAAGTTTTTCCTCTTTTTTCGCCCGTGTTGAAAACAGTGAGAAGTTGATCTAAGTCCATGCCTTCCCCTTTTGCGAGATGCGTTTTACATCTCCCTCTAGAAGTGAGTTCCAGTCTCCCTCTTCTCCTGATGCATAATTGGTGTTTGTGTCTCTCCTTCCTCCCCGGCGGTAGTATATGCCACCAAAAATACTGCAAATGACACTTCCTTGAGTTCTGGGCTGCGAGCGTTCTTATGGACTACGGCTTTTGCTGCGCCGGTGTGTTCCTTTTCCCCTCCCTCTACGATTTCTTTCAGCCTTTTCTCCTTGTGACTTTGGAGACACGTCACCTTGGTTCTGACGAGCCGCTCCCCACGAAAGATGCCGCCTCTGACTTTTTCGGTGCTACGGTGAAGAAGTTGCAAAATTATCCCTTTTTGCCCCCCCCCGACTGCGGTTTTTACTTTTTTTCTTCGCCACCAGACGCCCTCGTATGGTTATTGCTCTCTTCTTCCCCTCCCTCTACGTTGTGTTTTCTTTTCTTTTTGTAAACAAAAGATGTACAAGAGTTTTCTTTCGACCAAAACCCTGGTACTTCTCAGTTGAGGAGGATTGAACCCCCCCCATTCTTTTCTCATGTGTTTTGCAACGGTCTTCAAATTTTTAGACCGTTCCTTCAGGGCCCCGGAATCTTTAGGTTCTTCTCCTTCTCGGGCCAGGCAGTGGCGGAACCCCTATAAGGCTGCCCTACGGCTCTAACGTTTCCTCCCTCCATGCGAAAGCAAAAAGTCTTCCCCCGAAAATCTGCGCCATGAAGAAAATACTGTAATTTCCCTCCACTTTTCTCAGATCATTTGTGTCCTCTCCCCTCCGGTCCGACGCTTCTCTACCCATCCCACTTTCCCCCCAAAAGAGAGTGTCCTCCTTTCTATACTCTTTATGGATTGAGAGTTTTCACGGGCGCGTCCTAAGCGCTCAATACCCTCCCTCTTTTTCCTCCAAATGTCGACTGTTTCTGCACTTGTGACTGCAATTTTTTCCCCTGCATGGCGATTTTGGTCCAGCCGTACCTACCCGCATTCAGTTTTTTCCTCGTTCCTCGTCAACTCTTTAAGTCTTCGTTTTCTATAGTCATTGTCTTCCTATCAACACACCTTTCCGCAAGCCTAGACAGGAGAAGTCCTTCTCTTGCTGAGAACTCCATTCCATTTTGTCCACATGAACTCATCGGTCATCGAGTTGCTGCAAAATTTTCTATGTCATCGCAACATCGGCTGGCGGCACCCCCTCCCACCCATCTTGTTCCAAACTAAAATTCATCCCCCCCCCCTAGTTAGGCGCGGCACGCTTGAATAACACTGACCCCCACCGTCCCCTTCACATAGCACAAAAGAGCCTCCGAATATTCCCCCCAATCTCTAAAGAACGCCTCCCCCATGCGGGGTTTTTTCCATCTTCTTGTATGAACCGCCAATTCTATAACAGATTTCTGTCCCCTTTTATCTCAGGACCCCCCCCGCCATTACCTCGGACAACACGCTCGTCTCCCTTCCCCAAATGTCTAACGAGTCTATGAAAGCTCAGCCCATGTTTGCACCCAAGCTGGTTTTTTTCCCCCAACAACTCGACGATATCCTTAGTTCCCCTCACTCTTGGTTTTTGCACCACCGAACTGGACTACCTTCTCCTGAACTCAGCTCTCCTTGAAAATCATCTCGACGCGTTCGCTGGAAATGAGTCCGCCTCGGTTGTCAGCGCAACGACCACTTCTAACTTTCCCTTGTATCTGCGGAATATGGGCCGCTCAAAGACACTACCCCCTTCCCCTCGACCCACACAAAGCTCCCAAAAATTTTCTCCTCCCCCTGCCGCGGAACTTCCGCACCCACCAACCTCTTTCATAACTCCCCTTTTTTTCCGAAAAGGCGAGCGCGCGTTATACCCATCGATTACAAAATCCCCCCGGCGAACCTTCTCGCCTCAACCCCCTTCTGCGGCCCCCCTCAAGCGACCTCACTCGTCCCATATCGAAGAACTCGCTACCCCCCCCTTTTCCAAGCGAAAAGCACGAGTCTCATCCTCCTCCCTCCCCCTCAAAATCACAGTAAATAGGGCCACGCGGTATCCACTCCTCCCGGCGATACCAGAATTCCTTAAGCGACTGCTCCATCGCCGCTCATCCAGTAGTTCATCCCCCCTGACTCGTTCGACGCATCTACGTACTTGCCGAGGCCTATACTGGTTCCTCTGCGAATCATTTGCTCTCCTCCCCCTGTTTTGGATACGACCCCCGATTGGCTTCACTCCTGCCCCTTAGTATTCATTTTTCTGGCAAACTGCCCCCCCCCTTCCCTCCCACCTTTTTCTTCAAGGACCTCCAAAGACACCTCCTTTCAGACCAAAACCAATCCCTGTCCTAGCGTATCTCCTCATGAATAATGATTAGCCATTCCCCCATTTTTAATACCACACACCCCCACAGCCTCTTTTACCGGTTAGAAGTCCACAGTACCCCCTTGTCCCATTCTCCTTCCAGACATAGTCCTCGCCCCACCCAACAAATTCCTTTCCATTTTTTCTGGCACGACAAGGAAGTAGTTTCTATTTTCATCTCAGCAAAGGAGAGACTGCTTTCCTCCCTCCTCCCAGTGATTTATTAAGATCCTTTCACCCGCTGGCGGCCTCGGCCTTATCGCCCTTCCTCCCACGTTTCTCTCCAACACGGACAAAGCCCTCTTCCTCCTGCGCATGATTTAGAAAGCTTCCCCAAGAACATTTTCCTACGATGTCCGGCACATTCAGGTCGCTGGGTTCTGAGTTTGATTTCTTCGAAACCAAGGCACCCCACCCCCCTTTTCCCCAATAGGCTTACTACCACTCGTCAACCCTTCTACGTCACACCTCCCAACGCCCTAAACGACTCGTCCCTAATTTCACTTTTTTTCAAAGCAACGTTCTGCCCCCCCTCGCCCCTTTTATTGTAGAAGCCCCCAAATCACCACTCCGAACCCTCCCTCCCTTTTTTTCACCCCCCCCCCCCCCCAGGAGGCGAGGTCGCTCTCCGGACCCTCGGAAATTTATGGACGCAAATGCCGCAATCGTTCCTCCTACAAGCGCGTTTCGAAGCGTTAATTCCTTTTTTTGAAGTACTTCTTTTGCCCCCCAAGTGTGGACACATACAAGAATTCGTTCTATTTTATGAAGGCCTCGTTTCCTTTTTCTCCCTCTGCAGGAGGAACCCGGAATACTTTTCTTCTTCTTCCGTCTGGTTTTTTTTTCTTGGATCGTAAGCCTAATATGACTTGCTGCCAGTTTTACCGAAGTTACCATTAACCATTCATAATGCGAAGTTAATTCTTCACCCTTTCTCCCCGCCTATAAATGCGGTTTTCCTCCCCCTTCCCCTTCCAACCAGGCTATGTGGATACACTACCTACACGTGTATCCTTTCCGTTTCCTTTTCCCCTGTAACTGAGCCGGATCTCTCTCTTTCTCCTTTCTGTGAAGACTGAGGTACTTTAGGGTAGATGTCTTAACCATGGGAGTCCTTTCTCTTTTTTTTTCTCCCCTTTTTTTTGAGAAACTGTGCCGCGGTTTTTCATTGACCCCAATTTTCTACGAGTATTTTTAATTCCTGAGAATGACGGTTCGTAAGTGTTCGAACTTTTTCCTTTATACCGGCTTCGGTGAGTTTCTTTATCAAAGATAGCGTCGGTGATATCACCTGGGTCACCCCCCCCCCTCTTCTAGACCATTTTTCCCCAGTACGGGTTTTTTTTTGACTATTCGTTAGCCGATGGATGCCCCTGCAGACCTATCCGCTCTTTTTGTTATTCCCCCCTTTGCCAGACCTGCTGCTCACCTTCAGTCACCTTTTCCCTTTTTTCCCTTCTTTTAGAGTGCGGCTTTCTGTCCATACATTTTTCCTGTTAAGATGAGTTCGAGCAACCCCACACACCCCCCCCATCGCCTGCCGGTTGTGAGATTCCCCCCTAGGTCATTTCAGTTAGTGCTCGGTGTGATTGGCTTTCCCTTTCCCCGTCTCTGTGGTTTTTGCGAACGTTTCTTCCTTTTCCGAAGTAACAGGTCCGTTCGTTTAGGGCGTTGTTTTCTTTGCCGTCGGTTGCGGCCGGGGTCGAGTTTTTAGTCTCATATTTTTTGCGGGTTTTGCCTTTTCGAAGAAAAAGCAACACCCCCTTTTCCCTCCCCTCTAATGAAAGTTTCCTCTGGAACGGCTCCTAGCCCTGGGTGCAGGTTTTCCTTTTTTCTTAGTTAATTGCGCGGCTTACGGAGGCGTTCTTTTTTTCCTTTAGTCAAACGTGTCTTGATTAAGATCCCGCTCGGCCGTTCCTTTGTTTTCTTCTTTACTGGAAATGTAGTTTAGGAAGAAGGTGAAGCCGTGGCTCTCTTTAGTTATCGGGACAGTTCTGCGTTTGGACTTCATCGTTCCTGGCCGAATTCTTTTTTTTTTTGAGATAATTTCTAGAGGTTCTCCTGAATGTCGGCACCACTCCGTAAGAGTGTTTTTTGATTATGTTGGAGCTTCTAGGCAGTTTTTCTATAATGTTAATTTTCGTCCCCCCCCTTTCTTTTGTTTTCATTGTCCGAATGAAGGTGCGTTCTGGAGGGATTACCCCTCTTTTTTCTTCTCTTTCCTTTGCCATTTCCTGAGCGGCCTTTGGTTTCGCAAATAGGGAGATTGGTATCCCCCGTTTTTGCTTTTTAGATATTCGATTCCATATTTTACTAAGGATGAGTAAGCAATTCCGCCCAGTCCGTAGATTGCTGTATCCGATTCTTTCTTACAGGATATGGCGTCGCATATGACGGTCTGAGGATGTAGTATCTCCCCCTCCCCCTGGACATTCTTTGCCCATCTATTTGATTTTGGAATTCGTTAGTCTCTGCCCTTTCTCTTCGTGCTTCGGCTTGGAGCGGAATTTCGCGATATGGGTCGATGATTCTGGAGGTGTCCAGAATCTCTGTACTTTTGTTTTCTTCTCCATCCTTTAGCTATTTTGTACATGGTCCTTCTGCCCTCTCTCATTGTGCTTTGAAACCATTCTCGTATTTCCCAGACTATTGTTTTTGACGAGTCGCGGAGTTAGCTCGCTGCTTTGTTGTGAGTCGAGTTGTCGAGTCCGTCCTTTTTTCTTTTCTCTTCCATTCTTCCAGCGATAGCTTGATCTTCCTTCAGATTTTTTTCCGATTTTTGGCTCGTCGTTTCGGTCAAATTGATCTACCGCTTCCTATTGAAGAGGAGCCTTTATGCTTTCTTCCTTGTTGTCGTCCATTTCGGTGGTGCACCTTTCTCGTGAGCCCATCGTCGCGGTTTCGTTTAAACATTTTCTTGATCCTTTCTTTTGTCTTGTAGTAGAGCATTGTTGCAGCCCCTTCCGTTCTTTTCCCCGGTATTGTTCGGTATTGTTTTCTGGCGTCCCGTTTTAAAGGGGGACAGAAATTTGAAGTTTCTAACTTTTCTTTTCAGGCGACAATTTTCCCTCCTCTTCCCAGTCTCGGGTGCAGGCGGCTCGATTTCTAAGTCGGCGTCGTGGTGGCTAGGTCGAGCTTTTTTCCCCTTTTTCTTCCGCCGTAGTGTTCGCCGCCTGGACTTGGGAATCAATTGATAGGAACCATGGATTTAATTGATGAGTTCCTCCCTTTTTTTCCTTTCACCATGACATAAGCCCGTTGGCCTCCCCCTCTGAACGATGAGGTGTGGTCCAAACTGGTCTGGACGAATTAGCGAAAGTCTCTTTTTCTTTGGATTGTTGCTGCCCCTCGGTTGCTCCATGATCGACTAAACCCATTGCCTTTCTAGTTATTGACGCTATTCACTGCTCTTCCCCTAATACGGGTGATCCAGTTGCTGAGTTATTCAAATAAGTTTCCTCCGGTTAGTTTCCCTACAAGTGCCAGAGAACAGTTAGACCTTTCCCTTTCCTCCTGCCCCGTTTGTATTGCGCGCTGAGTGATGCCCGTGATCTTAGACGACCTAAGCTGGATGCTCCGTTTGTATTGGGCTTTTTCTTCCTCTCTCCCCGGAGGTATTCCACCACACCCCTTTTCTCCAGTAACCTCATGCTTTTTCTTTTTTCTTCATTCGAGCTTTTCGCTCCTCACTTCTTTTGAATGAGTGAAGGGTGCTTGTTTTGTTTGAGGTAGAGCCATCCTGAGAAGGCCCCCCTTTTCCCCCCCCTTTCCAGGGCGTTCTCTCGCGTTTTACGTTCACCATTTAGAACTCTGCAGCCTCTGTAGGGAAGTTCTCCCCTTTTTGTCAGACCTTTTCACAATTGCGCAGGATGTGCCCCCCCCCCCATCCTCCTTTTTCCCCTGCGGCGGTTCCTTTTTCTTTCTCCCAAAGCGTTCCGCGTTGGTTCTCTATATTTTTACTCCCCCTCCCGTTGTTGTTTTGTCTTTTCTTTCTCTCGCAACCACAAGCAGTTTGCCCCGCTTTTTGACTTCAACACCACCTCCTCCTAAGTTCGGCTTTTTTACCATCCTTGAGAATTGTGAAACCTGTTCTCCCACTTGTTACACAGTCTCAGGGCGGTCATATTTCGTTTTAACGTAGTCCGTCTTCACTCCAATTTTAGTGGCGACCGGCCTTTCTTTTTTCTATTTGATAGAAGCTTCAAAACTTTCCCCCCCCCCATGTCGCAGCAAATTTCCCCATAAAAAATTTTTTTTTTTTCCCCCCCCTCCCCGATCGCAGGCCCATGTCATACAAATACTTTCGGTCTTTTATGTGGTGGACTCTTACTACCTCGGTCCCCTTTTTTCCTAGACTACAACCCCTTCTACTACTTGCTATATATCTCTTGGACGAAGGTTTATCCCTGGCGATTACTCGCGACACTCCAGCCTGCAGGTCCATTAATCCATTCTCCCTTTTTTTCACCTGTCTGAACGAGGCGGTCCACTGATGGCTATTCTTCACGTCAGCTATACTGAGCCCGAATTTTCCCTTCTTCAGTGCGACATCGTCATTTCAAAGGCAGGAGGGTTCTGTCATTTGCCTCTGTCAACCCACTCGCACAGCCTATACAGAAGCCCTGTTATCGTGAACTTCGGCAGCTGTCCACTGTCATCCTCCTCGGTCATCCTTTTTTCTTTGCCTTCGTTGATTATCATTGAAATGAAAACCTCGCTGCGAGGAACTCCTCATCCCCCATTTAACTTGTTCAACCATCCAACATTCACCAGGTATCGGCGCGGCTATCAGTTTTCTTCCCCCTCCCCCTTTGAACCTCGCCCTGACCCCATCTCCTCCTGACCTTTCCAAACTCTATCGCGCCTCCTCTTCTTTTCCGTGCACCCTGGGTCTTTTTTTTCCAACGTTCCTAAAGACATATTTCTGTCCCCCTTTTCCTCTCCCAAGGACAATACCTGGCACCCCCCCCCCCGCTCGAGTGATGCCAAAATGGCTACCCCCCCCCCCCCTATCCGCACTTGCTCAGCGTTTTGAAACGCTTTCAAAACATCGACGATCCTTCTTACCTCAGCAGGTTCCCCCACCTGAAATGTTGAATCCACTGGCAGATCATGCGCATATCTTTTTCCCCACCTCTTCCTGAAGCTTCGCGCTGTCGTTAGTCCGACTGAATCCAGGCATGCAGCGCCCTTTCCCCCCCTCCCCTAATAATTCTAAAACAGCCTGACGCTTCATTTCCGAACGGGCCGAGCCACAGACCCCTCACGTCCCATGAACCACACCCCAGTAAACCTGGCTACGACCTCGCGACTCTTCCCCCAACCAAACTCTTTCTCACTCATGTTCACAGCAAAAGGAGAGGATTCAGAATACCATCGAATACAAACCTCGGCTTTTTTTTTCCCCCCACCATTCCCTAACTCACAAAACAACGATTACCACCATCCTCGAAATCATCACAATATTTCCCCCTTCCCTTTCGATCCTCCTCTACAAAGCACGCAGTTCCATTCCTTCTCCTACGCCGGCCACAAACATCCCCACCATGCAAAGCAACGCAACTTGCATTCCAGACGCGATCATTACCCTTATTCCCCACTTAGTAAAATCCAACCCGACATAGGATCTACCGCAATACGATGTGGCCGTCCTTCTTAAGCTGTGATTCCCCTCTGCCTCCATATCCAGCTGAAAGACAATCTAATCAGATTTGCGAACTCCCCTGAACGGCGCTTAAAGGAACTGCACCCCCCACTCCTAAGCACCAAGGTTCAATTTCCTACCTCACGGCCTTCTTTCGCAAGGAAAACCCCTGTCCTCCTTTTCCACCTGAACCTTATCACTCTGAAAGTCCTATGACTCTCCAAACATCCCACACAAACCCTTCCTTCCCCTCCTCACCTACTCATGTGAACCAAGACCCCGTACTAAGACATAGGTCATCGCCCCTTCCCCTTCGGAAAGTTAAAGGTTACATCCGAACCCCCCCCCGCACCGTGAGAGACTTTTTCCCTCTTCCAAGATTTTCCTTCTCTATCACTCTTCAGCAGGACTTCCTAGGAACACCTCATCTCTTCCCAAAACCCGGACAAAGGCTCCGTCTTTTCGTGAAAGTAGATTGCTAGACAGCTAACCCCCCACTGGCTTTTACTGTCATTGGAGGCACATTTCAGGTTCTTTCTTTCCTTCCCGATGTTCTTCGACCTTCCAAAACCTCCTAAATTGCTATCCCACTCGGACCCTACCGCAACCGGCCATCCCCCCCCCCTCCAACCGGAACGAGACCTCTTTCGTAACCCCTGCAAGCAACATTTGCCCACACCCCTCAATCCTCCTGTACTTCTTAAGCAAATCCGATCCGACCCCCCTGATCTCTTAAATCCCCACCGGGTGCTTTTTTTTTTGCGATCCTCATGGACCCCGCGATTTTTTCCTTCCCCTCCCATCGCCGCCCCCCTTCTCCCCCGTCTACATGCTTTTCTCCTTTTTCCCGTGCCCCCGTCCTTTTTTTGAAAAATGTTGGAGACAAAGTTCCTCTCGGAGAGGTAGACGGTGCTTGCAGGCTTCCAATTAATCCATAGCAGAGACAAAACTTGCCTCCTTCCCTTTTCTTCAGGGTTGGTCTCAGGTGATATACCCCCCCCTCTTCTAATATCTTGATTTGCCGAATTGCCTCTCCCTTACTCACAGAATTCAAAAAATTCGACGTTCTTTCCCGTCAATTCAGATAATGCTTTTCACTCTCATGCTTTTTTCTTCTCCCATTCCATATTACAGATTCTCCCACCAACTGCACGTCAATTGTCATCATCTACCTCGAGAGATCTCTTTTCTCTCATTCCGTGTTGTTTTTTTTATTCTTCCTTGATCGTTAGGGTATATTATTACCAAACTGTATGTCGAATAAGATCATGTGCCGCGGTCTTTCCTGGCCATTCGCTTTTCTCCTTCCTTAGAGTAATAACTTCTCTTTGCAATTTTGAAGCCGGTTTCTCGTTCTAGAAATAGTAGTGTGAATCCACTATTTCGCGTCGGTTTCCTCCCTTCTTCTCACCCCCCTCTTCATCTCCAACTGACTTTACTGTTCTGCGTCCCTCCTTTTCTGAGCATCGGACCTCTCCGATTTGTCTTTCCACAAGTTTTTCCCTCATGCCCACATTCCGTAACTGTTCCCCCTCCTTTAGTAGGACAGAGTGACGGCGCCCTACTTTTTTTTTTCCGCTTTTCCTCTGAGATCCGCTTTAGTTTTTTGTTTTTCCCAGATAGGGTCTGTTTTTCTTTCTCTTCTTTTATTTTGTCTTGCTTTTCGATTTGGGAGTAGTTTTGAGCCAGTTCGTGCCTTTTTAAGAGACCTTCCTAGTTTCGCGGCTTTTTTCCCTTTGGGTTTTGGTCAGGCGGAGAGCGGGGGTAGTCCTTTCTTGTTTTAGAGTCTTTTTCTAATCCCCCCTTGGTTACAGCCCGCCTCCTGAAATGTGCAGTGGAAAGTAGAGCCATTTGCGCGAAGGTTGCAGCTTCATCATCTTGAGAATTTTCCTTCTCGTGTCCGTGTTGAAGCCCCCGTGATTATTGATTATGCCGATTTTTCTTAAGTCTTTTAGTCTCCTTTCAAAGTTGGTTTGAAGAGGAACTCGGTTCTCCGGATGATTATATTCGTTCTTTTTAACCTTCCCCTTCTCTCTTGTTACTGTTTTCTGGGGGTTGTTCTATGAAAGGGTTCGTAGTTTTCTTCTTTCCCCCAATTTTTTCCCGGATTCCCAATTTTCTCTGTTAAGCGTTGTTTTGGATTAGGTTGTTGAGCCTTTAGCCGTGTTTTCTTCCTTTGCATTTCTTTTCCCTGATTCCAGTATTTCAGGGACTTCTTGTGTACTGACGAAGAAGGTTGCGTTCTGGCTTTTCTTGAATCCCCACTTAGCTTGGCGTTGCCCATGACTTAATCTCCTTTAAGGTGGTTCGCCAATATTTTTTTTTTTTTTAGGTAAGGATTTTCTATATTCGTTCTTTCTTCTCAGATTACCTCGGTCGTGAGAGCAGTGCGCCTTCGTAGACTTTTCCCTGGTCTTTACTAACTTTTTTTCGTTGATGCGGATGAGCGGTATCCGTCGTTTAGTATTGCGTCCCACAGTGCGTTTTTTGTTGTGGGGGTGGTGTTTCCCATATTTTTTTCTTTCTTCGTTAGCGATTGACTAGCTCTTGCATTTAGTTGAAGGAATGGGATTCGTCGATTCGATGATTTTGAGGTTGTCGCCTCTGACTTGTTTGATTAGTACGAAGGGGGCTTTTTCCCCGATTTGGTATTCTATGTTATGCTTACTTGCTTGAAACCCTTTCTTTCTTTTTTCACGTTTTGGTGTTGAAGACTGTCGAGTTTTTGTCTCCCGTTTTTATCTTTGTGTGTTATTTGTCCTTTTTCTTCCTGGCTCGGCAAATTCTTCCCTCCTCAGGGATGACTGAAGATTTGCAGGCGTCGGCTTAGTCGGCTCGTTTCTTTTAACGCTGCTCTAGATATTTTTTCTTCTTCTCCCATGCGGTCTTCTCCAGTGTAGTCCATCTTTGTGCAACAGGGTATTTACGCAGTCTTTTTGCCCGCGTTTTTTTCCACAACATTTCTGCCTTTTTGTCGTTATGAAATTTGCAGACAATCGCTTCGCCCTTGTATTGGTCTTTCTTTTTTCTGAGATGGTTCCCGAAATTTCGTTAGAAAGCGGTCCGCATTTCCTTCCGGTTGCAGTGAGAGTACCGACTAGGCTTTCAGTGGGCCGACGTCTTGCGTCGGTCCTCCTTTCTCTCTGCTGTTTTCCCTTTCTGGCCGCTTGTTTGATATCCTCCGCGCTGCCTGATGGCGCCGATCATGTTTGGGCTTTTTCTTTATTGATTCTCCCCCTCCTGTTCCTTTTAAATCACCTAAGCCCCTTGTTTTTTTCCCCCCCCTCGATCCCAGCATTGTACGGTCCTTTTGTTTCCCCAAGAAATTTTTCTGGCTTCCGTTTCTATCCATCTTCTCCTTTATCTTTTGCTCTATGTGTTGCCTTCACCTCGCCCTCACCGATAACCTTTCTCTAGATGGAAGACATCCACGAGCTCTTAATTGCTTTCAGTTGGCGCTTTATTGACCCCCCGCACCAGTTTTCTTTCTCCTGTTCACTACACAGTGCCAGAAACTTTCATCCAGTGTTATTAAGTCAATGAATTTTCTCTTTCGGGTCGTGTGTCTGTGCCCGAGATGTTTTTTTTTTGTTTTTTGTTGGTTCCGGTTGGTTGTTTTTTGTCTTGCGTGTGCTATGAGTTTCCTCCCCACTTGATTCGACGTGCGTCAACAGTCCTCATTTATTCGTTTGTCATTCTGCCTTGTTTTCTTGTTTTTTTTCCTCGAGGCGTCCTTCGTATTCTCTGCCACCAACCCCAAAAATATGGGCCTAAAGTATCTTAGGAGTTTGTTCTTCATGCTTCTTCCCTCAAGCGTTCGGTAGACAACGGAATTTTTGATAGCGGGGATTCTTCCTTTTTTATTCCAAGATTCTAGCCTCTTTCCCTTTTTCTCCCATGTCACTGGCTCCCAGTGCGGACACTTCTGTTGGCCACTTTTCTTTCCTCTTAAAGTCCCCACCCGAACCGAAAACCACAGCACTTCCCTCGACGTTTTTTCTTCTGTCTTGCTACAATGGAATACCTTGTCCCAAACCAGTGTTCCCATTTCCTTCCCAGACCTCGTTTGTACCTTTGTTTTTTTCTGTTTCCTTCCCGCATCCCTCTTTATATTGCGCTTTATCCTCTCTCTTCCTAATAAGTTTTGTTTTTTGAGAGATCAATTTCTCCCACGTTCTGGAAAGATGGTCTTTTACCCTAAACTGTGGAAATGTACCCGGCTGCCGTTTTGTTTGCGCTCTCCCCTTGGACCCCACATTGAGGAATAGTTTTTCCCACCACTTGTAGCCACCTTACTGTTTCTTCTCATATTTCGTTACTCTCAAGTGATTTTCTCGAAGCTACCCCCCCCCTTTTACGTTTGTGTCCGCTTTTAGAATTTCATGTCCATCCTCAGTGTTTCTGATTTTTTCTCATTGTCCAAATTGTAGAAGAAACCTCCGTTCTTTTAGAATCCTTCCCCCAGCCATCTTCCTTCAATCCCTCATGTTTTCTCAGGTCCCTTTTTTGGTCGGAAGCCACTATACCAACCTCCCGTCCGGCGCTTCAACCAGCCCCCTCAAGGACACCCCTTTTCTCTTACTTGATCTTTCTCCTTTTTCCCCTTTATCTTTGCTTCTCCCAGAGCCCCCCCTCCCGCTAAGGAATTAATCCTTGGTCTATCACTTCACTCGTGACCGCAAAGGGGGAATTTCTATTGGAACTTTAATCCATAGGATTTTCCCACGAGCTTCCTTCTTCTTTTTTTCATAGCTTCTCTGAGACACGGTCTTCGGTTTCCCTGGAGTAAGAATCCCTCCTCCCAGCCACCATCTCTATCCGAAATCCCGAGTCATTTGGTTCAGTTGGTTTATGACTCTGAACCATCATTAACCCAACTTACGTCCCCCTCTTATTGCGAGGCCATTCACGTAGCTTTGCCTGCCCCGGGGTTCCTTTAACAAGTTTTGACACAAGGTGCTTAGTGATCACCCTTCTTTGTGACCCCA
>Ga0179593_1299666_pt1 | contig 15387 bp, 18 predicted proteins | sample CZODoug2_1_08_16_FD_185931 | JGI IMG/M metagenome (GOLD analysis project Ga0179593, IMG submission 185931) | Vadose zone soil fungal communities from Angelo Coast Range Reserve, California, USA - CZODoug2_1_08_16fungal (PacBio error correction) | ecosystem: Environmental > Terrestrial > Soil >... | reverse complement strand
GATTTTCCTGATTTTGTTATTCTGTCTTCGCTGTCTTGTGTCACATCTAAGAATTTCCTCGACGTCGGTTCGTTTTTCTCCCCGCGGCGTTGTTCTTTTGAGATCTCCCCCCAAAGTTTTCGTACTTGTTTCTTCTTATTCCTGACAAGCGTGCAGCCATGCCCTTGATCTTTCAGTGTTGTGTCCCACCCCCCTTTCTTGATTTTGCTATTTCGCGCCCTGTCCAGTTTTGCTACTTCACGTGCCTATTATTGGTGATTGCGCTTAGGGTGTCCAGGCCCGGATTGTTCTTGTGAGTGTTGTCCAGATCCCCCTTTTTTTTGTAGGACTTCTTTCGTGCTATACCATAATCGTGGCGTTCTCTGGTAGACATTCCAATTTCCTGCAGTTTTTTCCCTCCTTCGAGATTGGTTTGGGCTCGTTTTATTTGGCCTACCTATGGGAAGGCGATCCTTGTCTGTGCACTCGCACGTTATATTTGGATCAAATGTTCTTGTCTGGACAATTGTCCCCCGCCCTTCCTTCTCGATTCGAGAGCATTCTATGTTTTACCACTCTTGAATGATGGTTTCGTTTCCCCCCGCAAAGGGGTGTTCGAGCTGATCGATTTTTTTCGGTTCGCTCTTGGATGATTATTGTGCTGCAGATCGGTGGCCCTTAGTTCTCCCTTCTTTCCTGATCTTTTTTCTTTTTCTTTCTTTGTTCCAGCCCTCCCTCGTAAAAGATGAGTTCTTTTCCTGCGATCCCTTTTTCCCCCTTGCGAAGGATGACCCGACTCCCGGACTTCCCCTCGGGACCCCGTTTTCGATGCGTCCTTTATGGAAAGGAGGTGCACCTAGACGCGATCCTTATGACCTTTAGGCACGCGACGCCTTTTTGATTGAATGATTCTTCCTTCTTTCTCGAGAGGTCGCCCCCTTCAGGATCCCCTTTGATAACCTTGTTTTGCCCTTTTCCCCATTCATCTCTGCTTTCCTCTGACCAATTTCGTAGGGGAATCATTTTTTAGATCTAGATAGTCCCACGCCCTTCTTTTTTCGCGTTCCTTTCGTTTTTTTCATTTTGAAGGACCTTTTTTTTTACATTCCTTGTGGCCCTGATTTTCATTCCCGACGAAAGATTCTGGTGGCTTCCTTAGTCATCTAAGTAAGCATGTCGCTTTGTTTCCCCTTTCATCGCACTTGAGGAAACCGTCGTTTATTTTACTAGTGTTGTTTCAATCCTTGCCCCCCGTTGGGGACTAGAGGAAATACCCCTCCTAGGGACTTTCCCAGCCCTTTTGTTTCCTGGATAGCCCCCTGTTGTACCCCATGTGTCCCGAATCTTTATGATTTCTCGACTCGAATTATCATCAACCAACTTTAGCGATTTGCTTAACCTCCGCGCCTTTCCTGGATGAGTAGTCCTCTCCCTGCGTTTCCTCATCTTTTTTTTTTTCTTTAAAGTTTGTACAATTTCCTGGTTTTCGAACTTTCGCCCTACCCCGACAGAGCGCCTCGTTTTTTACACATGCTTGTTTCGCAGCCCCCATGTGATTCTAGAGAACCGATGTTTTATTTTCGTGAACCTGCGTTTTTCAAACCCTCCTGCTATCTCGTGGAGAAAGATTTTCCCTAGGTGCTGAGGTGTTTTAGGTCTCTAAGTGCAAATTTTTTCAGCTGTCGGTCGTGGCGTCCTTTCCCCCCTTTGTCGCGGACACGGCTTTCCCGTTAGCTCCGGACCCTGTTGAATCACCTAGCCCGCACTGCTGCTATTCTCGACATTACGGCCTGCCCCACGAGCTGGGGGTTCGAGTCCCCTTCAAAATGCCCCGGTGCCTCTCCGACATTTTGTCACACTTTTTTCCCATTGATTTCAATCCTCTTTGCGTTACTTGCGTTGTTTCCTTGAATTTTTCCCCCCTTGTCCTTCGCACTTTGGAAACTCCTTGGCTCACTAAATTGAGATCAGCTTTTTCTTTGATAGTACGGAAGGTAAAGCTTTTTTTGCCACGGTTGATTCACAAGAAGGCTAGAATCAGGTTGGGTTGGAAATCTTTTTTTGTTGTGACTTCCCCCAGTCTCAGGGCTGCAGGTTTTCCCTCTACCCCGTCCCCCCCCCCCTTACCCGCCAGGCCTATTTACTTTCCGCTTCCACGTCTTGCAACCATGGTGGTTTTCTTCGTCGGCAGGCCGTCTGTCTGGCGGCATTCTTGGGCCTTTGGCGTAAAGCCCCCATGGTTTACCTCCTTTTTTTCTTACCCTTCCCCTATTCCTTATGTTTTATCAGCGTCCTGGAGTCTCGGTTCTTGCTTACCTCCCCGTGCCTGGGAGTCGGTTGATGGTTTCGGCTGTGATCTTCTCATCCCCCTTTTCGTGCGATTGATTTTTGGGCCCCTCTTTTGTCTATGTTTAGGTCCTTAACATTCTCCCTTTTGCTTTGACTTCAGCCCACTTTAGGCAGGAAAGGTGTGACCTTGCGCCCCCGCTTTTCTTTGTTTGGCCCTCTGTTTGGCTTTTAGTCGACGTGAGGCCCTTTCTCCCGACCTTCTGCGAAACAGCTTTCCCCTCCTAATGACTATTTTTTGTTATTGGAGATTACTGCTATCGCACCCTTTGTCTTTCCGAATGTAGATCTTGCCCACTTCCCCCCCTGATCTCGGCACCTCTGTTCTCGCCTTCCGTGTTTTCTAACTGTGCTTCTTTCGGGTCTGGGATTCGGTTCCTTGACACCCTTTGTTTTCTCTAATGTTTTTGTTCTTTCTTCATGTCTGCGCCGAATTTTTTTTCCCCGCTCAGCAAGTCATTGGCAACTTCCTGACTCTTTTTAGTTGCCTGTCTCGGCTCTCTTCTTATTCATTGTGACTCCCCTTTTGTTCGATTAACATCCCCTTATCCCCAGTTTCTCAATTTCCTTTCTTGGCCACGATGTATGTTTGTCCCCCCTTCTTCCTACTAGCCTTCGGACCGATATTTTATGCCCCCACTCTTTTCTGGCTTGCTCCTTTCAGCGCCGTCCTTTTCTCTTTTCGCCCTCCTCCTTTTTTTATTATCATTCCAATTCTCTTTCCTTCTCCTCCTCCGTATTGGCGATCTCTGTTTCTCCATGCCCCCCCATTGGTCCCCATCGTCTTACACGAACCACCGACCCGCTCGACACCGTCCCTGTTGTGCATGGTGACAACAATATAGACGAACCGACCCGAGACACCTTCTATGGCAACCCTTGACCAATTTACTTACCTCCTCCCCCACGCATTATACGCCAACCTAAAGGTCCCCCCCTTCGAGGCTCCCGGGAGCAAATGACACAGAGAGATTCTTATATTCTCCAATGTGAAAAACCCCCCCATGGCATTTCCGCACACCCTCTTGATCCGTACCCCCCTCTCCCCCTCTCTCCGTGTTTCCTTTTGGTTGGTCATTCCCCCCCCCCGCGTGTGATGGTTTGCACCGTGAGATTGCTCCCTTCCATGACAGTAACCCTCTTTTCGATTGTGCTACCTCTTTTCTTGTGATTTTTGCACGCCCAATTGTTCGACAAGCCAATTTCCCCCCACAGCAGTACCCCCCCGGGATCACTGACGACGTCTTTCCCCGGACACCTGTCCTTTCTCACCTCTGATTAAACCCCTAGATGGCCCCTTGCCTACTGAACAAGAGTTGTGCCACCGTTCGGCCCCCTTTCCCCCTCAAGTTTCCCTTCAGTCGACACAAACTAGTCCCCCTTTATGCTGCCTATCCGATCTCACTTTACTACTGAGGCCTGTTTTTTCGCTCTTTATGCTGCAGGCGGTGGTATGTCGCCCCCACCTCTTCTTCTACGCGTCCACCCGACCCCCCTCGTCTATGAGAACCCCCCTTTTTTGTTTGTCCCTGAAGCTTCCCCACCCATCTTACACCCCCGAGTCCTCCTCGCCTGATCATCGTGTCTATCGAACCCTTCCCCTTCCTGAGCGACGCGCTGACGTTTTTCCCCCTCAACTTGGTACCTAAAGATTACCTCCGTCGCCCTTCCCTTGGGCCACCCCAATGGGTAGATGACTCCTCCCACTCCTTTCTCCTGCCGATTCCCTGCACCCCCGGGCCCTCCCCTCCCGGCCGAACCTCACGGTGAGTTTGCTACACACACCCATAAGGCCTCTCCCTTTCGTGCCCCCCCATCCGTCCGAACGCCTTTCCCTGCCCGCGTGTCTACGCCTTTTTCTTTTTCACACCTCAGCCTCCTTCACACCCACTTTGTGGCAATGCATCTGACTTTCATTGCGTCCGATAACATTTTTCCCCCCCTTCCATCTTAGCACAACCCCCCTTCGTCCCCAGTGTCGTTGAGACTTTTGTATGTAACCGCTGCCCCACTCCCGTCAGCAACCCCCCTTCTCCTCCCCGCTATTTCACCAATCCAAATTCTGGAGCCCCAAATTGCTGTCTCTTTTTCCCAACTTGGTTGAGCACTCCTTCTCTCTTGCAGTCATCCCTCATCTCTCGACTTCGGCGTCTTCACTGCTTCTTGTTCCACCAGGAGTGGACGACATTCGCCAAACCTTCATTGGTGTCCCCTGTCAGCTTTGACCCTTCCTCTTCCCACCCCTCTCTTCTCTTTCAGACCATGACCTCCATGCCTGCCTTTCCGGCATCCGATCTTTCACTTCCCCCTTTCACCTGTCTCGCACCCAACCTTAAGCAATTTCTTTGCAGGAGTACTTTTTGAGATCATACGCCTTTAGGATCACATTCTTTTCGTAATTTTCGGCTCATTTTCTGATTCCCCCTTGTCCCTTAAAAGCTTTTGTTCCTAGACTGATTCTGACGTTCATGTCCATCGCTTACACCCTTCTGTTTGCACTTTCCCCCAGTCTACTCCCCCTCCCCTCGAGCTGCCTCTGACCCTTGACCTAAATCAACCATTCTTTTGCGGACCGCTACTTCTAGACTTCCCCCAACTTGGCATTCTCTCGGTGCGCAACGCATTCCGTGACCTTCCCCCCCCAGAATAATACGGGTCCTCCTCAGCCTACTCTTTTCCCCCCCTGACTTTCGTTTACAACCCCTTTTCCCTCCCAATCGCTCCCCCTTTTTCCAACCCTAGGCCTCCTTCCAGTGCAGTCCTCTCCCGTCTCCCCACCCCCCCCCCCCCTTCACCACGGTTTCTCCTCAGTTCGACCTGGAACGTGCCAGGCATGGCGTTGTAATCGGACGGTCGTGTCCTTCCTTCCCTACCCAGATTTTCCCACATCCCCTGGCCCAGACACCCTCCAAACCCCCTTTTGTTCTCCGACTCTCCCGGTTGCTGATTTTCTCGACATCACCTCTTTCTCTTCGTTCCCGCCTCCCCTCCCGCAACCAACCCTGAGAGTGGCTGATCCATTCCCCACGTTTTCACTCACTGCTGAGGAGATTTGACGGCTTTGTCACCCATTTTTTCGCCCGGAGGTCACGCCAATCATGATCTCTCCCTCCTTCAACATTTCCCCAATAAATCACCCCGTGACGTCCCTCCTCCTTTTGATCCCCCGACCCCCCCCTTTTTTTTTTATTTTCTCTCGCGCCCTCCCCACTCGGAACAGCACGCCCGCCCTCCCTTCAAGATCTCCCCCCTTCTTACCCTCCATTTTCAGCGACTTCAGCCTTCCCCCTTTCAATTGCCCCTTGGTTGCTCGAATCCCCTCGCATGCCCTTCTCCTCCTCCTCCCCCGGCTGTTTCTCACACGGTTTCATTCTCCAGTATGCCCCTCCCTAAGGTTGCTTTCCGGATTTTTTTGTTTTTGGCCGAACTATTGTCGCTTCGCTTTTTCCTTCCTCTCTAATGGATCGGACAAACAGTCGTCCCGTGCCCCCCTCCTTCTCTCCCCTGTGGCCGTGTCGCACAAGTGTCCGCCTTCGGTAAGCCCCACGACATCAGCACGCTTTCCCCCGTCTGCCATAACAACGTCAATCGTCCATCTCCGTTCGCCGCGGAACCCCCCCCGGTTGCCCGTCATTCAGTCCCTCGTCGACTCACCCCCCTCTTCCCCCGCCTTCTCCTCCCTTTGTTGCGAACCCACCTTTTCCAATTTTGGTCCCCTCGCCCCCTCCATTCCCTTTGTTTTTCTCTAGTAGCTGCCATTTTTTTCCCCCTCGGGTCTTTTGTCGATTTTCCTTCACACTTCCTTTGAACTTTCTTGCCCCACAAGACCGGCCCGAGCTTCACACCTTATTCCCCGCTTAGGCACAATTCCTTGCCCCTCCGATGCTCTGGCATTTTCCTAGCCCCCCTATGACCTTGGTCCTTCTCCTTCAACCTTATCTCCGGCCCCCCCTTTTCGGGCAACACCCCCTCTGGTCGAGGTAACAACCGTACCTCCCTGTTCCCCCCTTTCTTCTGGCTGAGACATCCTTTCCCCTCCTCCTTTTCGTTGTCTTGCCTTTTCCCCCCCCTCCCTAGATGGACTGTCTGAAATCCTTCCCCCTTCCGCACCCCAATTTTTGGTCGACGAGCTTTCACTCGTCTCCTTCCTCCTCTTGAGCCATTTGTACTGTCCCCGTCCGCTGTAGTAACCGCTTTTGTAAGAGAACCCCATTCCGCCACTCCTCCCCGTACCTTCATACACAACCACGACACCATCTATCTTCCCTCCTTCACCCGTTGTTTTTTTTTTTCTTCTGATTTTTTTTTTTTTTCAACTGTTGTTTCCTTCTGACGGGCTGGTTTTTCTCTATATAAGCATTTTCCCTCTGTCCGTTCTGTTAGGATGCCCCCCGATTCGAACCAAAAAACTGGCTTTTACTCCTCAGCGCGTCTCGGTGAGATTTTTCACCCCTCGACCTTTGACGCATTCCCTTCCCGAACGGCTTTTCATGCCCTGGGCTTACCTCGGAGTACGAGTTCCCTCCTTTCGTCGTGTGCGTTGTTTTACGTTTGATTTTCCCTTTCTCAAGCCTCCCGTAGACCCGTCCCGTCGGTCAAGTCACCCCGCTTTCCCTTATACCGTGGTCTTTTTTTTTTCTTCTTTTCCCCCCGGTTCCCTTTTTGTCTTTTTCTCTAACCTGTCTTGAGCAGCACGCAGTTGAGTTCGCTTCCCAAGTGCTGGTCCCCCTTTCTGTGCTGATGGTCGAAACGCCTTTTCTCCCCGTTCCCCCCCTTGCTGGTTTCCATAAAAGTTTTCTCCACGTGCTTCCCTTTTTCGGGTGCCTGTTTGTCCTGCGTTATTCTTCGTTCCTCGAACTAATGCAGCTTTTTTGTAGCCTTCCCCTCCTGTCCCCCCCCCCCTCCACCCATGACACAAGGGTTTGTTTTTTTTTTGTGGGCAACAGATGCGTGTTTCTGATATCGTCCCCCTGCTTCTACTTGATAGAGAGTTACTTTTGAACTGTCCCCCTAACCTTCCTCCACTCGCGCGCCGGACCCAACTGCAGAACTTTTCCACAACCCCCTTCCGCCCTCAAGACAGTTCGTTAATCCTTTGTATTTCATGTTATGGCTTTTCCTGTACTTAGCCTAGATCGGGCGCTTCGGTTCATCCCCTCCCATACTTACTGATCACACTTTTTTTTCCCCCTTCCTCCTTAGCCGTCCTCAAATAGTGGGGGAGAGGAGTTGCGTGATCGTTTCCCATCTCTTTGGCTTTAGTCTCACGGTGTTTTTGATTTAATTTTCTCTCCTTTATCACACCTCTCTTCGGCTGCCGCCCGAGCATCAGTTTTTCGCACCTTCTACTCGAAATCTTGGTCCTCTTCTTCCCGTTTTTTTATTTCTGTTGGTCCCCCTACGCGGTTTTTGTTGTCCCCCTAGACGCAACCCCTCCCTTCTATTCTTCTGAAAATACGTGACTTCCTTTGGGAACTTTTGTTCTTTTATTATGTGCCTTTGCCCTTAAACGTTATCCCCGAAGTGACGTTTGAGCTTTTGTTTGCGCCAACCGTTCCCTTCCCTTGTCCCTTTTCCTTCTTTTGTGTCACTTTTGGCCCTGAGGCCACTGTTGATTCCCCCCTGTTCCCCCCTCCTTCCCCGCCTCACCCCTTGACCGTCCTTATGTCCATCTCCTTTTATGGGTTTTGCACATTCTCTACTTTGAGGCGCTTTTCCCCCCCTTTCGACTACAACTATTTCGAGTGCTGGTCCTCACGATCGCCGTGACTTTCATTTTATCTATGTTTCTCCCTATTCCGACGCGAGGTGAGGATGAGTTGCATGGGCCCCTGTTTTAGTTAGCCAGAAAATGTCCCCGTTTCTTCGCAAGATTGTGTTATTTCAGCCTTGACCTGACTCCCTGCTAGCCCCCCCTTTCCCCCCAATCTGCGTTTTGCTATACACGCGATCCTTCCCAGCGTTTTTGTTCCAGATCGCTGCAAAACCGGTTTCATCTTTCCCCTGTTACTTTTTCATCTGCTTCTTGTCCTCCCCCTCTCCTCCTCCTACTTTGATGCATTGTCGACGCGTGCCCCTTCTCCTTTACCGGGCCACGCCGCTCTTTGATTTTTTAACCTACTTGCAGAGATATTTAAATCCTCCTTCCCTCTTCGATTTTCCCGTTTTATTTTTTTTGGACGGACTTCCCTTTTCACTTTTTCCCCGACCCCGTGTTGCTGATTGATCTTTTCTTTGGTGAGCTCCGTTCTGCATTTTGTCTGACTGGCACGGATCTATATCCCTTTTTCTGATGCGGTTGTCAGCTCTTCCCGCCCCCCCCACCTCCCTTCGTTCCCCTCAAATTCACTATTGATTGCCTTTGCCACGCACCCTTCCTTTTCCGGATGCAGTTCTCCTCCCTGTCCAACTTTCGTGTTCTTTTTTGCAAGAGAGCGTTTCTCCTGAGTGTCCCGATTTTTGTTGGAACGTGATTTATTTTTCCTTCCTGCGGTCTTTCTGTCTGTCCCCAATCAGGGCGGGTCGCCCGAGTCCTTCTTGGTTTTTCGAGTATTTAGCAACACCCCATTTTTTTTTTTCCATGTGCCGCCGTTCCTAGTATGTTTTTAATTGTAGCTTGTATATTCCCCCCGGCGCCCGCGGGTGTGTCTTCCTATCGCCCCTCTTTCTCTGAATTTCCTTCTCCGTTTAGCCATACTAAGCTTGTTCTGACCTTTTTTTGATTCTGTGGACCTCGTCTTCTTGGGATTCAGATTCGTTTTTTTTTTTTTTTTTTTTTTTTTTTTTTTTGTTTTGTCTTTTTTGTGGACCCTTTCCCCAGACGCGACCCGGTTCTTCCATTGGATCGTAAGGCTTTCTCGCCCCTCCCTCCCCACCCCTTGCTCCTTCAGGATCGTCGCCTACTGTTTTTCTGTCCAAGCACCTATTTTTGTTTTCGCGTGAATCAGAGGTTTACTTATGGCTGTTCTTTCGGAGTCCGGGAAGTGATCTTTTCTCGTGCTTTTTTTCGAGTTCCTTGTTCCCTGCTACAATGGACATAGCCGACCCTTATGGGACAAACTTCCTTACTTGTTGGACTGTTTTTTCCTTTTTCACGATTTATACGTTTTTTTTCTTTCCCAAGGACTGATGTGATATTCTCCGTCCGGATCCTTGTCCTTTTGCCGGACCTTGGGGTTATTGTCTTTTATTTTTTTGGTCCCCCGGTCTATTTTACTTGTGGCTTCCTTTCTTCCGCTTTGCCTCACATTTCGGATAGCCCCCTTTCGTGTGTTCAGTGGTGTGAGATTTTCTTCTCTCTGTAGAAGTGTGTTTTTTCGGACCTCCCCAAAGCACACCTCCCCCAAGTGATTCAGTAACCCGAACGTTGTTGTTCCCCTTTGCTGCCGCGGCCCAACCCCCTCCTCCTCCCACTCCACCCCCCACCTTTCCAATAGTCCCCCCTTCCCTCCTCCCCTCAGAGGATCCGTCAAAATTTTGCACTTTAGAACTCTTAATATGGACCTCCCACACCCCCATTCTCATCTTCCTTTCAAAGTCGAGTTTTCTCTCACCATCGCCCCTTCATCTTGGGACAATTCCCCCTGTCCCCTGGTCGCCACCCCGTAGAAACTCCCGCACACCTGATGTGTCCCCAAGCCCACACCTTCCTTTTCACTGATGTAAACCTTCTTTCATGTCCCCCCTGTGAACCCCAAGTCTTTAATCAGGCCGCATTCAGGCCCTTCTTCCCCAACCAACTATGGGCCTGACCAGATCCATGCGCGGCGGTTCTCCTTGCTTTTTCTCCCCACCGCAATCTGGAACTATTTTTCACCCATCCAACGAAATGCGTAAGTTCCCCTTTTCGTCCTTCCCGCTGGCCTCGTTCGATGTCTTCAGTCTCTGGTTCCCCTCTTACCGACCCACACTTTCTTATTCCCAAGACCCCCTTTCCCCTTCAGTCTCCCCGGCAATTGGCTAAAAGGGAGTTACTGCGTTTTCGTAAGTATCCTGAACATTACTCCCCAGCCCTTTACCTCGTTTCGCCCGTCAGTTTCCGCTCCCAACTTTCACCATTAGGCAGCCTACCGATTTCCCCCCCCTACTACGCAGCCTCCCCGTTTCACGCCATGGTTTTTGCATCATCATCTTTTCCCCCTCGGTCCCTCGACGACAGCCTCGGTCCCTTCCTCCTTCCTCACATGCGTCGGAATGCCCTTCCCCTCTGATTAATTTCTTGTGCCTTTTTTCTTTCGGTAGTCATGGCGCCTGCCACCGCATCCTCCTCATCCTCTCTCCTCCCAGAAATACCCACATTGATGTAGATCCCCATTTTTATCACTAGCTTTCCACGAACGTGCTGTCGTTTTCCCCCTCTCTCGTGCCTCTTTTCCCTTTCTGTTTTCAGTTCCACTTTCGCTAGTTTTTTTTTTTCCCACCCGTTGACGCTCAACTCGCCAAGAAACCCCTTTCTCTCTCCCCCCCCACTTTCATCTACAACCACCCGCCGTTCCTTTTTCAACATGAATGCAAGAAAGCCTTTTACCTTTCCCGACCTCCTCCCCCCTGAGTGCGGCGTATTTTCTGACCCGCTCCACAGACCTATCTTTTTGATTTTTCTCGCAGGAAGGGCCGGATTCTGGTAGATTGTTTTTTTTGTTGCTCCCCTCTCAGTTTAGCCTTTTCCCCTTTTTCATTTCTCCATACTGCGCCCCAAAATCTGCAGGTTTCTTTCCTCCACTTCGCTGCGATCATGTTCTCCCTCCGAGTCTTCCGTGCCCCCCTTTCCTTCCTCTGTCACTCTCTATTTCTTCGCGCAAAATTTGGAACCAACGCACCAGACAGGCCCGGTCCTTCATTCAGCGAGTCTCCTCGGTCACCTGACTGAGGGTTCACCCTTTTTCAGACCATTCCCTTCGGATTCAATCACAACATCTGCCAGACCTTCAGCCCAGTGCTCCCTCCCGACAGTCGCCTGCTCTCCCCTTGTCCATTTTTCCCTTTTCTTTGTATTACCGGCCCATCTCCCTTTACTCCCAACCATCCCACTTTTCCGTGTGTCCCCCTGTATCCCCCCCCCCCCCTGCGGTTCTCCCAGGCCGCCCGATTGCCTTTTTTGTGATATTATCGCCATCACCCCCCCAGTTGTCCCCCCCCTCACTAGCATACCAATTGATCGTGAGCAGCGGCTCCTCTTTCCCCCCCAATCGAATGTTTCAGTAGATGAGTTCTTTCCCCCTCAGGCTGAGTTTCCCTTGCGGCTGCCCACTCTCCCTTGAAAGTGAGCCCGCCACCCCCTGCCCCTCCCCACCTGCCCCCCGCCGGTCTCTGACCCCCCGTCGTCACTCGCGTCCTACGCCCTGCGCGAAGATCTACCTCCTCCCGCACGAATTAGGGCTCTCTCATGAATGGGCACCTTGCAAACTGTTTGTGCTCACCTCCTCATATGCTTCCTTTCTTCGCCGCCTTCTCTTCCCTTTCTTTCTGCCCCCCCTTTCATAGGCTCTGCGGGGTCATTCGAACTTTCTTTTTACGTTCCCGTTTTGCAAGGTCCTCTTTCCTCTTTTTGGGCTTTTTTACAGTGCCCTCTGCGCGGTTGCAGTAATCCACATTCTCCCTGCATCCAGGCTCTCTTGACGATTCCCCAGTGCACCAAGTCCCCTTCCAACAAGCTTGTTTCCCGTTTCTCCCTGCCCCCCCCTGATCCATTCCTTCATAAGTACCTACGAACACCTTCAACTCACCAGGACCGACCCCCTCCCTTCCCTTTTGCGCAACACTTTTTTTTTCCAAATCTCAACCCCTCATTCCCCGCGTGGTCGATAGATCCATCTCCGGCCGCGCGTCCCCGGCGTTCCTTTCCAGCACTTTTTTCCTTGTGCTTTTCTCCACGTCCCCTTTGCTTCTCAACTCGGGTCCGGAACATCCAATCTACAGTCTACATCGGCTCTTTTGAATTCGTCAATCCTCCGCGCGTTCTTTATCCCACGGTCCCACCTTCGGTCTCCCCACCCTCTCTGGGGCCCCAGCACCCTCCGCGTTTCCTCCGCTATCCCTCTCTCAAGGCACTCGCAAATGACGTTTTCTCTCCCTGGAGCTTCTTCTTCTCTGTGCCATCCTCTCCTGGCGGTAGAACCCCAGTCCGTTTGTTGAGCTTCCCATTTTACCCCTGCCAAGATAGCCCCGGACTTAGGCCGCTTGACCTTAGTCCTTTTCCCGATCGTGAATCCCCGTCAGTCACCCCCCCCACAGTTCTTACACATTGTGCACACTCTTTCCCCTTTCCCCGGTGTTTTTGCTGTCGTTCGACCATTTGGTCTTGTCTCGCGTTATTCCGGCCTTTTTAAGCATGCCTCTTTGGTACTGCACGTTTCAAAGAGCGCCTTATGCCCAATCGGACCCACCATGCGGGCGTAAGGGATCTTTTTCTCCTCCACGCGGCGCTTGGATCCGTCTTCTGTCCCCCCCCTCGTAGTCGATTGCTCTCTCTTCTGGTGTTCGCCTTGAGATTATTTTTTCAACTTTCATCCTCACCCTACCAACCTTCCTCGAACACCCCCTCTCTTTACGTTGGATAAAGCCTTCGCTGGTATATCGTGCAGAGGTTTGCTGCCCCAGCCAGGCTTGGTCCTGTAACCACGGGCGATGGGCTTCCCCCCGGCTGCGCAGTTTTGTCCTTTTTCTAGAGTCCCCACGTTTTTCCCCCGTTGAACCATTTCCCTTTTCGACGATTTCGCTCTTCTTCTTACGACCCCTTTGATGGTTCTTTTCTAACCTGTCCCGCTGATAAGGCGTTTTTTGCCTGCGTGTGTTCTCCTTCTGGACCGTCTCTCCTCCCCGCTTTCGGGTTGGTAGTGACTTTCTCTTATTTTATGCGTTGTGTTTGCACGCATGACAAGCTGCCTGGATACGCGAGAATTTGGTCCCCTCCCCCGGATAACACATCCCTGAAACTGTAGACCTCGCCTTCCCCCCTCTCTTCCGTCCCTTTCTCCAAAGATGATTTGCATCGGCGGCAATCCCGAGACCTTGGCTTTTTTTTTCGACGACCCGTGTTACTTCAGGACATCCCGGGCGATTTTTTCCTGCCCCTTCTGTTCACGACCTCCTCCTCTCGTCTCTTTTTCTTCCTTTCCACACGTTGCCTTTGCCCCCCCATCTGCTTATTCTCCCCTTTGATTGATTGTCCTCCCACCATTCTTGCGACGTGACCCACCATTTCCCTCTTCGTCCTCCCCCTTTTCATATTTCCATTATGTTCTTCCTCAGTCCTGGTTTCAGCTTTGTACCTCGGTTTTTTTCTTCGCAGCTTTCCAGCATGGGTGTTTTTGCTCTTCTTGACCCCCCCCTCCGATATGCCCTTTCTCGTGTATGGCTGCTCCCACGCTCGTTTCTTTTCTCTTACAGACGCTTTGTGGGATGTCTGAAATCACCCTCCTCGGGAGACACACGCTTTTTTCTGTTGATCGGCCCACCCCTAAGTGTGCTTTTTCATCTTTTTCCTGCAATCGCTATTTACGGATACTCTGCCGCCTCCGCCCCTCGCACTTGTGTCCGATGTGACCTCGTTCCGTCCTTTTTCCCGCTGGGCGATGTGTTGTCACCGTATGGTTTGTTCCCTCCCTGATTGTTTATGACAGTTTACTTCTTTTTCCTCGTAACTCCCGTCGAGCACCATGAGATAGTAGTTACAGTGCCTGATTCCTTTCGCAGCCTTCCACTATGTGCTTTCTCTTGCAAGTTCGGATACGTCCTTTCCTAGCAGTGAGCCCCCGCCTCTCGGGTGGCTCCTTTTAGCAGCCAGGCCCTTTTGTTGTGCGCTGCCGTCTTGTCCTTTAGCTTTGCGTTCCCCCGGGACCTTCTCTCCCATGCCATTCTCCCCGCAAACGCCTCCTCCCCGTCTGGGATTTCTTTTTCCCTCACAACGGCCCGATGCTGATTGGGTTCGCCCGGTTTTTTTTCAAACGTTGTTGATGCCGGACTTTTTGATTTGGCGCCGTCTCCTCCCTCGATGTTCTTACTTTTGCGACTTCTTGAATTCTGCAGTGGCCATGATCGTTCCCCTTTTCCCTCTAGGGTCCGCCACCCGCCGGCAGACGGGCGGCGCATCCTTCTGTTTGTTAGGTTCTTTTTTTCATGATAACTGGATCCTACCAACGGTCTGTTACCCACCCATGATTCGTATGTATTTTAGGGACTTCTTTTTTTTTTAGGTGGCAGCCTTTTCGGTCTTTCTTGCGTTTCACGTTACAGACAAACATCCTTCTCCCATTCAAACTTTTTTCTACGCCTTTTCACTCGCATTACCAACATGGTGCCGGTGAAGATTATTCGGCCCTGAAACTTACTTTTTCCGGATGATTGGCTCCTCTGTTTTCGCTGATTCGTTTGATTACCGTTCTTTGGAATGATGGTTTATTTCGCTTCACCTCCTTTCGGGGATCCGTCTGGTTTTTACTGTTAACATTTTCGACCCTTTTGCCATAGAATTTGATTTGGTTAATTTTTTAGCATGTGTTGACCAGACCGTGAACCATTTCCGCCGGGGTGTGCCCCATTCCTATGCCACACGCTTTATGTTTTGTTCTTTCTAGGGGATCCTTTTCCCATGCCTTATTTGGTGTGAACTCTTCTTCTTGGAGTTTTCCAGATGCTTTGGCCCGCCTCCGACCCTCTTCCTCTGGATCAGCTTTTTGACTCACTGACTCTTGTTGCCTCCCCTGTCCGGAAACTCATCCCCTCTTTTGGCTACAGGTCACCAGAGTTGCATTGTTCGCCCCTTTTTCGGATTTTCTAAGTTTTCTCCCCTTTTTGTTTGAGTAAGTTTCTGTTTGGTGTACGAGCCATGGCGTTGTACACCTTTTCCCCGCGTATGGCCCCATGTTTGTAGAGATTTACCTTGTTTTTATTCAATTTATGTTTTTGTGTCCCCGCTTCCCATCCCTTTTTCTCACTGGCTGGACCACTGATTTTAGTGGGCGGAAGGACCTTCTCTTTTTTTCATGGGTTTGTCTGGGTCCCCCCCTGTCATTCTTTTGCCTTTCTATTTTCAGCTTTCGGACCTTTGTTCATTTTCACTTT
>Ga0179593_1252355_pt1 | contig 15387 bp, 18 predicted proteins | sample CZODoug2_1_08_16_FD_185931 | JGI IMG/M metagenome (GOLD analysis project Ga0179593, IMG submission 185931) | Vadose zone soil fungal communities from Angelo Coast Range Reserve, California, USA - CZODoug2_1_08_16fungal (PacBio error correction) | ecosystem: Environmental > Terrestrial > Soil >... | reverse complement strand
TTTTTCTTTTAAACCATTACGTCACTGCAGGACTATATTATTTTCTACCATTCGGTGCCGCATTTTTTCCAGTAAAAACAAACGGATACAGAAGGTGATGCTAAGGCTCCTTTTTTTCTACTCCAAGGCCCCTCGCATCTTCCCCCTTCATGCCATAGTTAAATGTTTTTCTCTCACCACCAAACTTCTCTGGCCCCCTTTAGTCAATCACACGATTCAGTCCATCTCGTTCTCGGTGTTCTTTTTTTTTCTTTTCTCCACCCCTACTTTCAAAGACATCTCGTTCGCCCTCAGATAAAGAATTTTCCTTTCCCCGTAGGTTTTGTGTGGTTAGCAAGGTTTCTTTACCTACCGGTCGTTCCCTCTTGCGTGCTTAGTCGGTGTTCTTGCTTGCTTCCCCTTGTATTGGGTTTTTGCTGAACTTCAACCCCCCCTTTCGGTTCTCGGATACCTGGCTTGAAAGGATCAGTGTCCTTCTGTCGTAGGACTTGCTCTTTTGCAACCATTTTTTTTTTTTTTTTTTTTTCAGGCGGATTTCTTTCCCACTAGACCTTCCCGCTTCGAGGTAAGCTCTATGGTCCCACCGTAATGCCCCTTTTTTCATAAGCTCGAACTCAAGCGCGAGGAATACCGGCCTCATTTTTCCGGGCCCTCCCCTTAGGGGTGTCCTCGGCCCCGCGCGCTAACACCTCGTCCCGTAAGGACCCACCGAACCTTTGATATCGCCGACGCAACTTTTTCATTGCTATTGCATTTGTCTTTCTTTCTATCTAATTGAGTTATACTAGTCTATTTCATGTGCGTGGAAATAGTTCGGAACAGACCTTTTTATTTTTCACTTTTTTCCACTCCCGGCTCTCTTTCTTATTTTTCTTCTCACAAGATCTTTTCGAAGAAGACATCGCGATAGCCCCCCTCTTCTTGAATGCGGATTGAGATATCCCCCCCTCTTGACTTTACCCCTTTTTTTTTCCCCTTTCAACGCTTTTCGTTAGACCTGTTCGTCCGTTCGGCGGCTTCGAGCGGCGATGTTGGGTCTTTTCGTGTTTATGAGCGACATAGGCCGGCATTTGGTTCTACTTTATTTCGTGTTTTTTTCTGCCGACCCCCATCTCATAAATTTTGTCTTTTTTTTCAAAGTTATAGAAGCAGTGCCTTCTCCGTGGCGAGATTTTGTCCCGTGTGTTTTCTGCCAAGTATCGATTTCCCCACCAGTCAGCTTTAGTATGCCATTCTATCCCCCATTGGCGCCTTTGTGAACACTCTTATGGCCGCTACCGATCCTTACCTCCTCCTAGTTTTTTTTTTTTCTTTTTCAGATGTAGATGTCCATGCTTTTCCCGATAATCTTCCCCCCAATGGAATGTTTCGGACCTTTTTAATTTTGACGTCTTTCGGTCTTTTCTCGATACTTGTGCCGCAACTCGTGAACGCTGTCGAATTCTTAGTTTGACATCCGCGATCTCTTTTTTCTTTTGCTTTCCCTCTCGAGCCAACGACCCTTCAGAAATGTTACTAAGGATCTATGTTCTCTTCTTAATCCCACGAAGCCTTTTCTCCACCGATCACGTCCTCAAAATTGGCGACTAAAGCGGGTGATGTACCTCGTTTTTTCTCCGGCGGGAGTCAGTTTTTGGCGGGTTTGATCCGACGTCCCGTATTTTTACCGTTATCGATAGTTTCTTTCGAACGAGTCTGCTCAGACTTAAGCGTCTTCCTGTCGGATCCAAGGTTTCTACCCTCCCCCTCGTTTTTCGGTCACTTCTTTATTACCTCCTGGAACTCGGCGCTCCCAACCCCCATAGCACCAAAGATTCTTTCTTTCCTCTTTCCCCTCTAGCCCTTTCCATTGCATTTGCGGCAGATATAGGACAGCTTTTGCCATTCGGAAGCTCTGTGGTGACTCCCCCCTATGGGACCGCAGTTGATAGTTCACAAAAACGTCGTCGTGGATCTCCGGCTGCGTCAGTGGGATTTGTTTGTGTGCCGCTTCTTTTTCCTTTCTTTGATGGCTTTCACTGCGGTTCAGACGATCTCCTAAGACCTCGGTTTTCCCTTCTTTGAGGACGTTGACTTTCTGCCTTGTTTTTCGCTCTTACAGGCATCTTTTCCCCCCCCTTTCTCCTCCCCAGCTTTACTTGATATGGCCCCTCTTTTCCTATGCGACGCGGTAACGCGAAAATTCCTCATTAAGCCTTTATTGTGGTGTTCCACGCGGCACATTCCCCCGTTTTAATGCCTCCATAAAAGGATAATGCAAGATCAGCTGCCCCCCCGAACCTTCTCCTTCTCAATTGGCTACCCCCTCCCCAGATGCTGCCGTCCTTCTGTATGATTCGACGGCTTCCTTATGTCTGATTCTTTTGGCGACCGTTGTCCACCCCCCCTCCTACGATGGACATCCCCCGGGGCGAGTCTCTTTAGTTTCTTTCGGATTCTACCCATAATGTGTCCTTCCCTCTGACTCTGTCCATGATTTTGTATCTGATGAGCAGGTCCTTTTCTGAGGTCGGAAAGTAAAGAGGAGAACTCCCTCTTCTTTTTTTAATTTTCCCTCGACGTGCAACTTTCCATCCTCTCGGGTCCCTATGCTTTGGGACCTTCTGGTTTCTTTGTCCCCATTCGATGAGTACGCCCGATCAAGCCTTTTCCTGGTTCTCGCTTCTGTCACAAGTTTTCCTTCCCTCTTTCCCCTTTCCTTGACTCCCTGAAGTCTACCCCTTCCTTCTTTTCTCAGTGCTTCGCTGCCGGCGGGGCGGGCATTGTTTTGACCGCGAGATCAAAGTCCGCTGCGCCTGTTTCTTCTTTCGTTCCCCTTCTTTGAACTGCGTTCTTTCCTCCTTGCAGCCTCGGCGAAGTCCCGTTCCCAACTTCCTTTTCTAGTCTGATCGACTACCCTCTTTTTTCGTTTCTCGAGGTAACGCAACTACTATGTCCATCTTTCCTCTGTATGGAGATCCCCCCTCTGTCGTTGACTGCTTCCCCCTTAGACATCGTTTAAAAGAGGGCAGCAGGAGATTCCTTTTTTCTTTTCTTCGTCTGTCGGTATTTAAAGTCATCTTTTTTATTCCATTGGTCCCCGCCCTTTTTGCTCGCTAGACGACGGCAGTGACCGTGCCGCCGAGTTTTAAAGTGCTGTCTTTCGCTACCCCCCCCGCCCAAGATCATTTTTCATTACTCCAACTGACTAGCAGCCCCTTCTTCCCCCCTTCTTTCGACATTCAGGACGCTAGATTCTTGTCCACGACAAGTCGGATGGTCTTGTTTCCTTCTCGTCCTCATTTCCTTTTATCTTCGGATCCCAGGACGATGACTTTTTTTTTGTGTCCCCGAAGATTCGTTGAGGTTCTCAGATGACGCGTTCTCGCTTTCGTTTTTTTTTTGTCTCCATTACTTTTTGCACAGTTTCAACATATTCTTTTTCTTTCAGGCAGGCGCGAAGAAATAAAGCCATTTGCCCGGCGGCACAGTTTCTTCCTTCTCCCCCCACGCTGCCGTTACTCCCCCGAGGTTTCTTCAGTAGAGATTGACCCCGCCTTTTCTCTTTTAGGCGACGTGGTTCTATGGCCCCTTTCCGATTTCCGCGCGAATTCTCCTTCGTTAAAGCATCTTCTTCCCCCCCCGTTTTTTGTGAGATTCTTTTGCCTGGAGATTCTCCTTTTCATTCGGCCCCTGGTCTCTTGGTCCAGACGGTTGCGAGACGTCTCGACCACCGTTTTCTGTTTCCCCCTGATCGCAAACCTTCTTCCCCAGTACGGGCAGTGTCGCCTTCGTTGCGCGATGCCGTAAATTTGATTTTTGTTACGTTCGTAGCTCGAACCTACCTTCTCAACCTTTTTGGCTTGTAGGCAATCCTCTTTTCTTCATTTCCGCCGCCAAAAGTCCACCCCACCCTCTCGTCTCCTTATCATCGTCAGACTCTTTTGCAATCGTCGTCAACAATAACTGAATCGACCGACTGCCTCCTAGATTTTCCTTTTTACTGGATTCCCCCCCCCTATCCCCGGCGAGATTGTAGGGTCAGAACCCTCATCCTTTTATGGTCCTGAAGTTCGGACCCCCCCAGACGCTGCGCGGTTAAGTTCTTGATCTTTACCCTTTTCTTTTCGAATGGGGATCCCGCGACCCACCTTCTCCCTTTTCTTCTGCGGTATTTCTCTGCTCGTCTCGTCTCTGCGACATCTCCTCAATCCCCCCCATCCAAATTACCCCCGACCGACGCCGCCATCCTTTTTCCATTTCCGCGGCCCTTTTCCCCTTCGATTGGAATTTAGAAACACGCTGCCCTATCGCAGACCGGTTTGACCTCTAGGAATAGGTAGTTGCCCTATTCCTGCTAGACGTCGTTTTTATCCGCTCCTGCTTTTTTCTCGTTCGCCTGTTCTGGCTCTTCTTCTCTGTCACTACGAACTATACTCCATCAAATCAAGCCGGCGCGCTGCGTGAAGTACGGTGGAGTTTAAGGGCCCTGCTCCCTCTTCCCACCTCTAACTTTCCCCCTCTGTTCTTAATTTTTCGAAGGCCCGTTACTTCAATTAGAAGAAGGATCTGTCGCGCGTGGTTCTCCATTTTTTTGACCTTGAGGTCGAGGTCGTCCCTCAATACTTCCCGTTTTTTGCCCCTGAAGTTCCCTCCGGACGACTCGTTTTCTCCTTACCACGTGTGACTGCATCCGGTTTTCAAGAGTCCCCGCCCTACCGTTCCGAAGCCGGTGACGCAGCCTATCTTTTTGATTTGCCCCCAAGAGTCCCCCGGCTTTTTTTCTTTCTCATTATCAAGGACAGCAGTCATTTTCTCTTTTCCCCAATGTCGATTGCCACATAATACGTCCCCCCCCCTAACCCCGCGAATCAGCCCTGCAGGTCATCTTCTATTTTTTCTTGAAGCGGTAGCCCCAACTCCCTCGACGTCAATGACTTTTTTCGACTTCACGAAGATTCCCCCGTCGGTGTTGCGTGGAGACCAATTTCATCCGTCGACTTGCGTGTTCGGGTTTTTTTTAGTAGAATTGGTTTTTATGAGCCCTTCCCCTTGTCATTTTTCCCCGCAATTCCATCTTCTTTCTCTTTACCACCTTCATGATTAACAGGATGCCCGTTCATTCCTTTTTAATTTAAGTAGGATTGACTGGCGAATCCCCCCCTGATTCCTTTTCTTTCCGCCTCCCAGGCCCGTCCCTCTTTTTAGAGATCGGTTCCATTTGCATGCCCTCGGCTTCAGATAGAAATTACCTCGTCTAGAAACCGGCCATCCCGCTTTTCTAACACGCCAGAGGTTTCTCTCTCTTCGGTCCCCATAGGAGAGCGTCCCCCCGTAGATCGGGAAGGCCGAAACTGACTGTTCTTCCCTCCTTTTTTCCCACCCCTTTCCTTTTTCATGACCCTTTGCTTTTTGACCTCCCCTTTGTTTAGATGGCGGATACTTTCGCTCTCTTTCAGGTTGGACCTTTCACACGCATGATCTTTGCCCCCCTTTAGAGGGTAGGCCTCCAGTCCAAATTGGCCTTCTTAATCCCCGTGATCGAACTTACTTTTTTCGTTTCTTTTCACCGTTTTTTTTCTACCTCAGAACGAGACGCCTTCCCCTCTCTTCTTCCTTTTCGCATTGAGCCTTACCCCCAAAAATCTAAAGAAGGAAACATGCTTACCTCCCCTCTGTGAGTCCGCCCATTTTTTTCCGTTCTGTGGTTCTTGAGGATTTTTCCCCCCTTCTTTGCTTGTTTTTGTTTAGGCGACTTTTCTGAAGGACTTGGATCTGTAAGGTCTTTGCCTGTTGCCCAACCCTTCCTTACACATCGTCGTTCTTCCCCCCTTCCTCGAGCATTTTCGAACCGTGTGTCGCTCTTTGTTTTTTCGCGGCCAAGGATCTTGATAGGACATCCTTTAATTCCTCTCCCCCCCCATCCCATTTTTTTTCTACCGAAAATGTCCTGTTCGTCCGACTTTGTTCCTATATTCCTCTATTACGTTGTTCTTTTTTTTCTCTCCCTGATTCATATCGGTTCTCTCCCACCGCTCACAATGTCTTAATTTTTTTTTCGACGGACGTGCATTTCCTGTTAGGTCGGAGGCTCCTCTGTTTTTCGCCCTCCTTCCGCCCCCACTCTTGCCCCTCGTTCGAACTATCTAGAGTCACTTGACCAGAATGATTATGACGCTTTTTGGCCCCCCCCTTAGATTTCAAATTTCAGGACTCTACACAATGCATTTCTTGTGCAGACAAGCAAAGACAAGCATTTTCGCCGGCCGATTAGTATGTATTCCTTCTCCCGATCACGGAAACAGTCCCGGCCGACTCAACCAGAGTTACTGTCTAGCCCGGCGTTACAAGGAGGGACGACGAGTGTGGTTGGTTCTAATGACTCTTTCTCCTGTGGAACGTATATGCTTTCTTTTTCCTTCTTTCACCTCGACGATGTTTCTCCGTTTGCATAAGTTTATCACTTCACTTTTCGTCTTCACTTTTGTTTCGCGGTCCCTTCTGTTATCCTCACATTGTGGTCGTTTGGATTATACCCATATAAATCTCCCCCTGATCCTCTCGAATTACCAATGGTACGTGAAATTTTGGTCAATTATTGTCTCCGATACTTCTTTCGGTTTCTTTGTTAATTCCCCCGTGCTTGCCCTTTTGTGGTGAGCTCTCCGATGAGCTTTAAAGAGAAACTTGCGGTTTCTTGAGCGGGTTGTTGTGCCGCTCGATTTCCTTCGAGCAGACAGATGGGAATTCACTGCCTATGTTGAATGAAATCTGTTTCTTTTCTGTCTTCTTTTTCTTTTTTTTATTTGGCCGATGAGGACCCCGTGCACCTACCTTCTTCCCTGTCACTTGATACGGGCCTCTTTAATATTCATCGTAACGCGCAGAAGATGGATCCTGTTTCCCCACCTCTTCCCCCCCTCCATGTTGAACCTGCATCAACAACATGCTAATGAATGGCCAGCGCCGAAATGCCATTTCACGTCTTGGATCTACCCCCCTCACCCCACCCCCCTCATCTTTTCTTGATCGTCAAGAGCATTTCTCTCGTCTTCCTTCTTGGCGAACCGCTTTTCTAGCCACAACCGATGAATAGCCCGTTGATTTGTGTATTTGCTGCGTCGTTTTATTTCCCGCAAATTGGTTTCTCCCTTATTTTTCGCTGTCATTGATTCTTGAGTTGGCTTTCATTTCTTCGATTTCTTGAAAGACCTTGATTTTTTTTTCTTCCTTGCGTTTTTCCCCTCTCTCGGTGATTGTTTGTTGACTTTACCTCTGTGCCAAAGCCTTGTCTCCTCTTTCTTTCCGGCGTGAAACATTAATTTTTCTAATGGCTGAGGCTATGACGACTAGTTTCCTTCTTAAATCGTTTTCCAACCAAGAGCGCAAGCCCTTCTTTCTTTTATTCTTCCGTCTAAACTGTTGAACCTATTAGCTCAGCGCGGAGGGTTGAGTTTTCCCTTTTGCGGTCAACCCTTTCTCTCTCCGATTTTTCTTTTTCTTCGATTCTTCCGTTCCCTGCTGGATTCGGAGCCTCCTAGAAGCTGCTACGACTTATCGAAGAACTTAATGAGATTCTTCCTAATTGGCCGTCCCTTTCGTATTCTTCCCCGCCGTGCCTCCCTCTCCTCCTTTCTTTTCTCTATTCTCAGGTTTTTTTTTTTCCTCTATTTCTCCAAACATCGAGGGAACATTTAATTCAGGAATGGTAGGAAATTGATGGATTCGCTCTTACCTTCTTTTGAAGGATTTAGTCTCCTGGTTTCTCTGCAGCGACGATGCGGGCCCCCACCGTTAAAGTCCCCCTCTCTTTCACAGGTATTGACATCTCGCGTTTCCCCCCCAGTTCTCGTTTGTCCCCCTTATCGCCGAACTCCCCTTTGCACGAGGAGTTGGCTTGAAACTAAGGAACCTCTTTTATCTTTTTTTTGCCTTCTTTTCTTTTCTGAATCCTTTTGTGTCCTTCAATCTGATGACTTTATCTTAGTAGGCGTCGTTATTCAGTGATTGTTTTTCCGACCGATACGTCTTTAGACGATCCTGCCCTTATGGCTATCGCGTTGGTATTGTGCGGCTGCATGCGCCCCTTGGAGTGAATTTCTCAACCGCTGGACTTGAAGAAGTCGTCTATTTTTTCCGTTTCTTCTTTCCTTCCTTAAATTTTTTAATCTCTCCCCCCTGTTTCACTATGCGCCTTGGACGTTTTTCTCCTTCAGAGATGTGAACAAGTCATCGCCCTGACGAGTCGGCTCTCCGTAGGACTCTCGCCAGTTTTCCCTCCCTTTGCGTCCCCTGGCAATTCGCATATTTTTCTCCTCCGTTTTTTCTTCTGATCTGATGGGGGCCACCATTCCGCAAGACTGCTTTACGTGTATGCCCCCTTTCGGTTTTCTCTTTTCGCCCTTCCTCCTTTGAACAAGGTTCCGCTTTCTGGTTTCCACATACGCTCCGTCCCCTCCCTCTCTCTCCCTTCTTCATGGAGAGGGCATGTCCCGTGCGAGCTGCAGACCATTGCCGTTGCTAGACCGTTCGGATTCCGCTTCTTCGACCCGCCTTGCTTTTTTCCTTTATTTCACACTCAAGGGTGTCTCCTTCTGGCCTCCCCAAACTCCTTTATTCTCTTCTTCTATTCGACACCTACGGAATCGTAGTGACCCCACCTCCATCCTTGTTCTCCTGAGGTTGGTCACGGACGAGATCAACGTATCTATGTCTTCACCAATTGTACAGGACTGCTTGTCGGTCGTTCCTGAAGGCACGTCTTTTCCTTACTTGACCTACACGCCCCATCCCTATTATCGCGGTGATTGTTAGTTGAAAAAATGTTTTGCGTCCCGATTGGTTGATGCTTTTATCTTCCCAACTTTAAGCCTTTTTTCCCCGGCTCACTCGAAGGATAGTCTTCTCGCACCTAGAACATCTCCTCGAAAACTTGAAATATTAGCCCCCGACACCCTGACGCCTCCATTCAAACTCGCCTGTAGTTTTCTTTTTTCCCCCTGATGGCCCTTTCGGCGCAACAGCTGATCATTAGTCGGTGCGTCTTATTGGCATCGGCTTTCGGTGCCTTGACATGTAGATTTTTTAAGAAGCTTAAGATCATTGAGTTAGTCTATCTCCGCTCTTTGTGTAGTTGCTCCCGCCTAAATCGCCGAAACTCTTATCAATCTTCTTTTTTCCCTGATTTGATCGACGTTTCCGGATTTCATTTCAACTTCGCCACCTTCCTTTTTCCCTATTTTTCCCCATCGTCAAGTTCGCGTCAGGCAGTTAAATTCTCAATTCTCGGTGCGAGTGTGTTGCCTACCCCCGTAGGCAAGGCTTTCTCCCTGTCCGTAACCCCCTGAATTGCATTTTTCTTTCCAGCCGTTACCCGATCTGGTATCCTTCTCCTGATGGACCTAAAAGGCGGTGCCTCGGTTTCAATTCAAAAGGAGAAGCTGTTTTCCTTTCGCTTAGGTTCCTTTCCCGCCTCCCTTCTTCCTTCTTACAAGATACCAGGTACACATGGTCTTTTCTTCTAACCAATGTCGAGTCCCCATTGGTCCGAGAAATGATCAAGCTTTTTCCCCCTTCTTTCTTCGTTTTCCTTCACTGGTAGAAAAAGCATGTCCTCCGCAAGAAAGAGGCGTCCGTTTTCCAGTAATAAAGGTAAGAACTCGTTTGTTCTTTTTTTACTCATCCTTCCAGTGACTTGTGGTTATCTTCTCTGGTTTTCATGTATATTGTCTTATCATTCCCCCTTGTCATTGCTTTCGTTCCGGAAATAAAATATTCTTGACTTCTTTCTAAGATCTTGTTCACCTGTTATCAATTCATTTTCCTGTAGGATGATGGTCCTCTGCAACAATCATTTTTATTATCCCGGCAGCAGCCCCATACCTCGACTCCTAGATCTTCTGATATCTCCTTTCCCCAGGGCTTTTATCAGGCTCGAATGAAACTTGCGTCAATTTTTCCATTGCATCCCGTTCCGTCAATCCAAGAGGGTAGAGACGCCCTTCTCTCTTCCCACACAGTTTGTTTTCTTTTTGCCCCAGTAAACCGCCGATCATTTGCATGACATCAATTTAAAAAATGCTATAAATTTGAATTATTCATCGATTTTTTTTCGACTCTTCTTCTTACTTAGATTCTCTTTCTTTTTCCAAATCCCGGAATTGACTCTATTAGTAGGTCGTGCAAGTCAAGACAATTGGTCACTAAATAACTTCGTAACTTAATATGGTTCAACCGAGTTTTTTCGTCATTCTCCTCCCTAGCGGTAAGAGCCCCCCTTTATGCTTTGATTGAGAAATCCCCCCACAACTCGTATTCAGTAAAATGCTAGCACAGCAACCTTTTCTCTATAGAAACTCGGTTAGATCAGTTCTTTTTCTTCGGAGACTTCTGGCTGGCTGGTTCTTCCTATCTAGGACTGACCTTTTTTTTTATACCTGTAGAGGTCGTCGCCTTCCTTTCCCACCCTCTCCCCCTCCCTTTCGATGTCATTCTCTGATCATTTTCACCCATTGGATCTCTGGTTGATAGAGCAAGGTCTCTTCTCATTATCACCTTTCCCTCTGACGTTCCCCCGACTTACTGCCCATGGCTCGCTCTTCTTTGCACCAGATCATGACCCTCGGACCCTCTATCTCTTTCCGTTTTTTTCTCTCTTTTTTAGATGTTCTCTTCCAGATCGTTCAGTTTCCCCGGAGAACCCCTGGGCTAATGGGTCTGCTGCCCCACCTCCTTTACCTTTTTGAGTGTTTTTGGATACAGGATAATCGTAGTCGCCGACACTCAAGATAGCAAGATGGTACTTTATTCATGTTTAACATAAATCATTATAGCTTTGTTTTTATCTTTTTTGCCCAAGACCCCTCCATAGAAATTCTCAATCAGCTTCTTTCCCCTTCTTACACAACGCCCCTCCCCCATTCTCGAAGGCAGCAGCAAGTCTCACTTATCGCCATTCATCCCTCACCGCGTTCTTACTTCCTGTTCTCGGGTTTGGAACGGAGGGAGCTTTTTTTGTTGTTTGATTTCCATTTTGTCCCTACCGTATTTTTTACGTATCGTCTCCTGTCTCTTCTACAGAGCGCGTGAGAGAAGAATCTATTCGTTTTGATCCCCTTTTTATCTCCCCTTTTGACTGACTTTCCCTTCCCCCGCGTCGAGGTTCACTAGTGGATTCCCGCCTTTCTAAATAGGCGATTCTCAGACCCACTAACTCTCGTCCCCTGATGCCAGCTTCCCTTTTCTGAGCACATTGGAAACTTTGATGCCTTCGGCTCCCTTCTGTGTGAGTTCTTTCATAATTCCGCCTTTGGTTACAGATCTATGCTCAGGATAGCGACCCGCATGTCCTTTGGTATAAGAGTGCTTGATCTTGTGACTTTCTTGGTCCTAGGGCATTAGATGATTCTGATGGCCGATGTGCATTCTGACGCTCCTCGACAGAGAACCGGTTCTTCCCCTTCTGGTCTGTTATTGGCTGTCCGGCCTCCTGATTGTGGCCTCGATTAAAACGGAACCTCCCTGACAGTGTCCTTCCTTTTCCTTTTTTTCCTCCAGTTAATACGTCCATTTATGTTCCCGCAGCTCCTTTATTGGTTCAAGCAATCGCCCCCCCCTTTTACACGGGGAATGCCACGTCCCTCTGGCAATGATCAGGACTCCCCTCCCAACTTTTTTACCCCCCACCATCCCCCCCCTTTTGCCGTCCTACCCTCTTCTCTTATCTTTACGAGATTCTACGTCTTCTTTTTTTTGTTTGGAGAAACGATTCCTGTCTGTTGTCGCCCTCCTTTTTTAGTTTTGCTTTAGGCGGACGGTTCATTCCTCAAGCACCTTGAAGCCTTATCTTGTTCGGATGACGCATTCCTTGATGAGTTTCAGATCATTTTACCAGATTTTTCGGCCTTTCTTCCTTGGCTTCGTTATTTCTTTATTGACGATGTTTCCCCTCTAGGATAACACTCAAGGTCAGGCTTACAGTAAATGTGTAATAAGGACATTTTGATGATATCGACTTTCTTGCAAGAGGATCTCAACCACTCTCCGAAAGAGCATTCTGCCCGCGTACCTTTACTAATCCGTGACCCTAGTTTAATGCCCCCCCTCTTTCCTTGCTGTTTGGTCCCCCCTTTCCCATTGAACCGTCTTCCCCCCCAAGAGCCAGAAGAGCGTCTGTTGCGCTTTTTTTCGCATTCGTCGGTGAACGTGATTCTGGAAGAAGAAAGTAGCGATCCCTCTCGTCCTCCCCCCCTGCTCTTCCTCCCGACTACGTTTTTTCTTTCTTGTTTTCCCCTCAAATCTCTGAAGCTTCTCCGGTCGGCGGCTCCGCTTGTTGACCCCGCACTTTTCTAAATAGAGGTTGAACAAAAACCTTTGTTTTTACTTCCTCTTTATGTAGGCTCGGTTGTCCTTCTTTTTTTTCCTCTGGCCTTATTAGACTTGTCGTTTGCGCGCCCTCCCCTGGGTCCTTGCAAGTTTTTATTACGAGGTTCCCGGATGCCCGATATTCCCCCCCCTCACCATACGTTTTTTTTTCATAGAAGTTTTACTTCACGCGATTTTCTTTGGAGGACTTGCCCCTTTAAAGGAAATAGATACTGTATTTTCTCCTCTCCCTCTGACTGATTTGTTGCAGTTCCTCCTTCTTTCGTTCATTTCGTCGGTGCGTGGACGATGACTGGTTGTGGGTCCCTCTCTGCCGGAGGTTTTGTCGACGATTCACTATGATCTCTCGACGTTTTGGGTTTTTATTTTTCGCCACCCTTTTAGTTTCCCTCTGTTTCTTGACGACGCTCGAAGGTTTTTATTAACTCGAACCTACGAAAGGATGGTGAAATTGCGGCCCTCGCAAAGTCATCGACCCCCTCGCTTTTTCCTCTTCCCTCCCTTGTGACTGAGTGTTGGAACCCCTGAATTTGATTTCCGGAGACGTTCGTCAGATGCAGGGACTACGCGAGCAAGTTAAGGGATTCCTCAGTTTGTCCAATTCCCCCTTCGCTTGTCCTCTCTTTTTTCGAGAGATTGCAGTGGTTTTTTTCGCTCCAATTTTTATGGAGTTCGCGCCGGCCATGACTACGTTTGCCGAGATTCATAGCCGTTTTTCTTCTCGACCTGTTCCCCCCCTTTTTTTCCCTTTTTCCCCTCCCTCTCCCCAAGTCGAGGTCAGGTGTGCAGCTGCTAGGGCCGGGGTTCAGAAGCCCCCCCCAGTGCAGTGCCAGGGAGGGCTTTTTTTCCTCCTCTTCCTCTTTCCCCTCCCCCGCCGCTGTGGACATCTCCCCCCCGGTGGCGACTGAATCCGCACAAGTTCAAATCGCTCGCTCCCTTCCTAGTAGCAATCAGGGCATCGTTAGTTCCCACCCCCCCGTTTTTCCTTACCTCCCGTCGCGACGATCTCACTCATCTTTGACCTGCCAAAGTTCAAGGTCCGAGCGTTCTCTCCTGAAAAGAAGTCCGATGCTAGAGTTCCCTGTCCTCCAATTCCTCTGATAGTGTTTAATTCCCGTTTTCCGATTCGACCACCTTAGTCTTGGCTCCATGGGTTTGATTCGCTTCACACTCTTAACCGGAGTGACCTGGTAACTTCCCTCTTTTCTCTTTCCCCGTCTTGCAAATGACATTCCTCATTTTCCCCCCTTCCAATTCCTCCCCCGTCCGACTCACACTCCTTCCTTCTTTCTTTGTTAAACATCGCTGGAGAAGGCCCCGTTCAACACGTGTCATCTCGCGAGCGGCTAGATATCTTTATTAGAGGTGTCTCCTCTAAGACTTTTCTTCTCCTTCTCCTATCTCCCTTCAGTTTTCGCTCTTCTCCTGTTTGGCTCGGGTACGACACAGGTAAGACTAAATTTTAGCCGAAACCCTCACCCCCTCCCTCCTTTCTTTCCCGTTTCCTTTGTCTTTACTCCGTTGTTTTTTCCCCTTTCCTTCGAACCCATACTGGCCCCGTTCCCGGCGATGTAATTCGTCAAGCTAAGACGACACGTCAAGGAGCCGAATGTTCCTTTCTCGTTTTTTGTCCCCCCCCGATACCCCAGTTCTACTTCTTGAGGTCGTCCTCGCACTGTGCAAGGCTGGAAACAGTGAGTCCCCGCATACTGATCCCTAGTATGATTGGCGACAACGGGTGTTCCTTTTCCTCCTGCCCGGAACCGTGATAACTTTTTCCTTTTTCCCTCTCTGGTCTGATTCTTGACTCTCAGCAAGTTTGACTGAGCAGCCGCCCGATACTTTCCCAAAAGAAGGTGGATTGGTTTCCAACCCTATTTGCACCTCCGTCCCTACTCCTCTCAGCCCAGCGGGTCTACTCTGTGGTCGTAAGGAAGCTTCTTAAAAATAATGCCAAGAACCAAGAAGCCTAGTCCTTTACCTCTTCCCCCTCATTTCCCCCCCTTCCCAATAATTCTGTTTTTTTTTAGCCAATGCGACGTTTTTAATTTTCGGTCGTGGCCGCGAGCGTGCAGGAATTTGGTAGTGATGCATTTTCCCCCCCTTTTTGGCTCTTTTAGGGAACCTAATATTCTGCTTTCCCTTTCCGTTCCTCCCCCTGGATGCCACGGAGTCAATTCAGGGAAGAATGTAGCGATGCTGGGCCGACAGTCACATTTCCTCGGCGGTTCGCGCCTCAACTTGCAGCCCTACCTTTTTTTTGTCGAGACTCGGGAATTGAATGCCCAGAGTTCATCCTCCATTACATGCTCGAGCGGCCTCCCCCCTTTCCCCCTCCCACTTTCCTGATACCACTTAATCCGGCGTCGCGACTCTACTGCGGGTGTGACATATTCGTTTCCCACACCCCATCCGTCTTTTTTCTGTCCCCGTCAACAGTCGCTTGATAGCCGAATTTAAATCCCCTTTCACCATTTCCTGAACCCCTTGCCTTTAGGAATTCGCGTTGCTTAGCCTGTGCATCGACGAGATTTCTGGTTTTCCCTTCATTTCCCCTCTCCGAGATTTTCGTGCGTTTCCAGCACTTGGCTTTCGTTTTTACCCATTGCTTGACCGTGTATATTTGAGTTTCCCCCTCTCTTCTAATTCTCGCACCTCCCCCCCTCTTGTCCCCATCTTTAGGAGTATTTATTTAGCTATAACCCCACAATTTAGACTACCTTGCGCAGTCTCACTTTCTTTTTCCCAGGTTCCCTCTTCGTGCGGCCTTTTTTCTGTGTCGAAGAGGGCTGGTTCGGCGACGCCGATTCCTGATGTTGATAATTTGATTTGTTGGAGTTCGCAATTGACCCCCCCCTTCCTTCCCTTATATCTCAGTTCAACGTTCACTTCGAATCATTTCTAAGAGTTGCTCCTCGGTTAGATTCCTCTCTTTTCCCTTCTAATGAACTCTTTCTTGCCGTAATCTTCAACCCACAGGCCTTGGAGAGTCTACTGGAACCCCCAGTATCATTTCTCCTGACT
>Ga0179593_1715573_pt1 | contig 15388 bp, 13 predicted proteins | sample CZODoug2_1_08_16_FD_185931 | JGI IMG/M metagenome (GOLD analysis project Ga0179593, IMG submission 185931) | Vadose zone soil fungal communities from Angelo Coast Range Reserve, California, USA - CZODoug2_1_08_16fungal (PacBio error correction) | ecosystem: Environmental > Terrestrial > Soil >... | reverse complement strand
CGGAGTTTTTTCTTTAACGATTTTTTTTCTAAATCCCCTCTCGGCCCCCTCCCCCTCTCAAATTGGTCTCTCGCGCGCTGAACGATGAATCAACTTTCGATCCACGACTTTTACAGCTACCTCGAGGTGATTGTTTTCAGAAGGGGCGAGGCTTGAAGAGTTTTCCTTTTTCTTTTTGCGTCCGGAGCCCCCTGAAGATTTTTTTTTGGGTTCTTCCCCTGTGTTCGACGGTAAATTGTTTGTGCCTAGGTACATTTCGGAGAGGGTGGTTCATTAGACGCCGATCGACTTATTTCCCCCCGCACGTTCCCTCTATTTTTTTTTTTCTTTTTCTTAAAACCCACAGCAGTTCCGTGTGTATAGCATCTATGGGGCTGGCCGTATTTGGTTTGAGGAAGCCCCCCCCCCCGTTAAACTCTTTTTAGATTTTCCGTGTTCTCGGAACCCTTCTTCCTATCGGTATTATGCGATCCCCTTTGCCCCGCCCAGCCACATTTTTCTTTTTCAGGAGAAGAAATGAGTTGTCTCCTTTATGTAATCCTCACTCCGCGTTACTAATTCTTTTTCCTCTCGTTCTTCTGAGGTTTCCCTTTTTCTCGTTTTTTCTCGACCCTATTTGTGAATACTTTCCCCAGAAGTACGATGCGCCCTTGTATGTAAGCATCGGAAAGGAGACCGATGCTTCTTTCTGTTTGGTTGGTTCCTACTTTAATTCGCTCCTCTTACCTTCTGAAGTTTTTTTCTCGCATACGCAAATTTGGTGAGACATCGACTTTTTCCTAATGGACAACTCGTTAGTGGTTACAAGGTGTCGCGGTGATAAAACCCAGATCCAAAATTTCCCCCTCCACCTCCCCTAGTTTTTCTCTTCGCTCTCCCCCCTTTTCTGCGCGACGGTTCTTCGTGTCAACTGTTATATCCCGAATAACCCTCAAGTTTCAAGAAGGGCGTCTATGTGCGTCTGACACCACTTCCGGACTTGAGGGAATTTGAGGCGGACTCTTTTGGTCTTTGGTATCCCTTCCCGTCGGAGTCTCCTTCCTTGGGTTGACCGTTAGTTCCCCCCATGCGTATTTATTTCCCGGCGTCCCCCTCCACTCTTTTCCCCCCTTGCTCTTTTCTCGTAACTCCCGCTCGTCTTACGAGTTTCATAGGCGATTGCCTAAGTCACCCCAGATAGGGACTTGCAGGCTCGTGTCGATTTTCCCTTCTTTCCCTTTGTCTCCGACTTTTCCTCCTTCCTTCCCCCAAATTTCTGCAATGATATCTCTTCTACTTGTTATGGGACAGGGAACCTCATGGGAGTCCCTCTGTCACAGTGCCTTCCCCCTTCCATTGTTTTTCCCGCCGTCTTCACGCAACCTGCAGAATGCCCTCCTCCCCGCTTTCTGTTACCATCGGAAAAGGTCTCATGGCCCCGGGAACCCCAATTCTACGTCCCCCGCCCCCTGACTTCCCTATTTTTTTTTTTTTCCATCCTCCGCGTATCTACTCTTTTCACTCCCTGATTCCTGCTGAGCCTGCAGCTGGCGGTCGTTTCAGTTCCCCGTTTTTTCCTCCACCCTCTTTTTAGGCCCTTTTTTTTTTTGCATTCCCTTTTACGACCGCTGTTCGCGTGCAGTGACATGCCACACGTCCGCGGCTCCCTGGGTCTTCTTTTTTTTTTGATACTTCCCCGCGTGTTCGCACCCAAGTGCAGTAGATCGAGACCCCTGCGTGGCCGAAGCTAGGATTGCCGTTTTTCTTTTTCATTTTGTAAATCTGTGAGGCCAGGTCCTCACGAAAGGCGACTCCGGAAGCTTGGTGCGATGGCCGAGATCGGGGGTCCCGCACCTTCTGTATGGGTCCTTTGGGCATTCCCCCCCCTTTGACTTCCTGTTCATTGTTCCGAACGCATCCATCCTCCCACCATAAACAACGTGAGATCCCCCAATTTTCACAGCTATCTCCTTAGCTCCCTGCCATCCCCTTGCCTTCGCAAGTTTTGCGTTGGTTTTTTTTCCTCATACGCGCCAATGTAGATTACAGAAGTAAGTCTTTGACGCCGACCCCCACAACTGTATTGCTTCATCCATGTCTTGGTACTACTTGCCTGCGAAATGGGAACGCCTTGTAGCGTCATGCCCCCAACCTCTCCTCTCCAGTTGATCCCACGTCTCACCATTTCCCCGAAAGACGGCCTCCAAACACCCCTTGATCCCTCACTTCACCCCCTTCTAATATTCCCTCCCTCCGGTTCCGTCTAATTGCCCCCCGGATAAGGTTCCGGTCTCTATTTCCTTCTCTTGTAATATGTCGCCTTGGGTGCCTTGGGTATTGGCCCCGATTCGCGATCCTCGCTCCCTAAGTTTCTCTGATTCTTCCCCCGTCCTTGCACGACGGATTTCCTTCCGTTCCCAGCACTTTCTCCCCTTCTGTTGGTGAGTACCTGTCTTCCTTCTGAATTTAAATAGAGAACTCCTAACGACATCGGATTTCTGGGTTGGCGCCTCTTCCAGGCGTCGGGTCCGGTTCCTTTTCTTTCTTTTGTTTTAACCTCTCCCTCCTCTCCCTGCCAGTCTATCTTTACGACAGTTAGTCAGTATCTCCCCCCCCCCGGTCGATACTTGTCAAAGGACGGCGTCCGACGGTTTACATTAGCGTGGTGTCTCGGCTGCCTGCAAGTCTTTTACCTCCTCCTCCCCTGCTTTCCTAACTCTCGCGATCAGAAAATCAGTCTGTGCCCTCAGAATTACTTCCGCATTGCAGAACGTTGTCATCAGGACCTCTCTTTTTTTAACTTCTTTTCCCTCCTCTTCACTTCTCCCGGAACCTCTCCTTCTCGGATGCGATATCGCTGGCACTATTTTTTTTCCCCCCACTGCATGTGGTACGCACCGTGCATATGGCGCGAAAATTGTTCGTTCGTCAGGCAACCTTTGTGGCAACTTATTTTTTCTGTACCATCTCTTTTCTTTTGTCTCGAAGGTTGCTAAAGCCATTTTCCCCTCCCCGCACGTTGGTGTGTTTTTGAAGATCACCACTGCCGAGACGACCCTCTCCTCCCGCGGTAGACCTCTTCTCTCGTCCCGCCTCTCAAGATATATATATTAATTCCTTGTTGAAACGGTTCGCAACCAGCCCCTTTTGCGCGCTCTTCTTTCCCTTTGACTTGCTGTTTCCTTTCTCCCTTCGCTGAATCTTCTCTTCCCCACAGCTTTGCAGGGAGATCACCAATGGAAATTTCTTTCTCCTGACTGAGGTGACTCAAAAGCCCCAATATCGTCTATCTGAGGAGCAACCTTTTCCTTCCTCCCTTCTCTTCCCAACATTCTTTGAGCCTTCTTTTCTTTCCCATCTAATGAGGCACTTCTCTTGCATTTTTTTTTTTGTTGCCCCGAAGAGATTATCTTATTGAGCACCGCTTCCTTCCTCCGGGACCTTCTTCCTTCGACGGATGACTAGGTTGAACGGAACGACCCTTCCTTTCTATACCTGCGCTTTCCTGAGGCTCGGTTGACGCCCAAGCAACGCTATGGCCAAGTATTCCCTTACCCTTTCTTCCCCCCTGCGCCCCTCTCTTTATCTGTCCCTACTCGTAATGCCCGTGGTGTAAGAACCAACAGGCCCGGGTTTCCTTATCTGCTTTGTTTAATTTTCCCGAAGGTTTTTTTTTCCCCCCATTTTTTTAGCCTTCCCTCTCTGAGATTCTTCTTTCTCCTCTACGACCAAGGCCACCCCCAGTCGTCCTGAGACAAAGAGTTCACATCTTAGCTTTTTGGACCATGAGCGCCGAGGCCCTCGCAACCGTGTCGACCTTTAGAAGTTGTAATACCTTCTTTCCGTTCTGGCTCCTTTACCTGCAGGCGGTGCACCGTGGGCAGGACTGGATGGCTTGCCCGGCTTTCCAACTGATTTCTGTTCTCTGGAGCGAGTAAGAGTCGCCCCCTGCAGCCTACAAATTTTGAGAAGTAGTAAAAAGATGTCGATGAATCCCTCCACGTTGTCTTTTTGAATCTTCTCCCCCCCCCGGCGCCCCCTTTCCCCTTTTCATGCCGAAAGTTCAATTTCTGGCCTAACACAACGTAATGGAAGCACTTGCCCATTGATACCCCCACCCCCTGATGTTTTTTTTTTGTATTTTCTTCCTTTTACTTATAAGTTTTCTTTCTTTGAAGTCTGGAGCCCCTTCTCCTCAGTAACGTAAAGAAATGTCCCCGGTTGTCTACCGGCTTCCTCCCTCCTCCTTAACTATTCGGCCGTCCTCCCCCAGTAAGATCGGACTTCTCTCTTTGCGGATTCTTTGAGCTCCCCTCCTCCCTTTTCCCCCCTCGAGTTCTTCCCTTGAATCTTTCCAAGCAAATTGATCGAGAATCAGGCACAGTTAGCGCATCGGGCTCGAGGGACAATCAAGCCAGCCGTATCCAGTTTTACCCCTCTACCTCCCACCTCTCATTCCTTCATTCCTCTAAGCGGTCGCCCTTAAGTCCCGAATGTCACTCTTCAACCTAACTCCCGCGGACTTTCCCTCGATGATCGGCGCGCCTTTTCGTTTTCTTGGTACTCTTCAATGATGGAAATAGACGCTTTCCCCTGGGTTCTCTACAGAACATGCGATGGACATCTTTCTCCTTCCTTCCCGTTTCCCCCTTTCCCGGGATTCCTTCCCCAAACTTTCCTGGTTGGTTTGTTCCATATCCCTTTTTCCACTGTCATGTTTTACTCGCAACGATTTCTTGGAACCTTCTTCCGTGGATTCTTTTTTTGCATTACCTCCCTAGCACTTTGCCGAATGAGAGTTCCTTGACCATCCAGTTCGACTCAGAGTAGTGTCCCTCGGTGGGATTGCTCTCTCGGATGATGCCGATCTGCCACGAATATCGTGACCACCTCGACATTTTCCTTCTCTGTCCTCTTGCAGATGTCGATCGTCTATTGTCATAACCTCTTCTTTAACGACTGTCGCACGCGTGTATATGTCGCCTGAACGAAAATACCTCCTCCTAGATCCACGGGCCGGTTTCTCCTTTCTTCCTCGCCTCCCCCCCTTATCTAGAATCGTTCAGGCCGCCAATTCTGGACTGAGTGGTGTCTTCCCGCGACATCGACGTCTTACGCCCTTTTCTCGTTCCCTCCTCCCCCTAAAAGCCCCCTCCCGAGTCCCCCCGGGAAAGTGATACTCCCTCCTTATTGTGACGGAGGACTTGGGGATGCTGGGGATTCCGCGACACTCTTTGAACCGAGATCTCGTTTGAATTCTTATCTTTTCTCTGGCTTCTTTTCTATCTCCTCTCTTCCTCTTAGAGGATATTGGATCTCTCCGAATGGCACCTATAGGCACCACAATACCGACCGCAAGACGTTGCTCCGTTTTGCTAAACCTCCCCCCCCTTCCCCCTTTGTCCAGTTCTTTTATTAAACGTAGACCCCCCTTGGTGATGCTAGATCACGATTGTTTCTATCCCTGAGATCTGGCTCACGTATTCCCCCCTGGGCTTTTTTCTTCCAAGAATTTTTTTCACTTGCGTTGATAAAAGACCCCTTGGTTTTCCCCCCCCCTCGACTGTTCGACCTCTAGGCGCATTAGTATGAGAGTCGCGAAGAACGTACACTTTTTTTCTGTGATGAAACTCTTCTTTTTTCCGCATCCTCGAAAAAGATTTTCCCCCTGAGCCGCGTTGATCGCTTTCTTTGTCCCTCCTCCCGAGCCCTCCGGCAGAGGAGTTCCCAGACTGCTTGGGATTAGTCCGTAGATCGTTCTCGTTTCGTTCCCTTTCCCCTTTTCCTTCGCGCCGTTTCCCTCAGAAAGAAACGACAGAACCCTCTCGGCCACCAATCGTATTTCCAGAGAGGGCCGCCTCCTGCCTCCTGCAACCCCCCCTCCGTCCCCTCCCCTTCGCCCATGTTAGCTTTTTCTCTTTCATTGATCAGCTCTCCTTAGCTTCTCTTTCTTGACGGCGGACAAAGTGTTCTCAACTTCAGATCGCAAGTGCCGGCCAGCGTAAGCGCACCACACCCTCGTTCTCCCCATCTGTTTTTTCCGCCTTTTTTTTGAGAGAGCTTAGACATCGCTTTTTTGAGTGCGACAACGATATTGTTTTGCCGCTACACCACTCTGCCGTGCATTTTTCGGCCCCTCGAAGTGGACCAATGTCGTTTCCTCCGTCCTCCTCTCGAAAGAGTTATGTCTTGATCCTCACGGCTTTCGCTTTGTTCCCTAGCAGGGTGCTAGTTCTGGGACGTTTGGATTTGGCTTGCTTCATGAGGCGGCCCCTCATGGAACCTTTTCGATGTGTGGCCCACGTTCTCGTTTATTCGGGAACCTTGCTGATTCCTTTTTCAACCTTTCGCGGCCCTCTGATTGGTTTTCAAAGGAGAACCTTCGACTCCGATATATCCCAAGAGGATGTCGCATTTCGAGGCGTGGAGCGCTTTCGGCCATTCACCCCTCTTTCTGAAGTCCTCTTCTCGGACGTATGGTCGTTGTTCTTTTCCAATCAATCGGTCTCCTCTCCTGAACACTTCGAGGTACGGTCTGACTATCTCTTCGGACTCCCTTCGCCTCCAAATGCTTCCCATGGGATTCCGCGAACTGGTGCGGTCCTCTAGTTGTAAAACTCCGAGCCCCAGCGTTTAAGTATGAGAGTCCTCCTCCTAGTCCTCGCCGCCGGTCTCGCGTTTTTTCTAATCCTCCCCCTTGAGGCGAACTCTTTCATACCACGTACTCTACTCAGAAGTTCAACTTCTTTTTGCTGCCTCTATTGCAACGTTCTTGCTGCGGTTTTTTATAGTTTTCTTTGCCAAAGTTCCGAGACGTGGTCGAAGTTTCTTTCTAGCCTAGCTCCTCATTTTGGCGTTCAGAGAGCTGTTTAAGGACAACCGAGTCTTTCCTCGCGTTCCTCCCCCAACTTCCCCGTTCCTCTCACGATGCCCAGAGAGTAGCCCGGGCCCTTTTGTGAAACCCTTTTTCCTCCCTTGGTACGGTATATTCGTAGACACCCCCCCTCCTTTCCCCAAGGCCGTATCATGTAGCTGACACAAATATGAGCCCATTTTGAATGGCATGCCGGATGATCCGGTGTTTTTCCTTTCTCCTTCGGGTCACATAGTATGTTGGCCGTTGAATACACGGGATGAGTTTCTTTAGGTTTTCCTGGATCCATTTTCTTTTTCGAACTGTTTTAGTACCCAAGCTCCCTCACTCTGTTAGGAGTCGCAGTCTTATATTCTACCTTCCCCGCCCTTCCTTTTTTTCATTTTCCTAGCTCCCGCTGCTATGAAGCAACCCCCCTGGCCCTTTTCCTCCCCTCTGCGGCGGATGATGGTCAAGGGAAATCAGGTCGGCAGATTGCCACGTGGACTTTGAATGCCCGATTTTCCAAGATTATTCCGACTCCTTTTTAATCATGTTCCCAGGAAATCGTGCTTCTTGAACCTTTCCCCATTCCCGGAACCTTTAATTCTCGCTTAGAGTGTAATGCTTTTTCAGATGTCCACGCAGAGTTTTCCTGAATGAGTACACCATTCTATCTTTTTTACTTCCCCTCCTACCCAAAAAGCTAAATCCGCGGGCAGGCCGCGATGTCGACTTCGAATGCGACATTCTTGAAGATGTACGCGCTGTTTCCTCTCTCTTCTTCTTCCAAATTATTTCTCAGTTGGAGTTCTTATCCCGTAGTTGGTAACTCTGGATTAACGGTGTTACCTAGTCGCCGGCGCTGAATTCTATCTCCCCTTCAATTTTCCAGTGTAAAGATTGCGCAATGTCATTTTAACCGTTCCTTGAGAGCAAGGCATTTTGAACTGCTGCCCGCTGCGTTCGCTCTTTTCCCCCCCCCGCCAACGCGAATAGTTTTTCATGTGCAAACCGGAAAGTACACCGTGACCCTTTCTTTTCGTTCCTTCCCTAACTTTACAGCATACCCCCCCCCCCCCCCCGTAGAGACACTGAAACAGCTTTATAGAATTCCGTCGTCCATCGCAGTGGTGGTGGAAGTGATGCCACGTGGGGGTTCACCCTTGCCGCGTGAGCCTCTCACCTGCAGGCACAACGCAAAACTGTGATTCATCGACGGATCGGTGACTACCGAAACCTGCGTTAGCCTGAAATAGATCTAATCATCGTGAAGCCGGCGCGCAGCCAAGTTTTCACCTGTGCATGGCATCATCCCCCACATCTGAATCGACCTCTCTTCTACCTCACGTTCCGCTGAATCAATGTGTGGCGGGGGCTGAGCTCAGGTTTTACGGCCTTCCTTTCCCTCTTCTTGTTCTATTTTTCACCTCATGCTCCGCGAAGAGTTGGAGAGGATTCGAAATTAAACTTTTCTCCCTCCCGTCTGAGGATACCGTGTTACCCCCCCCCCTGTCATCAATCAGAAGAAGGCCTGAATTGGTGGCATGTCCTTCCTCTCCATTAGTTTCCATGTCTGTTCTTGTTCTAGCTGTTCAGTGCTTTGTCCTCTTTCTTTCGTCCAGCTCCAGGCAACGATGCAGTATATACAACGTCTTTCTTCAGTAGTTTCCCTGTCCTGTCCCCTACGGACATAGAGTGTGGTAGCGTTTTCCGCTGCAAGATTCGCATTATTCCCCTAAGAAGACTGCCAGGCCTAAACCGTTGCCCTCCACTTCCCCCACTCGCTCACGACATCCCTTTCCCTCTCATCGCTCTCCCGACAGTTGCTCCTCTGCGGAAGATAGGTTCCTTTGAGTCATCACAGGATGTTCAAGTTAAATTGGGATTCCTCATTCCCTAATTCCCCCTTTGAGTTTTCAACCTCATGTTCCCAACTTCCTCGAGCAGTCCTCACCGGAATCCACTCGCGAGCAAATTTGTGTGGCGACCTCCGGCACCCTTTCACTTTATCTCTGTCTGGCGATTATACCTAGATATCTATACAGAGAGAGGTTTCCTATAGTGAGGTTTACTCCTTTCCTCCCCGTTGTTGTTTTTTGATCCCCTTTGGGGACTATTTCTCGAGGATATCCGTCCCAACTTTTCCAGTCCCGATATATATCCAGTTAAGTTTTGTTCGACCTTTTCGCCACCCCACAATTTGCTTTTGATGTTCTGTTGGACTGCCGGTTGTTTGCCCCCCTTCGGTGGTCCCCCGATTAAGGTAGAATCCATACTTGACGTTCAGCGTGCCGTAATCACCCTAGCCCTCAACGCAAACTTAGGCCTTTTTGAGATACCTTGAGGTAAGTCCTTCTCTCTTTTGCTTCTCCTTCGACCTCTTTGTCACATAGAAGCACGATCTGGTCAGTCGTCTGCTCTCCAGAGATATAGCGCTCTTCCTTCAGGCAGAGCAGCATGTCCGGCGGAACTTCCCTTTCCCTTACTACGTTTTTCCTTTTTAGATAAGTCCTTTGCTCGGTGACGACCTGCTAGGGACCCCCCTAAGATCACGAACGACGCCGTGACAATCTCCCAAACCCTCTCCGTTTCTTTTTTCATTATATACTTCTTAATGACCTGGTCGCACCCCTTGTCTTCGCTGAACTTTTGTTCGGTCACGTCCTTTTAGAAGCATCCTTCTTCAGGGTAAGTGTCAATCCGCGCACTTCTTCTGATCTTTTTTCCTTGAAGACCCCTCTAACCGAGGAACCATAGAAGGCCTTTAAGGTACTGATCGCCTCTTCCCTCCGCCAAGGGAAGTGAGGGAACTTTCTTTAATTGTATGCATTGTTTTTTTTCCCGGCCTAATGAATCCCCTTTGGGAAGCCTTTGTTTTTCGAGCCGGCTTCACCTTTGAGGATTGGATCGATTTAAGATGAATTTATACAGGCGCCCTTCAATTTCTTTTTCCCTTTTCTCCCGTCTATGAAGCACTCACGTTGTTGTGCCCTGCAAGTTGCGTATTGCTCCTCGTCTCGACTTTCGGCGACAGGGTGCGCTATTGATGGCATGGACACTGTTTGACTTCGAACAACTTTGAGTCCCTGCGATATCTTTTTCCCTTTTTTCTCCGGTTGTTTCTGGTTGTTTCTTCAGGGTCGGAAACTTTCCCCCGTAACGTTAACGCTGGTTCCGGTTTTCTCCTTGTTACCTTCTATTCCTGCGAAATATTCCTGGCATCCCCCCCCAGGAGGCACGAGCGCCTTTTTCTTCATTTGCCGCTACCCAGGGAAGTAACGTTACTTAAGAGTGTACGTGCAGTGCTCTGACACGCAATTTCCTCTATTTTCTGGCACTTCGCCTTCTCTCTCGACACAGGGATTCTCCCTCCTTCTCACGCCCACGGCCCGCCGAGAGCGTTCCCATCGCGCGTTCCGTTCTCCTGCCCCAGCTTTTCAACGAATGTACATTAGCATTCTCCGCTCCGGCCTCCCCCGATGATCGGCGTGGGTGGTGTAGTGGTACACGGTCATGTTGTGGAAACTCCTCGAAAGCTGACCCGGGTTATAACTTTCGTGATGTCTCGACCCAGCCCCCCCCTGCCGTACTTCAGCCATTCTAAGGGAGGCTGGCACCACTATCAACTTTTTCATGTCATGAGACTCGCGTCCCTGTCCCCCCCCGGATTCCAATTTTATCTGGCAGTACCTACCCCTAGTCCATTCCGTCCTGTGACTCGTGCCGACCATTCGAGTTATGTTTCCCCGTTCTTTTTTTCACACCGGCGGGTTTTCCTATCGCAGGATTCTTGCCTGGCTTTGACACGAATATCTGACAATCGAACGAGGCCGTCCTATCTGGGTTCTTCTCTTCTCCGTTGTACGATTCCAACCGGATGACGACTCGGCGCCTTTCTCCGAGTGACCTCCCTCTCCCCGTGCCAGATCCCCAAAGGGCCAACGGTCGAGATTTTCGCCGCGCAGTTTCTCTCACCTCCTCCTCCTCTCCCAGCCGCAGGTTTTTTTTACTCGTACATCCCCCTATTGACTTAGTTTTTTATTAGAATATACACCCTTTACACGGGAAGTCCCTCCCAGTCGAGCACACATTCACCCCTTACCCTAATATTTTTCTTAGCCGGGGATCTTCTTGATCCCTCGAACAAACTACTTCTCCTTTTTCCCTTCGGCATATCAGCTGCAGAGAGCCCAAATTGTATGCGTTTGATCTTATCCCTCTTTCCTAGGCAGTCTCTTTATCGACGGAACCTGAGTAGGCCCCTCCGATCCCTCCCCTGATGTCGCCGTTGACTCCGTTCCCGAACACCGCGAAATCGGTTTACCCCATGAGTAGAATTTACGTACCTTGTCCTCCCACTCTTTTCTCTCCCGCGGCGTCTTCCTTCTTGAGCTCACGTCCCCGATCAATTTCGAACGTCGGGCTCGGATTGTTATTAAGCCTAGAGACTCTTTTCCCTGACCTCCTTGGGACTGAGCGATCATGTTTAGCTTCTCCTCCTTCTTCGATTAGTCATTCCCTCCTCCCTCACACTAGCTTTGTCTTTCTTTGCTCAAGATTTCTCAGCCAACTGCCCCAACTTCCCAGCCCCAGAGGATGTACCCTGGTTTTGGTATGTCATGCCCCCGCTTCTGAAGTTCTCCCATAATGCTGGATAGATAGAGAGATTTCGTCTACGTTGACCCCCCACCCCGCCCCCCTCCCCCCTGACCCACGCCTCTAGTCGCGCCGTTCCTCCTGACCCCAGAACGATTCCCCCCCCCTTAGTCGGTTTCATCGGACGACATGAATCCCTCCAAACTCCCCCAATCCCCCCGGATCATTCGGAGGAAACAGACTCTTTCTTTGTCTTCATTCATTAGATTTCTTCTTCAAGTTACCTCTCCGGTTTCTGCCGGCCCCCTCCGTTGTCTAGCCACTTAGTTGTTACGCACGTGCACTTCCTTTTATTCGCTCAAAAACCCTTTCCCCCCCTCCTTATGGCTAACTCTTCTTTTTTTCTCTACTTCTTTCTGAGGATTTTTTCTTTCCCCTTTTCTTTTTTGATTTTGCGAACGATTTGTTGTCTACTAACCTTTTCCGTGCGGCCACTCGACCCTGAGAGACACTTGGCTTCTTGCATCGAGCGCTTCTTTCGATTTCCTCCCGTGTCCTTCAATTTACTCAGCTTCTTTTTTCCCTTCCAGGGGTCTCTTCTTCTATATGGGATATTTTTGGTCTGAGTAATGAGGCGTCTCAGAAAGACGATGTGTGGCCTTCTGGGTTTCTTCTGTCCCGTGCCTTCCTTGGCTGGCTTAAGACTTCTCCCTGAGGGTGGTTTACCGGAGATCTCTACCGAGAATCCAAGCAGTCGCTCCTCTGCCGGGATTTCTTTTCGATGTCCTTTTACTGACCGCTCACCAGCCTTTCTTCGCATTTCTGGGAGGCTTTCTTGTTTGCCGTTTTGAGCAATAGTTTTGATCCCCGAGCCGACAATCTAGTGTACGTCGTTCCGAGTACTCCCAGTTTTTGTCCCTTTGCTTCGTCCCAATTGGCGTTTTGCTCCCCTGAGCTCAAATGTCGGCTCTAGGATCCTAAACAATCCGCTCTCCAGAGTTATAATTATTTTTCTCCGCCTCTCCGCGTCCCTTCTCTCTGCGACTTGGGACTGCGCTGGGCTAACTGATTAATCAGACCTCACGATGCGCACTTTGCTATTAATCTTCTTGCGTCGGTCTTTTTGTATATCTTTTCCCTCGATTTCGCTGGAACACGCTTCAAGGTCCTTTTTCTAGTAGATCGCCCTTATAACGGCCCCCTGGAGTCTCTCCTCTCTACTTTCCTCCCCTAGATCTTCCGAGTGCTTCGGGATCACCCACAAGCATCCCCCTTCGCCTAAACTCTCTTACCTTAGCTTTTCTGGCCGGGTTTCCCCCCCTCTTCTATGAGCTTCGTTCTTCCCCGGATATAGACTCTAAAATACGTCAATCTTCCGTCCTTCCGATCTTTCCACTCTGCGGGTTTCTTTTCCGGAATCTTCTATCCGTTTGTTAGCAGAGGGATTCCATGCGAGGACGCTTAGGATGGAACGCCCTAGTTCCACCCCTGTTTTCGTCTGTCTTGCGTTCAAAATCAGACAACTCGCGTCGACAGTCAGTCGCGGTTCTTCCCTTTTGAGACAGCCTCGTACTCTTTCAAGTCAGGCCCCCTCCCACCACGATCTGAGGTTCCCTCTCGTGTCTGATTTGTAAAAGTATGGTTCATCGTCGGCAGCACCGTCCTTCCTACCCTTCTGAAGCTCGGAGGAGGATATTGGGCACATGTCCAGTGTGGCTCGTTTTGAAGGCAATTCTACTAAGATTCGCCCCCTCCGGTTCAGCGGAAATTTCAGAGTCTCATGACCCCATCCCTTTCTATTTTACTTCGCTTTTTCTTACTCTTCGATTACCGCCATGCTCGAGACTCGATGTCTCCCAGCTTGCGGAGAACCCTTAAGCTGGCGTTCGCTCCTTTCCGTCTACCCCCACCGTCCTCTGGGCAGGTTTCGCGCGGTGCCATGGTAAAATTCGTTTCCGATGTACGACACGCTCAGGATGACCTTTCCACTCCTTCTGTTGCTTCCTTTTGGGTACGTACCGTTGTTGTGCCCGAGGAGAAGTGCAGCGATCGCGATCAATTGAAAAGCATCGGCGCCCGCGTTTCCATTGACCCTTTTCTTTTTCTTCCACTCCCTTCGCGACAGCTTTGCTGGTGGCGCTTAACCGGTCTCAAGAGTCCGGATCTGCATTTTGTGCAACCACCCGTGGGGATGACGAAATCTAAAATCAGCCCAAATAAAAACAACTCCCCCCATGACCCCAGCTCTAGAATCGCGTACACAGTGGTGGTCTCTCAGTTCTCTGCTGTTTATCACCAGGTTTCCACCGGCCGATTCAGAGTCCAAGCGTGGCAGGACGACGTGCAGGCAAACGACCACTTTGCTTCATAGACGTTCCGGTCCTTTGCCCTTTTTCGGCTTCTGACCCTACTGATCCTTTTCCTTTTAAGTTTTCTCGCCGCACCCGTCTTCCACGGTGTACACCCAAGCGGTCCGAAATGCGCTGGCTTTTAAGACCTCGATTCTCCCCCCCTCACGTTCAGATGCTCCACTGTTGCGGATTCGCTGCGCTCAAGGTTAAGTCATTTTCTTTTCATCTGTGGCATTTCCTGACCTTTTTTTCCCCTTATTTTGAAACCCACGTCTCTGCGCCCTCCATTTCCATGCAGTCCCTTCTTTTTTCTTTAACAGTCGCCAATGAGCAGAAAGCAGAGACTCCAAGGCTGTGGTGGAGTTCTTCATTACGAGCGCTTCTGCGCATATTTTTTCAGGCTTTTTCCTTTTCAGGTTTTTATCGGGGTTTTTCTTGTCGTACGAGCCGCCTTACGACAGTTTCAACAAGGCGACTTTCCAGTTAGTACGTCTATTCCCTTCTCTCTTTGACTTTGCATTCTTTTTTTTGTTCTGACCTCCCATATAGACTCCTCCCCCCAGTTGCATTCGATGGACCTTGAGATCCCTTCCATCCCTCGATTGCCCCTTTTCTCTTCGTCTCTCATAGATCTTTATTTTCTTTTTAAATCTTCCACTTGGTTGATAGACACGATGACTTCCTTCGTGAGGATGAGCAAGCTTTGCACCGAATTGGTCAGGCCCCCAGGACCCCCCTTCCTCGCGAGATTTTTACCTTTAAAGGTCCCTATATTTTTATCGGGACTGGCCTGATTTTCTTCCCGAGATCCTCGTTCGAGAGAGCTGGGTCTTTGCAAGTGTGCTCCTGTTTTCCTTTTTTACGAGCCCTTCGCGGAGGTCTCTCTGCTATGTTACGAATATAGTCCCGATATATATGCCCTTACACGGTTTCCACCGGTCGCCACCCCTACATTTCTTGTATCTTCCTTGGATGTTTCGGTTTTTTTTGTAGCATCCTTCCTGTTTTTCAGCGTGCGTTCAGACCAAGTGGGAACGTTCGATGACCCAACCGCCCCCCCTTAAGTTTTAACTTTTTCCTTCTAGATCGTGCAACGCGGATTCGAAAATGATTAGCGAGATTTCATGCCGTCTGTCTCTGACTCCTTCTTTGCATCCCTTCCTATGTATCTTCCTTCCTCCTTTTCTAGCGACCTGAATGACCGAACGGAATCTCATTGATATAACCCTTTTGTGGGACTCCCGTCCCTAACTCATAAACCCTTTCGAAAATCTTTTCCCCCAGACTCCGTGTGTTAGGATACCTATCTTGTCCCCTACTAGTAATGACTGATCTTGTGTCCTGTTTTTATTCACCCGGCCCCTTCTCGTGCCAGGCTTCATTCCCGTTTTAGGATTGAGCGCGATCGTTCCTCAGACCAAGTTCCACCTCCCTGATGCCCCGAGTTTTTCCTCTTCTGCACATTTCTCTTCCCCTCTCCCCCTTTATAGTTCCTTTCTTTTCCTTTGATTCCTCCCTTTTACTTTAGTTCGGAGCGCTTCGTTCGACTTCATGGCTTTTTCCCCGGTTTCCTTTCGGAACCCTTTTTTTTAGCTACCCGATGCCA
>Ga0179593_1392280_pt1 | contig 15388 bp, 20 predicted proteins | sample CZODoug2_1_08_16_FD_185931 | JGI IMG/M metagenome (GOLD analysis project Ga0179593, IMG submission 185931) | Vadose zone soil fungal communities from Angelo Coast Range Reserve, California, USA - CZODoug2_1_08_16fungal (PacBio error correction) | ecosystem: Environmental > Terrestrial > Soil >... | reverse complement strand
TAGAAGTGTGACCCAGCGCCGTTTCCCCCATCCATTTGCTTTTCCTTCTGTGCAAACGCCTAGCCCCCCCCTCTGGAGTAAACCTCCCAAACCCTCTTGTTGCAAATCCCAGTCGCCTTTTTCTCACTCAAGGTCAAAAAACACGTTTTGGATGGCCTCCGGTGACCTACTTGTTCCCTTTTCGATTGCTCAAGTGTGGAATCAATGTCTAGAACTTATCGCGCCTCCCTCCGTTAAGCTCTGGTGCTGAAGTCTTCCATTTACGAGTGTTCTTTGTTTTCCTTTTTGCCTCGACACTCTTTTCTTGATTCAGACCACAGGACTTTGATTGGCTGATCACTATCAACCTCATCTGTAAAAAACTTCATCTCTCATCTTTACGATCCAATTTTTTAGAAGCCCCCCGGTATAACCCGCGGACATGAACTTATACACTCTCCACGGTGTGGCTTTTCTGGCTGAGTACGCCGACTTTTCCTTTCCCACAGTTTGCGGCAAAACACGCGCGGCCCCCTGCTCCCGTGCGGCCGGACAAATCTTTTTATCGGAGTTAAATGTCACTCCCTACACGCCTCCTTTCTCCCCTCCTCCCCTTCTCCTAGCCAAGAGTATGAAATCGTTTCCCAAAAAGGTTAAGCGTCTCCCCATAAGGGCCCCTCCCCCTGGTTTGCGACCGCCGCTCCACCTTAGCCCGTGATCTGGCCGAGGGCCCTTACCGGGGCTTGCCCCCTAACCCGGGAGCTAATACATAACTGTGTCCAGATGAATCCAGTCTTTTCAATTGCGTGACGGATTCCCGGAAACGGGGTCGCCCAGCGCCGCCAGCCTTGGATCAAGGCTTGTCCTCGTTTTTTTGGGCCCTATTGAGTTCAATGGCGATTTGAGCGTGGAATCTCACCCCTGTGCCCCAATCTGGACCCTCGCAGCCTTGACGCTGATTGGCACTGACGTTTTTTGAAAGGGACGCAGACCTTCCGACATTTCCACCTTTTTTTTTTTTTGTTAGGCTCAAGGAACGGCGCAGAGTGCAGTCAGCCCGTCGCAGGCCCTTCCTCTCGATATAGCCTCCTTCAGTTTTCCTCTTTCAGTCCAGCCCCGGTAGCAGGTACTGCCCTTCAAAGCTTCTAATAGCGCACAAGAGGCTTCTTGCCTTTCGCGGCGAATGGTTCCATGTCTCGTGCTCAGCGGGCGTCCGAGCCCCCCTCGAGCCGAAGCTCGCGAACCTCGCGCATTCTCCCACTTTTTCAAGTTTTCATGATTCATACACTGGACGGACTCTTTTTTATGAGGCTCTGGCTTCTCGGCCTTCGAGGTCCCCGTTACCCCTTGGTTGCGCTCTCTTCTCGGCTGTTACCCTCTAATTTTGCTTTCGGCCTACTCCTCTTTGGTCAACTCGTTTCTCTTTTTTTCCCCAGAGTTGCTTGACTCCAAAAGACTGCAGCGAAGCATCGTCTTTTTTTCTCCTCCGTGGTTGAACTTCTTAACGGAATGTGGTGATCCTGCAGATCTCACTTATGGAACCCCATTCCATCCCAAGCATTTTCTTCTCCTCCCCGGACTCGCCCTCTCCCCGTTTTGAAAACCGATCGCCCTCCCTCCCTGCAGATGGCGTCCTCCAAAAACGTTTTCCGGCCTCTCGCAGCGTTTTTTCCCCCATTCGGCGCAGTGTGGTTACGCCTGGAGGATTCGTTAGATGTTTTTGCAAGGGCTTAGGCTACGAGCTGTTTTCCCGTCCGGTCCCTGGGTGTGAAATGGCCGGCGTTCACCGGTTATTAGTCGAAAGTTTTTTTCAAAGGTGCCTCCCTTCACCGAACACAACTGAAAGAAGATTTCTGTCTAAGATGATCGAGAGAAAAGCGGTGGTCGCATTAGTAATCTCCTTTACCTTCGCCCACTTTTTTGTCCAGCCCTTTTGCTCCTCTGGTGTTTCCCTATTCTTTTTTATTCGAAAACGATCTCGCGTTTGCGCGTTTCACTCCAGATGGTTAAGCAGCGGCGGAACCACTCTTTTTCTTTAACACGAGACATTCCCTGCCTGCAGAATTCTAGATTTTATCGTAAGTCGTCCGAACCTCCTCCTTAGCACCTCTGAGTTCTTTTCGCAGCAGTTTAGTTCTCGCGTCCCAAACCTTGCTTTCGCCTTGCATCCGCCGCTTCGCCATTCTTTTTTCTTCGTTCGGCACGTCTCAATTGAAAGCCAGATTCCCCAGACCGAAGATGTCGTTTTCACCTCTTCCCCCCCCCGTGGTGCCCGCGGTTGCGTCCTTGAGAGAGGGTGACCTGAGTCCTACTAGTAAGGGCGATAGAAGCCGTCTGATAGAGAAGATGGCCGTTTCTACCTCATTTTTGTTTGGTCTCCTTCACCCGACATCCGGATTTTATCTGCCACTTTCCCCATAAGTACCCTGACTTTGAGGATCGATTTTTTCACTGCGCTGATTTTTTGGCTCCCACTCTTATAATTTCTGGGTAAAGAGATTTAATCGGATGTCCACGCAATTTCTTCCCCTCCCCGCGCCGTCATCACCGCACTCGCTCTGGAAACGATCGTGACTTGGCTGCTCTTTTATACTCTTAGTCGAGAAGGGATTCCCTCGATTCTTTTTCTGTTAGGTCATGCCTCCGTCTATCGCTTTTTTTCCCCAAGCTTGATTTCCCCCCCCATTGGCCTGAAGGAAATGAATTACATTTTCCACAAGAACAGTCTCAATCCTGATCTCTTTGCAGCTCCGGCTCACGGCTCCCCCCGCAAAAGCTGTCAAGAATCGTCCTTGGCCATCCGCAACACCCAGAGCTCCGCGCCCCTCGTCAACACAATGATTTTTTCCAGGTTTAGTTTAGCGCCGCGACACGTCCCCCTAAATCCAGTCCCGTGCATATGTTTCCTTTTTTTCCATTGGCTATTTTTTTTGGTCTCAATATTCCTATCATCGATCTCTCGTTCTTTCCTCCCCCTCGTTGTGAGAGGAATATTTTTTATTCTGAGTACCACAAATAGGTTTCTTTAAGCTCCTTGCAAACAACTTTGAGATGGAACCCTTTTTTTGTATCTCCGTTGTCTCATTGGGGGTTTTTTTGCTTTGGGAGCGGCGCTCCAAGGGTTCTGTTTCTTCTCTTCTCTATGTTTCGTTCCGGAAGGACACAGTGCTTTTATTTTTTCGAGGATCGTTTTTTCGCGCTTCGACACTACTGAGGGGCTTTTTCCCCTTACTTTTGTTCTTTGTTGCAACGTTTTCTGTCCTAGTGCAGATTGATTTCTCAGGCTTGGTTTTCCCTCACCCCGCGCGATCGAACCCCCCTCCGTCCATGATTAAGAATCTTTTAGATTTTGATTTCGCGATTGTTTATGCAACCATGCGCCGAGATTCATCTCCCCTTCCTCATTTTTTTTGCTCGAGGTGGATGCTTCCTCTCGCTCGGGCGCCTGCGCATGCTTATGAACACGCCCTAAGTTGAAAGAAATGAATTGGTTTTTGGCGCACTACGAAGCTCGCCCTTTTTAATGCTCCTTTCCCCTTCCTATATAGTAGAACCATGGAACATCTTTTGCCACCGCCCCCACCTGCATTCGTGTGTAATCGAAAAAACCAATATGTCATCAGGTAATCTATATCACGTGCGCTAACCGCTTTTCCGATTTTCGTTTCTCTGGCAACCCGTACCCGTTCGGTCCTAGGCGTGGCATCTGTTGGATCCCCCCAGCCCGGCGCGCGGTCTTCTTGTGGCTGGGGAATGGCCGGCTGTCAATATCGTATTGTTTTCCTCGCACCTCCTCTCGTCTCGGTCTGGAAAGTCCGTTGGATGTCGAGTTTTCCTCTCTTATCAGCTGCGTGCCGCGTGCAAGCCCCCCCTCCCTAGAGGTACTGATTTCTCTTCGGACGAAATCTCTGCCTCTATTCGCACTTCTCCCTCGCATGGCCGTGGAATTACTGCTTCGGCATTTTCGTCCTTCGCCATGTGGCTGACCTGGATTCCCGAGACCCTATTGAATCAACCCCCATACCGTCCACAACGATTTTTTTTTCATTCTTTTCTGTCGTTCCGTTCAAGGCGTTTCCTTCCTTGTTTTTTTTTTTCGCTCCCTATCGTCCTTCAGTCTCGTCGTTGCTTTTACGTTCAACCCTTTTACTCTTTTACCCCGTACTCCGTTGGCTTCGGCTTTTCCCACCCCTCGTTCCCGTACGAGCAAGCCATTGCCATGTCTCCGCGATCCTCGCGAGGTCATGTGAACCCGCCGCCAGCCACTGGGGACCCTCAGCCGTTTCTGCTGACTTACTTCTTCTCTCCCATCGCTTCTTTTTTTCGAATTTTTTGTTTCGGGGTGTTGATTCTTCGGCTTCTCGGCCTGATGGGTGGCTGAAGGACAGTTTCTGAGCTCTCCCACGCGTTTTCTGCTTTTCTGCTGAACCCCTTCTGCTGAATCTCACTCCGTGCGCGCGCTGCGGAACGTTATGCTTACATAGGCTGAGCTTTCTACGTAGTTTCAGTTTAGGATCTGACCTCCCCCCTCTTCTCTTGGAAAAGATTCTTCTTCACAAGTGGTTTCAGGCCGCTCCTGAAAGCTCAGGTATCGTTTCCTGGCGTGGCGGTGATGAGCTCCTTCGGTAGAGCTTCCGTCTTCCTCTCTGGAGGTCCTACTCCTTCTTTTCTCGGCTGTTTTTGGCTTCTTTCTTTTGTCCGCCCCTTCCCGACTGCTGAGACCGAAGTCGTCGGGCGGCCCTCTATGTTCGCCCCCCAGACTTGCTGGTGCGTTCATGAAATTTACCTTCAGTGTTATGTTGACCACGTCCCTTTTCTACCTTTTCTTTCGACTTTGAAGTCCTCTCTTCTTGCAGCAGCCGGACCTTTAATTGTCGGGACGTGTCTTTCTGGGTACTCTAGATTTCACTTTGAAAATTGCTTTCTGATCTTTTGCCGGACATTTTTCAATTGTGTTGGCTATCCGCTCTCCGCAGCCAGGACCTTCCCGAGATCCTTGCACCCGCGCCCCCAAGTCTTGATCCGCGGGACATGTGACTTTCCACCGAACGGCTGTTCAGGTCCCCCTTTTTTTTTTTGCAAAGCTTTTATTTTCAGCTCCCTGGTTTCCGAGATTGAGAGGGCTTCTGTACCCTTAAGGTGCCCATTTCTCTCTATCCAGGGTGGAGGATATGTTCGCGAGTTTTAGAAAACCTTGGCTGCCTTTCTTTTCTGATGTTTACCGTTCTTCCTCATTTTTTCCTCCAGACGAGTCGTGGCGGCTTGCGTGCTTCTGTTTTCCATACGTCAGAGCGCTATTCCTTCCTGCCAGTTTAAGGCCCTCGCGTGGGCATGCCCACTTTTTCTTCCCTCGGGACTTCTCAGCACAAGTCCGCGGTTTGAAAGCTTCCTGTCCTGATGTCGCTGGGTGAGGATTCCGAGAAAATGTTCAGGTCCCTTTTCTACTTGCTCATGGGTCTGTTTTCCCTCGCTCTTGGTTCAGCCCCCCGATCCCAATATTTGTTTCTTCTAGGTGCTCCAGCTTCTGCCATTGTTTGGAACAAGGAAACCCATAGAGAAAGTCCTCCCACCCCCCGTTGACCGACCCCTCGCCTTCCCGGCTTTACGATTTCCGGGGAAGCCATTGGAATGCACCCTGCGAGGCATCCCACACGCGGTAAATTTGGGACTTTTCTTGGCTGCTGTCCATTCCCCAAATTGTTCCCTGTCATGGACTCCATGCGACTTTACTTTTATGCTTGAGATGGGGTGTTTTCCGAAGATTTGTTTGGGTTGCCAACCCTGAATCTTCAGAAGTTTTTTTCTCTCTGAAATGTGACACCCGAGTTGCTGCCCCGTCGGTGGCTCGATAGAGCTAACTCTTTGGCTTCTTTGATCAGATAAGAGCCACCATCTCGTTCCTCCCCAGCCGCCCCCTCCCATTTTTCTGTCTGCCTTCTGATCCAGCATATACTTCTCCAACATCCCCCAAACCATCGCCGGGATGAAACTCCGTTTCCCCTTCTCTGGAGCCTTTCCCGGTCACAACCGTTTTGTGGCTGGCCAATCCCCCTCAGGCTCAAGGGGCAGAGTGTATTTTATTGCATAAGTTGTGGTTTTTAGGCAATATGCTCAGAACCCTGATCCTCTGCCTACCGTCCGTGCTTCGGGTTGAATTTAGTCATTTATCGAGGTATTTGTATGGGTAATTTTGACCATGGAAGATTTCTCCCCTTCTTTCCTGAAAACCCCTATTTTCGGGGATTCTCCCAGACACCCCAAAACGATCTCGGTCCCCCCAACCTTCGTAGATTTAATGCTTTGTTTTTTCCCTCTTCCCATTCCGATACCCTTTTCCTCTTCCCCCCTTCGCTTGTGGCGGTCTCTCTAATGCGCTGCTTCCACGATTTACGCCCCGTTTGTGCATGCAACCACCTGGGCAATGCGAACTGGCCATTAGAAACGAGAATCGGTTGTTTTTACTCCCTTGACCTTAAGTCACCTCCTCTCTCCCATCCCCCTGACCCTTTATTGTTCAGGGTGACCCAATGTGCTTGCGGGTCACCTTAACCCTTTTAACACCTTTTTCGACAGTGCTTTGCCTTCTTCCCCCAGGTTTTTATCTCTCATTTTCCCTTCCTGGCTGCAGCCCACGAAGACAATATCCATACCCGTGGGGCCGCTGACGTCAGTTGCGTTTGACTCCCTATTTATCCGGCGCCCGGAGGCTCGAATTATCCCCCCTCCTCTTCCTTTCCCTATTCGTCCATTTTGGATCGCGGGCAATAGCCATTTCTAATTTCTGCGGTCGCGTGGATTCCACACATGGTTATTTCCTCTCTCCACCAATCTCTCCGACGCGGAGTTGCGAACTATTTCGAGATCCCCCCCCTCTCCCTCAACTCCCGCTTCCCTTTCTCTGTTTCGGAGAGATACCAGCCTCTAAGCGGCTTCAGGCCTTCGCAGGCCTCTCGGCGCTCTGTGGTACATAAATTCCTTAAGTTCAGAGGGCCTCCCTCCCTTCCTCCTTTCCCTTACTTCCCACCTTTCTTTTCCGTCTCAGCCGAGGCCCCCTTTTCGTCGCGCGAAAGCCGTGGTAGCCGGGCCGCGACAGGAAAGGACCACCCCTAGGAGGCAAATTTTTTTGAGCGGACCCTCATTTCCAGACTCCCCCCCCGTTTCCTCTCCCCCCACCCTTTCTGTCCTGATGAAAGGGCCCCCCCATGCCCGGAAGGCGCTCCCTTGTTGCTGGCCTCCTTCGCGCGATGAAGACCAATTTGTTGATACCTCCTCTCGTCCTCTGTTTCACCTCTTTTCTTTCTTTCCTCTCCCTTTTTTCCCTGCATCTCGCCTGGCCCTCGGTGCCGTTTCTCCATAAACGTTCCGTCCTTCGCGCACGCTAGTGGGTTCACTTTGACGCATCGAGGGACTCTTAGAACCTCCGCTGTGATCTCACTCCCCTTTTCCTGCTCCCTCAGGGAGTGACCGCGCCGTCCACCCCTACGTGACATAAACTTCCGACTTCGACCGAAGTGTGCTATTCTTCATTCAACGGCGAGTCTTGGATTTCCCTTCTTCTGACTTGGTTTTCCTCTTCTCCTTTCTCCTGAGGTCTCCCCCCCCCCCCCTTCGGCAAATCTGTCGCGCTCCCCGCCTTCGATCCTTTGGGTGTGCCCCCCCTTCCGGCAGATCCCGGCATTCCTCAGTAACCTCCCTTTCACCTTTTTTAGTTCCCCTTTTTTCTTCCGAACCCCCATGACTTTTCTGCTCGGAGAGAACCTCGGACAGCCGATAGCATATCCTGAACATGTCTCACGCAAAGCGGAATGCCAATTTTGAGTTTGAGTTTGATGAAATATGGGGTCTGGAGATCCCTCTTGCACACTCTCCGATCCCCTCTCTCCCGCGGCGAATTGCTCCCCTTACCTTTCTTTACAAAAATTTCTCAACTGCCTTGCGTAACGTTAAAAGGTTCAGATCTCCGTATCGGACGCCCCTTTTAACCGACTAGATTTCGGCTCTAGCAGTTTATCCCCTTTCTCTTTTCTTTTTCGCCGTCCCCCAGCGTTTTTTTTTGCATCAGAGCAAGGAGGGCTGAGTACGTCGATATTGACAGCTCCGTCCCAGCCCGCAGCGCCCTTGGAACACTAGGTGTCGGGTTTGCATGGTTTTCCCTTTGTGTTCTCTCCACTCTTCCCTTATTTTCCCTTGGCGTTCGCTTTACCTCGAAGACGTTACATATTGTTTTTCTTAACCCGCATGCAGTTGTTGTCGTTTGCAACGAGTCCTATACCCTTTCTTCGGGCTTTTTCTTTCTTATGACCTTCTCTTACTTTCTCCCCCTAATGGATCATTTCTGGCGATCACTCGGACGATTCTGGCTTGATCCTTTCTCCTGAGTTCCATCTCTCTGAAGCCTCCCCCCGTTCCTCTTCTTAGTTGCCATTTTCTTTTTCCCCCTCTGATGACTTATTGTTGCCCGCGAGTTCCTCTGAACCTCGCGATGCGTGTTCGTCACTGTTCATTCCGCCGGTTCGTCGCGAGTGAGGGAAAACCCTGTCCTCACCTCTTTTGTAGACAACCTTTTCCCTACTCTGCCAATTGAAACCCCCTGAACCTCACTCCCTAGTTTAGTATTTCCCGGGCGCACCCGTCCGCTCCTCGACCCCCAAAGACCGAAAGGCATAAGTTCCCCCCCCCCAATCTCTCACGACCCAACCCTCCTCGATGACCTCCCCTCCCCTTACGTTATCCACTCTGCGCAGCGAAACCCCCCACCCTAGCCCCGGGCATACTTCGGGTTCCCGTTTTTCCATGATGATGTCTGCAACGTTATTGTGTCGCCTCCATCCTCCTTTTCCAAGTACTCCCCTTCCTTTTTCTGATTTGGACCTATTCTTCCCTTCCAGGCCCATAAACTTGAGGTAGCCCGGTGGTTGTGGTGTGTTCGTCTATTGGGCGGGGCGGAGAGGGAAGCTTGAATGCTCAGGCGTACCTTTTTGATTTTTTTTCTTTTTATTCTCTTTTATGATTTGGTTTCCTTCTTCTTTTTTGCTGTTTTTTTGGCGGGGGATCTGCGGTTGACCTGCTAAATACTATCGGGAAGGCTTCACGAAGGTTCTGGTTTCATGGTAGAGAGGCCTCTCGTCTTCTCTCCCCTCTTTTGGTTTGCCTCCCTCCTATCGATTAATCAATTCGAACACGAATCGAGAGGTGCCGCCCTTCGTCCGACTCTCCCCTTTCTCTAGTCTCCCTGTGTCCCCCCCCCCCGTTAAAATCTTTCCTCTCTTTTTTTTTGGTGGATTTTTTTCATTCTTTCTGCTCATGCGTATCACTTCTGCTCCGAAATTCGACCGCCATTTTTCGCCGTAAAAGAGCATTTAATCCTCTTCCCCCCCTCAAGTACCCCCCTTAGTTTCAATTACCATGGGTTCCCCTTTTTCCCCTCTTGTCCCCCCACCCTTTCTTTTGATCCGCAAAACTCTTGCTTCTAAACGTCATCCTCTCGGCGGCATGCAAGAAGAGATGTCAGTTAGAACCCCCCCTAGCCTCCCCTCGCCCAGCTTTCCCTCCTTCGGCTTTTTTGATCCCCTTTTCACGGCTCTGTCTGTTCTGGGGAATCGAGGGAATTCGAACTGTCCTATTTCTCAGAACAGCCCTCTCGGCCTCTCTTTCTGCAAGCTCCTTTTGGAGCGTCTTCATATAGCTGCTGCGCAGAACTCGTCTTTCCCGCGTTGCGCTGTCGGCTGATGAAGCGCTTAAAATTTCTCTCCTTCCTGATCTCAATTCTTTTCCCCCACAGTTTCTTTCCGTGGCTTTCTTAGGATGACTCGGCGCGAGGCTCTTTCTCGCCCTCTGACCCCTTTCATCAAAGCCCGAGCCCTATATGGTGCTTTTTATCTTTTTCGTCGTCAGGTCTTAGCTGTCCTCTCTTTCAAGTGTGTTTTTCTCTCTCCTAGAACTGCAGTGCCTTGTCGGCTTTCCTTTGAAGCGGACAGAAAAGGACTTTTCCGTACCTCTTTCTGCAGGCCGGGTCCCACCTCTTCTCCCTCCCAGGATTTCCGTCCTTCCCTTTCAGCTTTTCTCTCATACTAGCAGGAGAATTTTGACCCCTCCCCTGCCGCCGTTTATTGAACGCCTGAGAGAGAGACCTCTTTCATAGTCCCCCCCCTTTCTGGAGGTTTCCTCCTTCCGTCCTTTTTTCTTAGGCGTTTTGACGCGCTCTCTGCCCTGATTTTATTCCCGGCAGAGTTCTAAAACCCGTTTTACTCTTTTACTAGGACCCCCGGTTGCTCCCCTCCCCCAAAGACGTTTTTCTTTCTTCCCGTTATGGCTGCCTTCCCTAGTGGAGGTGACGTGCCTCTTGATCTGACCTCCATTCATCTCCGGTAGATGGACCAGTAGACGAAGTAAAAACTTAGTTGAATGAGCTCCTTCTGGCACCGACACTTTAGTTTCGTTCCCCTCTGAGATTTACCTGCCTTATTCTTCCGCGCGCTGCTCTCGCGCTGATGGAGGTGGAAAGAAGTAGAGAAATGATTCAAGATCTTAGATCCCCCTTTTTTTCCTGAGATTGTCTTCTTCCTATGGGAGGGGAACTCCATTTACTGCTGCCTTTGGCTTTTTCATCCCTATCCCGACTTATTTTCCTTGACCACTCTAGAGGGCCTTGTGACAAGATTTGAAGGTTTTCCTCCCTATCCCCTAACTTGGCCCTTTTTCCTATATGACTTTTGTCGTGTCGAACTCCCCCCTCTCCTCAGGATTCATTCCCGCCTATGCCCGATGGGGAATGGAAAATGTGTGGAGATCATCCTCCACTCTGCTTCCCTCTTTTCCTCCATCTGCTTTCCTCTCTGCCCCCCGATCCCTCCTATCTTTCTAAAGTAAGCTCTGGTCCATGCTCCCTCCGTTCGTTCAATAAGACAGGTCCCCTAATGTCTTAAGTCTTTTTCCCCCCCGGTCTTCTCTTTCCCCCTTAAAGGTTTTGTACCTGGGAACTACTCGGTCTCATTTTGCCGCTTTTTCTCAACCCTTTGGTGCTTGCTTTGCTGTTTTTTCCAGTGCCCTCCATGGGTTCTCCCTCATTTTTCCCTCAGCGTTTCGCTTTATTTTCTTTTTCTTCTGCTTGCTGACTAACCGGGCCTGTCCCTGACGACTTTCCCTCCTTGGCCGCTCCTTTTTCCTTCTTTTCGTAAATCTGTAAGGCGTATCTCCTCCTCTCCACAATCCTGCGACCCTTTCCCGGATTTCTTTTTTTCCCTTTGCTCGCCAGCCTCCGATCGTGAGTTCTGGTTTACGGTTGTCTTCCCCTCCCTCCCCCAGAATTATTTTTCTTTTTTCGGTTCCCCTGAGGTCTGCAACATGCAAATCCCAGAACCCTTCTTCCTTCCTCCTCCCAGACCCGTCTCCTTCCCCTTCCTTTCATTCTCCTAGAATGCCCCACCTACAAATTGGATCCTCTTTTCCTTTCGTCGATGTGGCCATCCAAACACTGTGCCCCCCTTTTTCTTTCCCCGGCTTTTTTCCTCCTCCTTGCGTCTTTTCCTTCCCCCTTCTCTATGGAGGTGCTCTTTTTCCTTTTTTGCTCCATCTCCTATCATATCGATGGGGAAACTGTAGTCAAATGTTCTTGGCCCCCCTCATGATTTTTTTTCCCCTCCTGTGTGTTGTGGAGTCCTTTGAGTTTCCCACCTAGTGGCATTCTGGCTCCCGTTTCCCCCCATCATTGCTCTATTCTATATGGTCTTGGCCCCGATCGATAAACCTAACCTCCCCCTCCCTTTCTTCCCATCCTGACCTTTCCTCTGGTCTCTTCTCTTTGTCTCCAGTTGTGCTTTCAACTCCTCCCGGCTCCCGGACCCGATGCTATGGCCCTTTTCGTAGGGGTGCCTACTTTCTCCCCCCTCACCTTTTATCTTCCCCCTCCGTTAATTTTTTGAGTCTCTTCGTCGTTTTTCGTTTCCTGCCTCGACACAGACTCTTGAGCACCTAGGAAGACCCTTTATTTTCTTTTTTTTTTCTCTCGACCATCACACCAAGTCTTTTCCCCCACCCCCCTTCTAGACTACATGCTGATTAGCTTGTTTTAAAACCTCACCTCCCTCCATTGATTTTTCCACTCTTTGTGCTATTTTTCCCTAATCCCCGCTTTCCGAACGTTTTTGCCCCCTCGGGCAATGCGTGAGGGACATTGAGACCCCCCCCCCCGCTTCTCCTTTTTGTCCTTTATCCTCCCTCCCGATTCTTCATTTTGAAACAGTTTCACCTGGCGACCCCCCCTTTTCGGTACCGGGACAAGAAATGGGTTTTTTTCCTCCGGGGTCTCCTCCCTTCTCACCTCATTCGCGAAGGGCGGGCACCCAACCTCTCCCAACGTTTTCTAGTAAATTGTTGGAACCCCCTCCTATTCACCTTTTCCTTTCCCAGGGATCGCTCCAGCACAATGAGGGTTATCTCGCGTCCTTTCCCCGTTCCTACCTGCTTCTCGCTTGGTTGCCCCGATTCCTCTCAAGGTTTGCTTCTTTTCTTGCCGCCTTTCTCTTCCCCCCCCATTGCCATCTCCCCTCATAGATGCTTTGTAGCCCGATCTTGGCTCCTACTCGAGAAGAAACCCGTCCCCTAATTTTCCCCCCCCGGGGTCTCACCCTCCTCTTCCCAGACGTGCTGTCTCCTTCCCCCGCCGTTCCTGTTTGATACTGACCCCTTTTTGTCATTAGGGTGCGTCCCCCTCCCCCGCGCGAAAATGCCCGCGACCCCAATATTCTCTCAGCCCCTCTTTTTTTACTTTCTCCCCTCCCCTCCCCTCCCCTTGTGAGCTGGCTTGGGACCGAACCGGGCACCTCTGCGACTTTCCCGACTCCTTCTCTAGCAAAAGAGAGGCCTGAGACCCTTCTCTTTGGACAAGTCCCTCAGCGCCCAAAGCCCCTTCTCTGCACTTTTCTTTTGCCTCCTTTCCGGCCCCTAGCGAGTTACTCCTACTCCTCCGGTCTGTCCCCCCCATTTCCCGATTTCTTTCCTTTGCCGATTCCTTGGCCCTTCCTCCTACTCGCCGCCCCCCCGATTTTTTGCGTTTAACTTCAGCGCTCTCCTCTCTCTTGGCGTTTCCTTCCCTTCCTGTTTGCGGCCAAATGGGTGACTATCTACGCTTGGTTCCCCCCATAGTCCTCTCTTCTTTAGGATCTCGCTTTCCAGACAATTCTACCGATCCTCCAGCACATGTTTCACGCGTTAGCAGCACGCGCTCTCTTCCGTTTCACCCAGTCCTTCCCGTTCCTTTTCCTTTCGTGTTCCCCTGTTCTTCCTCTCCAGGCCCCAGCGGAGCAAGGGTCTTCACCGCCGGCCACCTTCATTTTCTTCCCGCGTGTAGGAAGCGCCCCCTTCTTTTTCGTTTCCTCTTGACCTTTTTCACGCTTCCCTTTGATGAAGCTGCATCCCCTTAGGGATCGTCGCTAAACCCTCCTCTTTCCTTTTTTTTCTCCCCCGCGCCTTGACCCCAAAGAGGGCCTGTCCCAAGACCTCGTTTGCTGTATAGAGGGTTTTCCTCTTTTTCCTATCCTCTTTTCCTTTTTCATCCAGTCGAGTAACATCGGTGCCACTAGTTCAGCATTTCCTTCGCGTAACTTGTTGCTCCTCTCTTCCGATCGACCCGAAAGTCAGGCAGTCCCCTCGGATTTTCTGCTTCTCCCCAGCAGAGTATTCCTCCTCTTCCTCCGTCCCAGGGTATTGCATCCTCGTTCGAACTAGTTTCTTCTCGTTCGGACAGTCGAGACTAGCAATACATCAACGCCTCCTCCCGGTCTGCTCCCCCCCCGGTCTCCCCCCTTTATGTAATTTGGGCGGTTCGAGTTGTTCGAGCCCCCCCCCCCCCAGCTCGTCAATTTTTCTTGCTGAAGTATTTCCTCTCTCCTCGTTGTGTGTTTCTTCAACTTCCCTCTTTTTGTTCCCTCTTCCACATGTCAAACCCCTTATAGTTCCGGACTTATTCTCGCATTCTTCCTTTCGTTTCCTTTTTTTCTCGCGTGGGCCCCCCTCGATTAGGAGTATACAAGTCTGTGACTTAAGGGGCTTCTTTATTAGTCCAAAGCTCTCCTCATCTCCACGAGCGGAGCGAGGCCAAGTATTTTTCGTGCACCTCTGATGCTTCGTTCTTTTTCGCTCCTGCAGGGCGACTCGATGTGTGTAATATTGCCTCAAGTTGAGTCTCCCGCCCTTTTTCTTTGTGGCACCCTTATTCCTCTCCCCCATAATTTGATTCATGAAGAGACAACCCTTTCCCCCCCCCCCATTCCCGATAGTATTTCCTTCTCAACGTTTCTCTCCTCTACCCCCCCGCCCCAAATAAGCCGGGCCATCGGATGACCCCCCCCTCCCCTCTGCCAGCGGCCCATGCCTCCCATGCCTTTACCCTCCCCTTCTCACGAGCGCCTCCCCCGCCTTACCGCATAACAACCTTCCTTTCCCTGAGATGTTTGCCCTTTTTGTTGGAGTCTCTCTTTCATATCGCCAAGATCCCAGTGTGTTTTTCTCTCTCTTGGGATCCCTTATATTCGCTTTCCCCTCCCCTTTCTCCCTTCCCAACTTTTCCTCCCCTTCCTTCCTCCCGGTTTCAGTTTCGCGGCAGCTCGATCGGCTTCTCCCCCCGGCCGTAAATTGGTTGCTGTTCTTTTACGCTTCTTCTATGGATGTTTCGCCGATTTGCGAAGTTCTGTCTTGGCGGGTGGTTTTTTGATTTCTAGGTTTCCGTGCTCCCCTTTTTCCCCTCTCGTCCTCCTTTCGAAGGTTCTTAGGGCTGTTCCCTTCCGACTTTTTTTTCGACACCTTTAGGATTTTTCCCTCAAGCTGGTGCCAGTTTTCCCCTTCCACTTCCCTTCCCCTTCTTAGACCCCGCTTTGCCTAGTTTTTTGACTGTAAAAACCTTAGCTCCCCCTTATGTTACCCCTTGAAATCTTTTGCGCGTGCGGTGATTCTTCGTTCGTGCATCTCGGTCCCCTTTCCTCGCTCTTTCTTCCCCCTTTTTCCTTTTTCCGATTTTTTCTTTTTTCAAGCGTCAGCCGCATTTCCCCGTCCTGATTTCCCCCTTCCCCAGTACCATACCTCTTGCCTTATTCCACGTGAACATCGCACAAACCTGCATGTCGGGTGATGTAGCCCCACCCCTTTGGTACCCCTTTTTTTTTTTACACTACGCCCGCGAGTTTCTCTCCAACCGCCCCTCTCCTTCGCCCCGCGTTCTGACCCTTTTCCTTGGTGGGCCCTTTTGCGTGCTTGAATCGCGAGTATCTCTCCCTTTGCCTCCCTCTTTTGGGCTTTGCTTTGGTTTCTTCACCGGATATAAGTTTTTTGTCCACTCTTACCGCGTTCTGCTCCTCGGATCTGCTTTGCTTTCTGTCTCCTTCCTTGCCGCGCTCTGCAGCCTTTCTGGCGGGCT
>Ga0179593_1810503_pt1 | contig 15390 bp, 13 predicted proteins | sample CZODoug2_1_08_16_FD_185931 | JGI IMG/M metagenome (GOLD analysis project Ga0179593, IMG submission 185931) | Vadose zone soil fungal communities from Angelo Coast Range Reserve, California, USA - CZODoug2_1_08_16fungal (PacBio error correction) | ecosystem: Environmental > Terrestrial > Soil >... | reverse complement strand
TTGAATCCTCTCCCCTCAGCCGCCTGGGTATTGCCGGGGCCCCTAACACGCTGTCTTGCGAGTAACCAAATTTCATTCTTTTTTCTTCGCTTCAGAGAAATCAGTTTTTTATCGTTTCTTTTCCTGGGTTTTGAAGGGTGGCATTGGTCCCGCGGCCGAGGTTTGCTTTTTTCCCCCTTTTTTTGTCGTTGTTCCTTTTTTAGCACTTATATTTTTTAGCCTTTTCCCCCCATTGGGACAGCCGTGTTTTGAATTTTCGTAGTGCCGCCCTTCAGGTCCGCGAAATTTCCGTTTTTCGTTTGCGAACTGAGGTTCTTTTCATCCTTGTTCTTGCGATAATCGGAAGTCCTTTTCGCTCGTACCCCTTTCGGCATTTTAGTTCCCCCTGACAGAAGCTTCCGGTCTCATTTCAGATGGTTTTCTTTCACGCCACCGCCGTTTTTTCTGTTGGGTTCCCCCGGTCCCGCGGAGACCCCCCGCCTTTTGTTTTTTCCACAGACACAGGCCGTCCCCCTCCCTCGTCTTCCCTTTGGTACTCTAAGGTAACTTCCCGTACGCCAGATCTTCTTCCTTTTTTTCGCCCCCGGTGACGGATTCTTCCCTGCCACTTTCTCCCCCCCTTTTTCCAGCAGTTCACTTAAACTTACTCCCCTTCGGCTTCCCATATCGAGTAATCCCTCTGTTGTTTTGAACAAGAATTTTCTTGCCTCGATCCCAGCACCAGCCCCATCTTCCTTCCCTTTTTTGCGCAAGAAAGCGGCTGGTGAGGCCCCCTCGATCCACCATGCGCTTTCCCCCCACAATGGGTATCCTTCTTCGCAGAAGCCGAAGTCCCCAATTTTGGACTCCAGCAACGTCGATACCTATTTGAGCTCGCAAGTTCTTGTTTTTTTTATAAGTCCTTTTTCGCTTGTTTTTGAAACGATCCCTTTTTTACCCGACTTTCTTGACCAGATAGTGGCCTTCTTGGATGTTCTTTTTGATCAGTCAGCTCCTGCCCCGACTCACTTCTTTACGGGTTTTCATCTCTCCACTTTGAAGACTTTTACTTACCCCCCCCCCTTCCCCTCTCTACAGGCTTTTTTTTCCAGAATGATCCTGTTGTAGCTGCTTTTCGGCTCTGATGTTTTTTTCTCCCTCCCTTCCTTCTTTCGAGGTTTTTTTTTCCCAAGTTGACGTGATTCAAAGCCTGTTGGTATTATAGGACAGATTTTTTGTTTCGTGTCCTCCTGGGTAGTGTTGTGAACCCAGGCCCCTCCTTGCGATACCCCACGGAATGGTAGGATCTTTTTGGAGATTTCCGAATGTATCGTTGTCACCCCTTTTTTGAACCCCCCCTTTTTCCTCGAATTTATCGGGCCAGTTTCCTTCTCCGGGGTCCCTCTTTTGTAGGAGTTGACACCTTCCTTTCGCGTATCTAAGCGAAAGAACACCCAACTGTTTTTTCTTTTACTTTTGTTCCCCCCCACAAATTTGATTCCCCACAACGTCATTCGCTCTCTCCTGAGTCATTCAGTTTCGTTGTACACAGCACAAACGTTATCTTAACTTCCCCTTCAACGGCCTTCGACCCCACCCCTTGCCCTTTGACTCTTCGTGATTCGGGCGATGGATTTGACCACTTCCCGTGTTTTTTGCTGGGTCTCAGGGGGGTCAGACCCGACCAAATCAAGGGGACTCAGAAACCCTCCTACGGCATTAAGTGAGAATGTTCTACAACGAGATCTTTAGTCCCTTTTCCCCCCTATCTGACAGAAATTTTTCTAGACTTTTACGAGAAACCCCTTTTGGGTTCGAGAAGCAAAGAAGTAATTTAGGTTTTTTCTCCTCAAAGTTACATTTTTCTCGACCTTCCTTTGACCCCTCCCCCCCCCCCCTTTCTCCTTTGAGGCTCCCTTATGACCCACACAATGAATTCCTGAGCACCCCCCTTCCACGTGAGTTAAAGAGTTTTAATGGTTTATGTTTTCCTCTTTCCCATAGGCAGCACCTAAGGCTGTGCCTTTGGGGTTCATGGTCTTTTCTGATTTCCCCGGCTTCCTTCCTTAGTTCTCCCCGAGACTGCCGGCGCTCTGGGAGAGTCCCGTCGTGCCCACGTGAGCTACTAGTGGTGCATTTTTTCCCCCCCCCCGTAGCTTCTTAGAGGATTCTAGTGGGAAACCAATTTTTTTCCTTGGCTCGTCTCCCCATCCCCCTTAATTATCTTCACATAAGAGTTGGCGTTGATTTTTTCACGCAGATTTTCTCATCTTCACATTTTTCCCCTCCTGGATGAGGATTTTTCGGGACCCCCCCAAAAAGAATTGCTGTGGTTCTTTTTAGCTGCTTTCCCTTCTTTCTTTCCTACCTCGTTGTTGTTTGTTTTGGTCTGCTCCTAGCTTTGTTATCCCCCGAGAGCACGACCACCCCCCAAGGTTTTTTTGCGGGGGTCTAAGTATAAGTCTATTTACTTCTTCCCTATTCGGCCTTCCCCTTCCGCAGTCCCCCATCTGGGCTTGACTCACCTCTCTTATCTTTCCCTCCTTCTCTGGAGTTAAGGTGGTTCCCCCTTCTTTTTATCTAGGTAGTCCCCCCCAACTTTCTCCCCTTCATATTTCTCCACTCCTTCAGTTCCCGGACTGCTTGACGGCAACCTGACACTTCCCCGACACGTTCTCTCATAGTCCGATCTTTTTTTCGGTGACCCTCCCCTCCCCCAGTCGCTTTTTTCTAGACGATTCCCGTCTCGTTGACACTATTTGTCCGTGCGAAAACTTCGGCCGTTCTCGTTTTACTGGGCTCCAGCTACGATCCGGCACCGGTTTTTTCTGTTTCTTCTCCATTTAAGAAGGGTACCTCTCGCGAGGTTGGAGGTTTCCCACCCTTTTTCTTCTATGTGCGGCGTGCGTGTTGGCTCGGGACGGATGTCTCGATGCCCGGTTTCTGCGAGTAGTCACCGGCGGGAGAGTGACTTTTGTTTTTTTTTCCCCGGCACCTCGCTCAAATTTGGCCGATCTTTAGTTCTTTCCCGGACCCCCCTGGGGGGAGCATTTCTTCCTCTTTTTTTTTTTTTTTTTTTTTTTTTTTTTTTTTTTTTCTTTTTTTCTCTTCTGATGATGTCTATTCTTTCGGTTGGTTATCTTCTTGTCCGTTGGAGCGGGGTAGGTGTCTCTGAATAAAGAGGTCGGCCTTTCCAAGGGCACCCATTCCTTCGTTTTTCTCCGGTCCATGATGGGTGCTCAGCTATCCCTTCTCCTTTTTTTTTTTTTTTCCATCCGTTTTGGCCGCATTGGTTCCCCCCCCCCGCGAAATGATTTGATCCTTCCCGAGGCTGGTGTGCAGCCTTTTTGGTTGTGCTCTCCACTTATTGGTTCAAAATCCGAGCCCTTCCGCCCCCCTTTTTTTTCGGTCGAAGTCACGAGTTTTTTTACGGCTGGATCGATTCACCGGTTCCCCCCCCAAAGCCCTTTGACCCGTTGAGGTTTCCGTTCCCTTTTTTCGTCCCCCTGAAAAATCCGGCCGTCCCTTTGGAGGTACCCTCCCTCCTTTCTAATTTTTCCACTTAAATGGACTCCACCCCCCTAATTTCTTGAAATTTTTTCGGTCTAGCGTTCTTTCAACAAGTTCGTCTCGCCCAGCCAAGCTGGTGATTCCTTCCGGAAATTTTATACGTCCAGGTCGATTTCCCCCCTCGCCTCCCCAGTTAGGACCCCACTCAATGCCCTCTGGGGGTCGCCCACGCTTACCCCCCTGGAGTTACCAATTCCCCCCTTAGGTGGATTCTTTCCCCTTCTGTCCCCTGGGGTGATGGCAAGATGCCTTTTTCTGGCGCTTTCTTTCCTGTTTACTGCTTTTCAGATAAGTGGGACCCCCCCCATTTAAAACTGGGACTCTTTTCGGGGCCCGCTTCGAAATTTTCGAGTTTTTCCCTCACGTCGACTATTCCCGGCCACGAAAATCTTGCCACTTCATCGGCGGCCTTGCTGAATCGGGGACTGAGTGTCCTGCTTTTCCTTTCCTCCTTGAGGCCCAAAAATTGTATCTTTCAGTTTGATCGGGGTCGCTGATTCCTCCGCCTTTTGCGTCTTTTGACACAAATTCTGTGCCTCTGCTGTGCGGTTATGGTACGGCGAGGCACAAGTGCTTTCCCCCTGCCCTCCCCGCTTCTTGGGAGAAGTCCAATGTTTAGAGGACTGGGAACTTCACTTACTCTTTATTTCTCGGATTAAATGGTCCCCCCCCGCGCGCTTCCCGAGATTTCCCCCCTGGGTTTCACACCCCCTTCAACCCCAGCTTTTTTATCTTTACATTAGTAAACGTCTCCCTTGACTAGGAGTTCGGTCGTCCTTTCTGTAGGGCGGTCGAGCCATCGTTCGGGTTGCAAAAGTTGAAACAGATGGCTCTGCGCTTGTCAACAGTTTTCCCCCCACCCCCCTCCTCTCGTTACTTGAGTCTCTATTCACAGTGCGCGGATTCATCAATTCGATTTTTTTTTCCGAGAGGCGGACGTAGATCTTTCCCTCTTTTCCTTCTTTCCGACCCCCGCAACCTCTCCGAATTTTGCGTACTCTTCGAGGCGAAGGCTGCCTTATCGTAGTAAGACCTATCTTCAAGGAAGTCCGCCACCGCTAAGATTCAGGGTTTCCGAGGGCTCCCAACCGGAGAGTATTCTTTCAACGCCGAACCGGGAAGGGGGTGTTCCCCCCCGAAAGCCTATTTTTTAGGAACTGACATCCCTTTCCTCGCAGCGCAGGCCACGTTGCGCGCAAGGAGGTCGCTGCCCTTTTCGGGGCTTTTATCTATCTCCCTAACGTGGGTTGTGGTTTCTTGTATTCTGCTTCCTCTTTCAAGCAAGCCTGGATTCCGTTTTCCCCAACGCCTTGGGCTTAAACCATTCTCGCTGCGCTGAGGGACGTACCGGACCAGGGAACACTTTTGCCCACCCCGCAGCACTATCTGCGTGATTTCCCGGTTTTTTTAGTTTTTGGTCCAGGTACTTATCTCCCCCAACGTTGCCTTCCCGGGACTGGTTTTTTCACGCTTCTACTTTTTCAGGCCTACCTGTCTGAGAAACCTGTGAGGTTTCCCTTGGCCCCTTCCCCCTTTTTGTCTAGCCGAATTCGTTATTCCTTTAGTAAGGACGTAGCTCCCTCTGGTTGATTTGTCAAGGCCTTGGCTTTTGCAGGCTTCAAGAGTTTTTATGGGGTTCTTTGTTAATGGAAAACCTTCCCTCTTCTCGGGTTTACCCTGGTTTGTTCCCCCCCCCCTCCTCTTGTGTTGTAGTTTTTTCCTCCTCTTAGGGTCCCCCCGTTTCTTTCCCAGAAGTAATAATCAGGTTTACAACTTCAATTCCCCCCTCTTTGTCCCAAGAGCTCCGATCTTTATCATAGGTCGGCTTGTGGTTGACCCGCAGGGTAGTTTGTCCCGTCAGGTTTTTTTTCATCCTCCCCACGCTTCGTCCTGGGAAGTTGTCCGTCTTCTTTCTTCGCCCCTCTACTTGCCATTTCGGCTTCTGATGGCTACCTCTCGGCCGGAGAAACACGTCCTCTGTACCTCCCCTCCCCCCAGGGAACAGGAATTCTCGCCTTTCCCTCGAATATTTTTTCCGGAGTGTTGAGGGCGTTTCACAACCCCCCTCCTCACCCATCCGGGGAAATGTTTTCAGATCAATGAGTTCCCCCAATATGTCAAGAAGCCCGCCCATTCTTACCTCTTAGTCTTATTTGAATTTCAGTTTTCTCAGGGACAAGAATTATCGCGGGCGCCCCCCGTCCAGCAGTAGTGGCATTCTTTTTAACGCTTAATGGCATACAGGGTTTTTTTTTGGTCTCGTGTTTTTTCTTGATCCGAGTTGCTTAATTTAATCCCCCCCCCCCCCCCCTTCTAACTTTTCCGGACTCGGTTTGTTTCACCTTTAGGCAGTTTACCCCTTTGGGCTGAACTTTGTACATGGCTTTTTAGGTCCCTGGCAGTTTCTGTGAGTCTTTCCTCTTCCCCCCTCCTCGGAGGATGATTGAGTACGTTTCCTCCCTTACCCTTTGGGTAGCGATTTTGTATTTCCAACTTCTATTTAGGGGTCATTTGGGTAATGATTCACTCGGTTTTTTCCTCCTCCCCTTTTTTGAAGCTCATCTACCACGACCCAGATTAGGTAGGTGCGTTCCTTTCTTGCTGTTGGATCCCGACCTTTGGCCCTCGCCCCACGTCCTTTCAACGGTTCTTTTGAGTACTTCTGGACCCTTCCGAGTCCAGTTTGGCGTCTCCCGGGGGGTTCTGATTCCCTTTTTTTTTCAAGCCACTCGATCAAGACTCCGCTTTAAACCCTCCACCCATTTGTTTTTTTTTTGTTTTAGCGTGCCAAGGGTTGTAGTGTCCACCGAAACTTTCCTATTCACACCTCCCCTTTTCTCCCTATGCGGCTCCTTCCATTCGGATTTTGCACTCCAACCCTCCAAAAGTCTTCCCCCGGCATCCCCCAACTCGGGCGTTTTGAGATCCTGACCCTGATCGAGGATGGCGCCGTTATAGTTTCGCCGTGCTGGGTCTGCTTAGGACTTGCCCGCTTCACGCGATCAGTAGGACAGAAAACCCTTCTTCCTCCTTCCTCTGCACCCGGGGCGAGGAACTTTCTTGCCCCGTGGTAGCGCGAACCGCATTGATCTCCCGCTTTGCGTTCGTTTCAAACTTCTTTCCCTTAGGTTCGAGTCAGACCAGCTTGCGTGCCCCTGACTCCCCCCCGGGGTCTCATCGGACCGCCGGGTTTTGTTCCCCAAGTAAAAAGGACTTTATTTATAGGCACCGTCATGAAGTTCGACTCTCCCCAACTGCGCACTGTCTTCCGTCGCAGCACGGCCTTGCCTTGGTTGGGACCATGTTTTGCAATTGCTCTTCTCGGCTTGTTAGATAAATTCATCCCTTGCCTCGATAATTCTTTTTGCTTCTCTCAGTAGGGTGCGAGACTTCGGTTCACCCCGCGTTACGTTCGAGATTGTGGACGTTTTAACCTAGAGCCGTTCTTTTCCTCACCCCTCAGCGCACATAAGGAAGTTAGTTCACTGCCCTTTTATGCGCATTTTCTTACGGCTCTTTCCCCTCTGTCCTCACCTGACCGGATATCGTTTCCCCAAACATACCATGCCATGGTTTTTTCCTTTTTAGGGGACACATTATCTTCTCCCTAAATAATTCTTTTCGACAGGAAGGATTTCCTGTAGTTTTCCGGTGCTTCCCCCTCACCACCCAGTTTGGGTCCTGTATGTTTTTCCCCGGGGGACGGTATCCACGATCATTCCCCGGCCATCCTTGGAGTGGGAAACGCTTTTCTATATGAGTGACCCCCCCCCTTCCCCCGTTTCTGACCTGTTCCCTTTGGGGTTTCTGAATCGTCGCCGGTAACCCCTAATCTTTCCTCGATTTTTTTCTCAGAAGGCGATTTTGGGCCCCGAATAGGCATTTTTTTTTTTTACTTGTTACAATTATTTGCCGGGTTTTGCCTCGCAAGTTCTTTGGCTGGAAAATCCTCTTTGGATCCATTTTTTGATAAATCCGTGGACGTTTTTTTTGCTACCACACCCCCCAGCGTCCGGCGAAGGTTTACTCCCCTCACTCTCCTCAAGTGGTTTTTCCGTTTTGCTGTACCCAGGAAGTTGGGTACTTTACCCCCCCCCACGTTACTGGTGGGAGTTTTCTTCACCGGCGGTCGGAGAGCGGTTGGCGGGCTGGCTCCGTTTTTTTTTTTGTTTTTCTTAACCGACCGGTGATTTTCTTCGTGCCCGCGCGTGGAATTGGTACGAGAGTTTTTTCCCCCCCCCCCTTTTCTTTTCTAGGTAGCTTTCGCGCCAGTTTTGTCTCTTCGCATGGGGAGTCGGGGCTTTCCGGTTTTTTTTTCTTCGGTGGCGAGTTTCATTCGGCCTTCGGCCTGCATACGCGGTACTTTTTTCTCCGCATTTCCGTGCTTGAGCCGTGTATTTTTGGTTTTTCGCTTTTCCCCGATTTGACCCGTTCATTTTCCCCTTTTTTGTGCTTTCCTTTTCCAACCCGCCGTTTTGCCCTCCATATGGAGATTGAATGGTTCCAAGTATTCGTTGTTTCTGGTCATCTCCACCGGGTTGCTTGCGCAACTGGGTTTGGAGGGCCCAGTTGATGAATCTTACGAGTGCTTCCCACTTCCTCCCGGACTGGAGACCGCACTGGGCCGATCGCTTTTTGCGAGTCCTCTTCAGTTTTACCTCCTTTTCAAGGGCCGTTTTCTATGAAGGCCCCCACGCAACCCTTTTCAAGCTACATCTACGTCCTGGTTGTATTCGGGATGGCTTTCACATTCTCGTTTTTCTCCTTGAAAGCTGGCTAGAATCCCACAAGTCATTTGATCAACAGGTCGACGTTCCCCCTGTAGGACTCCGGCACCTAGTGCACTCGGATTAGGGACGCCATTGCCATAAACCCCTCGCGTTCTTTACATGACGAGGTTTTGTTCTTCTCTTTCCGGGGCTTGGCAGTGACCATCCCTCGCAGTCTCCTGGAAGATGCCCCCTTGCTCGATAAAGCCACTCACCGGCCCCAAGGTAACTTCCCTTGGTCTTTTTTCCGCTCCGGACACCCCTTGGGTTATCCGTCAGTCGACCTGCGTTTTGCCCATTGAAAGACCTCTCTCCTTTTGCCTTCAGCGTTAGCCCTTCTTGCTTCTGGCGCACTTTTCTTGTTTTGCAAAAAGTTTCTAGTCCGCCTTGTTCTCTTCTTTCTTGATGTTCCACGCAAGACGGTTATTCCCCTCCCCCATGTCAGGTTGAGAGCTTGGCTGTTTTTTTGTTCTTTCTTTGAGGTGACCGATGCTTCTTCCCGCCCCCAGAGATACGTTTCGCCGATGGCAAGAGATCTTTTGCTGGCCTGGTCAATAACTCCGGAGATTATTACATTCCTTTCCCACCCTCGACGAGGCCATTGTTTTCTTTCTTAACCCCCTTTTTTACCCCCAAGGCCACTTTTCCTCGAGTTAACTTCTGGATTTTAACGTATAGCTCGGGCACTTTTTTTTTCCCCTTCGGGCCGTTCCTCCCCTTTTGTAACATGATGCACCCCGGCGGTCCTTGAGTGGCTCTTTTGCACCACAGAACCCATCTTTGAGGCACCCTTTTTCCCAAGCCTCGGCTTTCATATTCATTCGTTCGCGAATCTCTAACCTGCTTAAGTTATCCAGATATACCGTGCTGTCCCCGCCCCCCTCAATGGCGCGTATTATTCTCGTTCTTGATGTGGCGTTTGCCTCACAAAGTGCGTCTCTCCTGCGCCAGGTTCTGTCCCCCTCCTTCCCCACCTCAGGTATGAGGGACTACACTGCGAAGCGATCAACCCCCACTAGTCGGCGGATTTTCACCCTCCTCTTTTTGGGTTCGACATTGCCTTTCTCTTTTTTCTCCGACGCGATCCGTCACTCGGCAAAGCGCTTGTCGGGACCGGCATTTTGCGAGGTTCTTATTCTCTCTTCTCTTCCGTTTGTTGTTTTTTCTCTTTATCCCTTCCCTTGCATCCTCCCAAGCCCTGGGGAGGCGACAATTTCTTTTGGTTCCGGGGCTTCTCCTTCTCTTCGCGCGTATATCTTTTTAGTCGTCATTTTTCCTGCGTTCCGCGGGCGAGGTCAGCTCTGCCGGATGTAGTGGTCCTTTCCCCGTCTTTTTTCTTTTCTTTTGTTTCCGTACTCCGGGCAGCCTTGGTCCCCCGTTCGTGCCCTTTTTGCGCATCAGGTTTTGCTGAAATCTGTTCTTTCTGGGGGGTCGGTCGACCCCCTACCTAAGTGAGGACAGCCGTACGCGAGATATTTCTTCTTGATCCCTCCCTACACCCTCAGCGCCGACCCCCCACCTATCCGACTTCACTCCCTAGCTCTCCCCCCCTCCCCCACGGTCGTCCTGCGGCTCTCCCCTCTACCTTCCCCTCACTACCTTCTTTTCCCCTCCTTCTTTCCCTTCCTTAATCCCGACTTTTCACGCCCCCGATTCCCATTCTTCCCTAACCACTCTTCCTCAATGGCTTTGTTGTCCCCAACTCTCTATAGTTTTTCCCCCCCGCCCTTTCCCAACCCTGCCTCCTCTACACCCCTCGCTCGCCCACTCTCCCCCCCCTTCACCACGCATCCCTGCTCTACTTACACCGTTGCCTCCCCTATTCGCCCCCCCCGTCCCCTCGTCTCTCCCCTCCTCCTCTCCTCCCCGCCCTCCCTCCTCTTATCCCTCCACCTCCTCCAGTCCACCCTCTCCCACACCCACAACACTATCAACCATTTCTTTTTTTCCCAAACTAGAAGACCTTGTATTTTTCCGTTTTCGCGTTCAGAGCTGGTTTTTACTGGTGCTACCCACCCGGGTTCATTGGTGTCGTTTTCAGTTTACAAGCCTCTTCCCGTGTACCGCGCCCCTTGTCTCCACTTGTGTCCCTCGTTTCCCTTCTCCCCCTCGTCGCTCCGCTGGAAGACTGTAATATCCTTTCCCTCGCTCCCGTACAAGCTTAACTCCTGTTTTAGTCCCCAGGATGACTTGAGTGCGTTTTAAGAGTTTTCTCCGGCGGAACTTTCTCTACCGTTCACTTACTGCCCTCTACTTGTCATATTTGGCTCCCAGATGCCCGCTCACTCGTTGCTTTTCACAGCATATTGTAAGCTGCTACCGAAACTTACGGGTCGACAGAAAGGTTGCGTACTTAGAACCTAATAGACACAAAAAGTGGAACGTGCCGGCAGGTTGCTTCTTGACAGTTACCATTCCTTTCCCCCTACCGATTAACCAATGTTTTCTCTTTTTTGACAGCCCGGAGTACAACGCTATCCTTGCTGTATCCATTCCTCCTTCCTCCTTAGATCCCGTTCTGGGGCCAAACGTATGTGATTTTTTTTTGCTGCTCCGTGTTTAGTTAGTGTTTTTTTTTTTTTTTACCCGTCCGGGACAACGCGTTCACGCGGTCTTCGCGGGGGCCAGCCTTCGTTCCCCCCCCCGTTTGCGAGTGGATGGGCGTTCTCCACGTTCTGGCCTTGTCTCCAGTAAAGCTGAAAACTGCGCTTTGAGTTGCTTTTTCCTTTTGCGTTACCCGACCGGTTTTCGCCGTCAGACCCCCCACCGCGTGTACGCTTGTATTCCTGTTCGGGTTTAGCGTGTTGCTTCTTGATGCGATGAAATCGAAGAAGGAATTAAGTTTTATTCGCGGTTTAAACCCCCAATCTGAAAGTGGCCCTCAAAACTTCTAGGGGCTCCTTATACAGATCAGTCCCCTGACGTCACTGTGAGCGCGTGGTATAGACCCGCCTGAGGGGGGCGCACAGATCTTGTCTGCAGCTCTTTGTTAGGAGGGAAAGAGGTCGCTTTTGGTCGGACCCTTCCTTCATCTCCAGTACCCCCTTTGATTTCTGGAACTGATCCCGGCCCCCGTCTCAGGGCTGTCCTTTTTCGGGTGGACCAAGCCTCCGACTCCCCCCCTTTCCGTAGTGAGGTTTGCCCCCCCTCCACCCTTCCTGACACGGCTTTCGAGTCCCCCTTCCCTGAATGACTTCCCACTCCCTACTTCTCACCCCTTCCTTTTTTTTCATATGAGGTCCTCAACTTCTTTTGTCCCCCAATCAAGCAAAACCTTACCGGTTTCCCCTCGGCGTAGCCCCCTCGGGACAGGAGATAGTTTTTTTGGTTTTTTGGTCGGCGTGCCGCAAGTTCCGCGTCCATCCCCTCTAAAAGCTACCCCTCCAGAACCACCGGAAGCCCTGGGGTCCTCCTACAGCCACACTGGAGTTTTTTTCTTTACACGCTTCCTCAACGTGGACCAGCGTCTAACCCGCCCGTTGGATCTGAAGCAGTTTTCTTCTTCCTGCCAAAGTAGGTGCCTCTTCATCCCTTCGATCCCCCCCCCATCCGAACAGGATCTCTAACGTTTTTCTCTCGGGTCCCAGCCCTACACCAGTTCCCCTTGATGATATGGACCCCTCCCTCTCCCTTCTGTCGTTTTTTCTTACCTATCTACCTACTTTTCAGGGCTCCCATCTCGCCTTCCTCTTCCACCTTCTCCCCCTCCCCCCTTTCCTCTTCTTCACCCTCACCACCTCCCTTCACTCCGCCCCCCGCCTTCTTCCCTCCACCCCACATCCTCTTATCACTTATCCTTTTCCTTTTCATACTTCCCTCCCCTACCTGTTTCTCACCGTCCGCGAACCCTTTCGGCTCCTCTTGCTCCTCTTACCGCCCTTCTTCTCTTCCCCCCTCCCCCTTTCTCCCCCTATTCCTACTCAACCTTCCCTTTATTTTCGCGTTTCTCATTTCCCAACCACCTTTTTTCTCTGTACCGTCCCCCCTACTCCCTCTCCTTGTAACCTTTGTTCTACCCCCACCTTCTCCCTTCTTTCCTCGTAGACCCTCCCCATCTTCGCCTCCCCTCTCGCCCCCTCCTCTTCTCCCCCACCTTCTCTCTAAACTCTTCATATTCCCCCACATCATGCCCCTCACCCGCTTCGCCTTTATCGCCTCTCTTCCTTACTGTCTTTCCGCCCTCACCCACCTCCGATTATCGCCGTTTTCTCCCTCCCTTTATTCCCCTCCTTCGTCCCCGCGTGCACAGCGGCACTGTCTTCTCCCACTCAAGCAAAGGATACCCTTCTTTGGGTGTATTCCCCTTTAGTATGATCCCCCCCCGATTATCTTTTCCTTTTTTAGGAGTAAAAGAGTAGGAATGTTATCTTTTCCCGGCGGGCTTTGTTGAGCCAAGTAGGTCTTGACCCCGAGCTTGTCGATTCGAGTCTCTGCTGACTTGCTCGGTGAAAAGTGGACTAGCAACCCTTCCCCCCCCCCTTCCGCAATTCGCACGTCCTATCTTGGTTCTTTCCCCTCAGATAGCTTCAGGCGTTTCCTTCCCGGGGATTCTTTCCCCCCCCCCTCCTTAGGCGTACCCCCCTCCTGGTGGTCGGCGGGGCTTCTTTCCACTTCTCCATATTTTTAATAATACTAAGTGTTTGTTGGCCGTCTCGACGTCTTGGAACCTCCCCCCCTCCGAGACAACCCCCCCTTCCCCTGTCATGTTGGGTCCCGGGTGCCCCTGTCAGCCCTTAGCGAGAGGCGGCAAGAGGATTTCTTTTACCAGACTCTGCGCAGCTCTTGTTCTTTCCCATCAAAGGACCTTATTAGTGCTTTCTGGCTGATAAGGTTTGTAACGTGTGCTTCACGGAGATTTCCCCCACGCGTCCAGCATCTCCTTCTGGTACTATCTGGTTTGGAAGGAGAGCTATTCAGTCCCCTGGACAACACTTAGCTCAAGACTGGGCCCTTGCTCGCCTTCCTCCTCCGGAGATCTCTCAGTTCTCTTGATCGGCAAAAGTCCCCCGAGCTTTTTTGGTATCAATTACGTGTTCGGAGCCCCCCCACAAGGGCGCGTCTCCCCTAATGAGGCTAACTTCTCCAGTTTTATGTCGTTTATCCCGTCCCACAAGTTGTGAATATTACATTCAAACTTCTTTGGTTTTGGTGTCCTTTTCCCCACCCGGCCGACAGATGTCGACGGGTGAGGATTGACATCTTTTCCTTTCTTTCTCTCCCCGTCCCTGTGAGGATTCCCCTAGTTTTTTCTTTCCGCGTCTGACGATTGCGGTTCTTTTTCTTTTTACCGATCGAAGCTTTCTGGGGGCCGTGTCCCCCTCCCCTTCCGGGTGGAGTCGTGGTTTTTTTTTCGCTGATTCTTTGGAGACGTTAATGTTTCCCTTCTCTCACTCTGCGGCGCGTTGACCCCCCCCTCCCCCCGTGCGGTCTCCCGTGGCGATTTCTTTTAGCTTTGCCGGGAATATTTTTGTTCTTGATTTTTTCACCGACAGCCTGAAGGAGCTACTTTACCCTCTATTCTTTAGAAGTATTCCGTCTTTTCTTCTCCTTCTGGGGGACACGCGCCCCTGCGCCGGAGTTACCAGGGAGAAGTGACCCTCAGTTAAGGGCCTTGATCGAGTTCTTTCCACGGATTACCAAAAGCCTTTTACGTTCCGGAGGAAGCCTTCCCCCCTCTTCTCTTTCACTGTCGAGTACTCGGAGGTAACTTTTCCCTCTTGATAAGGGTCCCGTTTTACCCTCCCGGTATTCTTCCCTTCGTGACTATCTGAAAGTATTTTTTTTTTTGTTTTTATCCTTCCAACCGATATGAACGCCCCCCAGGTGCCAGTCACTTCCTTTTACCCCGATACGTTGCTCGACCCGTCCTTCTTTTTTAGACCCCCCGTCAGTTCCCCGTTCGTTTTTCCCCTTTGTCAGAGGTCCCTTTACTTCCAACTCCCCTCTTCACACCCAACCTGAGTCGTCCACGCGTAACTTATGTCCTTTCCTTCGGCACGTTGCTTTTTTCATTTTCACAGCGCGGCGCAGTTTTTTTCCTGGAGACTCAACGGTTTCTGTTCTACACAAGGCCCCCTCCCCCCCCTGCAAACCCCCTTTTTCCCGACGATATTTCCTTTTAGACCAGGCCCCCTCTTTTCCCGGGCCTGTTACCTCCGTAGACTACCCTCAAACTCCAATTGACAACCACGTGTTACGTCCATCTAGAGGCCCGGTCGTTCTCTTTTTTTCGGATCGAGGGGGATTTCTTTCCTTTTTGCAGACGCAGGGAGCACCCTTTGTCCTACTGCACGGACGATGATGTTACTACTCCCCCCGCTCTTCTTTTTCCCCCCCCCTTTCCTTTCGGGCTTCGTAGGATGTTTCAGTCTGTACAATTTTCTTTTCCAGATTCCTGGAGGGCCTGAAATTTGTCACATTTTCTATTTTTAATGGGACCTAATTTACCGTTCAGCCTAGTCCCTTTGCTTCGTTCCCACCACCCCCGAACGGGAAGTCCTCCTGGTTGAAGCTTCCCCTCTTTACGGATCGAGGTACGAGGGGAGGTTACCTTTTCTAAGACGGAGGAGGGGTCGCCCTTGGCCGAGGTGTGACCCCCTACAGATGGTGTGTTTGACCCCGATGTTAAGCCCCAAAAAGAGATTTCCTTCTGTCGGATGGTGCACAGCCACGACCCCAAGTCTGGAAGGTACCCCTTCCTTCCTCCTGGTCTTTTTTCATCCGCATGCACTTTCCTTTTCCCCGAGTCCTTTCCTTCACTTTGGATTTTTCCCGATCTGCTTTCCTCAACGGCATTTTCTCGCCTCCTATTTTTCCCTCTTCTTCTTCGGCCCCCGGAACTTTCCGAGGCCCTTGCTTTGACCCGTAGTACCTTTCCCTAACATACTGGCTTCGCACCATACCCCCTTTCTGTTTAGAATCAACGTCCGCCTCGTCTTTGAGGATTTTTCCCGCAACTGCCATCCGGGGGAGGTAACTGCCGAAGATCTCTCCCCCTCTCTCCTCCTGTTTTTCTCTCTCAGTGCCCGCTCTGTTTTAGCCCCCTTGCCTCCGATGTGCTGAGGCGCTCTTT
>Ga0179593_1560683_pt1 | contig 15390 bp, 17 predicted proteins | sample CZODoug2_1_08_16_FD_185931 | JGI IMG/M metagenome (GOLD analysis project Ga0179593, IMG submission 185931) | Vadose zone soil fungal communities from Angelo Coast Range Reserve, California, USA - CZODoug2_1_08_16fungal (PacBio error correction) | ecosystem: Environmental > Terrestrial > Soil >... | reverse complement strand
CACTTCTCTTGCAGTAAGGATTTCAATCCCTTTGATCAATACATCAGCTAACTCGCATTTTTTTTCTCGACATAACTCTAAACCCCAGCAGTACCTTCGACCCCTGACTGGACTTTCCCTCTGAGATTGAAAGTCCGATGTAAATTATCTTCTTTCGGAGAAGAGCTTTTGGCGGTCTTTCCCTGCTTCTTTTCCGTACGTTTCTCATATTCCTTCTGACTTTACAGTTCCTACAATTTTTCCCTTATAGATACCTTAATGGTCCGCCCTCACAGTCCAACAAAGTTTTCGATCCCCTTTTCCAGAACTCTCAGCCCCCCTGTAGCCCCTTCTCCCGCACTTCAAACCGACGCTGTCGGAGTTCCCAGATGTTGACGCCGAGTGCACAGCCTCAAATTGCGCACCGTCTCTGCCGCCCTCCCCATATTTACAAGCCATTTTTCAGACCTTTCATAAGCTTTCTCTTCGCGGAAGGCCATTTTTTTTTTCCTATCGTTTTCACTACATGGACTTTCTGGCATTTCTCGCCCTTTTTTTTTTTTATCCCCCCGCTCCTCCGGCTCCTCTCCTCTGGCAGGTCTTTTCCTATGAAGCCCCCCTACTGACGCTGGCGCCTGTTTCCCCCTCCCTACAACTGTTTTTTCTTGAAAACTTTGAAATCAAACGGCTTGAAAACGCAGCTGCCACGTAGGCCCTCCTTTGCGTTCGTAACGAGAAAGCCGATTTCACTGCCCTTCAAGTCACCTACCTTCCGTTGCTTGAGAACCCCACATCCCCCCAAGGATGAAGACGTTGCCAACGTTTCATAGTAGTCCCCCCGCTCTTCTCACTCTTTGCTGCAAGCACTTTGCTCCCAGGAAATGCTCGAGGCCGGACCGCGCCCTCTCCAGTCCTTTCTTTACGTGTGGCGCTTCCTTCGCTTTAAGCGGTTTTTCCTGTCAGCCGAAAGGAAACAATGAGGTGCTCCAAGGACCTTTATTGTTGTGTTTCTTCCACCATCTTACTTCCTCCTATTTTATCACGGTCCTTACATGACGCCGCCAGCAATTGAACCAGTAAGTTTACAAGCGTGCTTTCTACCAGCCGCTGTGATATGGGCGGCTTTCCCCCTTCTTCGAAGCTCCCTTTAGGACTCTCCCAGACCCTCTCACGTTTTTTTTAGTATCCGCACAGTCTGCACGCAGTCCCCCCGCTTAAAGGCGCAATAATTTGGACCCCCCTAACCTTTGGGGGGGTCCCCTTCCTTTTCATCTTCTCCCTCCCCTTCCTCCGCAGGAGAGCCCTCTACAGTGAGTTCTGGCACCTGTTATTTTTACTCTCCCCACACTTGCGGAGCCTTGGCAACCTTCACGGCTTGGTGACCCGGATGGACAACCTCATTTTTGTGGCTGGCGCGCCTGGCATGCTTGTTCTCTTTTTTTTCGCCTTTCCAAAAAACTCGCTGCCCCGTACCAAGCTCGAAATTTACAGCCTTTTCCCCTTCCCCTCCCCCGGACGATTGACCCAAATGGGCGGGAAGGACGCTCAAAAACCCCAACAACAGGTGAACATTGGGCACTGTGTTGGTTTTATCTGAACCGCCCTGATCAATTAGTGTGATTTTTTGAAATTCACACTTATCATCATTTCTAACGAAGACCCCGCGTCTTGTATGCCCTTTGCCTCGTACTACCCATTGATAAAATCCTCTTTTTCGTACTTTCGTTTGGATTTTTCGTTCTGTGCGGGTTGCTATAACCTTGCTCTCTTATCACCCTTCGTAACTTCCTTCCCCCTCCTGCCGTTTTCGGAGTTCCCTACCGTTCTGTACTTGGGGGTGGCCCTAGATTGTATGCCTGGGTGATTACGATTCCCCCCTCCCGGGCCATCCCGCCCGTTTTCCGCCTTTTTCTTTTTGACAAATGAAGGAGATCTGGTCGGGTGCATTCTGATTTGCTGCCAATATGCCTCTAGACCGCCCACAGTCCAGCCGGACTTCCTCCTGATCAAATGGTCATCCGAATAAGTCTGAGGGCGGCCTATCTTCCAACTCCTCTTATCACAGACCATATGTCTCCCACCCCGTTCCGTACTTTGTGGTGGATCTTCAAGGGACGGTTAACTTCCCGGCGACATTCCCCTCTTGCGCTCTTGCGGTCGGTCATTTGTTCCCCGTAATGCCTCCACTCCCTCATTTAAGATTTTTCCGAGTGAACTAACAGTGTTTGTAAAGTTCCAAGAGGCCACAGACCCCCCCAGCTTTAACGCCCCCTTTACCCCCTCGTAACTCCCCCTGTCCGCTGTCCTCGCATCTCCTCGCTGGCTTTTGAGAGCGTTTTTTTTTGCGCATTAAAAAGGTCCGTTTTGAAAGCTGAAGCGTTCTCCACAATTTGGCGATTCCGGGTTAGTCTTTGTTTCAACCAGTTCACTCGGGGTACTCTCCTGACAGTTTGCGGCCCCCAAATTAAATTTCTTAAGTAAGCGCCTCCGCATCCGCCGCCTAACCATCTCCAGCATTTAATACTGATCCCCCTCTTTTTATCCGAAGCTGTTAGATCCCTCTTTTCGGACAATCGTTAAGTTTCCTTTGCTGCACTCTTCTTTTTCTTGCGCTCGCCACCACTATTCTGTCGTTTGTCGTCTGCAGCAGTATTCGTCCACAAAACAGTCTTTGGGAAGGCGTTATCCTGCGCGTGGTATCCCCGCCTCCAAGTTCTTTTTCACCCCCTCTCTATTGTTTTCCTTTCTCAAGCATTTCTTCTTCCTAAGGCTATTGACGGAAATAACCGAAAGATCCGGGTCGAGTTTTCCCAAAAAGACCCCCCATCTCAGCATTCTTGTGCCCCCCCTTGCCTTTATTTCGCCTTGGCCTCTCTTTGTATCAGTTTTTAGTGATTGATCTGGATTTCCCAATCTTTCTACTGCGCAAAGCTTTTATTCATCGCCCCCCCCCATGCTTCCCCCTTTTTCTTCCCCCTCTTTGCGTGACTTGAACTTCTGAATTATCGTCCCGCCAGGTTCATTTCATTACAGATCGTTTTCCGTGCCAGCCAGAAAACCCCGGTACCGAAGCCCCTCCTCTCCATTTACTTTCTTTCACCCATTGCCGCTTTACGCCAAAGAGCCCGCCGTTCCCGACCTCTCATCGCTTGCGATAACTGTGATATGTGGACAGAGTCCTTTCTGCGCCTAACTTTCTGCCCTCTTCCCATTTGATCCCGACATCATCCTCCGAAGGTGAGAAAGGATATCTTTATATCTTTACCAATCCTGATCTTTTTTTGTCTTTTTCTGACTGCCACCCCAAGTTTATCCCTTGTAAAACAAGGATGAGGTTTTGGGAAATATGGCCTGGGAAGACACTTTCCCTCCCCCTATTCTTGTTGGACTCCTTCGAATGGCATTGGTGACACAAATCTGCACCCGGCCCTGTCTACCAAGGATCTGCCCTCCAATCCCCCTGGTCAAGGAGTCCCCCAAGGGAATGTGCTCATGATGAGTTCCTCATGATTTCTTTTTAGCAGGCGCGCTTCTCTCGTAACCCTTTTCCGGCCACTCAAGTAGTTAGGAAGACCAGGAGAATCACCCCGAATTGCTACCCCATGATTCCTACCCCGTTCTTGGCTGCACCACCTTTTGCCACCCTTATCTTTTCCTTCCAAACCCTTTCTCCCCAATCAGAGATTAGTGATAATAATGCTTTACCAGAAATGCAAGTGTTTCAGAATCTTGACTAAAGTGGCTTGCACTTTTTCCCTCTCCTTCCCTCCACTTTTACCACTGACACCCCCCCCTGCCCTTAGAGTCTGGCAGTATGTTAGTACGGTTTTGGCAGGTCCGTCCTGCCTGGGTCCCTCTCTCTCCCTCCTCCCTCTTTGTGCTCTTCATGAAGGTCAGTTGACGGCACCTCTCTGTAAAATACTCAAAAAGGTAGTGCCAGATGGAGTCTTTTACTAAGGGAAGTTTAGGTCTTTGTCCCCTTGTACTTGCTAGGCACCCCTTCAGTTGCAGATATTCTGCCACTGGAACAATGCTCCCTCACTAAAGGGATTCTGAGACTCGCGGAGTTTTATAACAAGGGTTTTTAATCTCTGAGTCTGCCAGTGCTTTTCTCCTTTTCTATAGCCCATTCGAGTGAGTCTCTGGGCTTAACTCTTTTCATAAAGTGCACCGTTTCGCTTGAGCTCAATTAACTCGAATCCCTCCCTAATTGCTCCCCTCCTTTCTCCTCCCCTTGTGCTCTCTCCACATGTCCCCTTCTTTTTATTTGCAGGAGATCCATTTTTCCATCGTCAGGACGCCGGAGTTTTTTTTCCCCCTTTCCTCCGTTCGTACATCAGTCTATTTGCAGATGGTGGCCTCCCCCACGTCCACAGAGTTTCTCTCCCTTTACAGTATTCCCCACCTACCGCCTGTTTGACCCCCTTCTCACCAATCCGTTCATCCTTCCGCCCCTCCCCGTCGAAGTCTTCATAAGACCCTCCCCTGATCTGGGAGAAAAAAAACCCATGAGGCAGCCCCCCTCTTTTTTTGTCGGCAGAACCGCGTGAGTTCATCTTCCCCCTTAAAAGTCTCTGGCCAAACTCGTCAAGGCTGTTCGGCTCTCCCCCCTTTCCCCCTAGTAAACATTTCTCTTTGGCGCACGTTCCTGAATTTTTTTTTTCATGGCAAATTCCAGCACATGATGGGCCGGAGGCCGGCGGGTACCCCCATGTTATGGCTGGCACGGAAGAAATGGAAGAGATCCTTTTTGAAACCCTGGCGGACTTTTCCCTTCGTGACCTTTTCACCGATTTGTTTTTTCCCGCGCCAGTGTCTCCGTGAATTTCCCCTATGAGATCCACCGTCCGGTCGCGAGCAGTTCCTCGTTATTGGAAATCCCGGCATTATGATTCGCCCTCTTCTACCCCAGGATCCCTTGAGGCCCTTTGCCTTTTTTTTCCCCTTGAAAGTATTTGCTGCTCTTTTTTTGAGTCTTTGTAAAACCCTGACACGGAGCTCATCGTTTGCGCAGCCGGTCCGAGCCGCGGGCCTTAAGATTCCTTCTTTTTTCCCGACCTGGATGGCGTTTTTTCCCACGCGGCTTCTTCAAGGTAACGCCTCCCACACTTGTTTTTATTTCGGACTTCTTCAGGCTCCCCCCTATATGGCTCCTTCCAACTTCCTACGGAAACGCACCTCTTTCCCCGGAAACCGCGCGAAGTGCTGCTTTCCGTGGATTAAGTCCCTGCTGTTTTACTTTTTTTACCTTCTGAGGGCCTATTACGCACGACTGAAGGCTTTCTACCGCACACTGGCCTTTCTTACCCCTCCCACGGATTTTTCTACCATGCCCCTACCACACAGAATCCACCCAAATGATGTGGACCTCCAGCTTTCCTTAATGATTTTTAATGCGCCGAACTTCTGCCCGAACTGGTTTTCTCCCCGTTCCCTTACTTACCCTTCTTAGCCGCCTGAGATTGTATAGAAGGCTGTAACAGCCTTCAGGGGTCCCCCCCGCTGGAGAGCTTTCCACCCTGGTTTTTTTTTCGGAAATGCCCGGAACGCCTCCTCCCCCCGTTGACGTTCCCCCCACTTTTTTTCGACAAAGCCCGGACCAGCGCCGAAGCCCGCCAACCCTGAACTCTTAATTCCTCATTGCCGATGAGCTCCCCTATGTATCCCACCAAAGACTCGTCCAGGTGGGGGATTGGAGATCTTTCTTGTTTTTTTTTATCCCCCCGTCCGAATTGATCCCTGCATTTTCCTCCCCTAAGCGGCTACTTAGAACACCAGGGGTAGTCCCTTCAGGACGTCGGCCTTTGCCGTTTGCTCTGGCCCTGTCCCCATGCTTGACCCCTCAAATATCCTAAGTGGGTCCACAAAGAATCTCACTACGAAAAGACCGAGAGCGTTTCGATGGACGCGTCGGCTCTCTCACCGGCCCATACCCCCCTACCCCTTGGCCACACCCCAGCGAAACGTCTGAGAGACGTGGTAGTTTGCCGCCGACATCGCCATTTTGCTTTTTTTGGTACTTTCCCGGTCCCGTGATAAGCGAGCCACCAGAGTGATAGCACCGCTCAGAGTTCCACCCTTTCCCCTTCTTCTTTATTTGTCCTATTGAACGAGCTTTCCCCTCCGACGACTTACAGTCCCCTCGATGGCGGCGTGGTGTAAGGATGATGTACCTTTCCCCATCCCGAAGCCCTTTTTGCAGGCGTTTTTCTCTCCTCGCAAGTCCTTCCCTGCAGATCCTGGTTTTTTGAGCGTCATTACCCCCCCTCCTGTAGTCTTCTTCCTGACAAAATGCCTGCTTGTAACTTTTGTCAGCTTGTCAACGGTACGGGCTCGGCGTTTTTCAGACGGTCCGCCCGTCCCCTTCAGGCTTTGCCTCCCCCAATAAAGATTTTGGTGGACATTCCAATTTTTTTCCCAAGCCGGAATGGTTGTCCCCAATGATCGGCCATCTTTTTTTCGCGTACCAGAAATGCCTACGGTCCCCTCTTTCCCTTGCTCTTCCCCAGTTCGTGTGAAAGATGAGGTCGGAGGCCCCCCCCTTTCTCCAGTTGTCACAAATGATGGCCGCATTTCCGAGCCGAGAGGCGAGGATTACATACTGTCCCTCCTGAGGCGGATCCTACCCTGGCAATCTTTTTCTCCGTTTCCTCTCCGCTTCAGTGACCCCAAGAAAGCCGCCCTCTCCCCGCAGAGGTCTGAAAGTCCCAGCTGTGGAAATTACTGGCAATTGCTGTTTCGGGTTGGAAGCCGTTTTTCCTTTCTCCTGAACTCTCATGATGCTGCCCCCAACACGCAGAATCAAGTGAACGGCTCGCATTAATGGTTCTTATGGCGCTCCTTCCTCCAACCCGCTTTGCCGTTTCCTGTCTTCCTTCTTCCCTCCCCTTTTGCCGTGGCTGGCGCGTTTTCGCCTCCTTTCTTTTTCCTTGTTAGCAAAATGTCGCCCTTGCTGCATCTTTATGCTGAGAACTACTTTCAAACTTTTCCTCTTTTCCTTTCTCCAGGTCTCAAGCCCTTTCTTCTGTTAATTCTTTTTTATTCAGTTCAGGGGTTTGCTCTTTTTCGACTCACAACACGATGGTATAGGGCTACGAGGGTCATTTCAGCGGTTTCTTTTCCCCCTAGTTTTTCCCCCGTATCCTGCTTTTCCCATCCTTCCCCATCTTCCAGTAAGTGATCCTTCTGTCTTTTAACCACCCCTTTTCTGGCCAGCTGCGAGGCAGCAGAGGAGCGCTTTGTCTTGTACATATAATTCCCCCCAGCGGCTTCTTTTTCCTACTCCTCTCCCCCAGGATCCTCGATATCGGATTCCCTTTTGATGAAAGTCCTTGACTTTCTTTTTTTAAGAATATTGTTTGTCATGTCGTCGCCCTCGGTGCTCAATTGCTGTTGCCCGCGCCCATTCTTTGCCTCCTTTTGTTTTCTCGCATCATCTTGCTGGGGCGAAAAATTCCTGAAAAACTTTGTGTTTATTCTTTCAACGAGGTTCATTGTAAGCGGGAGCTATTTAATTGTTAAGTTTGACCAGCCCCCCTCGTCACTTCCTCGCCCCCGATTTTTCTGGACCAGCAAGTCCCCCCTCTAGAAAGTCCGCCAAAAAGGCGGCTTTTTCCGAAAGCACTAATGTACAGAGTACTCCATCTCGAAAGCCCATTTCCGTACTTTTCAGGGCTTGCGCTTTTTTCTTTCTGCTTTTCCTCCCCCATCTCCCCTTCTCACCGAGTGAGCGATTTCCAGGTGTAAAACTGGAATTTCCTGACGGACTTTTTCTCTCTCTTTTCCTTTTTCTTTGAGAGAGATCCTTTGTCCTCCTGGTTTACGAAATCTCCGTCGGCTCCGCCTAGTTTTTGTTTTCCTTTTTTAACAGCAAGTACACCTTACCATTACTGGCAGCCTTTTCTTTTGAGATTGAAAGTGACGCTGTTACCTCTTTCCTTTCGGAGAAGCGCCTTTTTGGCGGCTCTTTTTTTCTCTTTTCTGTTTTTCTGACCCCCTCTTGGTCCGCAGTCTCCCGGTTTACTTTACCTTACACAATTGTCTTTTCTTCTCTGACATGGTTCCGTCTTCCCAGAGGGACCCTTTCGATATGTTCTCTTCCGGGCCAGCAATGTCCCCTCGCCCTCTTCCACCCCTCCTGGCTTCGCACTCTCTCGCGTGCAAACAGTCAGACTTTTTTTGGTAAAGCGGCGACGACATGACCACCACTCTAAAAGCTCCCGATTTCATCACGCCGATCGCGACGCCCTTGCCCTCTCCGGACGTCCCTACGAATATGGGGTCCTTCTTCCCTATCCCCAGCTCTTCTCCCTGTGAATCTCCTTGCCGGTATCGTGGTTCCTCCGGCCTCCTATTACTGACGTTTGCGCGTCTTGGTTCTATTCCCTGTCTCTGATCGTTGAAATCCCCTCGGCTGGACCCCTCTTTTCCAGCGTCTCCGCGCGACATCCTTTGTGTTCGAAAAAGCAGACCCGTTCAATCCCTCTTCCAGTTTATTTCAGTTTGCCGCCCACAGACCCCCCCTTGAATCACCGCGGCCCCCTTGGACGGTTAGTTCTTCCAGAGCGAATACCCTGCAGCAAGTTCCCCCTTTTCTCTTCTGCCTCGTCTCCTCGCTCTCTCCCTCTCACGTAAAGGTGTCTTTTAAATCTGCGCTAATTCGACTTCCGCGTTTGGATTTCTTTACAAAAGTACCCAATGAGGTTTCCCCCCCCCCCAGTGACCTTTAGCGGGGTTGCAGTAACCCATGATAGATCTCGTCGATTTCATCCCTTGCTTCCATTCGCCTCCCCCCTTTGAATTACTCGTTTTCCCACCTCCCCAGTGCTCTCCAAAGCTGGAATGGTCTATGGGCGGTTTCAACTTTTTTCTTGCTTTCGTCTCTCACGGCTGTTCAGCCCATCCTCTTTTGCGTTCTGGCTTTCCTCGGCCCTCTCTCTGTAATCCTTAGGGTTACAGGAGAAATTTTTCCCGGGACCCCCTTTCACCTGGTCTTGGTCTCCGCCCTTTCCTTCTCCGCAGCTTTTTTGACTCGCAGGGAAGACCTCCTCTGTCGGCTTTAATGTTGCAGTACTCTACCAAAATTGCCATGTCAATCATTGGCCCTAACGGCCTGTCCTCCCCATTGTCTTTCCCCACCCCCCCCCTTTCCTCCTTTGTTTCTGGGCTTCCCCCTATTGGCTTATTTTAATTGGATGGTTTATGGTTCGTTTCGTGGATATTCACACGCCGCGCCCCGTACCTTTCACTCTTTGAACTCCACTACTTCCCTCCTACAGTATGACGGACCTTTTGTCATGACATCCTCAAAAAAACAGGGGCATCCCCGGGGTTCCTCTTCCCCGGAGGTTTCTCCTCCAACTTTCTTCCGAGTTACCAAAGGTCCATCCGTGGATCCCCCTCACGCAATCGCGATTGGTCTTTACTTCGGTGCGCATCGTTCCCCCCTGGGATCCACCAACCTTTCCTTCTGCTTGCTTGGCTTGCTATAAAATCTCTTTTGATATGCTATAACGGTATTCCGTTTCCAGTACCCCGCAAAACCCCACCTGTCCGCGAAGTGTCCATCCACTTCCCTCCGTTCGCGGTTTGTTCCAATAGTGTCTGCGGCATGGTGCTTACGATTCCCGGCCCATCGTCGTACGTTCCCCGTCTCCCCCCTCTTTATTGTCGTTTTCTGGCGTCATCTGACCAAGATCTGCAGCCCAAAGTCCTCCCGGCATGAATCAGGATCCCCTGGTTGTCTCCGCATCTTTTTTCTGGAGGCATCTTTGATCCCCCTAATCCAACTCCACTCCTCCTCTCCAATACCTGTACTTCTTTGTTGGGCCCCCTTTAGGTTTTAGCAACATCGGAATGGCGCCTCCCTTCAGTTTCGCTTTCGCGCGGTTTTTTCGCGCCATTTTGCACTCCTCCTCCATTGTCTTTTCAACCATTCTCTTCTCTTATCCAGGGCCCTGAATAAGTCCGTTTCAGCCTTTCTCACTGCTCTTTCTAAATCCACCCCTCCTCTTCCCGCGGGTTCGGCTTTCCTTCTTCACCCCCCTTCCCCTGCTCGTCTTTTTGGCGCCTTAAAAGTCTTTCAGGGAAAGCTGATAGCTTCCAGCATTGGCGCTGGGTTCGTCTTATCAACGTTTCCTTTTTTTTTTTTTAACTCGTGGTACCCTGAATGCCTTCGGTAGACACCCCATCTGTTCGCTTTCCCCTGGCCGTCCCACCCCCCACATTTTTCCCGCAGGTAATCCTGACATCAACCTTAAGCAGCACGTTTCGCTCTTCCTGCACATCCGTCCGCACGTCCCCTGCCTTACCCAAAAAACATCTTGCTGGAGTCTTTTGAGTCCTGACTCCTCTTCGAAATAAAAACCTCGTGTGGGAAGGCGTCCCTGCGTTTCCCCGTTTTCCTGTGTTATTTTTCTTTTTCACCAGCTCTGATTTTTTGACTCCTCTCAAGTGAGGAATACCGGCTGTCTATGAAGTAAGGTCGAAGCTTTTTTTCAAAGACCACACCCATTCTTAATACTTTCTTCCCCCTCCCGGGTTTTCCCACTTTGCTTCCTCATTTCCTCAGTATCTCGCTGATATCGCCTTTTCCAACTTGCTTCTCCTCTGCACCGCGGTGATCTCATCGTTGAATTTGCCCTTTGGCCCACGGGAGCCACCTCGCGGACGTTACTGTTTTTTGCGCTTATCCCTTCCGCAACCCCTTCTCCCAACTTTGTCTCTTTTCTCCCGACATGGTACTTCTCAGCACCGGGACTGCTGTTTAAGGGCCTAAAATGCAGAACGTTGAGACCCCCAAGAGACCGACGTCAGTGACCACCGCCGAATCTCCCCTTCCCCAGCCGTTCGCTTCTCTTTTTCTTTCCTCTCGTCTTTTTTTCTCCCCCTCCCCAGGATCGTTGAATGAATGCTCCGCTAGTGCGGATACTGATATTCTTTAGCTCTTCACACAAATCCTGACTCCCTTTCTTGGTAGAGAGTAGAACTGTCCGTTCAAAGTGTTTTTTCCCTATTCACTTTTTTGTCTGGTACCTTTTTTCAGACTAGGTTTACACTGTTTTTTAAACCCATCTATAGAACTTATTGGAATCACCCCGCGGCTGCACTGGTTTCAAAATCTGAACCCGCGGCCCTGTCGCTCCTGCCCTCAACTCTCTGCTTTTTTCCTTAATTTCAAAATGGACGGCGCTGACGGGAAAATATAAATTGAAAGACTGGCCAGAAATTATTGAGCTAAGTCCCAAACGGTAGGCACTTGCCCGTGACCCCTCCTTTCCTACTCCAACCCCCACGACTTTCCTCTATACCTGTCATTATCCCCCTACGGGTTAAATGGCAGACGCCTAGGACTCCACCCCCTTATTTATCCGGTGTCAACCTCCGCGCTTTCGTAATCATTTAGCCAGAAAGGGCTTTCAGACCTCCCACTCCGTGTCTCGCCAATCCCTCCCCCTCCAATGCCTCCCCCCAGAACTCCCACTCTCCAGCTTTGCAGCTCTTTTTGTAGCGGTTATTGACGGTGCCGTCCCTGCCTGGGTCAGTCTCCCTCTTTTCCTCCTCTTTGGTTGAAGAATTCTGTACCCGGTCCCCCCTGTACCACCGCTTAAAAGCGAGTCTCCAGATGGCGAGACTACTTTCCTTGGTGTATTCCTTTGATTTCTTTACCCTCTCTCTCATTTTTTGCCAGACTGTATCCCTATATTCTTTTTCTCCACCTGGCATTTTCCTAAAGCCCCATGATTACTCTTGCAGACTCGCGGTTTTTCTAAAATAATTCAGTAAGCTGCGTTGACAGTTCGCCCTCCTTCCTTTACATCCCCTTCTCTTTTTTGTTCTTTCGCATGCGGATGATTACTATTTCTCCTTGCCTTTTACGCGGTGAGCTAATTTCGTCCCGAGTTCAATCCGCTCCCCTTCAATCCCTGCTCGCTTGTGCTCCTTTCTTCGGCCTTGTCTGAATGCGAACCTTCAAATAGACAGGGCCCTTAGGTGCAGATTTGTAACCAGTGCCTGCCTCCAGCATCTTCTCTTTTGCCCAACGTCAAACCCTGTTGTCTGTAAAATTTACCAGTATCCCCACACTACCTGTTTGACGAATTCTCCCCCCACTTTGAAACGTGTCCGCCACGCCCTCCCCCTCTTTACTCCGGTGGTGGTCTGAGATAAAATTTTTTTCAATATCCGGTATCAGAAGGAGGGCTGACTTGAGGTCAGCTTCCCTTCCTGGAGCGTTCGACCCGCGAGTTCTTCGCTGCCCCCAAAACACTCTCGACCCTTCTTTCCTGCTCTCTCCTTTGGTTCACTGGGCAACTGTCGTTCTTTTGGTCGTCCAAACTCTTGCATTTGAAGGCCCGCAGTACTGTCGGTTCAAGGCCGGCGCGGTTCTTCTCTTTCTCTTCCCGTTACTCCTTCTAAGATTCAAGTTAAAACTGGCTGTTCTCCTCTGCAGAAGTTCACTTTCACGTTACGCACAGTGTGGAGTCCCCCGCCGTGGTCCGCGAGATCGCGTGCTTTCCTTTTCTCTTTGTTTATTCCCCGAGTCATCATCCTCCAGCTATCGCCCGGCGAGGACTTTGGCACGTGCCAGGTTTTACACGAAATGTACTTCCTCCTTTCTCAACCCTGCGACCCCTTCTGTCTTCCTCTTCCGAGAATGCGAGAAGAACTCTCCAGAACGCCCCCATGCGCGCTGGTGTTTTTTCAACCAGGCATGGATTGCGGGTCTCAATTACACGCTCCAAAAAAGTCTGTTTATTTCGAAGACGGCCGTCAGGGACTCCGATCCCTCCATTCAAGATAGAGAGCTTCTGGCGACCGCATTTGGACTTCCCCTTAAAACCCTGCTGTCCGGCCAGTCCCCCCCGTGATGCTGGCTTGATTCAGCTAACCTTGTTTCTCTTTGTGTGGATCTTCTGTTTTTTCCACCAGATTACTGTCTCCGACAGCAGAGTTACCGCTTGTCCCCCGATTTTTGCCCCAGGATCGAACAACTTTTCCGCAAATTGATGTCCTCTCAGGCTTTCCTTTTCCCTCTTACATGCCTTTTCCCAGCCGGTGCCCGGACATGAGTTTCTTTAGCCGCTGCCAGGGAGACGTTTAAACTTTCAGTGGCCCTCCTTTCTCTTTGACCTCCCCAGCTGGACAACCCACTGGTTGATTCGCGGAAAATCCGGCAAGATGCGCCCCAGCCCCCCCCCACTCCCCTCCCCTATCCCCATCCGCCCCCCTCCCCCTTTCTCCCCACCCCTCCCTTTCTCCTCCTCCCTCCCCGGTCCCCCTCCCTACCCTTCCTCTCCCCCCCCCCCCCCCCTTCCCTCCGTTCCGTTGCTTGCCTTGCGCTCCAGCCGACAGCTTCAGACCCCGCAGTTTTTCCCCCTCATTGCTCCCGATTTACCGCCCCTTATCCCCAACAACGACTGACCTGAACGGGGATGTGAATATGTTTGTTTCTCCTTCCTTCTCCGCCTTCTGGTTTGGATCTCCGCCTCAGCTGAGAGCCTCAAACACCAGGTGATTCCTTAAGGCCGGTCCCCGTTTCGCTTCTCGGAGATGACTCCAATCAGTCCTTTTTTCACCTGAAATCAGGCTTTTCCCCATTTCTCGACCCCGAACGTGCGACGATTTCCGGCGGCAGCAGAATCTCTCAAGAAAACCCCTTGCCCACATCGCTTTCCCATCTCTTAGTGCAGGAGTTCGTGGATCCCCCCCCCCTACGCCAAACGCCCCAGTTGCTTTTGTGCGTGGTCGCGTTCTGGAACACTTATAGCCCGCGCTCCGCGCAACCCCACAGAAGGTGACGACTCCCTCTTCTGGATTTTTCCATTACCTGCAGAGCGAGTAAGTCAAGCGCTCTTCGGATTTTGGTCCAATTCTTACCACTTGTATTAAAAACTTCCCCCCGAGAAATTGTTGCACTGATCCCTTTTTTTTTCCGCATTCACCCCTGTTTTTTTGAGAGCGATTACCACCTTTCTTTGCCATCCTGTAGGGCGCCAGACTCCCCTTGAACTTGTTCAACTTTACGTGGCGCCCGGCGTTTTTGAAGATCCCAAGATCCACTCTACTTCCCCTTGAGACATAAGTCCCCCACAGAAGCGGGACAGCACAATAATCTGATTGGCCCCTTCCACTGGTTTTTCGGCCATGCCCAATTTTGTTCGAGTACCATGACATGCCAGCTCTTTGATGCTTCTTAGTTTTCCGCCCATCAGTTCTTTGGTTAAATCTTTTCAGTCTGGGGGCCCCCCACCTTTGTGCGCAGGTTTCCCATGGTTGCGACTTTTCATATCCTTTTTTCTCTTGACACTCCCGCCTTTGCATTCTTAGCTACAGCGTTCCGAATCGCTTCGATTTAGACTCACCTCAGTCGGGTCCCTGCACGTGGTCGGAAACTACTTTGGCCCCTGTTTCCCGCCTTTCATTGCTTTCTATTTCGAATTTCAAAGTATCAGAGGTGACCAACCAACCCCGATCACTTTCCACCCAAACCCTGGTTTTTTTTCTTTTCGCATCCCGCTCCCCACCGCTTTGAAAGTCAGTAGCGCCCATTTTTTCAATCCTTGGTTGTTTCTCTCGTCCCCCTGCCCTTTTTCCTTTTTTTTCGCAAATTTTCCTTTTGCTGCTCTTTATGCTTGAGAACTCGCTTTCCAAAACTTTTCTTTTCCGTTTTGTCTCTCCTCCCTTCAGTCTTGATCCTCATTAAATCGGGTCTTTCTCTTTTCGCTTCCCACCGATGGCTTGCGGGATACGCTTGTTTTCCTCCTTTAACGCATTCCCTCCCCTTTCTGACTCGCCAAAGCGTCAGTATGTCGGCCTCTGCTTCTGAACCGTTACATGCCCCCTTTCTGCTCGGAGTTACTCTTGTACCTTTTGCCCCAAGCTGTTTTCTTCTCTTTTAATCTCCCCGGCGGAAGCTCGCTCTATGTTCCCGATTTCGGAAAGGCTGTGATGAGTTTTGTCTCTCTCCTTTTTTCTTGCGTTCCAATGTTTCTCTCGTTTTAGCGACGCCGTCCACATCTTTTCCCTCCTCCCGCGTGTGGAGCAGGAGTGTCTCCCAATTGCCTTTTCTCCTATCGCTTCTCCTGTCTTTCCCCCTTGTAGCTCTCCTGCGCCCCTTGTTAAGGACTTGGTGAAAGTACAACCTGTTTCCTCGCGTACACCTTTTCCCGCCTCCCCCAAATCCGATGACGCTTGGTGCTCGTGAAAGCAAAATCTAACAGCGTTAGAGTAATTCCTTCGGCTTCCTCTTTTTTGGTACTTTCTTGTTTTTTTTCTTCCTCCACAAGCGGTCTCGTAGCGAGGATTATTGTCAGTGCAAACTTTGAATCCTGACCTCAAAGGACTTTTCCCCTTTTTTTGTTGAGTCTTCCCTTCTTCTTCTCCCAGCTTTCCTTTTCCCCCCCATGATCA
>Ga0179593_1464962_pt1 | contig 15390 bp, 21 predicted proteins | sample CZODoug2_1_08_16_FD_185931 | JGI IMG/M metagenome (GOLD analysis project Ga0179593, IMG submission 185931) | Vadose zone soil fungal communities from Angelo Coast Range Reserve, California, USA - CZODoug2_1_08_16fungal (PacBio error correction) | ecosystem: Environmental > Terrestrial > Soil >... | reverse complement strand
CCTGGATAAGCCTTTGACCTTTCGCTCCTTTCCCCGATCCGATCTGTTGCGGTTGCGTAAATCTGTGATCCGTCGCATCCTCAAGATCTTCTTTTTTTTCGTTTTTGAGAGTTCTCCCCCCTCGCAGGGCTTTTCCAGAGGAGGGCATTTCCCTTTCCCCGGAGCCAGAATACACTTCAGACTTCCCTCTTTTCCCTTTTTCCATATGTACTATTGTTAAGACTCGCATCGCCCGGGAATGTAATCGCTCGTTCTCTCTGACCCTTCCTTCTCGGCGTTCAGGGGCCAAACCTGCTCCCTTCTCCCCCCTAGAGACTTGCCGGGACCTATCCCCCCCCCCCCCCTCACTTTTTTTTCTTCATATTTCTTTTCTTCCCGCTTGCTAGCTTTTGCCCTAGCAGGTTTGATCGGTCTTCCAACATTGAAGGCCGACCTTCGTTTCAAGTGAATGTTTGTTTTTCCCCCGTTACGTTATTTCCGAATTACTCATGTTTATGTCCCTTATTAGATTACCTGACCTCCATGCTTTTCCAGTGGGTTTCCCCCCCCCCAAACCGCCAGCTGCCCCCCCCCTCAGCCAATTTCTTTTCCCCCCCTCCTTTTAGAGTTTCTATTTTTTCCCTCGCGGGATGAAAACCTTTTTTTGACGTATTCGGACTCTTCTGTTCGCCTTTTTTCCCCTGCCGTTTCCCCCTTGAGGAGACCCTCCCCCCCCCTCCACAATCCTCAAGATTCCCTCGTCCTTACGGGGTTTCCTTTTCTTCTTTTCCCCCTGCACCCCGAAAGTGTTCTCGTTTTGTTGGGAATGGTTGCAAAAAACCAGTTGTTCGGCCGGCTTTCTCCAAAGCCCCCTAACATCCCTTCCCTTTCCCCCCTTCTGAAGGGCAACTTTTAGTTGCAATGCGAAGACTCTTCCGGGTCACCCCTATGACAGGGAAAGGGTTTTTTCTCGACTTTCGAAGCCCTTTTTTTTCCTAGCGTTTTCTTCCTTTTTCTCCCTCTTGTTTGAGCGTACTCTTTTTCCCAGGCAACTCTTTTTCCCCTTTTTCCGGATTTTATCCGTTTATACCACCACAGGCACATCTTCGCCCCCCCGACTTCTTGGACTTTTTTCACCTTCCGAAACTTTTTCATGGGGCTCCTTTCTTTTTTCTCTCAGTTTTACAGACCGGGTGCAGTACCCCGAGTGTCGATGATGCTCTTCCTGACCTTGCCTCGCATCTTCCTGCAGGCTCTGTCACCTTTTCCCCCCTAATCCATAACGTTGACAGATCATCTATTTTTTGGGGCCGGACTTCCGCTCTACTCCCGACTTTTTTTCGCTTATACTTTTCGGCGACCCCCCCGGTCCGAAAAACCCCCCCCCGAGAGTTTGCTAGAATTCGAGCTCCGTCCAGAGTATTTCCCATTATATTGCAGGAGTCATGTGAATTTCTGAACGGTTTTTTCCTTTCCTCTGTCCTGTGTCTACTTTCCTCATCCAGCTCTTTTTCCTTTCTTTTAATAAGCTCCCGCTATTGTGGAATACTGAACCCAGTTTTGGCGTAATCGTGGTCGCCCCTTTCATCCTTTCCCCTTTTGCCAATACATCTTCGACACACAGATCCCCTTTTCCCCCCCCCCAGTGGTAGTTTTTCCCCCTTGCCCTACGCGATGCTTGCCCCAGAGTCACATGCTGTGTTTGACCCTATAGCTTGTTATGCGGCTCCTTCCTTGTTTAAGTTGATGTCAGTTGGAACATTCTTAGCGGACTTTTCTTTTAGTTGGCTTTGCTTTTATTCGAGGCGTTTTTTCACTCCTTTTTTTCTTGTCGCCCCGCGGATCGGGCGCCTTTTTCCGTTTTCCCCCTCCCCGGCTAACGGTCGTTCCGAGTTTACAAACCGGTATTTTCTTTTTCTTATTATGTTTCCGGTCTGCGTGCTCTGGTCCCCGCATCTAAAGATCAGAAGCCCTATGTAGCGTCTCCCCCCCCTCTTTACGCCCTTTGGCCTGAGCCTGCTGGAGCGTAAATCTCAGAAGGGTTGGTTCGTCCCTGTCCTCCTGTCTCTATGTAGATGACGGGGCACTCCCTTTCTTTTTCTGCGGCTCCTTTAAATTGTCTCGGGCCGGGAGGATTCGCTCCCCCCCCCCAGCTAACAGCGTTGCCCTCAACATTGCTGGGATTGCATCTCCGTTTTTTGAACTTAGTTCTCTCTTGAACCGACTCGGGTACGGTTCGTCCCTCCTCTATTTTTCCTTCAAAACATCTCCCCAAGGTCAACAAATACGCCCCTTTTTTCAGAATGCCACGCCCTGGATCTCTCTCCCTGTGGAGTTCCCCGATTGGTACCGTTCTCCCGTTCATTGCGAGTTTGGGTACAGTTATAGTTGGTTTTTCTCTCTCCTTTATACCATTTTGCAGGTATTGTTTTTCGTTTGTCGCGTGGTGGCTTTGCCCAACCTTCTTCATGCTAAGGCCACCCCCCACCGGACGATGATATCTCTCCCTGACCTGCTTTAATGTTTTCCCCCCCCCCCAAAATTCTTTTACTCTCCTCCCCTTGGTGAGACGTCTTTACTCCCTTTTTTCCAGTCCATTTTGGTCTTTCCCCCTCTCGTCTGTTTTCATTCCTTCTCCGTTGCTCGGGGGTGTCTTTTTGAACCAAACGTCGACCCCCCAGGCGGCACTAACGAATGTTATGATTTTCGTCCCCCCACCCCCCTCCGTCTCTCTAGCCAGCCTTAGAAGTACCACACCTCCACCCCCCTGCGGTAGGCTTTAACAAGTAGGCCCAGCTTTCGTAGCCCTTCTTTCGTGCGGGTAACTCCCTTTCCTTTTTCCGATTTTTTTTTTATCTTTCTGGCGAGTTTTTTTTAGTTTTTCGCTGCCGGACCCGTAGCCGCGGTCCTTTCGACCGTGCCCTTTTCTTTTATAAAGGGTTTCCTCAAAAGCGCCTCTGACCTGTTGGCTGCAACTGAAATGATTTCTTTCCCTGCCAACTCTCAGGCCGGCTTGCTCCGCGCTACGGATCTGTTAGCTTTGCCCCGACCCTCCTCGTTAAATCTTCCCCCCGTGCAACCCCACGGGCTTTGTCCCAACCTCTTTCCCTTGATAACATTCCCCCCTTCCTTTTTGGACGTTTCTTTGATAGTGATTATTACCTTTGTTAAATCTTCGCAGGCCGCATACCGGGAAACACTCCTACAGGCCCTCATCTGACAAGTAAGGCACGGTTTAAATATCCTGGGATTTCCTTCGCTCTGTTTCCGGATGTACCCTGTTTGATTTTTCCTTGTCCCCCCCCTCTCTCATTTTCCCCACTCATCCCGTCTTCTCCTCCTCCTCCCGCATCCTAATACAGTCCCCGCATGATTCCACCCCCCCGAGTAAGTGCTCAGATCCGTACGATCCTTAGGTATTCCTTCCCCCCTGTTCGCAGGGTTTTTTTTCCTCCCGATCCGTCGAACAACTTCACAACTTGTGTGATACTGTCTTCTTTGTGTTGTATAATTTCTTTTTCAACCTTCGAATGCCTTGCCTTAATTTTCCCCCGATTCCGTACTTAACGGTTTGTATTCCTTGATCGATCCCCCGTCTCCTCGCTTCCCCCACATAGATTTCCCTTGAGTATATTCCGCAGTCTTCTCTTTTCCCCCAATTCGTTCCCTCCATCGGTAATTGCGTCTTCCTCTTTGGCTTTTTTCCTTTTTCCCTCTTTTCCCCCTTTCCCGGAATTCGTCCCTGAGCTCTCTTCTTTGAGACTTGATCGGCGCGCAAAGGTATAGCTGCCCCTTTTGATTCCGTTTTCTATCTTCTTACGCTTACAATGCTCTTTCCCCTCGGTCCCACCCAGGGCTGTGAGATGTGATCGCATGGATCTCGCGGTTAGTTTCTCCCAATTCACTTAGCCCATCCCCCCGTGCAACACGCGTTTTTTTTTCTTTCCTTCCCCCTGGGCGCCCCTCACAACTTGCACTGTTTGATAACCGTCCCTATTTTTTCCCTAGCTTTAAGGGAGTTTTCCCCCCACCTTGCCACCCAAATCCTGCCCATGAAAAGGCTTTATAGTCTGAATGTATCCACCCAAGGCACTTCTTCGAAATCCGCCGGCCCGTCTGTCCCCCCTCCCCCTTACGGCTTATTCCACCGTCGGTTTTCTCGCAAAACCCCCTTTTTGCCTGAGTTTTGCCCCTGTTCCCGAGCGATAGTTTAGGACCTCTTGCTGCTTTTTTGGTTTTTTCCCCCTTTTTTTGAATGAATCCTTCCGCTGGCCGGCAAACGCCTATTTTTTTACTTTTCAGTATCCGACCATTTTGAGAGCTCCCTTTTGCTTTTTTCCGGTTCGAAGAACTGACCCCCCTGCCCCTTAGGGTTCTCCATTCGTGCTTTTTTCCTCGTTCCTAACTGTGTGTGCCTTTGATTCCTTTCCGCTGCAAAACTTCTTCCTACGCTACTATATCCTTTTTTTTTTTCCTTTTTTTCATTCCCCCGACGACCTTTTTTTCCCATGCACACACCTTCCTTCGTTCCGATTGGATTGTCTGGGCTGTCTTGCTACAACACCCTTTTTCGTTGGCGCTTTTTTTTTTTTGGAATGTTCCTGTATAATCGGGGGCCCCCCAAACTTTCCTAACCGAAGCACTGAGAACGGTGAGGGGTCGGTTTGTATTCCCCCCCCCCCCTGAACGCAAGTAATCGTCCCTTCACTTTCCTCCGCTCCACAATCGAAAGTTCCTTCTCACCCTTTTTCGTCAATATTCCCCTTTCATCTTCTCCCCCCTGAGTAGTTTTCTTTGTCATGGAAGAGACTGGCTAGTCGCTCGTTTTCTTTTTTTCTGCCATGATAGACAATTGTTGCGCCCGATTCCTTCGATTAGAAGGTTCACTTCTCTCCTGAATGGGCCCATCGAAGTTTCTCTTCTTTTCGTTTTAATCGCAACAGAAGGGCGTCATTGTTTTATGGCTCCCGGTCCGGCTTTCTTTTCTTTTCACGTTTCGATGGATCGTTCCCCCCAGCGACCGGTTTCATTTCATTATGACCTCTTCCCTTCCCCCAGCTCTTTCCCCACGCGAGACTATTTATCTGGAACTGAGCTGTTATTAGGCCTTTGGTTTTATCTCTCTTTTCTTTCTCTCTCTTTTTTTTTCTCTTGCAAACCCTCTTTAATTACTCAGCCTCCGCTCTCCTTCGTTCCGATCAGATGTCCGCGTGGTTTTTCCCCCTTTTGTCCCGAAACCGTTTTCCTTCTTCTTCGCATTGTCCCCCTTCTCCCAGGTCCCTCTTTAGCTCGCCAATCGACCGGCGTCCGATTCGTCCCCTGATTCCTTTTAAGTCTACCCACAAGTATGTTAGCCCTCTCATCCTTCCTTTCCCTTCCAGCCTCCACTAGCTTCTTTCATTTTTCCCCGCAATTCTGCTTGATAGGCTAGAAGCCCCGTTCCGAACTTCCCGAGCCTCAAACCCCCTGTCCCCCCCAGGACCCCATCGATCTGGCCCCAAGTCTTGCCGCTTCCTCCTCTTCCCCGTCCCTCGCTTCTATGCTTGGACCCTTCGCGAACTTCCGAGTTTTTTCGGTAAATTGACGATCAATCTTCCAAGTGACCCTGTTTCCTTGTTCACAGCCGACCCCCCGTCACCGTCCGGCTAAATGTTCTTTTTTTCTCGTTTGGTTCTTCCCCTTTTTTCCACAATGCCTGCAGCCATCCTGGTTTCTACGCCCCCCACCCCGACTGGCCCATTCCCATCCAATCGCAGGACCCGTAGTTCAGTGTTCTTTCTTTTTAACTCGAGTTTCAATTCCCCCTCCTCGTGATTCTAAAGTTTTTGTACTTGACCACCTGTGCCTAGACACGCCCCCAAATTTAGGAGCGAACATGAATTCCCCCCCCCTAAATATTCCGGTTTTGCGTGTTTGAAGTTTTCCAATTACGAGAGAGTGGTGGCCTGCACAGTTTTTGATCAGCAAAAATCTTTCTTTGCCTTCCCCCTGCTGTCCGATTCCGTTCCCCCAGCCGAACGTACCGGCAAGACCTTGGAAAGGGCGTGCGAGCGACGGCGGCTTCCACTTACCCCCAACATCCTGAAACTTTCAAGGGTGTACCCTTAAAGAAGGCATCCTTTTTTCAGAAGAGACGGGGCAACTGCTACTTTACCTCCCCCGTCCTTTTTCGCCCTTTTATGACATCCAATCGTTCATGCCCTTCTGGTATTTCCGGGCCCCACAGCAAATCTTTCAAACCCCATTAACGTGGAATGGTTTTATATCTCCAAGCCAAACTTCGTTTGATTTTCCTTTTTCCCCTTTTTTAGATGTGGCTCTCTCCGTTCTTCTGGAAACGCTCCTTTTGTTAGCAGGCGTAGCCACGCCGACCGTTCTGAACCGTTTTTCTGAAGGATGTTCCCCGCTCCCCCCTCCCTCCTTTGTGACCGATCATTCTGGTTTCCCCTTGGACGAGTCCGACTGTTGAAGATGCCCTTTTATTTTTCCTCATCACTGGGAGCGAAACTCGCGTTTTTTTTTTTTTTATCTTTCAAGTTCCGTCCTCGAGAAACGTCCACTCTCTTACCTATCTCGCCTCTTCTTTTTTGAATTCTGTCCGAAGTGGTTAGCCTACTGCGGTAATCATTAGAAATAACTCTTTCGTTAGCGATCACAGATTTCTTTCATACGACCCCTGCTCGGTTTTCGTGTGGCGTCATCCGCAGGTTTGACTTTGGACTACCGTTCAGACCCCCCCCCCCGATTATCCCCTCTTCTCCCCCCCGTTTGGAATGTACGATACATTCCTTCCCTGCAAGACCCTGGAATGGCCTTTCGTGAGAGCGTGTCTGTCCTTCCCTTTCCCCTTTATCGGAGAGTTTTATCAGCCGTAGCGGAAGAGTGTATTCTTTTTTCCTGAGTTAACCTGGAAGTTTTTTTTCGTCTTCCCTTTTTTCCCGATAATCGAAAGCCGTGTCTCAGGTTTGCCCCGCTACACCCTCCCCTTCTCTGACTCTTTTTCTCTTAACCCCCTTTTCCCTCTTTTCTGATTTGGATTATATTGATGAGGGACCTGCTTGTCCGTGCACTGGTCTCTTCCAAAATCCGCAGCCTTCTGAAGAGAACCAACCAATTCTTAGCCGGAATCTAGGGACTGTTTTTTCTTAGGCCTGTTTCTGAGACTTTGTGGGGCTTTTTTTTTTTAAGGGGATGGTTTCTATGTTTCGACTTTGCAAGCGACTCTCCTCTCTTTCTCCTTGAAGAGCTTTTCGGGCCTTGGATGTTCTCAATCAATTGTTTCCCTTCACATTAGGATGATGTGCTTTCCCTATCGGGGGATAAACTCGTAGCACCACCTCTTTTTCCTGCTTTTCACTCCCTGCCGCGTCCAACGCGGTTTCTTACATAGCCACTGCACAGGTTTTTCAGTTTCCCCCCCCCCTTTAGACATGTTCGTCTGCTTCCACCCCCCCCCCCCTCCGGCTACGTTCTACTCTTTAGGTACCTTGTCTGAATCCTTAGTTTTTTAATTAGGTGGTTGCTACTGCTTTTTGCTTTTCCTCCAAGCCTTCCAATATGGTTTGTTTGCCGCTCGCTTTTTTTTTTGGCTTTGTTTGCACGGTAAAGCCAAACCCCCCCTCTTTTTTTGAATTAACCTCTTTTTCCTTTCCCCCCCCCGGTAAATATCTATTTCCCCCCCTCCATGGGGGTTTTTTTTGTTGAATCTGTTCCCTCGTTGGACCATTGCCACAGGCCCCTAAGAGTCCTCCTTTTTTACTTCTTTTTTTGACTTTTCAAGCCCCCCCCCCCCCCCTGACTGCGCAAAACCACCCTGTCTTGACATTATTTTTATTCAACGCCGTCTCTCCTGTCCCCCCCCTCCAATTACCCAAACCTCCGCGGGCGAAGGCTCCTTCCGGCCCAGTGGCTCCAGACTTGCGGAGCGAGATTAGCGTGTCCCTTGCACTTTTTTTTCTTTTTTTTTTGACTCTGCCCCCCCTCCCGGTTTTTGGGCAGGGATTTTCCGAAAACCTTTATAGAGGCGGGTTTTGACTTTGTCCGCGCGTCCCCTCGTTCCTTTTGACCACCCACCCGTATAATGCAAAGCCCAGAGTTTCCCTTTTCAACTGAATTGATCTTTTTTCTTCGGCCCTCTACGGCAAGTCTCCTGATTTCAGATGACAGTTGACGCATCGAGTGCGTCCCCCCTTCTCGTTTAACCAGATCGTTTTTTTTTTTATTTCGCGCCAGCAACCCGGATTCCTTCTGTCAGCACCCCCTTCCCCCCTGCTCGATTCCCATGGCCTAAAGATGTGTTATGGTTGCGGTCATCTATGCCCGGTTCCAATTGTAACCTCTTCTTCTCGCAAGGCAAGCCCTTTTTTTTTCCCCCATCATCATAAAGCTCACCCTACACCCCCGTCAAATGTTGTAATCCAGGCAGGGCTGTGAGCGTTTTCCGGCTTTCAAGTAACTCCGGAACCCTCTTCTTTTTGATTATCCTCCCGGAAGTCTCACCGTTCCTTCCTTTCTAAATAAGCTCCTCACCACAGTTAATGCTACGCCCTTTTTCCTCCCCCCCCCCCCTTATAAGTTTCCCCCCCCCCAGTTGCCTAGACCCTTCTCACCCTACGGGTGTGGTATACACCCCTTTCAAGAGGTGTTCTTCTTCGACGCCCCTTATGGCATGAGAGTAAATTCCCCCCTTTGATCCCCCTGATGTTTTGTTTCCTATGTATTCTTCCTTTCGATGACTTCATGCCTTTCGCCCACGATTCTTTGTCCCAATGTTACAGTATTCCCCAGTTACTACCTTTTTCCTCGAACCCTCTCTTTCTTTTTTCCGTCGAGTTAATATCCTCCCCCTTTTTCGCGTTCCACCGTTCAGTTTCATTCCCCATTTCGGCCGCATGATATGGGAATCGAGCTTTTTTTGTTCGTCTCCTTTGCCTCCCAAAATTCCCTGCTTTGCTCGTCTTTTTCGCGCCGTTTCCTCTTCGACCAGGCCCGTTTGCAACATCTGTATCAACCCGCCCCAGCAGTGACTCTTTCCCACCCCTTTTTCTCTTTGCTTGTCCAGAGCCTTAGTCAGCCTGATGATCGCGGTCAGTCCTTCTCTCCACCCCTCACTCCCCTCCCTGACCCGGTTATCGTTTTGATCGAGTCTCCACGGTCCCCCCACCATTCTTTTTTTTCTTTTTTCAAAGTCCAAGACGTTCCTTTTTTCGCTGAGGGCCGGTATTCTCTGCTGACACTCCCCGTCCCCCATTGAAATATTGGCAGTATGATCCCAACCCTTGGTGTCCCCCCCTCCCGATTCCCCTGAAGTTCCGTTTACTCCTTAACACCCCTCCTAAAATCCTTTCTCCCCACGTTCGTTTGACAACAACCTCCCTTTTGCTTTTTTTTCCCAGTCGTCGCCTTTCAGCTCTTCCATGCAAGAGTTCCTGCCTTCCGTGATTCTTTCTTAGTTTGTCCCCTTCAGATGGCCGATTTTCCCCCCTTCTAACAACTGGGAGAGGATTTCCCACAAGGGTAGCTTGCCTGTCTACCCTGACAAACCGTCTTCTCTGTGGTTATTCTCGTTCATGTGTGTCGTCTCCTTTCACATGTACTTAATGAGCACGCCAGGCGTTTTCCCGGCCCGCAAACTCCCCCCTCCTCCAAGTATGACGGCTGTTCAGTTTCATAACCAGAGTACCCCTCTCGTCACTCCCTAGAGTGCGTCTTCTCTTTTTTGTTGTGCAATTCTGTTTTGTAAACCCCTCTTGATTTCCCTTTGTCGCATTGAGTTTTTCAGCGGGCTAAGCCGTGAATCCCTCTCGACAAACATGTCCCTCCCTTAATTTTTCCCTGGGGTCGGCTTATGCCCCTTCCCCTCCCCCCTACATGCAAGTAATTCCTTTCCTCCGTCAATTTAAGCACGAGACAACACTTCCCTCCATTTTCCTGCGCAGGTACTGCATCCCCCTTCATATGCCGCTTTATTGTATAGGGAATTTTCCCTGGCAAGAATGGGCTCCCCTTCGTCGCTGCGCCAGTGAGGGTGTGCACTGGCTTTTCCCCCCCTCGAGGTTCTCTCGATCGCCCCAAGGTTACTGAGGTCTGCCCGGGCTGAGCCGAAGCAGCCCCGGCAGATGATTCGGCTGGAAGCGTCATCCGCCCGGGTACCCTTTTCGTTTGCTCCCCCTGGAATGGAAGTTTTTCCCCCTTGTAGTTGGATCGGTCTCTCTCCTGCCGCCCTTGGTATTAATGTGCTAAATGAGATGAAATAGAAGGTAATCGCAACCGCACTGCCACCCGCCTCCCCTTTTCTTGTTCCCTTGAGAGTCGCGTTTCTTTTCCCCTTCCACCTTTGTAGAAGTAGATTTCCCCCCGTGTGTTTGCTTCCTAATTGAGACATCCCCTTTATACTTCTAGCTCGAGGTCCGCTCCGTTCTCCCTTTTCTTTTTTCCTGACGGTTGCGTGTTCCGCAGCAGGGCGCATTCGCCCTGAAACAATTTCGATTGTCGACCGACCCCACGACATGCGCCCCGAGTCCCCCCCTCTTCCCCTTTAACCCAGCCCCAAGTATGTCTCCCCTTCATTCCCTTTCCAAGCCGGACCTTTCTTCTTTCTCCTTCTCCTGCCGACCGGAATCGACATATTTGATCAAGACCATTTGAGGCCCGTTTTTTCCCTGCAGCTCCCTTTTTTTTTGTTTCCTCCGAGAACAGTCTTTCCTCTTACCAGGTACTACCGGGCCCCCCCGTATAGGCGCTTGTTTAGGCTGACCTTCTCTCCCCGTTCTCATTCGACGAGTGTGGTCGCTTAACCGATGCGTTTTCACTTTTTCATTTGTCCCTTGGGCCCCAGCCTACTCCCGCCCGTTCTTCCCTCTTCCTTCCCCTATCGTTGATTCCCCTACTCCTCGCAGCGCATCCCTTTTTTTTTAGTCCCGCACAAACAGGCCCCCCGCACATCGAACGACCCTCGTTTCAGTGTGAGTTTTCAGTTGGATGAAATTCCCCCCGTTTATTATGTATTCGGCAGTTTTAGAAGTTCTCTCGGTCCCCCCCTTTGTCGCGTGCCCTACTTCCTGTTAGTTACGAACCCCATGTCCCCCTAAGCAACCTTCCCCGGTTACGGCGTTGGGGTTCGGTTCTTCCCCCCGCACAGAGCCCGTGAGCGCCGCGCCATTTTTTTCTAATTTTCCCCAATCGCGTTGCCGGCCACTTTCTCGATTCGTCACTGCAATCCCTTTTTCCCCCCGTCAAGATGTCCCTTGACAGAACTTTCTTCAAGGTCAAGTTCAGGACACTTCTACGAGCCTGCTTCCCCACGCATCCAGGTCCCTGTGATCCCCTCCGTTATGAGCCGTTTTTTTCGCTCTCTTGATTTAACGTGCAATGTCGACTCTTTTTTTTTTGAGGCCTCCAGTCATCTATTCAGCCATGTTAATCAACGGTTGGTCTTTCACTTCCGTCTCCCCCCCCTTTTTTTTACTTCTTCCTCAACCCCCCCCCTCCAGTCGGGGTTTGAAATCCTTCCTCTGGGCGAAGACCTAGCTTGCTCTCCTCAGATTCGGCCCCCTCTACCTGTTTTGCACTGGTTTTTTGTTTATCGGTGACCTTTTTTTCCCCCCTCTCATATGAGGCGTTCTTCCTTTGCACCTTACCCCAGACTGGTTCTCTCATCTCTGCGGGCCTCGATAGCACGATCTTGTTTGATTCCTTATCCCCCGCTCCGTCCCCCTTAGCACAACGCCAGGATAGCGATTTTAACCTCTCCTCCGTCCAGGCTACGCCGATTCTATCTAGCAGCGACGACCCCACTGCCGCCCTTTTTTTCTCGCCTTGCTTTGACTATTCTCCGTCCCTTCAAAAACCCCTTCTTTTTCGTCGGTCCTCCCTCTTTTTAATCCGTGTTTTGCTAGGATAGTGTTTCCTTCCAAATTTCATCTGGCAGGCATCCTTTTTCCAATACCTCCTCTCCCACCTCCATCCTCTCACCGTTGGAGTTGTTCCCTCTAATGCCATCCGGGCTGACCCCTGAGACCCTTGCCTTTACGACCTTCTCTTTCGAGTATGCCCTTCCGTTGCATGAATGTCTTTCCGTTTTCATGCGTTTCGCCGTTCCCTTGCGTGCTTTTATGAGGCTGGCGGAGTTAGCTGCTTTTTTTTCGGGATGCCGCTCCCGTTTGATGGAATCTACGGACTTCCTTTCTTTTCCGAAACAACCGTGTCACGGCGTCCTTAGATACAACCGGTTGTTTCTTCTTCTTCTTTATGCTTTTCCCCCTTTTTTCCGTGCTGGGTTCTCCCTCGATTTCCCCCGTTCCGAAAGAATATTCTTCCCCCCCCCTCACCTCTTTACGGCCCTCGTTCTGCGTGGTTTCTCGCCCAGGGTTTTTTTTTTTTGATGGTCCCTGGTGCTCGATAGTGGTTCGCTAATTTTCCCTCTTGCCTTCGATGCGACCTCGGCTTTGGCTTAGTTAATCAAGACATTTTCCTTGACATGTCAGGCTCGTTTCCGTTCGTGTCTGAACTTCTTTTCTCCCTTTCAACGGGGGCTTCTGTTTAACGAGCGCGGACCGACGGTTTCTTTTTCAAAACCTTCCACGTTTCCCTTCCCCCCCTTCTTTTTCTCCCTTTCCCTCAAGGACGCTACGTATACCCCGCCTGCTGCTTTCCCCTGAATTGCAGTTGCTTTCTTTTTGTGGTGACCTTACGTGGGATATCGAGACTTCTCCGCCTGAGGATTCCTTGTTCGCCTTTTTCGCCTTGGGTGTTTGCCACCCCCTCGCACAAAAGTCCCCCCCTTTTTAAACCGATCTATAAAACTGCCTGCTGAAACAAGAGGGTCTATTTCTCCTCTGTTGGTGAGAGAGCTCCCCCCCTCCTTTTTTCCCCAATTGCCCCCCTCCGGAGTGAGTTCCCCCCCCCCCCCTTCATCGTAGTTGCCCTCTTTCTCTTTTTTGCAAAGCCAACCCTCGTCAATTTGCCCCCCTAACTGTCAACTGTAGAAATTCTTTCTTTCGGACACTTTCTTCCCTACCTGCCACCCTGCCCCCGCGGGCGAAGTAGTGCACGGACAAAATGGCTCTCCCTGCTAGGCTGTATCCTTCTTTGGTTTTGTGGGGACCGCTACGAATCCCTTCCTTTTTTTTCCCTCTGAAACCCGGATTTTTGTTGTTGGCTCCGGTTTTCCGTCAAACCCGCTAGTTAATCTTCGATACGACCCCCGTGCCCAGCGTTTTCCTTTCCATCCTTTCTTCCCCCTTGACCTGCAACACTCCCTCCAACTCCTCCCTGTACATGTTTTCCCACTTATCTTTTCTTTAGTAAAAAATATCCTACGTTTCCGTCCGCTCCCCCCTCCTTCCTATAGAGAAAATTAAAGGCCCCACTAGGAGAAAGGTTCCCTGCAACTCTATCTTTTACCCACGCTTTCGTCCCCCTAGGTAACCCTGGTTTAAAGGGTGGACGGTTTATATTCAGATATGATTCGGATAACTTTTCCTCTTGACCCAGAAAAGACCGGGCCATCCTATAAATCTACGAAACCGTCGACGGTTGATCAATTCTTCCGGTTTCTCGGTCCTTGAGTTCAGGTTGTTTTGCTGCTCCGTACAGTGGCCGGCAAGCTTTACTTTTTTTTTTTTTTTTTTGGTCGACAACCTGCTCAGCAACCGTCCTCCGACATAAGCTTGCTCTCCCTCTCCCAACACTGCCCCAGGCCTCTTTTTTTCCCCCCCTTCCTTCAAGTGAATTCCGAATTTCCCCCCGCTCGAACGATTTTCTCTTTGTTCCTTGGTCGAAGTGGTTGCCGGATGGAAGATAGCACCCCCAACTTCAAATTTGTTTCACTTTCTTCTTTTTTTTTGTGATTACTGTATTTTTCACACCGACTAACCTGTGCCCAGCATGAATTTGCACACCCCTGGTAGCAATGCAAGTATTCACCGTTCTCTCCTTCCTGCCCGCACCCATTTCGATTGTTTACTTTAAGGTTTTTCCTTTTTGCTTTACACAATCGTTCAGCACCCTGTCATTCTGCGCGATAGTGTTTCATAGTACTTTTGATTTTTTTGTTCTCTGCCTCCTCCCTTCCCAGACTGCAACTAGCCTTATTTTTTTTTGCCGGATCTTAATTCCCGCAACCTCCTCAAAAGAATCGTGCGACTAACCTTCACCCAGCTCCACCCAGGGAGTTTCTTTCCTTGTTCCTTTAGGAGACAAGTGATTCAGCCCTTTAGTCCGTTCGGACGACCCCCCCCTTCCCTCGCCAAGGACCTTTCTTCCCACCAAGCTGGTAGCTACTCATATTCGCCCTCTAACGGCCCCGCCCCATTTCCTTCGGAGCTTCTCCCCCAAGTCCCACGAATGGCGTTGCGAAAAGATGTGCCTTAATGGGACCCTTTCTTTTTTGTCCCCAATCCCCCACCCAGCCCCTATTGAAACGATTGTTTTTAGGACTGTCTCCCCCACCTCTTCTTTCTCCCCCTACCATACCGGGTCACGTCGCCACCTAATGCCCCCCCACTACGGCAACCTTTCCTTTTCAACACTTGCGTGATTCCCTTGCAGCAAAAAAAAAACCACAAAAAAGTCTCTGCCTCTCCCCCTCCATGGAGAGTTAGGCCTTACTGTGCTTTTTCCCTTTCTTTGAGTTGATATTTTTTCTTGGGCATATTTCTGATCCGAACACTTGCGCGCCCCCGTGTGCCTTTGTCGTTCCCCCCTCCTCCCTGGTCCCGATTTCCATTCTTCTTTTTCTGTTGGTTCGTCTCCTAAATTTTTTCTCCTTTTCCCACTTGACAAGGCGTTCGGCCGCCCTTACGCTACGCTATCCCGGTTTGGGTTCTTCCTCCCGCGACTGCCACTCTGTCGTCACAATACCTCCCCTTTGCGTTCTCTTGGCTTTTTGAGGTGGGCAGATGTTCTTCTTTGGCTACCTGTGATTTTTTTCTTTCTTCCTTTTCAAACGGTTGATCCCCAAACTGCAATAATGTCCCCTCCTTGGCGTGCGGTCTTTCGGCCCTTCCTGAATTAACCCTGGAAACGCCACGTACAGACGCACCCTTTTTTTCACTCGTAGAGGCCTTTCCCTCGAGTTCCTTGCATGAATTCACAGTAGATTTTTTGTTAGTAGTACTGGAATCTCCATCCTGCCTTTTTGTTCTTTTTTTTTCCCTGCTCGACAAAGATGAGGTTTTTTCCCCGAAGGTTCCGGACTTAGGTTTGAGCAGAAGACTTCGACTCCCTTATACGGACGTTTCTTCCCATACTGTTCGTCCTTCTCTTTTTTTTTTATGGCCGACGCCTCTCTTCTGTATGTGGATAGGCTCTGCCGACTTTATCTTCATTGCGATGCTCTCTCTTATTTGTTCGCAAACGGCAACGCCTATCATAGTCGGTTTCTCCTTCTAGCTTCTGGTCTGTCGCCCC
>Ga0179593_1356406_pt1 | contig 15390 bp, 7 predicted proteins | sample CZODoug2_1_08_16_FD_185931 | JGI IMG/M metagenome (GOLD analysis project Ga0179593, IMG submission 185931) | Vadose zone soil fungal communities from Angelo Coast Range Reserve, California, USA - CZODoug2_1_08_16fungal (PacBio error correction) | ecosystem: Environmental > Terrestrial > Soil >... | reverse complement strand
TGACCATGCATGCTATTCGTATTTAATGAAGCCCTATCACGACCCTTGCCTCAAAGCCCACACAAGTTACTCTTGGGTCTCGAGTGCTCCCCACCCGCTCGACCAAGCTGGGAACATTTTCAGTAATAGAGATGCCTGAGAGGGAACACACTTATTCCCAAATCCAGGCGTTCCCCTTCGTTGACTTCCAGCCTTCCGGCGACACGGTTAGTCATCATGACAGCATGATCTCCGAGCTCTCCTCCTGACTGCATGGGCTCCCACTGGGGCCGCGTGGCTGCACATCACACATGACCAAATTCCAGCCGCCCTGTGTCGTTGGTTTGAAATCCCCACCCAGGTGTTCGCCACCTTCCCGTGATTATCTGAAAACCCCAGACCCAAGACCATCGGCCCCGATGTCATGCGAACCATGAATTGAATCCTTTTTGCAGAGATCTTTCGCGTTTTTTTTTCTTCTAACCACTCTTGCTTATTAAACCTTTTCACTACTGGCTGTGCAAGTTAAAACTCGGAGTTCTGTTTTCGCTTGTGGTGCGTCTCCTAACTCTTCCTCCCTCCTCTCCGTGTTATGATCCTCCCCAATCAGACATTTTTCTCTAAGGATATGGCTCCTGCCCAGTCTCCCTCACACTTTTTTTTTCGAAGTCTTCTGAAGCACGCGTTAAATGGAATCATTTCCGTATACGTCCTCATTTGGCGCAGATCGCTTCCTCGTGAGGTTCTACACCCCCTCTGCTGCCTGTCCGTTACGAGCCAATTGTCCTCCAATGCGATCCCCCCCCCTCGCGACTCCGCACCTCGGTTCCCCCGCCTTTTTTCCCCCAGCGTCTGTCCACAATTCGCTTGGAAATACGCATCTCTTGCGCTGTTTCCGCTCTCAATTGATATTTCTTTCCTTTTCCTTTCTCCCAGGCTTTCAGCCTCCGAGTGGGAGATAGTCCGTTGAATCTTCCCCGACGCCAGTAAAAGGCTGGGTCCGTCTCCCCCCTATCGATGATCGAGTTTGCAGTTATAAGTGGCATTCTTTTTCCTCCCCTTCGGTCTACGACCCCAAAACGCCCTTCCCCGAGCCAGCACCCTCCTGGCCAGTTTGTCGTTCCACGGCGGAATGGACCCCCTCATATTTTCGGACGGCGACTATATGGAGTGCGGTGGGATTCCTTTGGCCCACCCCCGCCCGCTGTCCGGTTCGAGCCCGATCCGGCGAATAAAGAAGACGGTTACCCCTGAGGCGTTGCCTCCCTCCTCTGGGTTTCAGAACCTGGTTGGTGTTCCTATAAGTCGTGCCAGTTCTAATCACGCCGCCCCTTCCCATATAGTCGTGCATGCGCTTCCCCTTGGGCGGGACATCCTTTGGGCTTCTCCCGGACCTTATAGAGTCCCCCATTCTGTGATTGCGGCGTCGTCCACCCCATACAAGACTACCCTAAATGCACTTCGCTGCAAGCCCCTTCTTTTGTGGTTGGCGCCTCCACAAAAGAAACTGAGCGGATCCCCCCCCCCCCCCCCTTCTCTTTTCTCCTTGTTTGTTGAGAGATTTTACGGAGTAGAAACTCCTTTTTTTCCAGCGCCCAAAGCAAGAGGCGTGGACCCTGGTTTCTTTTTAGTATTTCCTCTGGCGGTTGTCGGGCGACGCCGCTCCAGAATGGATAAGCCGGACTTTATATTCCCCCCCCCCCCATGTCCGCCCCCAAAGCACCTCCGCGGCTCACGATCTTTCCCCACCGCGCAAGAAGCATTCACGACATTTTGTCATTTTTCAGCGTGATTAGAACTATAATCAGGAGCACACCCACGTTTCTCCCCTCTCACCGTCAATTGCCGGTCCCGAGTTTGGACGTTAGACAGGCTCCTGGTCGGTGTGTTTGTGTGTGGGGTCCTCGTTTTATGTTTTTTACGAAAGCGTTTTGTTGTTTTGCAAGATTGATACTCCACCAGGCACAAACGAACCTAGATAACCATACCCTCCTTATTTTTCGTGTTTCCCTCAACGCTGCGCGGGAGGATTTGGCGGCGTGGATTTAATATGCTTTTTTCCGCCGGCCGAGATGACTCAACTCACGCTCCCTTCTGGGGGTCCCTGCACCCCCGAGATACTTGATCGTTATAGCCTTGTCTTGGGACGACCGCTATGTCCCTGCGGAGTCACCATCGGAGTTTCCATCTCGCTACCAATATGGGAACACTTAGAATCTCCCCGGAACGTAGTTTTGAGAGGATAAGACTATTTTTTCGTCCCCCCCCCTCCGAGAGCCTTAATTGGCCGCCGACAGATGGTTTAACCTCGGCGGGACGCCACGCACCTCCAGGATTCCTCTCGAGGTGCGATCCCACCTACGGTCCAATCGCGGGGGTCTTCAGTCTCGTCCTGATTATGTCGTTGGATCCTTCCGGTCGTACGATGGCCGCTCGGCCATCCAATACGTTTGATTTTTTCCTGGTTCATGATCCATGCGTACCTTCCTTGTGAGCGAACTCATCGACAATGGGCCTTTCCCTTGGCTGAAGAAGCCATCCCTTCACCCATGGTCTTTCGGCTTCGTCGATTAGGACACGTCTCGTATTTACAGTAGTACTTCTGTACACTTGTACCGCAACTGCCTACTTGTTCCGATATTTTCGCTTGCGCCGAGTACAGGTGGCCAATTCGTAGTTCAAACCTCCCCCACTCAAGCCACCTGCGACCTTGTTTCTGCTTCACCTGGGCAGTCTTTTTTTTCGAACCTGACAATCCCGTGCGAGTTTTGAGACTTATGGGTTTTGCCTACACCCCGGCTTGCCCCTTTTTGATCATCTCGCCCTCACGGCTGCTTAGGAGTCATTGAGATGGCAAGCCACTCTTCCCAATATTTTTCTCCCAAAGCACGGAGTCACTTTGCGACATCCTCTCTTAGTCGAATTCGCCCTTCCTGTCTTTTTTTTTCACCTTGGGTACTATGTTTCCACGTCCTGGACTTTGTGTGGTTCATGGCCGGACTTGCGGTGTTGAACCCCCTCGTCCTGTCGTAAAGGGCCCTCGTCATGTGGTGTTTTATGGTCGATCTGTTTTTTTTGCAATGCGTTAGGTAGATTAACACCCCCCTCCTCCGAGGCCTTTCCCTTTTTGCTCCTATCTTATCCACCATATCCGGAGGTCATTTGTAGTCATTCTGGCCTTACGGAACGCCGATCCGCCCTGAACCTGTGAAAGATGGGGGCAACGTCATCAGTGCTGTCGCTGGAGGGATAAGTAGTCAATTGAGCGGTCGACGATAAGAGTTCGCACAATCCGATGTGGTCGGTCCAATGTGGAATCCTCCCGACATTTTTTTTTAACGATTATCTTGTCACGACATGCGGGCGCAGTCCACTAGTACTCTTGGCGGAAAAATCCTGCTCACCGTGCACCCCACCATTCTGCACCCCCCTTAGACGACGGGATTTATAAGTTGCTTTTGTTTTCAGGCTTCACTGTGAATAGACTTTAGCGCCGCCTCTGCGCGCTCCCCTGAAGAATAATTCCTGCTGTTCGGAAATGATTGAATTGCCATTCCGGATAATTCTTGTTTCCTCTCTGTGATCTTACTACGGCATTTTCCAGCCCCCCCAATTAGCGGTACGTGGGGGGGTATGGGGGGGTCCTGTTTCCCTCTGGAGCCGTTGCGTAGATTTCGCTTGCGGCGGTTGAACGCTAAGCAGTATCTGTACCCCTGAGCCTCCGAATTGAATCTCCACCCAGCGCTCTTTTATTTTTATCAAAGAAGTTGGTGCCAGTCGAAGCCACAAAGCCCTGCCTGGTACAAGGACAATTATAATGAAATCCTTCTCAACGCCGTCCCCCTTTCAGTGCTGCTTATTAATAGCTTTTTCAATCTTGACTATCTTGGAGGTGATGTATGGACCTTTTGATTTCCCCTTCCCGGCATTGGTGCACCCCCTGTACCATTAAGAACAGCCTTTCGACCTATCCATAATTCCATGAACCGATCGGTTATATAGGATTGCTGGTCGCTGCCGTCACGCCTTCGAGTAGAAATACTAGCGCAAGGATCGGCTCTTCCCCCGCCTCAGTGCTTTCACGCCCGTAATGTTACTTCCCCCCCCCCCAATTCCCTGTTTCGGCTCCAATAATTCACGAACTCCCTGCTCCCCCTTTCTCAACCTCGCCGTCCAAGGGAGATGGCGCGGCATGCCACTCGGCCAGGAAACTGACCCTTTACACGACTTACGGCCGTAACAGGCCCTGACCATCGGCAGGCCAAGGCGATGGAAGACTATTGGTGCCACGGTAGAGTCGGTTCCTGCCGACCAGTGCGCGCGCTGTAATTATCTGCTTCCCCTCGTTCCCCGTTGACCAAAGAGGTAACTTTTACGAAGGACGGTATGTTCTTCCAACCGAGGGTTTTACACATCAAATCAGTGATGTTCTCCAAGAACCGTATCCGCCCATTTTTCTCCTGGTTCTTCCCAAATCTTTCGGGCTCGGGCTTTTCCTTCATCGACTTGCGTCTGGAAAAAAGAACCCGACTCCCTTGATTCTAGGACCCAATCCACCCGGCCATGGAACTGCGCTTCGTATGGGTTAGGAGCACCACATATATCATTTTGAACAAAAAAGGTTGAAGAGGGGCGAAGCAAGTGACAGAAAAGCTTTTCTAAAGGATCGACCACACTCCCAGCAAGTAACCCTATGCCCGAGAAGCCAGTTTCCCCCAATTCCTTTCCCCATTCCGTCACCCCCCCCCCCCCCGGCTCCAGGAACGAAGGGGCGACCCCCCCCCCGTGTGCGAATGTGCAGCCCCGATGCCCAGCCGTATTCCCCCATCGATTTCTCCGACCCGAATATGGGGCCCACTTTTTCCTCGTGCGTCCCCCTCCACTTCCAGAGGCTCGACTTGTTTTCTGTAGACTCTCCCCTGTGCGTACCCCGTTGTAGCCCCCCTCCCTAGAAAAAGACCCCCAGAATTCCTTTTTCTGCGACCCAATGCCCCTCTTTGCAGCCTTTTTCTTCAGCACGGCAGTCGCATTGTCTGTTTTCCTGTTGCCCGTCATTCAAATATGCGCAGTAGCTTCCACTGTGACTCAGGCGCAACTTAATAGGAATTTGTTTAATGGATTGCAGTCAAGGTTAACTAAGTCCTCCTTTTTACGATGACTTGTTAGAGCTTTAATTCTGCTATTTGTTGCATAAGGAGATTCTTCATGCAATGCGACCATTTTTCGATATCTCTCTCCTTGTACGCGTACTTCGGCCACGAGTACTCTTGATGTGGCCGCTCCTCCTTGATGGGCTCCTCCAACGACCCCTCTTGCTGCATAGTAAATGTCCTCGATATTGTCACTCCAGTTTCGCAGCGACTTCGACCATGGACTATTCTTTGAGTCGCCCTCCTCCCAGTCCCTCTCTTGTCCCTTAAGCTCTCTCTTTGACATTCCCAGCCCCCGATTGCAGCTTACTCTCAATTCTTCGTTTTCCGAGATTCGGCGGGACGTTATCTCTGTGAGCTGAGGCCGATGTGCTCCGCCCTGGGCGACTAGCCCTGGCGACCGATTTTCTCATTAGTGTTTGCAGGGTGCCGCCTAGTGAGCTTTCTTTCGTCATCGGCCTACGAAAAAAGGAGTACTTCCCCCTCCCTCGCCGCACTCCTCCTTTTTTTTTCTCCTCGCCACCAAGTGGAACTTTCCTTTAAGTGAGTGTTATGGCCCTCCATGTGCGAGTACGGTGCGGATAAGCCTGCATTGATTTCGTCGGGCGTCCGGGCGCCCGATACAGCCGATTCCCGTCCTCCGTTTTTTCCGAGGATGAGAGCTGCGTAGAAACCCGGGCTTGATTTCTAACGCCAATAACTTTTCATGCGTTCAGAATTTGGGACACGAGCGGTGTATCCATGGTTCTTTCCGCTTTTTTTTTTTTCCGTGGCCATTGGAAATAGAGTTCCGGCTGATCCCAAATTTCTGTGTCGTCCGCACTCCCAAGCCTCAATAGGATAGGCACGTTGTCGTGTGAGAGCCTCCAGGGTTTCCTCACCCCTCCTTAGCTGTATCCGACCAATCCTTCTTTACCTAAGTAAACGTTGTTTTTGCTGAGGATGTTTGCTCCGCTGGGCACTAACAAAACCTCACCTTTGTGGATTTTCCTCCGAGGTCCGGTGCCGCCTGCGTATGGATTCTTGCTCGGGCGGTTTTGCGTGACGATCGCATCCAAAATTGGACATTAGTGACCCCTCCCTGCGGAGAAGCCAAAGGCAGGGCTACCGTCTTAGTTCCCCCTTCCTTTTGCAGTATGAAGACTTATCTGCGTGGATTTAGCAAACTTTGTGATCTGAGGTGAATCATTAGCACCGCAAACACACCATCCCAGCCTCCTTACCGCAACTCACTCCATTAGGATGCTCGGTAGCACGCATAGGGTCCCGAACGGCCCGACGAGCACGGTTTTGGCCCCATCTAACCGGCCACTCCGCCAGCAGCCTAAGGTTCACTTCTGTTTGGAAACGATTTTTTCTATAGCGTCGTGTTGCCAGGGCTTTGCCTACTGCTTTTTTCGATGCGAGATGTAAACTTTCACTCTCCCCTTAGGGGTTCCCCGCGAAGACAGTTGACCGCCTTGTCTGTTTAGAAGGTTAAGATCCAACTGCATGCCCCGGGGCGCGAATTCTCAGCACCAATACTTTGAGATCAATTCCGATTTTTCTTCAACGTTCTCCGGCAACGCTGCCAGGTTTCAACAAGCCAGACCTATTGTGACAGGACGACGCTGTTGTCCCCCCGAGTTCTTTGACGCCGCCCCGAGTGCGAATCAAAGGCGAAGTCGGAGTTGCGAATTTTCTCCCTCCAATTCGCGCTTTTGACAGGCGGAGAAGCTTTATGGCTTTGGATCTCATTTGCGAGCCCCCCCCCCATACGTAATTCTTTCGCTCGGCAACCAATACTTGACGTACTGTGTGGAGCTTCCCTCTTAAACGCGTTCTTCCTTTTCCGATCTATCGACCTTGCAGGGAAGAAGCCATCTCCTTCCTACACACCTAGTGCAGATTTGCTCGTCGTCAAATCCATATGAGCAGTCCTAGTTTTTATGGTCCAGGATTCAAGTGACTTAGTTAACCCTGTACGCATACAGTCATAGTTTAAGCTTGCGCCCGGTAGTCACAGGTGGAATCTCGATGGTTAATGACGTCCAAAACTCTGCACAAAAACTGCTTTCTCCCCCCCCCCAGTTTATGGCCCCCCAGGCGGTGCAATCTGCTTTTGAATTGGTTCGTCATACAATCGGTGCGATGTTTTTGTAATCTGGGTTAAGGTTCCCCCCCTGCGGGTTACGCGGCCTTTTCAATTCTTATCAAAGTCGGCATTGGAATTGGTCCTAGGGATGTCAAGACAAGCTGGGCCATTCTTTGGCTCCCAGCAGGCTGGCGACGGACCTAGCTGGGACTATGGTCTTGTTCCCTTCAGCCGCTTGTCGAATGTTCTGTGGGTCTCGAATGTTTTTTTTTCCTTCCGGGATTTAAATAATGTTCCGTTGGACTCGCCTCCTCTAATCTCGGTTTCTTCTTCGAGAAGGGGAATAGGACAGGGCTTTTACGGCGCCCTCGCGTTTTCTGGGCGAATCCGAAATGCGAGCTCCGGTTTCTGATTCCTACCCATAAGCGCTGCCATTGGCCAGTGTTCTTCCTCTCTCACTCCCAATCGGAACGGAATTGTTCCGACAGACACCCTTTACTTCGGAACGCCCGATACAGAAACATGGTTCCCACTTCCCCCGCGCCTCGCGGATACGGGGAGGTTTTACTTTGCTTGCGGACTAAGAAATTTTTTTTTTTCCCCGTTTTATCCTTACTCAATCTCGAATTCGGAGCACCGTTTTCCTAGGTGCTTCCTATATCTGAGGGGTTTCCGTTTTAGGATCTCCCTGTCTCCCCCCCCATAGGCGCGGCACCCCCCGGTGTTATTAACGTTGGAAAAAACCGGCAATCGCCTCGTAAAGTGATTGATCCCTTCCCTGTGTTACTTCTCACCAGATGTCGTTCTCTTTACGGCCCCGCCTAGATTTGCGCCACGACCATGTCTCGTACGCTGGCTGAAAGGTGCCCCGGTTTTATTTTCTTTCCGGGCCCAGTATCTGTGCGTTCATACCCGGCGGACAACTTCCCCCCAAAACTTATCCCCCCTTCGGTGATTTCGGTAGGGCAGCTTTCCTTCTGAGACGGTCTTTCCTCTATTAGTTCGCCGTCGAAGGGCGTTGAGCCGATCCCCTCCCCCTTTCCCCGTTAGACTCTCTTTCATGGACCCTCAAACCGGATTCTTTTCTCACCCCCCTCCCCGCCACGTTGGTCATTTCTAAAGCCCAAGGCCGGCATGGTCAAGTTTTTTACCTCTCCTGAGACTTGCCTTCCTTTCTCACGCGTTCACACTGCTTTTATTGCTGTGCCCTTTTAGGAGCCCCCCCTGCGTTAGGCAAAACATACGTGGAGGTTTTGATGCCCCCCTGCGTCGTTCCCTTCCCACCTATTAGTAAAGCCCTTGCAGTGTCTTTTTCTCACAAAAGGATTTCCGTTCCTTGACTCACCTATGGTTATGCGGCTTTCCCATGACGATCGGTCTACGGGACTTACGCGTGCGCTGTTTCCGCCTACGAATCTTCCCCTCCCGTGCTCCAGTCGATCCCTACCCCGTCCTCCTCTACTTGGATTCTCTCGTCGTATCTCAGAGACTTCAAGATGCTGCACTCCGTGCCCTTTCCGATTGCCACGCCCCAGCCGTACGCCTCTAGGGCTCCCCGACCCTTCGCCCCGGAAGGCGCGAGTTTAAACGATGGGTAATACATTAGACCCCCAAAGCCATGATCCCCCCTCGTCTTATAGGAGATTTCTAATGATTTTGTGTCCAAAAGGTAGAGCAGGGGTCGGAATTTGCGACGAAGCGTCTCCCCCAACTTTGAGCCTGTAAGGCACTCCGATGACGTTCCTCAACGAATCCCCCCCCCGGTAATACGAATGGAGGATTTTAGTACCGTGTAACCACAACCAGGCGTGGGATAAGCAAGCCCCGTCAAATGGCCCCCGTATCCTCGGCGTGGATTTTCTTCCCCCATTTTGCGAGCTCGGTGTTCCGTCAGTCGAGTGCGGTAGACCCACCAAATACAGAATTAAGAGAGGGCAACAGATTAGGAAAACAACCCCTGCTGCGCTTCGTTATGGGTAGGAATGGACCGATACTCGCACATCATTTCACATCACACACCAACTTGATAGGGGCGCGCCTTTCATCCCCACGCGTCGTATGCCACGGCTCGCCCCCCACTCCAACCTCCCCAGTCCCTAGCGCCCCGGAGGAACATCCCCCATCAAGGATTCCCCATTCCCGAGACCCCCCCCGGATGTCGGACCATGCAGTTGCAAGGGTAAGACGCATGAAAGCAGTATTCCCTCGAGATCTCCTCCCCATTCATGGCACTTGGAGTGACATAAACCCCACTTCCATGCTCGTTTGGCTCGATGATGTTTCTGCAACCTTGGGTGTAGCCCCCCTTCCCCAATTATCGAGAGTCCCATCCCCCCCCCCCACGAACATCGACCCGATTGTCATGCCGAACCACTGCCAAGATTGCGCGGTTCTTTAAAGACTGTCTTCCCCCCTGTTTGTCATTCTAACACTTTTCAGTCCGCTTCCACCTTTAAAGGCCCCAGCTAAATCGGACCCGTCTGTTCCCAGATGGGATTCGTCCCGGTTAACTAAAACATACTACTCCTCTGGGTCTAATCTGAACCCCCTGAATAATGTTCGAGCGGGCTTCTTAATGCCCCCCGTGCGAAAGATTTTCAAGCTCTCTCACTTCTACGTCACTCGGGAAAGCTCAGACACAGCCTTCCGTCACCGTCTGTTTCCGCGACAGCTGCTCGAAAGAATGGTATACTCCAAGACCTAATACGCTGCTTCTCATTTTACGACGTGCCCGGTTAAGAACCAGTTTGAGCCCCTACCGCCCTCTCTCTCTCCCTTGAGTAGAAATTTCTGGGCGTCACCTCTTTTCCCCCGCGTCGCACATTCAGTCTGCTTGGTAACTCCAGTCATCTGCAGGCTCTCCATCGTAAGAATTTTTTTTCCTGATCTCCTGTTTATAGCCCGATTGTGCTCCGCCCTGGTGATCCCATACAGGTGGATTTACCCACCTGCGCCCAGAACAAGGCTGGCGTATTCCCGATCGGTATGCTTCGCGTTTGGCAGAAAGTGGCTTTTCTTTGTCACTCGGCCATAAGAGTCCAAGGCCTAATTCTAATGAAGATATCCTCGCGCACGAGTAAAACAGAGGTGGAAACGACTATTCTTTGAGGGCTATGGAGGAGTTTAGGTCTTTTATCCGTTGCTGGGCCCCTTTTTGGAACTTTCGATTTCGCTACCGCCTTCCCCTTGGTTTCCTTTTTTGCCCTAGGATGTTGGTCGAGCTGGAGGGTCTTACGGTGTGTGAGTTAATGTCTTCTCGATCCAGCAGTTCTAATCACTTCCTTTAGTCGATGTGGTCGCATCCGAGCCTTTATCCTGAGGACTGTACCCTTTTGGGCTTCTCCTCGGACAATGGTCAGAGTAAGCGCATTTTCTTTGGCGTCCCTGAAAAACCGCCATGAAAGGGACTCCAGATAAACTCCTTCAGGCAAGTCCCTCTGGGCGTGCGCTCCCTCCACAACTGGGGGATAATGATCCTTTGCTTTAACCTTCTTCAATCAACTAAGTTTGATTTTTTGATTGTTTAGACTTTCCTGCCTCTTGTTGTAGAAAATCCCCCCCTTGTGTGAGGCTCCCCACTGCCAGAAGACGTTTTAATTCTCTCTTCTTGCCCTGGCTGGTTTGACGCCGCCCGTTTTTTTTATTCCAGATGAATTCTATGCCCCCCTGGTCTTAGATCCAAAAGCGGAAATTCTCGCATTCCGCTCGTTGATAGCCAAGCGCATGTCACTGCTCGTGATGTATGCTGATCTTGGAATCCTTTTCTCTTTCAACAAGCCTCAACTCTCCCCCGCCACTCCCTTTCACGGCTGATGGCGTCCCTCGGTCCTACCCCTCCCGAGAGCCACGGACAAGGATTTAACCGTTCCCTACCCCCTGATCCTAAAGAGACTTTATCGGTTCCACTCTGGTGTCCCGACAGGCGTTTTCGATTCATGATCGGAGAAGTTGATACCTTTTATGCGACTGACCTCCCTTCACGCGTTCTCTTTTCCTGCCAAAAGATCCCCCTCCAGATTGCTAAGCACTCCTTGTCTGGGGTCGCTTTTTTCAGACCCCCTTCTATGTCGCCCATGGAACATCGGCTGAATCCTTACCAATCCGGTTAGCTCTTCATCCAGGGAACGAGTGACACTTTTCTTTCTCGCCCTCCTAGAAGCTGGAGTTTAACCCCCCGAGATCCTAATTTCTCCGACTCTTTGGGAAACGGTCGCCCTTTGCCCCTCCGAACATAGTAGCTCGAGAGGGTTTCCTGTGTCCCACTTTTTTTGAACATATGGCCGGCCACATCCTATGCATTTCTGTTGTGCCTCCGAGGTCCTTCCCTTCCCATGAGGAGCTCTGCCCCCGCACAATACGGTGACTTCTTATTGGGCGTTCCTGAGTTAAAATTTCCTCCTTGGTTCTTTTCCCCCGCCAAAAAATGGTTCAGCCAGCCTTTTCCCCAAACCCCCATAGCCCTTTTCTTCTTTTAGCCTCATCTTAGACAACGTCATCGTATTTTATGTGAACATGCAGTAATATACCGTAGCTCATCACAGACTTCGATTAGTTTAAGCTCCCTGAACTTTTTATACCCGGTGAATCTCCTGCGCCTAGGTTTACAAACACGCACCAGCACCCCAAATTCGACATTCACCAACCAGATGTCAATCTTTTCATTGGTTGGCCTTTTTCACCCTTTTGTTGTGTTGTTTGTCTTTCGAGAATCTTGGTTCCCCGGTTTGTCCTACCCCCCGCGGTACGTGATAAATTTCCCCTCTTTCGAGCACTCAGTTGACTAAGTCAGATGGGCATGCCAAGCGGCCAACTTGGCTCCCATGGCAGGCGTCTGACGTAGTGGGAATCCGATGCTATCGGTATTTCGTCCGCCGCCTTTTGTCTCCTTCAGATGGGGACACGTTATGGATTGGGGACCCCTTGTTTCCAGGTGTGCATAGCATCGTAGGACTTTCTTGGTTGTAGGGGCCGTGAACTGTTAGGTTTGCATGACCCGGCCTCCGTCCATGTGTGGTGTGGTCTCCTGCAATGGGGTCATTCCGAACATAACGAATCAGGCCATGGCCCCGTGTGATTTTAATTAACGAGGAGGTCATTTTTTTTCGACAGCAAATTCGGTGAGACCATCCCTCTCCTTTGCACGGCAGATTGCTGGTCAAAAAGTCCGGCCATCGGCTCGAATTTCAGAAGTGAAGGTTAACCCGAAATACGACAAACACCCTGCTTTTAGTTTCCCGGTGAACCCCAGAGTACCTCCCTTTCTGCGTTAGTTTAGGTTCTCCCCGATGAATTTGAATTTGAGCGTGGCCTTCCGATAGGTTTCACTTCATTCGGCGTCAAGGCACAACAGTGTTCCCCCCTTCTACCTTTGTGCCCTCACTTTGTTCCCCTCCCCCGTATAAGCGGTTTATGAGCATGCTTTGTACGGCGTATCCTGGACCCGTCGTTTACTTGCCTTGTGGCCCGCATCCCCCCCCCCCCCTTTTTTCCTCGGATCCTTATTGTTTCGGTGGAAAGATCGTGAAGTCATCGCGGATTTCACGTGGAACTTTCTCTCTCTCAGCGTGAAATCCAAATTATCCCCCTTCCCCCCCCGGGAAATTGCACTCTTTTTAGTTGGCAGTTGTGTTCATGAGCCTTTTGCGCCTTCTATTTCTCCTCCTAAGGGCGGGCACGCGCGTACAGAGTAAGTTCCCCCCCCTATAGGACACGATATAATGGAGCTCGAAACATCGCGTTGTGTCTTTTCCCAAGGCATGGTGATACTGGCGAAAGACCAAAAAGCCCGTAGGGCAAGAACACGGGCTCACTTCTTAGCTTCCTTCTCAGCGGACCGATGTTGCTTCCCCCTATTGAACCCCTCTCGTTTCGTCACTTGACGAGCGGTTAATTTTCCGGGTGGTGATGTGACCCGGCCGTGTAAGGCCCATGCGGTAATACGTGCTTCGGAGAACCCAGCTCGTCTCGCAGCCGGTCTCACTAGAGAAGAAGATCGTCTCCTCGTTACTATGTCGGGTTTTAGTCGAATAGTCGCCCATACTAGCGCAGATCCGGATCCAGGGATTCAACCCTCTGACCGGTCCTTCCCCCTTAACCGTCTAATTTTGGGATCCAAGAGAGGGGAGTATTCCACCTCCCCTCCCAAGATGCCAGACCACGTTTTCCCTTTCACGCAAGGAACCCAGCCCCTCTCCTCAAGTCATTGGGACGAATCACTCTTTTCCTGCCCTCCTCACAGCCAGATGCAAGGCCGATACAAAATCCTTTGATCAAGGCGAGGCGACCTAATGATTTTTAAAGTTTTTTCTCCTCACGTTGTTGCCTTCCTCCCTTGAAAAGTTTCCGGTACGAGAGCACCCCGATTATATCGCCAAGATAATCGGTTCCGAATGCTGTCGTCTTTACTGTCATTTCGAGGAAGACATTGCTATTCCAGTCCCCGTCACCCAATTAAATAGTGAGCTCCGGTGACTTGTGTCCCCCCCCCCATCCTTTTTCGCATTTTCCTTCGTTCTCGCAGTCGAATTGCTGGTCTCCCCACAATTTTCCTTCCCTTTCGATGTAGATCGGCAGAACACGGCCAATGGCCTGCGCTTCAGTTTTTTTCAGACCTTCCCAATTCCGATTAGCAAATCCACAACCAGTAAGAGGTTGGTTGTTGCCAGCCACGGCGTTATTGTCCCCAGGCTAGGCGTACCACCTGGCCCCATTCCTAGCGATCGAGTCACCCCTAGACCCTTTCACAATTTCCCCGAGCCCCCCCCCCAGTGGACATAACAGGAACGACCAAAGGCTTCTGGATTCTCAGACCGCCAGCAGGTTCCCAGAGACCCTTCCCTTCCCTCCTGTCCTGGGATATCCGCAGTTTCCTCAATACAGACCCCCCCCCAAATTTTTAGAATGGGGAGATTTAGTGGCTCGACTTCTGGACCTTTCCACCCCTGCGACCCGACGGGGGGAGCCCCCCCCAGATCCGACACTACATCGCCCTTCTGCGAACCCCTTCCACCTCCTCTATGCCGCACGGGGTTGTTCATCTCCCCGGACGGTTTTTTGCTTGTTGTTGATTCATTAAAAATGAGCCCCCCCCCCGGTGACTTCTCACAGTCAAATCTTTCGGAAACTTTCCGTCCGGATGGATTGGACAGTTTCCTAAGTCCCTCCCTGCCTTCTTACCCCCTTTTTCCTCCTCGTCAGGATCTTTTTGCTACTTAAGGGATTTTTTCCAACTCACCCAACCTCCCCCCTTAGATTTGCTCTCAATTCCAACGGCGTATTCCCGGAGTCACGCCAGTACGTAATGTGAGGTTGACGTCGTCCTCCGTATTGATTCTCCAATTCCCAAACATCTTATCGCCTTTATAAGACCCTCCCAATGGTAATCATTTTGACGCATTCGCCCCTCGCGATCCCCATTTCCCTTGAGTCGCAGGGGCGTACTCCTTCCCCATTCGTCGGCTTTCTCTAGCTTGGACCCGCCTCTCTTGCAGATGCACCCCTCCAACGTATCCTTTCCGAGATTCGGCGGGAATTTATCTCCTTTCTTTTTTCGCTGATAAGCCGTTTGCCCCCTCCCCTTGGCAAATCCATATTTCTTACAGTCCGCCATTATGGGCGTATCAGATCTGTATTGATCGCTTTTTTGTCTTGGTCCTCCCTCTAAGTTCATATGGCATACCCTCCCCTCTATTCAGAAGAAAACCTTACTCCCCAGATTCCAGGAGTTAAAACCCCCTTTTTTCAAAAGAATCATCTTTCTTCGCAGGACCTATATGGCGGAGTGGGTTCTTCTTCAGGGAAGAACTTGATTCGGTCCTTTTTTTTCTCTCCCGATGCCTTCTGCTACTCCCTCCAGAATCTTTCGCCCCTTTTAGTTTCCGAGATGGAATGATTTTCTCCCCCCTTGTTGGAGTGCATTGTTGCGGTGATCATGTGGATTCCTCTCTCAGCATAATCACGCAAATTTTCGAATTCCTTCGCTTCTTGCCTTGTGGGCGCTCTGCCAGACCTTTTCACCTGATTTTTATTTTTCTTGACTTCTCCGAGGACACTGGGCAATAGAAGTCCGTGACCAAAAGCATTTCTTTCTCCTTCTTTTTTCTCCCCTCACAACGCCACTGATACACGCACGCGTCCTTCTCCTTTTTTGTTCGCTCCCTCCTCCCTCTAAACTGAGCGGTTTTAGCG